>Ga0181583_10000156_pt1 | contig 42510 bp, 24 predicted proteins | sample 071ome_31_FD_132461 | JGI IMG/M metagenome (GOLD analysis project Ga0181583, IMG submission 132461) | Coastal salt marsh microbial communities from the Groves Creek Marsh, Skidaway Island, Georgia - 071405CT metaG (megahit assembly) | ecosystem: Environmental > Aquatic > Marine > Intertidal... | reverse complement strand
CGTATATCGCCCCGCCCAGGGGGGCGAGGTAGTCGGTCGCCTGGGCCAGCGCGAAGCCCCCGCCCCCCCCCGCCGGGAGGCGCACGAGGAAGTGGAGGGGCCCCCCCCCCCCAGCGCGCTCGACTACCACGGCGATGGGGTAGAACTCGTACTCGAACATGATACTCGGGGTCTTGGGCTCCCGGGAGCTCGGCGCGAAGTACTCCTGCACCGAGTATTGGAACCCCTCTCGGCGGGTCCCCATAAGCCCCCGGAACTTGGTCGGGACGACCTGGATGAAGTACCCGAAGGACCCCGGGACCTTGGCGACGTTCTCGACCCCTTCGAGCGCCGCGCCGCGCCAACCGGGGACCTGAGGCCCAAACCGCAGCTTGTGGATGGTGTGGGTTGTGTCAGCCTGCGCAATGGCGTCCTGCAGCCGGTAGAGCGCCTCGTCCGAGTGGAGCGCCGCCGTGAGGTACAGCGCGCTCGACACCCTCGGTGCTTCCACAGTGCCCCAAACGCGGCAACCTTCCCGGGCCTTGAGCTCGTCGGCCATCGTGACGAACTCCTCCCGCATGTCCTTCAGGATCATTGCCTCGCTGGGCATGACCTTCCGGGCCCCGGCCTGTTGCCAGAGGCGCTCCGGCTCGTACCCCAGCTTCCGCCCGCGCGTATCCAGGCGCTCCTTGTACACCTTGTGCCCGACGTTGTCCAGCGGGTTCTCCGCCGTGGCCTCGAGGTGCATCAGGTTGACCATTGAGCACGGCATCCGGGGGAGCGTGATGTCGAGCTCCAGGACGATGTTCTCCCGCGACAGCGCGTCCACCTCCATGGAATTCCTCGGGGACAGGAACAGGAACATGCGCAGCTCATTCGCCGCCAGCACTGCCGCGAGGGCGGCGAACGCAAGGGTGATGAGCCCCCCCATGCCTGCGAGGCAGCAGTCCAAGCAGGCGGACCAGGAGGTGGGGAGGGGCTGGAGCATCGGCTGCAGGTCTCGGGAACGGGGGCGGGGCCGCAGGGCGGGGGCCACCCGAAGGCGGGTGGAATGCGGCGAGGTCGAGCCCGGGGACGTGCAGAGCGGCCAGGCTGCAGGCCCTGGGTGGAGGGGGGGATCTGGGGGTCACACGCACTCGTTTGCCTCGTCGCGATGTCATTCCTGCCCCATGCGCTGAATCGTGACCATTGCTTCCCCTTGAACAGGTCCATCCTTCCTTCACCTCCCGTTTCGCCTCGGCGTAGCCGGAGTGCACCCTCGCGCCGGCCTTCTTGAGGTCCCCGGAGAGGAGTTCAGTGCTGGGGGGTCCCGGACCGGACTCAGCAGGCTTGGCGTTCGCGTCAAGTCCGGAGATCCCCGTTGAAATCGATCCGGCGGGGACCAAGGTGAAACTGGCGGCGGTGCGGGGGGATGTCTAGCCCATGCGGCCTCAGATTCGCGTCGCTCAGGGAGCACCTGTCCCGTCAGGTTGCTTGTTTCGCTCGGGCCCGGCATTGCCAGCCTGGCTGGCGCTCTGGCAGAGCGCCACGCGGAGGGAGTCGCTTGCACCGTCCTCAACCGTCCCGAGGCCTCCGGGCGGCGCGAGTATCTACCCACCGCCCCTGCGCGCGTGGCAATCGGACGCTTCGCTCCCACAGAGGTTCCCTGCTCCCCCGACGCCCCGTACCGCTTTCCGGGACGTGCAGGCGTGCGCAGCATGCCCCCCCCGGGGGGCTCCGCGGGCTCCGCACTTGTCACCCTGGCGGAGCAGCAGGCGTGGATAGCAAGGGCGTACGAGTGTCTGAGCCGCGGGGACACGAAGGGCGCCCTGGCCGCCATCTTCACCATGATGCACAGCACCCTCCCGGAGGAAGAGGCGGGGCGGCAGATTGACGCAATCCGGCAGCAGCTCCTGGATGCCGGAAGGCCGGGGCTAGGCGGCGAGACGGACGAGATGCCAGCGCTCCTGGCAGCGGTGGCGGCCATGTCCCTCGGTGCGAGTGGGCACCCGGCAGTGCCCGCCCCCACAGGTGCTCCGATCGACGAGGGCAGCGACGCCCGGATGGAGGACGCCGCGACCCTCCCCGGCGCGTCGACGTCAGGACGGGACACCGTAGGCGGCCCGATACTGGGCGAGACGGGGATGGCGGGCATCGTGGACGCGGCGCTGGCGGACGGGTCCTCGTTCCGGTGCCGCAGGTGCCAGGGGGTGTTTGCGGCTGCGAGGCGAGACGCCCACGAGCTCTGGTGCGACACGGGGTGAACGAGGCGCCAAGCGGGGTCAGTGGGTACGTCGGCCCCTTGAACAGGAAGGGCACAGCCCCGCCTTCGCCTCCGTTAGCAAGGGTTATTGCGCACAAGCGACACCGTGTTGGATGACTATCCACGTCTGGGGTCGCGCGCTGGCGATCCGGTGGCCACTAATCCCATGGCGATCGCCCGGCCATGGCGTCCCCCATACGTCTCCTCGACTCGCTCGCCAGCGTGCTGAAGGGGAGCGCCGCCCCCACCCCTGGGGCAGTGTTTGTGGCTACCTCGGTGCCCGCTCCCTCCCACCCGTACCCTCGGTCCTCCGTCATCTCCACGTCCGCCTCGCCCCCCAGCCCGACCCCCTGCGGACTGGGCAACGTCGCCTGGAGCGACCCGTTTGCCGTCTCGAGCTCGCCCTCTCCCCCGGCCGCACCAGTCAGCCCAGCCCCCACAGGCGCCCACGGGGGCAGCTGCCCGAAGCCCGCCCCGAATAAGACGCTCCCGGTGTTCATACGGGGCGGCGACGGGGCCACGCCGGTGGCGGCAACGGCCGGGGCCACCCCATGGCCCAGCACTGCGCACGGAGAGGTCGGCTGTGCGGGGGAAGTAGCACACTCTGCCACGGCAACCTCCTCCTGGTCCCCCCGGCTCACGGAGGCGAGGGGGAACGGGTCAGCATCGCCCTCCCCGATAACCCTCGGCCCCCTCTTGCAGTTCCCCGACGAGTGCAGCGCCCTATCAAGAGCCTCCAGCTTCGTCCAGCACGAGGACACCGCCACTTGCAGCCGGGCACCAACGCCTTCCCTCCCTGTCTCCGGCCCCGCCGCTTGCGGGACCCCTTGGAACAGTCTCAGTGCCGACACGAGGGCCCGCCCGAGGGACACGGACATGGACAGGACGCTCTTCATCCGCGACACCCGCCCCTCGATACCGTCCCCGGCCCACGTGACTTCGGGGGAGGGGACGCGAGGCCCGCCCACACCTCCGAGGGGGGCGAAGTTGCGAAGGCACACCCCCTCGCTGCTCTCTGCCCACGCTTGCTCGCAGTCGCACCTGTCCCCGCGCCCCTTCGCCCGTTCGCCCGACAGCAGTCTGGCGAGGGCCAACGGCGACATGGGCGCCGGAGAGAATACCCCGGGCGCCACAAGCTTCGACAGGCTGGCGGTCAGGCTGCCCCACGCATCAAGGAGGTACCTCCGAGCCGTCTCGTCCGTGCTCCCGCCAACGTACCAGTCGGGCGCCTCGCCCTTGGAGAGTGGCGTCATGTCGTCTCCGGCTCGGACAATGTATCGAAGGAGCATGTGTAGCGCGGGCATGTACGGGTGGCCCATAGCCCCCCTGCTGCGCTCGGCGATGGTGGACGCAAGTGCTGCAGCGAGGTTGACGACGAGGCAAGCTGCCACACTCGACCTGGTGGCGTTGTCCCCGTGGTTGCCCGCGGACCTCGCCGCGGCAATGGAGTCGGCCACGCTCCCCCCGCCCGACACCGTGAGCCCTGTCCCTGCCCTGTCGACCCCTCCCACCACGTCCCAGTGCGCGAAAATCGCCGCAGCAGCGTATGGCAGGAGGCCCGCAGAGAGGTCCAACGAACGGGACCCGTCTTCCTGGTTGCCCTGGTCCTTGCCCCGGCCACCGCCCCTGGGGTCCTGCCCCCCGCTTCCGCTGCCCTCGGCCAAGTCCACCCTGACCAGCTCCCTGCCGCCCAAGACGCACTTATCCACTGGCAGGCACAGCGCCCCCCGGGCACGAGTCAGTGCTCGGTGCACCAGCACCCAGGCGACCGTAACGGGCAGACGGCCCCAGAGCACCGCGACCACGCCAGCAAACGCAGCGTCAAGTCCAGGCGACTCCCCCATCCCGCTCGCGGGCGCGGCTTCACCGAACCTGCTGCCCAGCTGGAGGGGGTCGAGGCTTCCCTGCAGCGGGGACGCCCCGGAGCCTGTGGGTGGGGTCGCCGAGCTGGACTTGGACCCGGCGGGGCACAGCAGCGACGGGGTGTCTTGAGTCGTGACGGAAGCGATTTCCTGCGCTGCCTCTCGAACCGCGGGCCCCGTCGAGATCACTAGGGACGCCAGGACCCCGAAGTTCCGAACCGCGGTCGAGCGTCCGCCCCACCCCTCCGCTGCCACAGCGCGGATCAGGTGCCAGGTGCCGAGCATGTGATGCGACGCATCCCTCTGCTGGCAAAGCAACGACGCTGCTTGCATGCTGGCCCTGCCCTCGGACGGCCGGAGACCTGCTGCAGCCACGTAGCAGCCCCAGGCACCCTGCAGCTTGGCTCTGCCGGCGCCTGGGGTGGGTGCCGGGAGCTCTGCGGCGTACCGGTGGAGGTCCCCCAGGTACACCAGGAACCGCGCCACGGCCCGGGTCGCGACATCCCTCGCCGCGTGCCCTCGGGGCGGCCCCCTGGCCTCGGGGCACAGCCCGGGGATCTCTGCCAGGGTTACCCGCAGGGTCCCAACAGCTTCCTGCACCTCCCAGATGAGGGAGCGGAAGAACCCCTCCCCCCTTGTCAGGAAGCCGCGGGCCTCCTTGGAGAGCTCGTCGCGGGACACCTGGGTGGAAGCGGCGCCCAGCTGCCTCCGGAGCTCGGTGACGTGGGAGTGGAAGGCGCTCGTCCAAACCAGCTCCTCCAGGTCCTCGGGGAGGGTGTGGGCGGGCGTGGCCGAGGAGGCCGAGGAGGCCTTCCGGTACTGGTCGATGGCGTACTGTCTGTACTCCCTGAGGAAGTGGTCCCTCTGCTCTGCCTGCGCGGCCTTGGTCCTGTGGAACGAGTGAGCGCGGGGGGGTCGGTTGTTCTCGGGATCCGACCTGGGGCGGGACGAGAAGCCGCCCCCTCGAGCACGCCACCGGAGGCAGCTGTCCTCGGTTTGCTTACTTGTCATCAGTCAAGGCCGCCGCGCCTTTGGAGACCCTCGTGGCGAGGGTCCTGAGGTCTTGAGGGCGAGTGCTCATGGCGTTTGGGTCTCCCAACGACAGCAAGACGTCTGCTCTCACCCCGGGCCACTGCGGCATGGCAAGACGACCCCCCGCGGCCGCATCCCCCCTGGTATCCTAGGCGGGGGCTCTCGGGCTCTAGAGGTGCAGCCGCAACCATGGGTGGCACGCGGCATCACGGCAGTCACGCCGGGCACAGTGGCTGGCGCTGGGGCCCCAGACGGATAGGCAGGACTCGGGGGAAGTGGGGGAAGTTCAAACGGTCACTCATCCGTTGCCCACGGGGCCGACGGCTGCGGGGGGATGCGGACCCGCTGGTGCTCCTGCTTGGGATTCCCCGTGATGATGTCGAACTCAACCGAGTGCATCTTGTTGTACAGGCGCTCACTGCGCTGGGCAGCCCGCCGCTTTGTGCAGTCGTCCATGTACTTCATGACCTGGCCCTGCGGCGGGTAGCGGGTGGGTATCGGGTACTTCGCGGGCAAGGGCGTGGCCTGGGCGGGGGCCGGGGGCCGGGGGCGGGGGCAGCGTGTGCCGGCGGTCACCTCTTCCGAGGGGTGGTACTCGAGGTTGAGGGGGTTCACGGGGAGGGAGTTCTTGTTTGTCCGGGCGGCAGGGCGGTGCTGGAGACTCTGCAGCCTCTGCTGCTCGGACAGGAACTGCTCCTCCATCGTCTGCCAGCGCTGGCCCTCCCTCATGTCGGCCTGCTCTGCCTTGTGCATGAGCTTGGCGTCGTAGCTCATGAGCTTCTCCTCCTTGCGGGCCCGTTCCTCGCCCACCACATCGCGGTTGAATCGGTCCTGCGGATCAGCGTACTGCTGCACCTGCGCCTCGGCCTCGAGCGGGTTCTCGTAGCACACGTTCCGCTGGTGGCCGAAGTTCCGGGCCGCCAGGCGCTCCTTCTCGAGTTGGTCCTTGTTCGCGACCACCTGCTTCCCCGACCAGGTCCTCTGCTGGTCCCCGGATTGGTCGTCCCGGAACATTGTTTCACTCCAAGGATCCCTACTCGGCCCGTGGGTCTGTCCAGTGCGTCTGCGGGAGGGAGGACTTCTCCAGGACTCGCAGGGGGAGGGGGTTAGCGCGCTAACCGCCGAGTAGGCAGGCGAACATTGCATAATTTCCATCCGACACACTGACTTAGCGTCGTATTCACTCCTCGGAGTGCAGAATTGGTGAGGAGGCGCCGCGAACGCGGTGCTTGACCGGTGCATGCGACGGCTTCCTGGGCCGCTCCGGACTCGGGGAGCAATCCGGGACCGCACGGCGCGCTCAGCCCCGGGGCGATTCCTCGGCGCTCGGAAAAGGACATCACGCATCCATGTCGAGTGGCTAAAATGCTGTAATTCCTCCGGGAGGGGGGCGCGAACCTGGACAGGGAGCCGGGTTTCAACAACGACTGATTTTGGATGTGCAAGGAAAAACGGCTCAGCAGAAACGCATCCATGCCTTGCAGACCCTTCGGTCGCGGTCGAGGATTCATGCTGTCCACCTGGTCTGGACCATACGGCCTGGTTCGGGGAGTGTGCCTGGCACTGCGGCAGTGCCAGGCACGCCCGGCAGTCTGCCGGGCGCCCGGGCGACGCCCTTGCCAGGACACGAGGGCCTCCACTAAGGCCACGCGGTAATCCGAGTACCGTGCGCGTGCTCCCTCGCCCCGCACCCCGGCATTTTCCCGAGGCTCGTCTTCAACGGCGCGACCCTCGGTAACCTACAGCGCGCTTCAGCGAGTTCACACGATGCCGAGCGGCATGGTGTCGATCCTGACGACGCGTGACCCACTTGCCACGGCGCCCAGGTACATCCAGACGAAGTCCCAGAGGATGACGGTCTGTAGAACCTCCGCGACTAGGACCACAGCTGCCCACGGTCCTTTCCCAAGCGCGTATAGCAGCGTGCCCTTCCGGTCCACGAGCTGCGAGGAAAGGGGAAGGATGGCACAGTTGGGGCACAGCGACGCTTGGGCAGTGCTGGGCAGCAGTGCTCGAGGTGGTAAGGGGCTCACCTGGAGCACCCAGTGCGCCAGGCACAGGTACCGCGACAGGGCCAGACAGAAGAAGTAGTTGCCCGTGCCCTTGAGCTCGACGAACCGGGCGTTCTGGTACATGTAGAGTTGTGGGAGGTTTGACACGGCCTCCGTGTAGAGCGCGAAGGCCCACAAAGCCTTCATGATGAAGGAGTACTTCCCCGCAGGGTACACGATGAAGCTCAGGATCGCGCAGGGAGCAACCAGCCACACGAGCCTGAGGGAGTCGAGGTCCTTGTTCGCCCGGTACGTGGCCTCCAGGGGGCCCAGCATCTGGTAGATGACCCAGGCAGTGCACGTGAAGGCCGCGCCATCCAGGATGGCGTGGACGTTGTTGATGTCTGCGAGGCGAGGCAAGGGGCTCGGGCGGGGTGGTGGGCGGAAGGATACTGCCGAGCGGCTGCGGCCCGGGCAGCGGGTGCCCCGCGCGCAAACGCGCCGTTGGAAACGCGGCCTTTGGCAATGCGGTCAGGCCACACACCAGAGAACAGTCTCCCCCAGTTGACCTCGATGCGGAGCGAGCAGAAGAAGCGGGTGCCCAGGAACAGCGCCGTCATGGCCTGCATCCCCAGGGAGAGGCCCGCCACGGACTTGGTGGTGGTGATGCGCCAGATGAGGAGGCCTAGGCCGAGGAAGTGCACCATCTCCGCCCCAATGAACAGCACGTCTGGGTCCGACACCACCAGCCACAGCAGGAGCATCCCCGTTACCAAAACGCCCGCCGTGACTGCCGTCCTCGCGGGCTTACTCAATTTCCCCCACCAGGCCTGCGCCTTCTGCACAGGGACCGGGGTCTTGCCGTACTTGGCGTCGTACGCAGCCGCCCCCGGCATGCCCCCCTCTGCGCGCCCTCCCGTCTCCAGTGTGCGGTGGCCACCGTACGCCGCGCCCCCCTGCGCCCCCGGCGGCGCCATCGCCGCAGGGCCCATCGACAGCCCGCCTTGGGCGAGCGGTCCCGTCATATTGACGCGGGGGTCCGGGGAAATCTCACTCGTGGGGGTCGCATTCCACCCCTGGCGCTGGTATGCGCCCCGCTGCGTGAGCCCCGGCGCACCGGGGGGGCCAACGGGCATCCCCGGCTCAAACGGCGTCCCAGGGGTCATGCTGCCCGGCGGATGGCTCGACACCCCCCCCTGCGCCCGTCCCTGGGTGGGGTACGCGCCGGGAGGCGTCATCCCCGCTTGCTGCTCGTCATACCTCCCAGGCCCGGGCGGTGCGCCTGTGGGGTACCCTGCGGGCGGCGGGGGCGGGCGTCACGTGGTGGCGTCGGGCCGACGGATGCAGAATTGCTCTCCAGTGCGGAGGGGCGATGCGGCCGAGCTGCGGGATTGGAGCTCGTTGCGGATGGGGGAAGGTCCCAGGAAGGGCTTGGAGGCCTGCGCCAAGGCCTCGGGGATCTGGTTGGGGCGATCCGCGGGGACCTTTGGGCGCATCGCTATGTCGTTGGCATGATCTGTGAGGACGATCACCACGCATCTGCGCACCTTGATAGCCCTGCATGTCTTGGCGTGGACTCTGCGAGCAAAACCACTACGCTCCGTCAATGCCCTTGGGTTCTTCTGGGCAAGGTCAGCGCGGCCCGCTGGCCGTGCTCGAGTCGCGAAAGCCCCTCCATCCTGGACAAACAGCTCCAGCTAAACATGAAGTTGGGCACATATCCGAGAGTTCCTCGAAATCAACGTCTCATCGGCGCTAAGGTGCCCCCCGAGCGTGGGCGTTTCCGTTTGCGCTGCGCAGACGGAGTTGTGCCCATGGTGTCCACGGGACCTCCAGTGCGTGACCCCCAACGAACGAAACTACTCCCGATGACCGATTCTACGCTCACCCTTCTCTTCTCGCGCCAGAACCAGCGGTAGATGCCCGAGAAGTGGGGGTGTGTTCCCCTCGGGGAGGGAAGCGCGGCTTTTTCCTCGAGGGTACGCACGGAAGGGGGCTGGGATGCAACCGAAGTGCCGTTCGCCACTCCTCTCAGTAGTCACCGGCCGTCGTGGCACGTGGGTCCTTGTCACTGCACACCCGGGTATTCACTGAGTGATCGTGATCAGGGTGTGCCAGAGGGAGAGAGTCAGAAGTTCGGCCGCCTTCTGCGGGAGGACTTCGGCGATCAATGGGCAGTTCGCCGGCGTTAGTATGGTAGAGTTGGAGAATATGGAGCGCTCGCGGCCACAAGTGACACCCGTCGCCCACCAACGATCGCGGAGCGTCCCGCGAAAGTTTGAACTGTTGACAGGTGGAGTGACCTCCACGAGGCCCCCGTCGCCGGGGATCATGCCCCGGCCCGGCACCCGGGAGACCCTCCGGTGGGGACAGGGGGCGCTACGGGCCCTCGAGTCCGACATGGACGGGAGTACCGCGCCGAAGACCACGCCGTCGGGATCAAGGACGACCCGGCTGGACAAGGAGGGCCTGAGCCCCCCCTCGATCCAATCCAAGCCAGCGCACACTCGCCCGTCCCTCCCCCAACGGTTGGAAGGGGACGATAACGATGTCGCGTCCGTGATGGAGTCTGGCTGCGATTCGACGGAGCTCTCGAGTCTCGCCGAGGTGACGCCCGTGCCTCGCCATTTAAAACTCGCATCGACCCCCCACGGGGGTGCCCTTGCAACGCAGCCGTTCCCTCCGTGGGCGTTCCTGTGCGCAGATCGTGAACAAGGGCCGCGCCTCTCGCACGGTCGCCAAGAAAAACCCGGCGAAGGAGGCACCCCCCGAAGCGGGGGCTAGTTGTGCGGCCAAGACGGCCGCTGGGGTCTCATGTGGGAACAAGGCCCGGCCTGGCGAGAAGTTCTGTGGACAACACGCCAAGACGCACATGGTGTCCAGCTGGGCGGAGACGGACAGCCAGCTTGCAGCTCAGTCCGCGGCGCCGTTCGACCGCGCCCTCGTTGAGCTGGACGCCGAGGTCATGCGGAGCCAGGCGATGGAGGCAAGGCGGGCAGAGAAAGCAGCATCTCAGAAGCTGGCCGAGGTGACGGAGGAGGCTGCCCGGTCGCGGGAGGAACTCAGGAGCGCCCGTGCGGAGTTCGCCAGGGCGGAAGAGGCGGCCGCCGCCAAGGCCGACGCAAGTCTTCGGGAGGAGCGACGCAAGGGTGAGGAGGCAGTGCACTTGCTCATGGCAAGGCACGCCAGTGAGATCCAGGCCCTGAGGTCCGCCGCCAAGGAGACAGAGGCGACGCTGCGGCAAGAGGTCGACAAGGTCCGCGGCCACAACGCGTCGCTCCGCGTGAAGGCCACCGATGCTGCTGAAGCCAGGAAGGCGCTTGCTGAGGCTCAGCAGCGTGCTGCACAGGCTGAGCAGGAGGCCTCCGAGGCACGCGCTGCTTTAACCTCCGCTCGCCTGGCCGCGAAGGCGGAGGTCGACGCAGAGCGCTCCCGAGCTGCGCAGGCGGACGCCGATCGCTGCAGGGAGCTCGCCCGGCTCCAGCAGGAGGTCGACGCTGCCGCTGAGGCTGCGAAGCAAGCAGAGAGGGATGCGCTCGCTATTCGGGACGCGGGTGCGGCCAAGGACGAGAACTCTTCCGCTCTCGCGAGGCAGCTGACGGCCATGAAGAGCGAGAAGGAGAAGCTGGAGGCGAAGCTGGCCGAGGCCATGAGCGAGCTAAAGGACGTGCGGGAGGACGCACAGGTCCTCAGGGCCAGGCTCGACACGGCGGGAACTGTCGGGCGCATCAATGCATCCTTGGAGGAGAAGGTCGAGCTCCTCGAGGAGTCGCTCAGGACTGCCCAGGCGGAGCGAGACGGTCTACTCGGACAGCTGCAGGAGGCCCAGGATGAGGGCTCCAGCCTCTCGAGCAAGCTTGCCCGGCTGCAGGAGGACTTTGCCGAGCTGGAAAAAGAGGTGCATCGTGGCCGCGGGGACTTCCAGGCGAAGGAGGAGGAGGTCGCTCGCCTCACCAAGGATCTACACGAGTCTACTGGGCGCAAGCAGTCGCTCGAGGGCGAGTTGGTGGCGGCCCAGGACAAGGTCAGCGGGCTGGAACGTGAGCTGGAGAAGTCGAGGAGCGTTGTCGGGAATGTCGAGGCACGCCTCCGCGAGGTAGAGGACATCGTCGTCACGGTGACGGAGCGTGCGGCGGCTGCAGAGGCAGCGGCCAAGAACTTCCAGGAGCGCGTCAACCAGCTCGAGGTGCAGGCAGAGGTGCGGGAAGGCCGCCTCAAAGAGCTGCGGAGTGCACTCACGGACTCGGTCGAGAACGGCAAGGCCATGGTTCAGAAGGAGGCCAAGAGGGCGGAACATCAGACCGCCGAGCTTACCGTCTCCCTATCCGATCTGACAGCGCGACTGGAGGAAGAGCGCAACCGGGCCAACACCGCTGAGTCCCGTGAGCTGGATCTGTCAGCGGCAGTGAAGGAGCTCCAGGACGAGTGCACGCGCGTGCTTGGGGAGCTCGACTCATGCAGGATTGCGCTTCAGGAGGAAAAGGATGCTCACTCTGCCGCGGCTGCTGCCCTGTTCGAGCAGCAGCAGCTGAACGAGGAGATGAAGTGGCACTCGGAAGCTCGTGAGAAGCTCGAGCAGACTAGGGACGAGGAGCGCGAATGGTGGGGGGAACGGTTCGCCAGCCAGAGCGGCGTCATTGAGTCGCTCCACACTCTCCTGGCCGAGGCAGAATCCACCATCGCCGACAACCTCCAGGCGATCGCTGATGGTGAGGCTCGCCTGGCCAAGCTGGAGGCCGAAGTCCAGGAGCACCGGGAATGGCGGGCAGACGTTGAGGCGGCTGAGCGTGTGCTCGACGAGGTGACGTTCGCGGAGGCAGGGATGCAGACAGAGCTCTTGTCGTCGCGGATCATGGACACGGAAGACACTGTTGCGCAGCAGCAGCAGGCGCTGACCGTGCTGCAGGACCAGTACAGCACGGTCCTTGCAGAGAAGGAGGAGCTCGCCTCTACAGTGCAGCAGCTGAGGGGAGACCTGAGCCAGACCAGCGAGGGGCTGGTCAGGATGCAGGAGCAGCTCGACGAAGCAAGATCGACTCTCAAAGAGAAGGAGAGACAAGCGGAGGAAGCTGAGGCGCAGCTGGCGGCAATCTCGTCTGAGAAGTTTGCTGCTGAGAAGAAGGCCTCGACATCTGAAGAGGAGGCGATTGTTCTCCACGCGCGCATCAAGGATCTCGAGAGCAAGGTGTCCGAACTCGGTGCCGAGTTGGGAGCCGTGCTCAATGAAGCAAATGGCGCGAAGGAGTCTGCGGAGACACTCGCTGCCGAGCTGCAGGTGGCCAAGGACCGCCTCACCCTCGTTGAGGGTGAACTGGTGTGTACCACATCAAGGGCCCAGCTTCTCACCGACAAGGAGGCGACTCTCAAGGATGCACACACGCGGGCGCGGAGGGAGTTGGCGGACGCGAAGGACGCGCTTGCCAGCGCCGAGAGGCGGGCTGCCGACGCGGAAGCGCAGTCGGAGTCACTGCAGCAACAAGTGGAGGATGCCCAGGCCTCCCTCGTGGAGGCTGAGAGGACGGCAATGAAGGCCGCGAAGCTCGCCGCGGAGCAGGCTGTCGTCGCCGTTGCGGAGCAGGTCCGCGAGCGGGAGCGTCGATCGATGACTGCCGGCGCGAAGGCTGCTCGCGCGAGGAAGCTGTCGAAGCGCCTCCGGGAGCTTGTCAGGGTCATGAAGGTGGTGGAGGAGGAGAACGTTGCTCTGACGAAGCACAGGGACGTCCTCCACTCCCGCATCAACGCTCTCACGGCCAAGGTCAGCGACGCGGAGAAGGATGCGGAGGATGCCCGGAGGGAAGCCGAGAAGGCGCAAGCACGCGTTGCTGCGGCAGAGAACCTCCGGGTCAAGGCCGAGGCGCGTGTTGCCAGCCTTGCAGGCCGCATCCAGGGCCTCGAGACCGAGGCCCGTGAGCAGCAGTTGGCTGCAGAGGCGGACATGGAAAGGCTGATCGAGCAGCGGGACTCCGCAATCAAGCGCGCAGGTGACGCACTTGCCAGCGCCGAGGCGCTTGCGACCATGGAGAGGGACTCTGTCACTGCCTCGATGGAGGCAGCTGTGGCTGAGAGGGACGCCCTCCTTGCCAAGGTGTCCGAGATGGAAAGCTCGCTCGCAACGAAGGAGGAGGAGGTGGAATGTTCGAGCGCCGAAGTCAAGTCGACGGCTGCTGAGAGGGACGCCCTTCTTGTCAAGGTCTCGGACCTCGAGAGTGCTCTCGCGGCGAAGGAATCAATGATCGATGAGCGTGACGACTTGCTTCTCAAGGTCTCAGAGATGGAGTCGGCACTGGCCACGAAGGAGTCAACGGTCGCCGAACGGGACGAGCTTCTGCTGAAGGTCTCTGAGATGGAAACTGCCCTTGCGACGAAGGAGCAGCGCATCTCGGAGCTTAGGAGGGCCATCGCTCGTGGCAGCGCCGAGGTCAAGGCGGCCAATCAGGCCACGGAGAAGAGCACTGCCCATGCCGCCACCGCATCTGCGACCACTGCACAGTCCAGCTCGATCGAGAGGATCACCGCCGAGGTGGCTGCGGAGATGAAGGCCGTTGAGGTCAACGCTTCTTCCAGCCCGAGCGCGACAGTCGCCGACGATCAAGCGAAGTCGCCGGAGCTTGCCGCCCTGAAGGCCAAACTCGACCAACTGGGGATGGCCATGGAGAGCAACAGCCACGCAGCTGTGGAGATGGTCGACTCAGAGACTCAGACCACCAGCGATGCTGATGGTAACTCGGGTCGCGGACGGAAGTCTACGAGCGAGGCGGCAATGGAAGAAATTCGGACGGCGGAGCTGCTTGCGGAGATCGATGCCCTTAGGGCACGCGCCAAGTCGGACGCCGATGGCCGTGTCAAGAGGGCAGAGGAGATGACGGCCATGCGCAGCGCTCTTGAGGAGGCCGTGAAGCAAGAGAAGGAGCGTGGCGAGGAGCAGAAGCAGGCTGCGGCCGAGTCTCGTGCGGAGGCCGAGATTCTGCGCTTCCAAGTTGAGCAAGTGCAGGGTACCCTCAAGACGATGGAGGCCAGGTGTGATGAGTTACAGGCGAAGCTGTCTGCAAGGGACGACGAGGTGTCCGCAAGCAAGCTCCAGGTGGCCAGTCTTCGCTCCGACAAGGATGCTCTGGCGGCCGACTTCGAGGACTCTATGCGGGCGGTGAAGATGCTGCAGGAGGCGGTGACTGAGGCACAGGAGGAGTGCAAGGCTCTCAAGGACGCTGTTGCCGTCGAGAAGCAGCGTGCTGATGCACACGAGGGCTTGGAACGGGAAGCCCGTGCTGAGGTTGATGATCTCAAGCGTCAGGTGGAGGCGCTGAAAAGTGTCGTGCAGGGGATGGAGGCGGACAGCGTCAAGCTGTCCGACGACGCAACTGCGTGGGAGAGGCGGTGTGAAGAGCTCAACGCCAAGTGTGAGGCCCTGGAAACTGACCTCGATGGCGCCAGGGGGCAGGTCAAGAGCGAACAGGACAAGCTCGCCGCGGCAGTGAGGGGGGCGGCTGAGGCGGAGTCCGAGGCTCTTACGTGGAAGGGAAGGGCCCAGAGGCTGGACGCTGAGGTGGACTCCCTGCGGACCCGTGCCGAAACTGACGCTGCTGATCGCGTTAAGATGGCTGAGGAACTGGCGACCATGCGCACGACCGTTGCTGGTCTTCGCTTCGAGAACAACAGCGTCACGGCCCAACTCCGGGCCCTCGAGGTCGCTGCGGAGGCGGCAGAGAAGCGGAGTGAAGCGCAGTCAATGTCGGCGACCGAGTCCTCCCGGAAGTCCCTGTCTGCTCTCGGGCAGCAGCTACGGGACACGGTTGATGCCCTGGAGGGGAAGGAGAGCGAGGTGGACAAGCTGCGCTCCGAGGTTCAGAAGGCGTCTGACGAAGCAATCCGCGTGCGGCAGGCCCTCAAGCTGGCGCAGGCTCGCGTTGCGACTCTGGAGGCCGCCCAAGGCAGCCTCACGTCACTCCCCTCAGCCACAGGCCCGTCAGGAGGGCCGCTGGCTGACAACGCTGAGCCGGTCAACAGGAACGACACAAAGGAGCGCATCAGCCAATCGCTTGAGCGGCTGAAGGAGATGAAGGACAAGAGGAGCCGCTCGGCCCCTTGTGCTCCCACCACATCTGAGGACGCCAGCACCTTGGGGGGGGGTTCATCGGCAGTGGACCAGGCCACGGCGTCAAGGTCAAGTCCGGCCGCCAGCAGCAGTAACCCGGCAAAGGCCCCCGCCGAGGACATCGCTGGGCTCCGGGAAGCCCTCTTTTCAGAGGTCCGGAACCTCAAGCTTTCGGATGAGGGCATCGCTACAGGTATCGGGAGCGCTCTGTCGGCAAGGATCGATGCTCTGGTCGCCGCTGTGGAAAGTGGACGCCGTGATGCAGACCAGCTTGAGATTGCCCTCGCGTACTCAAGGGCCGAGAGCGACGCACTCCGCTACGCCATCAGTGACGCTGAAGCCGCAGCTGCTCGGGCAGTTGTTGAGTGCGAGCAGCTTCGCTCCGAGGCCTCAAAGCTGGGTGCTGAGAGCCGGCTCCTGAAGAAGCAGCTCAGCGCACTGGAGCAGCAGAATGCCGCCAGCATCCCTGCCGATCTCGCCGACTCGCAGTTGTCTGCCGCCAAGGCCGAGGCGAAGGGTCTGAGGAAGGAGCTCGAGCTCGCCAGCGCTACGCGTGCTGGGCTGGAGCGACAGGTGGAGCAGCTTCGTGCCATGGCCCTGAAGGCTGAGGTTGGAGCGTCGGAGGCGTCTTACGAGGCCCGCCAGGCCCAGGCTGCCATGATGAAGATGGAGGGGCAGCTGATGGCGATGAAGGACAAGTGCGAGGCGGCGGAGCGGATCCTGCAGGCAGACAGGCGGGGTCCCGACCACCACCCCGACACAGGAGGGTTGACGGCCGAGTTACACGCCACTGTGGAGGCGTGGCGCTCGCTGTACACGCACACGGAGGACGAGGCGAGGGACCTTGCAAGCGCCGCTGACAGGTCGCATGCAAAGGATGCCGAGGTCGTGCGCTCTCTCCAGGAACAGTTGGGGGAAACCAAGTTGGCGCTTGAGAGGGTCCGTGCGTCCCTGGAGGCCAAGGACGCCGAGCTGAAGCGTGTCGCGGACGCGCTGCATGCGAGCCAGTCGAGAGTGGCCAGCCTAGAGGCGGACGCGCGGAGCCACGCCGATGCCGTTGCCAGCTTGCAGAGCGAACTCAAGGGGGCACCCTCCCAGCGTGTGGTGTCTGACCTGCGGACCCGCCTGGAAGAGGCACTGAATGAGGTGGCCACGCGCCACAAGGCAGCGGCGCGCCTGTCGGACGAGCTCGCGGCTGCCCGGGAGAGGGAGCGGAAGGTCGTGGCTCAACTCGACAAGAAGTCAAAGGAGTGCGTGGAGCTGACGACACTCCTCAGTGCGTGGGAGCGGATGCGGAAGGCCTCCAAGGAGACCCACACCTCTGCGCTGTCGCAGTCTCGTGGGGGGCCTCCTTCCACCCTGACGGAGCTGTCCCGAGCCCAGCCAAGGCCGCTTCCTGGGGCGCCACTGATGCTCATTGGCTCCGGGAACGGGCTCGCTGTGACGGACGAGAATGCCCTGAGGACTGCGCCCAAGGCACGCGAACAGGGCAACGGGGAGAGGAAGGGGCTCTCCACGCTGCACCCGAACGTTGACCAGATTTAGGAGTAGCCGTTTGCTTTCAGGATAGGGCCTTTTGGCTACTTGAATCGCTAGTGCTTCACAAATAGCCGCTTCCCTCCTCCCTTGAGTGCGTTCACGTACGTGAGAGCAGGCGCCGCCTTCTTCCCCGGCACCTGGATTTCCAGGACGCGAAGCCCCCCGTCCCCGCAGGGTACAACAAGCGCCTTCTTCTCCTGTAGCACCTCGTGCATGCAGTCACTCATCGACGGCGCCGTGAAACCCTCCACGACTTGACTCTTGAGGATCTTGATTTGCAGCTCCTCCAGCACAGCCCCCTCCGCATCTGTGACGGTGAACGTGCCAAACGACCCCGGCCACCCCGTGAAAGCCCGCACCCGATCGTGCAGGAGGGATGCCGCCTCCCCCCATGGCATCTCCGCATCCGCCCTGCTCATCTTGGCCGCGTGTGTGATGGCAGCCTCGTCCTGCGCGACCGCATCCGTGAAGCCCACCTCGCCCACCAGGACGCGCGGGAGCACGTCGAGTAGCATCTCCGTGCCCTTGACCATCATCCGCGACAGCAGCGAATCCGCCAGCTCGTCCCCGTCTGCGGTTTCCTCGTGCTGGCGCAGGATGGGACCCGCGTCCATCTCGAGGACGGTGTAGACGAGGGACACGCCCACCGTGGCGTCCCCGGCCTCGATGGAGCGTGGGACGGGCGCGGCGCCGCGCCAGCGTGGGAGCAGGGACGGGTGGATGTTCAGGGTCCCTAGCCTCGGCACGGCGAGGAATTTGCTGGGAAGGAAGTTTCCGTACGCAACCGTTACGCAGAGGTCGGGCGCCAACTCGTTCAGTGCGGCGAGGAAGTCGGCCTCGCTGGCTCTCTCGGGGGCCCAGATCCTGTCGGCCGAGAGCCCCTTCGCGAGCGCCGTCTCCTGGACGGGGGAAGGCGTAAGCTTCTTGCCGCGCCCCTTTGGGCGAGGAGGCTGGGTCACCACCGCGGAGACCTCGAAGGGGGAGTCCTCCGCGCCGGCCGCGTCCATGAGCAGGCCCAGCGACAACGCGGCCACCTCGGGTGTGCCGAGGAAGACCACCTTGCTCTTGGCCGCGCGGGTGACGAGGCGGGACGCGACCGAGCTCGCCACCCTGCGCAGGGACCCGAGCCCTGACCGAGCGCTAGGAGCGGCCGGGGCCGAGACGAAAGGCCCTGCGGTCACCGGAAGAGGGCGCAGGTGTATGCTGGGCTCGGGTCGCATGCCCCCTGGGGGGTGGACGTCCGCGGGGTGAGGAAGCGCACCTGTTGCGCGCCTGATCAATCTGGCCGGAGCCAGAGGCGCGGTACAGCTAAAGCAGCGTCTCAAAGAGCGCGCTGTGCCGGAGACGGCGAAAGAAGCGGCCATCGCGAGGATGAAAAACGTCTACCCCCACGTGGAGACTGAAGCCTTTCCCCGCACTTCTTTCACGGTCGTTTCGGAGCGCACGGCCGCCCGCCTTCTCTGTATATTGAGATAGTCGGGATCAGACCGCGAAAACGCATCTCTTGAGAGGGGCGGGGTGTGGGACTGCGCCCGAGCCTCAACGAGGTCCCTGGCCGTCAGTGTCTGGGTTTCGCGGTCGGTAGGCAGTTTCGTGCGCTCGGGCGAGGAGGGACGGGTTGATGTTGTGAGATTCCCCGAGGACCGCGCAGTTCCCAGTTCTGGCGATGCGGTAGCCCAGGTCCCGTGCGCGGACGTGTCTCGCTGAAAGGAGAGAACCCTCCGCCCCCCCCGGCGTTGCCGAGACAATGGGCCACGTCACGTTTGACGATTCCGACCACGAGATGGAGGTGGATACGGGTCAACCGCCGAGGGGTCAAATGGGGCGCGAAGAGGCTATACGCTACCGTTCCACGCTCAAGTTCAGGGTCGCCGACCCACAGCCAGGAAGCCTGGGTGTGGTGACGCGCCTCACCACGAGGTGAGCCGCGTGCTCGGTCCCACACGGAGCGGACCTGCGCGAGATTGGGGCACCGTGCTCGCTACGCACGGGCTGGACGCGCGCGAGGCTAGGGCACCACGCCGCTCATCTACCCACCCTGTCCATCCGCAGTGGAAGGGGAAGCAGCGCGATGGTGGCTGCGGCCATCAGCTCCCCCGGAGCCCTCAAGGTGTTCACCGTCGCGTCCGCGAGGGGCTTCTCCCTGGTTGCACAGGTCCAGCTCGGGAAGATCACATCGGTGGGGCTGGTCCAGCCCGCGGGCCTGGTCCTCGGGACGTCGGAGGATGGCACCGTCGCGGCCTGGGACGTCCGGGTGCCCACGCGGGAGGCGTTCAGGGTCGGGCCCACGGACGAGGGGGCTATATGGTCCGCCGACATGGCTGGGAACACGCTCGTTTCAGGGGCGGCGTCCGGTGCGGTGCTCGTGTACGACGTCCGGAAGCTCGGGGGGCCGCGACTGTTCCTGGAGGACACGCATGGGGACCTGGTGACAGGGTGCACGCTGACCCCCCAGGGGGGACTGCCCGTGAGCGGCGGACCACCGTCTGCCTGGGACAAGTCCGAGAACGTGCTCCTAACATGCTCGGTGGACGGCCAGATCGCCGTCTCCGACCTCAGCGAGACGGATCCGGACGAGTGCTTCAAAGCATGCACCAACACGTCTGACTCGCTAGATGAGATGGGGCTCTTCGGCCCAGGCCTTGGCCAGGTGTGGGCCCGCTCGGACACCTTTGCTCTCCATATGTGGGACTGGCGCGATGCCCTCCGGGAGGACGACGGCGGCGGTGCTGCGGCCGTGAGCGTCCCCGAGGCAAGGGACATGATGACCAGGGCGACCGAGTCAAGTGGAGTGCTGGAGGCGGGAGCCGTTGAGTACATGCTCGGGTGTCGCTGGGACGGGACCAGTCTATGGGCGCTCGGGGGCAACGAGGGTGGCTTCGTTGGGATGGCTAGGCTCGCTGGACAGGGGCAGTTAGGGCCCGTCGAGACAGTGCTCACGCCTGGTGGGCACCAAGGCGGCGTGAGGCGTGCCGTCTTCGTCGAGAGCGATGCCGGGCAACCGTGGCTGTGTGTCACGGGAGGCGAGGACGGCCACCTGTGTCTGTGGGACGAGAGGTATCCGGGCGGCACGAACGAGCAGTCGCAGAAGGGGAAGCCCGGCGCGGGGACGGGAAAGAAGGACTGGAGGAAGGGGGCCAAGGGCGGCGTGAGCAAGCACCACAAGGGTGGGAAGAAGGACCGGTCAAGGCACTAGACGGATTGAGACCGCTACCCCCACAATCACAACACCCCCTATGGGATGTCGCCTCCATCGTGAAGATCATCGACATGAGTCGCCGGAAGTGGATGGCAGCTACGGAACGGGCGACGCCCGCCCCGATATTGTCCGCCCCCCCCCTGCCTGCCCCTTCGCACCCCCGCGCACGTGCGCACCGGACATGGGCCTGTCGGCGCCATAGAACCGAGTCCCAAACAGCCCCGTGTGTAGTAACTTGGCCGTATCGCTGTAGTCGGGGGGGGGCTCCCCCCCACGCTCGAGGCCGAGGTACTCACACGTCCGGGCGAAATTGATGAAGTTCATGCCCACGTGGGGGCTCTGCCCCACCTCTGCGAGGAACTTCGCGAAGATGTGGTCCGAGCAGGGCCACTTGCACGCCCTCACCATCCTGGAGAATCCAGAGGCCTTGATGACTTCCACCCCGTCCTTGTTGACTACAGAAAGCTCGTTGAAGACGTCCCCGATCAGCCGCAGGGCTCTGGAACGCTTGAACATCGTGTCGAAGGAGCCCTTGTGCTCCGCCCACAAAGTGTCGACGGTGAACTTCATCGAGGACACTTTCCTCGGGACCGATCTCCCCTTGGTCGCCAGGTGCCCCTCTGCATCGCCGACATAGCTGATGCGGGCAGGGACTCCGGTGGTGCTCATCCGCTTCTTCTCCTCTGACGACTCGGAGGTGGGTGCCGCACCCACGTTCCAGAGGGCGCCGTGAGGCGCCGCAGGCACTGGCATACCCGAGCCGTGCAGGCTCTTGCGCCCCCCGCGCGTTGCGGCGTTCCCTTGTGGACTCGTTGCGGCATCCCCAAACACTAAGCGCAGGGCCGGGCGACGTACGTAGCCGTAAACACTAGTCTGGGCCTCGATGACACGCTTGCCGTTCGCCAGCTTGACTGTGTTGTACATTTCCGGGCCAAGGCCCTTCATTCCGTTGAGCTCGCGGGCAGCATTGTTCAGCGCTGCACCTGGCTGGCTCCTCCCCCGGGGGATGTACGTCTTGGTGAGGGTCCCTGCTCCGAAGTCATCCTTCGCCTGGTGTTGCCTTTGTACTGCGGTTCCTAGCGTCCGCACGACCGACATAGAGCCGATCTGGGACTTCTTCTTCTGGATAAACTTCGCGAGCTTGGGCGAAGAGTCGTGGATCTGTGGCATCTGCGCCGTGGCGGCATCAGAGGTCGACAGGGCGGAGGTGGGCCCGGCCAGGCGGAGGCCCTCTTCCCGGGCGAACCGTTTCCGCCTCTCCGTCTCGTGCACGTCCGCAACGTCAAGCTCCTCGCACTCGGCCACGCTCCTCAGTAGCGAGTACTTCATGGCGCTGCTGTCCTGCACCAGCTTGTGCTTCACCAGCCTGGTGAAGGCCGTGTCCTGGACGAGCTTGTGCTCCAGGGGGCGCAGGTCGAAGACGATCTCCGAGTATTCCGCCTCCATCAGGTGGGCCACCCGGCCGAGGTTGAACATGAAGCCCCGGTAGTCGAACCCAGAGGCCCCCCCGGCGTAGGCCTTCTGTGCGACAGCACGGGCCATGGTCGGTCGGATCTTGCCCTTCCCCCCCCCTACGAACCTCGCGTCCTCGAGGAACCGGAAGAACCCCTCCGGCTTCATCAGCCACCGGAGACCGGGAGCGGACTGCTCGGCGTACATTGTGAAGACGTTGAAGAGCTTCTGCGCCAGGTAGTTCTCCACAACGGCCACCATCTTGGCCGAGATGACGCCATCCAGGCCTTCCACTGCTTGCAGCTGCCGGTGCATCACCTCCACCCGCCCTCTCCCCAGGTGGACCCCGTACCCCTCGATAAGGTTATAGAGATCGTTCGATGTTAGCAGGGCGCTGTCCTTCCCCCCCTTATCGGCCAGGAACTGGCGCGACACCTCCTCCATCTGCGTCAGCATCTTCTCCGACTCCTCCATGCTGTGCAGGCCGTCGAAGACCTGGAGGATCTCATCCAGGTCCTTGCTCGAGACACCCTGTTCCCCCTTGAACGTCGGGTGGTCCGCCACCCGGCTTATCCTCTGACTGGCACCCGGCGATCTCGCCCCCAACCCGGACTTCGAGGTGCCGGGCACCATGAAGTTCTGCATGGCAAAGGGGGGGTCGCGTCCAGCTCGACAAACCGGCTGGAGACGGATGAGGCAAGCTCCCACCGCACGGGGGAGCAATGACAGTCTCTACGGCGACAGCAAAGAGAGTTTGGCTCCAGCGACCCCGGTACAACTGCGACAGCGCTCCGGAATCGGGTCGTGCATGTCTCACCACGTTGTCACGCCCCATCGCCCTGCCCGTGGGTTCCCTTCCCCTCACGTTGCAGGGTTTCGAATACTTGACAGTAATTTTCTACGAACAAGTGAACACTCTTTCGATAAAACTCTCAGTGGCAGCAGGACGAGGCCGAGATGTCCCCCGTGGGTAGTGGCCCAGCGTGGACGCCTCGTTCCCCGACACAAATCCGGGTTCCAGAGCAACTCCGAGGCGAATTCTCGCCGAAAAGAGCTCCCAACGAACAATGTTTTCAGCGTGGACACCCGTGACGGGGGCACAACCGTCATTTTTCCTTTCGTTTCTTGCGCTGCTATCGGCAAAACAGGCTCTCGTTTTCTGAAAGAAAGCGCGCGTCGAGGCACGCCTGCCTCTCGCCCCGAGACGACGGCCTCTCTAGAGGGAGGAGCTCATGGTGCGCACAGAAATCTAAAATTCTCGGTGGAGTCCTTCTCAGCGCCGCATCGGGGTCCTTTGCACCGTCGGGGACTTGACGGCACCTTGGTGACGCTCGGCGTGCTGCAGGGAACGTTCTCCTCGGGAATTCGCGTGATATCGATAAATAATATGTTGCGTGCGGTGGCCAGGAGGGCTTCCGCGTCGGTTAGCTCGGGGACGTCGACGTCCTTCATGCCTGCCCTCGGCCAGGCAGTCTTGGGGTCGCAGTGGGCCGGATTCGCGACAGATGGCGAGAAGGGGAAAGAGGTAAGAAACACACGGCCGACTTGCATCGTCACGGCTGTGAAATCGCTTGTTGTGGCCCTTAGCAGGCTCGCAAGCCTGGCCTGATGGCTGGAGTGACCCCAGGGCGATCGGTCCCGGAATTCCTGCCTTCCACCCTGCACGTGGTCATGAAATGCGCCGCGGCTGTGTCATCGACGCGTGATACGTGCACGTGTCGCGTTGCATGGCCGTATGTCCGGCGTTTGAGCGCGCGCTCGGCGTCGCGCTGCATCGCGCCTGCCCCACACAGGACCCCTCGCCCTGCTGCTCATGCAGTACTCGGAAAACGTTCAGAGGATCGCGGACCAGATCTGCGGTATGACCGTCTTGGAGGTGGCCGACCTTCACGAGCTCCTCAAGGACAGGCTGCGGATTGAGGCGGCTCCCGCGATGGCGATGCCCATGATGGCGGCCGCGGCCCCTGCCGCTTCGGCACCTGCAGAGGAGGAAAAGGCGGAGGAGAAGACGCACTTCAACGTCGTGCTTGAGGGCTTCGATGCCGCGAAGAAGATCGCTGTGGTGAAGGAGGTGCGGACGGCCACGGGGCTGGGCCTCAAGGAGTCCAAGGAGCTGGTGGAGGGGGCGCCCAAGACGCTCAAGGACAACCTCCCCAAGGCTGATGCTGAGGCACTGGTCAAGACCCTCACCGAGGCGGGGGCCAAGTGCAAGCTGGAGTAGGTCTGTCGGACGCGAAGCGGTTCAAATGAAACCCCGATCACGCAGCACCCAGCACCATATCCAGGCGCTGACGCAGCGGCTGGGATAGGTTGGCGGCGGCCGTGGTGAGGTCGTTGCCGAGCACCCGGTGCAGAGTGGCAATCAGCTCCTGGTTGGCGCTCTTGACGTCGACCTTCGAGTCCCCGAGCACGGTGAACGCCGCTGGCACCACGTGCTTCACGACAAGGTGCGGGCGGCGGGCGTATACGTCCTCAACGATCCCCTGGAGGGAGAGGATCATCGCTGCCTTGCCCCGCCCGCTCGAGTGGCTCACGCAGTGCGCCATATGCTGCACGAGCAGGCTCTGGTCAGCAGAACCCACGAGGGTGGACAGCGCGGAGGAGGCGGCCTGGCGGACGCGCTCGTTGGTGGAACCCAGCGAGGTGGCCAGGCACGGGATCATGACGTTGAGCCCGGGGGCCACAGCGTCCCCAATGGTGGGGAACATGGCGCGGAGCGCGTCCAGCGCCTCGGCCACGACCTTGGTGTTCCCGTCCTGCACCCGCGCTGTCATAGCCTCTAGAATCTTCACCATGGACGGCTCGGACACCTGCGCCTTGCTTCTCACCAGGCCCGTGAGCGACTTGATCCCCCGGATGCGGTCACGGAAGTCGCGCTTGGCAAGGTCCTCGAGAATGCCCGGGAGCTGCTCCTCCACCTCAGGGTCGTCGCTAAGTCCGGCGGACCCGACCAGACCCCCGGCGCCGTACGTCATCCCGTACGTCGACCCAGCCCCGATCACGGCGTCACCAGTGGCAGCGCGGCCCACGCCATTGGGCCCCGGGGGCGCAGGGCGTGGCCGCTGCCGGCTCCCGGCCGTCCGAAGACGGTTCGCGGTCGGCCCACTGCCCTCGAAGGGGAACTGGGGGGGCGCCGTCGACGGGTGCTGGCTCGCGCGAGAGGGCGGGGCGCGGGTCTGCGGGCGGGGGGCCGGGGGAGGCCCCGCTTCCTTCTGGAACATGGCCAGGGCCGCCTGACGTGCCCGCGCGTCCCCCCGGTTGCCAATCATCTGGGACAGGTCCCCCCCCGACGCCCCGACGAGTCGCTTAAGCTCCCAGAGCATGCGCTTGCCGAATGTCCGTGTGTCCTCCTTCGCCTCGGTGGTGAACTTGAGCGCGGCCGTGAGGAGCTGGTCGAGGAGCTGCCGGTTGCCCAACATGCGGGTCCCGTGTGTGTTGAGGAGCTCGTCAAGCTTCGAGGCGATCTTCGTCCGCGTGTTCGGGTTCTTGTGGCCCGTCTGCTGGAGGAGGAGGGACGCGGACCGGGTCTCGCTGGCTCGCACAATGATCTGACTGAGCGCTGCGTCGGCCTCCGACGCCAGGAAGTTCTCCCTTCCAGCCACCGACACCTCCCCCGCGCGCTTGAGCAGCACAGGGACCAGGTGTTCCAGCTCCGAGTCCAGGGAGCGCCCCAGGGACACGACCATCTCCTGCACCGACATCATCGCCGTCTTGGCCGTCAGGGACCGCAGAGCCTCCACTGCCGGCACCAGGGCCAGGGTTAGCGGGCGCACGTACGGCTGCACCACCTCGGGGTGGTGCACCACGGCCCGCCGCGCCACGTTGAGCGCCTCGAACTGGGCCACCCAGTCCAACTCCTTCCGGCCCTTGCTGTTGGCCCTCTCCAGCTCGCTGAGCGCCCTCCGCAGCTGGGCCTCGGGGTCCCCGAGCGGGGTCAGCTCCGCGGTCCCGATCTCCTTGGGCCCCGCCAGGGCGCCGGGCCCGCCCCGGGGCGAGCTGCCATCCCGTGTCTCCAGGCCCCTGCCCGCCGGCATGCCCCCCTCCTCTGCCTGCGAGACGTTCCCCCGGCGACTCCCCGTCCGCGCCAGGGCGCCCATCCGCGCCGTCCGCTCCATGCTATGCTGGCTCGCCCCGCGCAGGCCCTGCGTTGGGGGCCTCCGGGGAGACTCCTGGAGGCTCCCCCCGTATGCCGACGTGTCCCTCTCGTCGTCCGCGGGGGGAGGTAGGCGAGTCTCCTCCCCGTAGACGGGCCTCGCGGGTCGCGGCCTCCTGCCCCCCCCCTGCTCGGCGCGGTCAGACAGGCGCGGCGGCAGGCCCATGTCCCTCAACGGATCCGCCCCTCGGGTGTACAGGGACGAGGGGCTCCCAGTGGTCCCCGACTCCCTCGATTGCGCCCCCGCTTCGTCCAGGTTGCCGCTGGTAGCCATGGTGCCGCGGGGGTTGTTCCGCCGCCACTGCGCGTTCCGCTCCTTCAGGATGGACAGCTTGGACGTCACCGACGGGAGGGCCCTCCCCTCCTGGGGGCTGCTTGGCTCCAGGTAGGGGTATTGCCCGTCGTCCACGTCTTTCGAGTCGTCTCCGAGGTCCCTCTGGAGCGCCAGCGGGAGCCGGGGCGCCCCCGAGGAGAGCTCCGCCCCCCTACCGCGGGGCATCTCGCCAGAGGTGGAGCGCTGGGGCGGCCGGTGGCGCCCGCTCTTCCCCTCGGACAAGAACTTGTCGGCATACCCTCCGTCCACGTCGCCCAGGAGACCGAGCGAGCTCGGATCGTTGCGGTCGCTTGCGCTCCTGTCCACGATGGCGCGGGGATCCGGCTCCGATAGCGCCCCACCCACGATCGACCCCATCCCGGACGACTGCGAGTGGCGCAGGCCCCGGCCAGGCAGGATCGCCGCCGAGCCGTCTGACGAGGCGGGCTCCTCCTCGTCCCTCCTCGATGCCTGCCTGACCGTCCCGTAGGCAGCCCTCTGCTGCTCGTGCGACCGGTTACCGTACCCCGCAGGAGCCAGCCCGTGACCCCCGTGTCCCGGATCCGCGTCGCCCGCTCCCCCGGCCAGGTGGATCCCGGTGAGGAAGCTCGGGCCCGCCGTCTCATTGAAGGTGTCGTCAAGCCCCGCTCCGTAGCGGGCGTTTTGACTTGGGGCGTCCTTCGTCGGGCTCGCCATGCGCGGCGATAGGATGGGCCCCGGTGTCCCAGGGCCGGCACCGGCCCTCCGCCCCGCCCTCGGCGAGTAGCTGGGCGGGGAGTACCCGCCCCCGTGGTCGAGGTTCGCCATCCCCACTGGCGGCGCCGAGCCCGTGGAGGGTGGGGAGGGGCTGGGAGGCCCGCGCCTGCCCGCCCGCCCGCCCCCCCATGGATCCGGCGCTGCCGATCCGGTGTACTGGGGGGGGCTCGAGCTACCCACAGATGCCCTCCCTCTCCCGTTGAAGGAGCCCCCGTACCCCCCGCCGCTCACGCCAGACCGGCCAGAGTCGGGGCGGGCCGCGTAGGCTCCCTCAAGGACCCCGTTCTCCCCCATGGCCGGCCTTGCCGGGTCCTCGAGCCGCGACAGCGCACTCCTCTCCGCAGCGGGGGGAAGACCCGCACCGACCACGGCGTCCTCGACCAAAGAAACCCCCGCGGCGTCGCCCAGCACCGCGAGGCAGTCGAGGGCAGCACCCACGACGCGGGGCTCGGGATCGGCGGCCAGAGCGGCCACGCGGGTCGCGAGATCGCCGTACGGGTACCCCGGGGGGAACCCGGCGGCGTTCGTCAGGACGGCAAAGGTGACGATTCCGATCGCCTGTTCCCGGGCCCGGGGCTGCCGGGAGCCGAGGACGGGGAGCAGGTGGTCGAGGACCGCCGCCGGGGACAGCGCCGTGCACAGGCGCTGCAGGACCTTGACGTCGTGCTGCTGGACGACGATCTTGTTGTCGGCGAGCTTGTCCACCAGCGCAGGCATCACGACCTTCAGGTGCGGCTGCACGGCCCTCCCCAGCTTCCCCACGAGCTGCCCCAGGATTTGCATGGCGGTCAAACTGATCTGCGAGGAGGGGGGCCGGGCGCCGCGGTGTTGGCCCCCGGGTCGGGAGACAGGGACGACCGCCCCCCCCGGCATATGCGGCGGAGGGCGGGCGAGCATTACTTGCGCGCGGTGGCCGCGCAAGCGCGTCAGGGCGACGAGCACACGCGCCGCTCACCTTGAAATTCGGGTCCAGTACGAGGCCGATCAGGAAGGAGAGTAACCCGGGGAGGTGAGGGAGGACGACGCGAGCGGACTGCAGCCCGCCTGCTGCTTGACGGAGGCGCTCGATAGCATCCGCCCGGACCTGCAGGCAGACGAAGGGGCGGGGAGGTCGGGGGAGGGCGGTCCGCGAGGGCGGGTGGTAAAAAAAAGCAACACCCCAGGACGCGGACCCCGCCGCAGCGGCGCAATACACCGCCATGGGACCCGGAATGTCTGTCGAGATGCTCACCTTCCAGTTGCCGATGTCCTTTAAATCAGAGACAACGTAGGAAGGGATGAAACCGAAATCGAACGAGGGCGAGTCCCCCTCCATTGGGCCCCTCTTGACGCAAACCCAAGCCGTTGCCGACTCGCGTGCGGCTTCTGGATCGCCCGCGAGGAGAGATGTGCTTGCGAGGCCCCATTGGTGGGCCCTGTTGGGGCCCGCCGGACAAGCGGAGTCACTCAGTGAGTGACACACTGAGCGCGCCGAGAAGGTGGGACACGTTTGTTCTGGCGCGCAGGGCTCCCTCCGCTGGGGTTCTTCCGCGCCCGGCACACCCATCCGTGACAATAACGTGATAACATAACGCCAGGCCACAGAAATCGGCGTTGAGACACGGCCAGCGTCCCAGGGTCCCGCCCCCAGGAGACAGCAGGGACTTCCCCTTCGCTTTTGAGTGCGGGCTCGCTGGGTGCCAAGTGCCAGAACGGGAATGAAGAGGGGCTACCCCGCAGACGGAGACCAGTGGCGAGGCGGGCCCCCGCCGCGGGAGGGGGGGCGCCCCCGGTTCGACCACGGGGGCCCCCCACCCCCCCGCCAAGTCCCCCCCCAGGGGCCCCCTCCCCAGTGGGGAAGCCAGGCCGGGTTTGACGGGGCCGCCACGCCCCGGAGACCCGTCGAGCAGCGGGGTTACCGCGCCGAGGTGAGCGCGGGGCAGGGCAGCTATCACCTCCCGGCCGCAGCGACGCCGGGATAAGCGTTGCGAATACCGAGCCACCCATCGTCCCTGTTGCAGGAAGCATCCCCGAGCAGGCAGGTGCACGAGCCGCTGCCGAAGAGCGAAGCCAGGCCGGGAGGGGCGCTGATCGAGTCCCAGTATAGCCACGCGGAGAACGTGACGTATGCCAAGGAGTATGCCGGGCAGATCAGCACCCACCTGGGGGAGCTCACCAAGTTCATCACGGGCACACTAGCAGACTCGCACACGGCCGAGCTGGCCAGTGTCACAGCGGAGAGGGACGCGCTCAAGGCGGAGGTGGAGGCGCTGAAGAGGGAGCTTGCGGCCAAGTCGAGCGAGTGCGACGGCCTCCGGGCCCTCCCGGGCCGACCTGGGCCTGCCCCCCCCCCGCCAGGCAGCTGGGCCCCCCCTGGGGGAGGCGGCGCGCCCCCGCCGCAGGGGTACGGAGGGCCGGAGGCTGGCTTCCGCGGCGAGGGGGGCTATGGTGCTCCGCCGCCCAACTACCCGGGGTCGGGCGGCCCAAGCCAGGGAGGAGGCTACGGCGGGGGCATGGATGGAGGCTACCGCGGGGGGGTCGGGCGCGGGGGCGGGCGCGGCCCGGGGAGGGGCAGGGGGGGCTGGTGAGCCGCTACAAGACGGAGGGGGTGGACGCGGGACAGCCGAGAGGGCGGGTGCCTTCGGAGGCCGATGCCGCGACGGCTTGGGGTTAGCTGCCCCCCGCCTGAATCGGTATGCCTGGCGGGGTACGCTTTATCGCCGGTGTAAGTCTCCTGGCGATGAGAGGCCTCTTTGTTGGGTTGCCGCTTCCGTCTCCCGCGGTAGAAGGTAGCACGCCCGTCCCATCCACACGGGCTGGAGCGGGTCGCCCGGCCGCCCACAAACCAGCGCGATGACCTTGGCCTCCCAAGCGTACCGGGGGGGGCAGTTCCGCAGGATAGATTTCGTCCCCGCAACGCGGCCCGACAAGCCGTCAGACCTCCCCCGTCATGGCGTAGTCGTGCTGAATCGCATGAAGCAGGTGCGTGCGGTCATAGGGTCGGGGAGCTCGAGCCCTGCGCAGCGGACAAAAGACCCGCCGTTGCGCCTCAAAACCTTGTATATGGTTCCCCGAGGCCCTGTACCGGTCCACCAAGTCTTTTTTGCAGGAAACCGCGCTGTGTCCGTCGCTCCTCGCCTCGGGAGATGACGTGTAATCCCGACCACGATCGGCTCTTTGCCAGTTAGAGTTCGCGCCGTTTCCCCCCTACCCTCTGGTTTTTGGGGGCTCCCTCATGCCCGACAGCTTTCAAAGTACATGCATCTCCGTGCCTTCGCTGCAGAACGACAGAGAGCCCCTCACTGAGGAGGCGACGCCAACGCAAGGCGTGATGGGGGCCGGCACTGCCCCCGCCACCCAGGTGAGGCCTCCCGGGGCATCTTCGCGCCTCAATGTGGAACCAAAGTGTTTCATGTGGTACATTGTAAGCTATAATACGTAAATGTGACGTATTACGGCCTGGTGTGGAGGAATCGAGCACCGTCTGGATCGCGGCTCCGAGAGCGGAAGTGGCCGCGCATTCGGGGATACGACACCGCTACCCCCAATCTGCCCCTCGCCATCGCAGCTGTCACGAGAGGAGGATGTGCCGGTTGCATGGAAGGGAGCTCGGAGGATCGGGGCGGGATATGCGAACCTCGGGAACACCTGCTTCATGAATTCGGTCCTGCAGTGTATGACGCACACCGCGCCTCTCGCTGAGTTTATTTTGTCGCGGGAACTGCGGCCTACGAGGTACGTGACGAACGTCCGGCGGCGGACGAGCTCCTCTTGCCAGGACGCAAAGGTTCCTCGCCGGGAAGCCCGCATCCCCACACAGCAGCCCCTGCACCCAGGGTAGGCACCAGACGCGGCCCCGTGGGCTTCGGACACCCCCGGCTCGGGACACTTGAGGCATCCACCTCCGCCCTCTGCTCGCAGTGCATCTTTCTGCGCTGTGAAGACGATCGCAGACCACGTGCGGCAGGCGCTGGGCCAGTCAGGCAAGGTCATGCGGCCCGTGGGGCATGCCCGGAGCCTGCGCCACTTCAACAAGGGGTTCCGGCTGGGGAGGCAGGAGGACGCGCACGAGTTTCTCCGGTGCCTCCTGGACGCGTTGCAGGAGGCTTGCATCAAGGGCATTCGCCCACGCCCCCCGGTCCCCGTACAGATGAGCACGTGGGTGTCGCGGATGTTTGGGGGCATGCTCTGCTCTGAGGTCAAATGCCTCTCGTGCGGGCACCCGTCCCGCAAACGCGACCCGTGCATGGACATCTCCCTCGAGATCAACCGTGCGGGGTCCCTGCAGCGCGCGCTGGAGCAGTTCACGGCCCCCGAGTACCTCGAGGGAGATAACGCGTACAAGTGCGAGAAGTGCAACAAGCGGGTCCGGGCGCAGAAGCGGTTCACCATCGAGCAGCTGCCCCGGGTGCTCACCTTCCACCTCAAAAGGTTCGAGTTCGGGGGCTTCGGATCCAAGATCAACCGCATGGTGGACTACCCGGAGACCATCGACATGGCCTCGTACGTCGAGGACGGCAACGGGCCCCCGCAGCGGTACCACCTGTACGGCGTGCTTGTGCACTGGGGCGGGGGGGTGCACTCGGGGCACTACTTCTCCTACGTCAAGGGGCCCAACGGTATCTGGTACCGCTGCGACGACTGCCACGTGGGGCCCTGCGACGTCCGCCAGGCCCTCTCGCAGAAGGCGTACCTCCTCTTCTACCAGCGGGAGGACGCCCAGCCCCACGTCAGCCAGTACCTCATGGCAGACGGTTTCCAGGCGACCAGGAGGGCGGGAGCGGGCAAGGCGCAGGGGGACGACGACACCGGGGGAAAAAACGGACGGGGGGGGGCTGGGGGGGCGGCTGGCGGGAACAGCCAAGCTCCCGGATTGCTGCAGCCGGCACCCGTGGCGAGGGCAGTCGCGACCCCCCAGACCCCCCTTCCCCCCCAGGGGGCCAATGGCCCCTCGCTGGGCGCGACCGACCGCTCTACGGCTTCCGAGCGAGCCCGGCCATTCCTGGGAGGCCTGTCGTCTCCGGACGGCGGCACGGCTACGACGACATTCGGGAGCACGGAAGCACATGGCAGCCGTCTGGGTCTAGGCGAGCAGTCGGGCCAGGAATCTCTCGAGCGCTCTCGCGCAGGGGGGGCTTCAGCTGATGGGGCACACCCCGCCTTCGACGTCAGCACCCGGGCGGCGTTCAGCACGGCGCTGTTCGCGGGGTCCTGGACCCGCTCTGGCGGCCGGGTGCGCCGCATGTTGTCGACGGGGGTGCAGCTCGTCTCCCCGCAAACGGTCGAGCGCGTCCGCCTGTTCAAGCTGGCGCAGAAAGCCAAACGTCTCGGCGGGCGCGACAAGCTCACGGCGCTGGAGAACATGTTCGTCGACACGGCCACGCGCAAGTGGAAGGCCCTGGGGGCGCTCGAGGAGGCCAAGATCAAGGCCCAGGCCACCGCCGCCGCGGTTTCCTCGGTGACCAGTAAGGAGCGGAAGCGGAGCACACCCTCTGCCATGCTCACCACGACCGCGACTGGCGCCATCGGGAGCCCGGGCGTCCTCAGGGGCGAGGACGAGCCAGGGGCGACCACGATGGCGACGGGGAGGGCGGCCGTGTCGCTGATGCGTCGGTCCAAGTTGGGTGAAGTCGAGGGGTGGGACGCGGGGATCGGGAGCGACGCTAAGTGGGAGCAGCATAAGCTTCAGCGGGCCGTGGACGCGCACACGAAGGGCGCCGGGGTTAAGCGCACCCGCGACTACGATGAGTACGACGCCGACTACGACGCCGGCAAGGTGAAGAAGGTCCGGGCGAAGAAGGAGGAGGTGGGCGGCGTCGACAGTGGCAAGCTCGACGAGGTGTGGCGCGAGAGGAAGGACGGGATCAGCCGTGTCTTTGACGAGCGCGGGAACCGCCTGGAGCGTCAGGACGACCCAGGGGCAGGGAGAGGGCGTGGGCGCGGAAGGGGGCGCGATTCCGGAGGCCGCGGCTTCGTCGGTCGGGCTGGCGGTCGCGGCTGGGGTGGGAGAGACGGATCGCCCGGGCGCGGCAGGGGCGGCCGGGAAGGGGGCTACGGCGGCCGGGGCGGGTTCCGAGGGGGAAGCCAGGGACGGCGTGACTCGGCTGACCGGGGGAGGGGGGGAGGTTTTGGTGGCCGCGGTAGGGGCGGGTCCCCCGGGGGCGCCAGGGGCGGCGGTCGCTTCGGCGGCCGGGGTGGCGGCGTCGGGGACCGGGGTGGCGGGAGAGGCATGGGCGGGAGAGGCAGGGGAGAGAGGGGGTCGTCACACAGGGGCTGGCGGTGAACTGGCACCGCCGCGGGGACTTTCCGGCAATCACCGCGACATTGAATCACCGCGATGCAAATGTCCCCCTCTCCCTGACCGAACACGCCCTTTTTTCGATCCTGTCGTGACGTGACGCCACGAATCGCGGCTCGCTCGTCCGCTGCCACTCTTTCTTCCTCCCGTGGGGTCGCCCCCGACAATGGCGTCGAGAATGTTCGGAGGGATGTTCGGTGGCGGGAGGCCTCTACTGAAAGCGGCAGCGACCAGTGGGTGCCTCATGGCCGCTGGGGACCTGACCTGCCAGGTTATCCAGGTGCGCTGCTGCTCCACGCAGTACCTCCTTGCCTCGTTCCCCCGCCCCGCCAGATCGAAGAATCCACCCGCCGGACGATCGATTCGTCGTATGTTTCGTCGTTCTCGCCCGCCTTCCTCCCCGTATCGCGGTGGAGAAGCCGAGCTCCGGGTCCCGATGATGGGGATACTTCTGTGGCCCCAGCCGAATCTCACCCCGCGCCGTTTTTTTTCCCGTCGCAGCAGTCAAACTCGCACGCGCAAGCGTCTACTTCGGGAACGGACAGGATTGAGAGCCGCCAGGGCCGGCTAGTGGCCTTCAGTGGGGTGGAAGCGATCGGGGGGCTTCTGAAGGGCCACGACTGGGGCCGCACAGCGAGGTTTGCGTTGATCGGGTGCACACTTCACGGGCCCTTCTTCTTCCGGTGAGAGGCCCGCGAGGCGCCCTAGTTCACTCCCTCGTGCATCCCCCGCTCCTCGCCCCCTCGCTGCTGTCGCGGCTCCCCGTCACCCCCCTCACGGGTCCGTTACCCCACTCGAGTATGGCCCCGTGTGCAGTGGCTTCAAGTGGCTGGATGGGCTGAGCGTGGGCCCGGCTAAGTCGCTCAGGCAGGCGGTGGCGAAGACAGCGGTGGGGCAGGTGACGCTCTTCCCAGCGTACCTGGCCATGTTCTCGGTGTACATGGGGGTCCTCGAGGGTAAGCGCACGCCCACCGAGCTGGGGGACAAGGTCCAGGACTTCCTCTGGCCCACCTTCAAGGCCGGGGCAGCCTTCTGGCCCGCCGCGAACGTGCTGAACTTTATGTTCATCCCGGCAACGGGGAGAGTGGCGTACGTCAACGCGTGTGGGCTAGTGTGGAACTCGTACCTCTCGTGGAGCAACAGCAGTGCAGGCAGCGAGTGACGTGTTGAACCCCGCCGCCGAAGCGTCGCTACGTTAGCCCGGCGGGCCTCTTCGCCGCGGAGCCGGAGAAAGCGAGCAGGCGAGGCCGATTTGCCACCGGCAACCGTGGTCCGTTAGTGCCGCGGGTCCTGGTCCTCGTCTCGCAAGAGGCCCAGCTTGGCCTGCTCCACGAGGTCGTCATGCACCTCGATCGTCCGCAGCACTGTCCGCTTACTCGACTCTTGCAGCTCTCCCCCCAGGATGACCTCGTCCAGAATGTAGTAGGCGCGGTGGAAGTTGAATATGAGGTCGAGCTCGCACACGTTGCCGAAGTACCGGTCCAGGGTCTCGACGAAGTGGTGGATCGTGTCCAGGGCGATCAGCTCATTGTCCTCGGTCGCTATGCCAGCGCAGAAGTATAGCGAGGCGTATCTCCTGCGGAGGAAGGGGGAGGGGGGCAACGGTCGCCTGCCGGCAGCTGCGCAGGGAGACCACCGGGGCAGGGGGCGGACGGCACACGTCAGGGCACGTGCCCCGTCTCGTGGTGAGGAGCGTGCGGAGCGGTTGTGCGGCTGTGCGGCTGGACCTGCACCGCGGGCGCGGAGCGCGGGCGGGCCACCTGTACACAAGCTTCATATCCCGGTAATCCATGAAGTTGCACTGCTTGCTGCCCCGAGTTGAGATGGTGGCGAAGACATCCTTGGCGATCTTCGAACGCTCCTTCTGAGTGAACGTGTTGTACCACTTACCAAGCCGAACCTGCGTCAGCCAGAACGAAGCGGATGGGCGTTGGACGTCACCTTCTCGCTGGTCCCGGCCGCTTGTTGACGCGCGAGGCCCGGGAGACCCGCGGGAGCAAGTTCGTGCCCCTGTCGCTTTCTCCACGCTCTCGGCAGCCGAAGGCCGGGTCACGCACCTTCCCCTGCCTTGAGAGCAGCAAAATGAAAGCAAACCCCATGCGAACCGCTTCCCCCAGGTCCCTCGTGCGGCGGCGCCCCTGTTCTGCCCGCTTGACTCGAGAAGAGGAAGATCGGGGGCACGGCCAAGTTGAGGTCCTCCGGACAATCCGTGCGATGTGTTGATCGGTACCCTGGGGAGTAGCGTGATATGCCCATGCCTGAAGGGCCCGGCCGGACATCTGTCCCACCTACTTCCCGACGCAGCCTGGGGGCCCTCAGGGCCCCGTCAGTGACGGTCCACGCCGACGGAAACGCCAGCTCTGGGCTGTGCCGGCGGGGTGCTGCCAGGGTAGCCACCTGCCATCCTCCTGCGACCCCCTTAAGCCCCACCCGCCACCGTTTCTCCCCCTCATCTACCCTCGGCATACAGCAACGGACGCATGCTCCGCGCCCAGCGAGGACTCTCCTTCCTTGTTGACCCCCTCTGTCGTGGACCCCTCTCCCTCCGTGGCTTCGCATCAAACATGACGGCGACTGACTTCTACTCGGAGATCGTCGCCGCGTCCGGCGCGTTCAAGTACGTAGCCGCACCCTGCGCCCCGTGGGCCAGTCGGCTCTCCCGGGCGCCCTGCCCCGAGATAGCGTGGTGGCTGGCCAGGCCCACCCCCACCCTCGCCCACAAGACGCGCGCACGAAGTCGATACCGGATATTGTCGCAAATCGTCCCGTTTTCCTGCTGTAAATGGGTCTTTTGTTTTGCTATGTCGCCCCGCTGCGAGAAGCAGATTTCCCTGTCTCCCGGATTCTCTCACTCTCCCAGCGGAAATAGGGAAGTCGCCTCCTCGCGCGGCCTCGACCCATGTTCTCCGCGCGCGTGGATTACATCTTGCCATTTCGTGTCGAATGGTCCGTGGAGTGCGCTCCAGGGTGGTGCGCATGCCCTGGCGGACCTGATATTGCCGGGTAGAGCGCAAGCCCCGCGGGAAGAGTGGACTTGCGCTGATTGGCGCCCGCTCCCATCGCCGCAGGACCTATATCAACGGCGAGTGGAAGGAATCGACTTCCGGGAAGACCTGCCCCATCAACAACCCCTCCACCAACTCCAAGCAGGTGCGCGATTCCCCGCGAACAACCCCCCGCACCGATTCTCGCGAGGCAGCGCGACGGCCATCGGGCAAGAAGTCGACCCGCTGCCGCTCTCCTTCGCCTCGCAGTACGATGTTCAGGCCTGCAACCAGGGAGAGGTCGACATCTGCTTCGAGACGGCCAAGGCGGCCCAGAAGGAGTGGGCCAAGACCCCCCTGTGGAAGCGTGCCGAGCTGCTGAAGAAGGCGGCCCAGCTCATGCGGGAGAACTGGGAGCCCATGGCCGCGTGCCTCGTCAAGGAGGTCGCCAAGCCGGCCAAGGACTCGAAGACCGAGGTCACCCGTTCCGCCGACCTCCTCGACTACTGCGCCGAGGAGGGCGTGCGCAAGCTCTCCGAGGGGCAGCTGCTCACCTCCGACGCCTTCCCGGGCACGGACCGCTCCAAGCTCGCACTCGTGCAGCGCGTACCCCTGGGCGTCGTGCTCTGCATCCCCCCCTTCAACTACCCCGTCAACCTCTGCGTGTCCAAGGTCGGCCCCGCCCTCATGGCCGGGAACGCCATCGTGCTCAAGCCCCCCACGCAGGGCGCCGTGGCCGGCCTGCACATGGTCCAGTGCTTCCACAAGGCCGGGTGTCCGCCGGGGCTCATCAACGTTGCCACGGGCAAGGGCTCCGAAATCGGCGACTACCTCACCATGCACCCCCGGGCCCAGGCCATCTCTTTCACCGGCGGTGACACGGGCATCTCCATCTCGAAGAAGGCCGGCATGGTCCCCCTCCAGATGGAGCTTGGGGGCAAGGACGCCTGCATCGTCTGCGAGGACGCGGACATCGACCTCGTCGCCAAGCACGTGGTCAAGGGCGGGTTCTCCTACTCGGGCCAGCGGTGCACCGCCGTCAAGCTGGTGCTCGTGCACGAGTCGGTGGCTGACGAGCTCGTCGCCAAGGTCAATGCCGGTGTGGCCAAGCTCACCATCGGGATGCCTGAGGATGACCGGGACATCACCCCCGTCATCTCCAAGGGGTCCGCGGACTTCATCCAGGGTCTCGTGGAGGACGCCCGCGACAAGGGCGCGACCTTCTGCCAGGAGTGGAAGCGCGAGGGCAACCTCATCCACCCCCTCGTGCTCGACAACGTCACCCGCGACATGAAGCTCGCGTGGGAGGAGCCCTTCGGCCCCGTGCTCCCCGTGGTCCGCGTCAAGACGATTGACGAGGCCATCGCTCACTGCAACGAGAATCGCCTCGCCCTCCAGGGCTGCGTCTTCACCAGGGACGTGAACAAGGCTATCAAGATCTCCGACGCCATGGAGACGGGCACCGTGCAGATCAACGCCGCCCCCGCCCGGGGGCCCGATCACTTCCCCTTCCAGGGCTTCCGCGACTCGGGGATCGCCTCCCAGGGCATCCCCAACTCTATCGAGATGATGACCAAGATCAAGAGTACTGTTATCAACCTGGACCAGCCGTCCTTCACCATGGGCTGAGCGAGACGCGGCTTTACTGCGCTGGAGAAGGGTTCCGCGAGGGGCGAGGCCGAGCCAAGTGGACGTTCTGGCCTGCCGCGTCGGTGACGACCCGCGGCGCCGCGCACAGGTGCTCCGCCCCCCGTATTCACCCACTGCCCCTGCTTGCGACGACGCGGTTCGCGGCGAGCCCCGTCGCGGTTGGCGGCCTGGTGGGGTCAAGGTCCTGGGGGGGCGCATCCCTGCCAGTGCCCGTTGTCGACATCCTCGGTCAGAGTTGGTTTGGCTCCCGCTTGAAGCGACAAGTGACAAGATCCCGCGCGTGTTATCAGCATATCGCGAGGCTCGTACTCTAAATAATCCGCACCGGAGCAGGCAGACAGGGGCCCAGGGGGAAATGAAGTTTTTGTTGGGAGCACCAAGGTGCACAACCGGCCCTCTCCTCGCGTTCGCGCTACTCGTCGGCCTCGTTCGCTCCACTGCCGCGGTACGGGACAAGAGAAATCCCGAGGTCACTGAGCTGACCAACCTCGGGTGCCGGTGAGTAGAATGCCACACGCGAGGCTTTTGGGATGAAGGAGAGAAAGTTGCGCAGGGAATTCGAGAGACGCTGCAGACGCACACGTCCTGTCTCCTCTTGATGTGCAGCTGCCTTGAAGGTCCCAACGGAGGGGCGTGGTTCTGGGAGGGAGTGAGGCTTCGTGGGTGCTCCAACCCGGGTGAGTCGGCGCTCTTTTTGATCTAGCACCACCGGGAGAGGCGCTGTCGTCCTCTAGTGCGCCAACTTCCCTCTCGTCTCCTGCCCCCGCCTGAAGCAGTCGCGCAAATGACGCAGGCTGGTCCCACGTGTGCCTGCAGATGACGACCCGCACGGCGCGTGGTGCCCCGTTGCCCCTGAGTCCTGCGCGTATCGTCCTTACCGGTCGCTGACTCCGTCGCACCTTCCTTGGGACTACTGCACGCCGTCGCCCATCCAGACCAGCGCTGGCTGCACCTGTCGCCCTGGACACGGCTTTGCCGGCCAGCCGAACCACCTTGGCACCGACGAGACTGGCCGCCTGTGGTGTGAGGTCGACGCAGGGTGCCTGGCCAAGACGGCCGGCCAGACGTGGGATTGGGTGGTGGACGTATCCTCCCTGAGCTCCGCGACCACGAGCCAGGCCCCGTCGGAGCCCATCGACATCGACACGACTGCAAACGGGTGTTCTTGTGTTCCGTGGACCCACCTCGGCCGCGAGTACCCCGCCCAGTGCTTCAACCCGACCGCTGACATAGGCGGCCCGTGGTGCTTCGTCGACTCGAGGACCTGCACGACCCCACCCTTCAGCCCTCACAGCCCAGAGGGCGCCTGGGACTTCTGCAGCAGTGCGAGGGCGACAACGGCGAGCGGGTGCGCGTGCAAGCACAAGTGGAGTCCTTTCCCCGGCGCGGACCCCGTCAGTGGCACATGCCTTGACACGAACGGCGACGGGTCTGACTGGTGCGTCGTGTACCCCGACTCGTGCGCCGACGGCGAGCCGGCGGGCGTCTTGTCAGGAGGCGAGAGCTGGGACCTCTGCGAGAAGGGCACGCCGATCGACAAGATCAGTGTTGAGCCAGCCTCCGTGACCACGGCAGGCTGCGACTGCCTCGACAGATTGTGCACGAACACTGACGACGACAGCGCTGGGCCGTGGTGCATTGTCGACGTCCGCACTTGCGCCTCCGTTCCTTTCGGCGCGGTCACGTCTGCTGGGTCGTCTCCCCAGTACTTTGACTACTGCGCCGAGCCACAGACCACCCAGGCGGGCTGCCTGTGCCAGGCGAAGTACTGGCTGCCCCCACACGACCCCGCATACGAGGTGCTCGGGGAGTGTGTCAGCCCGGACTCTGCGGATGGCAGTGGCTGGTGCATCATCGACGCATCGACTTGCAGGTACGGCACGCCCGCCGGACTCGTTGCCGTCGATGTCCCCGGCCGCGGGGCGGGCGACGGGCGCGTGTTCGGCTCAGCCTGGGACCTGTGCCTGCCGGCAGCCTGAGTTTCAGGATAGCAATGCAGCCCCCCATGGCCGCAAGTCATAGTGAGTTATAGTGAGTTCAATCGAGTCGCACCCGTGCTGAATCACTTCCGCTTGGCAACTGCCGACCCAACTCAGAGCTCCCCGGCAAGCGGCACACCCAGCGGGATGTCTGGATACTCAAGGCAGAGCATCATCTTCACGACCGCACACTCGGCCGTCATCTGGGGCCCGGACTCCACACCCATGCCGATGGCGACCGAGCCCGACCGGTACAGCTCGGGGTTGAGCATGCCATTCAGGCACTGGCTGCCGAGGTACACCTGCAGACCCTTCTTGCGCTGCTGCCGCAGCCACGGCAGCCAGCCCGCAGACGCCGTGTCAGGCATGTTCCCCACCCCAAACGACTCGAGGATGATCCCTCGAACACCCCGCTCGGCGAGATCCCCGTACATGATGCGGGGGTCCGAGCCGGGGACGATGGGCACGCGGATGACGTTGGGGTTGAGCTTGAACCGTGGCCGGTACACCCCGCGCTCCTTGAGCAGGAATTCTTGCTTCCAATCGATCTCGATCCCCATTTCCGCCAGGTGGGGATACGACGGGGAGTCAAAGGCCTGGTACACGCTGGAGTTGACCTTCTGGGCCCGGTTGCCGCGGAGGAGGCGGCCGCCAAAGCACACGGCCACCTCGGCCCACTGGCTGTGGGGCGGCGTGTACGGGGCCGTGGCGCATGTGATCGAGTCGATGAGGTTGGCCCGGGCGTCGGACCTGGGCATGGCGAGGGGCAGCTGCGACCCAGTAAGCACAATGGGCTTGCGGAAGCCCAGGAGCATCAGGGACAGGGCGGAGGCGGTGTATGCCATGGTGTCGGTGCCGTGCACGAGCACAAAGGCGTCGTAGTAGTCGCGGTTGTTATGGAGAAGCTGCGCGAGCTTGACCCACTCCTTGGGCCCCACGCGGCACGAGTCGCGGTTGAAGGCCACCTTGAGGTCGACGTCCGCGAAAACGGACAGCTCCGGTACCACCTGCTTGATGTTGGAGAGCATCCGCCCAGGCTGGAGCCCTGCGACGTACTTGCCGCCCGTGCCCGCCTTAACGTGGACGTGGCCCGTGTCGTCCTTCTCGAACGACGATTCCGGGTCCATCCCCAGCGTCCCCCCCGTGTGGATCAGCAGCACCTTGGGGAGGGGCTTGGGCACCATGATCACGGGCCTCTCCTCGGATACCACAGGGCTCCCCGCACCCCTGCTGCTCGTTAGGGGCGCCCCCGTGGTGGTCACGAGACTGCCGCTGTCGATGCCCTCCATTTCCTCCATGATGGACGGGATCACCACGCCCTTCTCCGCCTGGGCCTCGCAGCCCCTCTTCCGCGGGCTCTCGGCGCGGATGGGGGAGTCCCGTCCTCCGGCCTCGGCGTCCCCCTCGATGGGAACCATGCGCAGATTGGCGTTGGCCCCTGACCCCTCTCCCAGTTTCATGATCTTGTACTCCCGGCCCCCGTACGTGTGCTTCCCCACCACGGCGCCTGGCGCCGATGTGAGCGACCCCAGGTCATTGAAGCGCTGCCCCCCGCTGCCGCCGGGCACCTGGCCGCGGCACGTGTGGAGGGCCCACCGTTGGCTATGCCGCAGGCCCTGGCGCGCGGGCGACGGGGCGCCGGCGGTGGGGACACTGCCGGGAACCGTCTTCATCTCCGCGCAGTCCCCACGCTCTGGCCTTCAACACCTGCGTATGCACGAGCGGGCCACCCACGCGCCTGAGAGCCGGGCAGATCCGTCCAGGGGACTTGCCCGGCCCCCCACGTGATTTGTCGAAAAACCGGCGCCGGGCGCACGTGGGCCGATGGGCGGCGGATATGGAGTTCAGGGGCTCAAATATCGCGGCAGCGAGCAGCACTGATGTACTCAAAGGCTATCGTGCACGCACCCTCGACGGGAGGACGATTACTTGGCAGGCCGGGGGCGGGGAGCCGCCGCGCAACAAAAAGCTGGGGAGCGAGCTGCTGGGGGGTCGGAAGGGATAACTCCCCTGTTCTGCGAGCAGAGAAGTGGGGGGGGGTGCACTTCCCCCCTCAAATCGCACCGCGCGCAGCAAGAACTTGCTGGCAGGGCTGACTGGCGTGGCACCCGCCTCCCCCCGCCGGGGCCCGGGGAACCCCCCCTCAAAGCCGCACGACCACTCCGCGCTCCCGTCACTGGACGTGGGGGCACAGGGCGTCGCGAGAGGTGGGAAGCATCGCAACGGCCCCACGGACACCCAGTCACCGGGCAAACTCGTTCAAACCCCTCGATGGTCTCCGGTGAGCCCCGGCCGCCCCCGCACCGCCTAGCTTCCGCCCTTAGATAGCCTGAAATGTTCCGCTGGGGGCGTCCCCCACCGCGCCGGTGGCCTCCCACTGTCTAAAATCCACTCGCGCAAGCGCGCTGCCTGCCCTCGGGGATGGCTAGGTGCGGAGGGCTCCCGCCGCCGTACCTGCCTCTCCCGCAGGGGCAGGAGGCCTGGCCCCGGCCTCGCTCCGCACTGCCGCGCCTTCGCCTTTCGCGGGGCGCGGCAGGGCGCGGCGAATCCTCTCTAGCCCTGCCACGCGTGGGCCGCCCGGGGCGTCGGGGCGTGCCGATGCCCCGGGGCCCACCCGTCCTTCAACCGAGGACAGGCTAGTGGCCGCGGTCAAGGCCGCGGTCGCGGCTGGGCTCGGGGACGAACGCGACTGGGACGCGGCGTGGGCAGAGTCCAAGGAGGCCATGGCCGCTGCAGGTGAGACCCGCGCCACGCCGTCCCACCGCCATCCCCCCTGCGGGCGCCCGCCACCCCCCGCGGGCACCCGCCACCCCCCGCGGGCACCCGCCAGCCACCGCCAGCCACCGCCAGCCATCGCCAGCCACCGCCAGCCACTGCCAGCCACCGCCAGCCACCGCCAGCCACCGCCAGCACCTGCGAGCGAGGCTGACCCCCGCCCCCCCCCCCCCCCCCCCCGGGCCCCGGGGGCCCCCCCCCCCCCCCGCCCCCCCCCACCCCACCCCACCCCTCT
>Ga0181583_10000143_pt1 | contig 45244 bp, 48 predicted proteins | sample 071ome_31_FD_132461 | JGI IMG/M metagenome (GOLD analysis project Ga0181583, IMG submission 132461) | Coastal salt marsh microbial communities from the Groves Creek Marsh, Skidaway Island, Georgia - 071405CT metaG (megahit assembly) | ecosystem: Environmental > Aquatic > Marine > Intertidal... | reverse complement strand
TGACCACAACAAGTTTGGTTTCCAAATCTTGAATGTTCATAATGGTATATTTTGGGAAGGTTCACTATTTGAAATCACATGGGTATTCCCAACAGTAACTCACGCTGGTGAACTTACTATTGACATCCTCTACCTCTTTGAGAAATGGGATAGTTGGTGTATCGATATGAGTGACCGAGTGTTGTGGGGTGCTAAACTCACAAAATGGGAACAATTCAACTATTACATTCACGGTAAATTCAAATCAATCCGATGATAAATACGTTAGTTCACTTTTCAGACTTACACTTAAGACTTTTTAAGGACCACGACCTTTACCGACAAATCATTACCAATATGTTGGAGAAGTTTAAAGAGATTGGTCCAGACCGTATTGTCTTCACTGGTGATTTGGTTCATAGTAAAAACCAAATGACTCCTGAACTTATTGAGATTGTGGCGTGGACATTGACAGAGTGTACCAAAATTGCAAAGACAATCCTTATTCCGGGTAATCACGACTTCCTTAACAATAACCTTAACCGTTTGGATGCATTGACACCGATTATTGACTCGTTGGATAATTCCGACATTGTTTATTACAGAGACAGAGGGGTGTATGAAGATGAGAACATCAGTTGGTGTGTGTATTCACAGTTTCAGGGGAATGTTCCACCTGAGATAAGTGAAGCAAAAGGATATAAGATTGGATTGTTCCACGACCCTATTCAGGGATTGACTACTGACACTGGTTATGACTTTGGTGACCACGCTTATGAGATTGAGAAATTCAAAGGTTTGGATTTGGTCTTATGTGGTGATATCCACAAACGTCAGGTCATTGATATTCCTGATGGTAAGAAAGCCTATATGGTGGGTTCTACTATTCAACAGAACTTTGGTGAGAAGGTAACCAAACATGGGTTTGGTATCTATGATGTTAAGAAAGACAAATATAAGTTTGTTGACTTAACCAACCCTCGTCCGTTTCTTGCCTTTAAAATCACATCTATTGAAGATTTAGAAAATGGCACAGAAAAACTCACCAATTATTAATTTTTCATCTTCAGAGTTAAAGGACCTTAATGCCTTTTGCAAGCTTAACGAGCTCGATGTTGACGAGTTCGTTAAGTTGTGCTTTGACCAGGGGTACCAAATCGAAAAATATGGTTTGTTGAACTCTGACGGTGTTAAGGTCGTTGAGAAAGAGGTGATTAAAGAGGTTAGGGTTGAGGTTCCGGTAGAAAAGGTGGTGGAGAAGGTCGTTGAGGTTGAAGTCCCCGTAGAAGTCATTAAAGAGGTGGAGAGAATCATCACCAAAGAAGTTCCCGTTGAGAAGATTGTCGAAAAGGTAGTGGAGAAAGAGGTTATCGTGGAGGTTGAAAAACCTGTGGAGGTAATCAAAGAAGTAGAAAAGATTGTTGAGGTGGAGAAACCAGTTGAGAAGGTGGTAACGAAAGAGGTTTACATCACTGATGATGAACAGGTAAAGGAACTCGGCGGAAAACTTGCCAAGTTGGAGAAGTCAAACAAAACATATAGCACGAAACTGAAGAATGCAAATACTGAAAAGAAAAAATTGGAGGAGCAACTATCTGAGTTGGAAGTTCTTTTGGAGGAGAAACCTAAAGAGCTTATTAAGGAAATTGAGGTTATTAAAGAGGTCGAAATCATTAAAGAAGTACCCGTTGAGGTAGTGAAAGAGGTTGAGGTAATTAAGGAAGTTAAAGGGAACGGTGACCCTGAAAAACTTAAAGGGTTACAAAGCACCATTCAAAAACTCAGAGAAGAATTAAGAGAAAAAGAAAAATCCATTTCACAATATGAGAAGATTATGTTAGAATTGGATAACGAGTTTAAAAATCAGAGAGCAACATTTTTGAACTCCACAAATTTAAACGATGAATTAAAAAGAAAGTAGTATGATTTTATTAGCGTGGTTGATTGCCGCTTATGGTATGACACAAATTATTGTTTACGGAAGTATCTTCAAAGGTTTCCGTGATAACATTGGAAAAGTTGCCGAAGGTGAATGGCCATGGATTTCACCATTATTCAAATTCATTCACGGCATCATCACTTGCATGATGTGTGGTTCAACATGGGTTGGGTTCTTTATGGGTGCGTTTGTTTACTCGTTCTTTGGAACGCAGTTGGGACTACCAGTAATTCCTGCAATCTTCTTTGATGGGATGTTGGCCTCAGGAGGTGTATGGGCAATCAATACGATTGTTGAACACTTTGAGTCTTAAAACCACTTATGTTTCTTAAAGTAAGTAAACATAACAATGATGGTTATAGCGGTAAGTCCTGCGAATATCCAGAATCCGTTGTCACCATTTAGTAGAGGGACATCATCAAAGTTCATTCCCCACATACCAGTGTAGAACGACAGAGGTAAGAATATAGTGGACCATACAGTTAATAGATTTAACTTATGGTTCATTTTTTCTTGCTGGTCCTTATCAAAAGCGGTGTCCAAATTATCCATCAACTGAAGAAGAGTATCTATCTCAGTATTGTCAGGGTTTTCCAACTTAAACATTAACATATCTTTTTTGATACGGTAAAGGTCCATCTCGTCAAAGTCAGGATGGTTGGACTGTAATCCTTTCTCCAACACGGCAATCTGTTTTTTGAATAGTTCTATTTTTTCCATAGGTCCAATACCCATAATAGGGATTCTAAAAAGTAGTTTATACCGACTAATAACATCCCATAATGGTGCCACCCGTTGTTGACTCCTCCCTGAAAATCCACTATAATAGAAGGGATAGATGAGATGATGATTGAAATTGAAAAAACAAGTTTAACCCACTTGTTATTCATAAATTTTGTGATTATACTTCTCATAAACGTAAACTTATTATTATATAACTATGGCGAAATCTAAATTAAGAGGTGGTGCGAAGGCTCACCGTAAGAGAGTTCAAGCGAGAAATCAAAAAGTTCGTGGTATGCAGAATCAAATGCAACGACTATGGCAAGAAGAGATGGAAAAACAAATGGAGGCATTCCGAGCACAACAGGAAAGTGAAACTGTTGAATTGGATATGACGGCTCCTGAATTACCTACAGACGACGAAAATACCCCGTTAGAAATCAAACTATAAAATGGATTTGTTCAATCCACCGAAAGAACTTAATTACACTTACATGAGTCATAAACTAAAGACAGAAGACTTGGTTAACCCTTACATTCAAGTAGTGTGGGAGGACACCCCCGATAACTTCACACAAGAAAGAATCAAAAGGGTCAGAGCGTATTTCACAAAGAAATACAACTCCACCAATGTCAATGTGGTTACCAAAGTGAAAACTGAGGAAACAGAGATTCAGTCTGTTGATGTATCTATGAATATCTTGGATGAGAACTTCCAAAGAAGTTTGATGAAGAAATTCTTGGAGGCCAACGGATTGGAAAAGTATTATGACCGAGTGGTTGAGATGGACAAGCAAGTCGAAGCATCTGTTGCTGAGCAAAAGGCTGACATCACACCATTTAAGAAGTGGTATATTAAGAAGATTGAGTTTTCAAACTTCTTATCTTTTGGGGACAATCAAGTTTTAGACTTTGATAAAATCAATGGGATATCTACTGTGGAGTCGAACCCACCAAACTTTGGGGGTAAGACGGTATTGACTGTGGACCTCCTTCTGTTCTTATTCTTCAACCAGACAACAAAGACGAATAAAGCAGAAGAAATCTTTAACAGATTTAGAGACAAGGATAAGGTCAGTGTTAAAGGTGAGGTAAGAATCGATGGTGAGGACTACATTATTATCCGAGAGGTTAATCGTAAGAAAAAGAGAAGTGGTGACGGTTACACTGTGAGCACGTCATTGGATTTCTTCAAAAAACTTGCGGACGGTAGTCTATTAAACTTTACCGGAGAACAAAGACGGGAAACGGAAGAATTCATCAAAAAATCCATTGGAACGATGGATGACTTTTTGATGACCATTCTTACCACCGCAACAAACCTTGAAGAATTAATTGAGGCAAAACCTACGGCCAGAGGTCAGGTATTGTCACGGTTCTTAGGGTTGGATTCACTCAAACTGAAGGAAGATGTTACCAAAGAGATGACATCAAACTTCCAAAAGAGAATGGTTTCAAATCTGTATGACGTGGAAACCCTTAACGGAAACATTGAAGGTTACAATGAGAAAATTAAGGAAGAGAAAAACAATATTGCAGAATACACCAACCAGCTTGCAGATGTGAATGAGAGAATCATCAAAGGTCAAGAATATCGTGATACAATACTTCAGCAAAAACATACAGGTTTGGATGAAGAGTTGTTGCGAGTAAACCCTGACAATCTAAAGCGAGAGATTGCTGAGATGGAAGGGAAGATTACTTTGACTGAGATGGATTTGAAAAACGTTGTGGTTAAAGAACCGTCAGAGTATTATCATGAGGACAAGCATGATGAGGTGAAGGAGAAACTTTCTGAGGAGAAAGTAAAATTGGGTACATCAGAATCCAAACACCAAGACATTACCGAAGAATTGAAAGGATTTGAGGGAGGTCTACAATGTCAATATTGTGGTATCGAGTTGGGTAGTTCAGATTATTCTGAGAAGAGAAAGAAAGAGTTGGATGATTTAAACATCTCCATCTCCAGTTCTCAAATATTAATTGAGGGGTATACCAAAGAAGAGCAATCTTTTGTCGACCTTAAAAAGGAGTTTGACTTATATGAGAGAAACAAACTTATTAAGGAGAAGTTTGAGATTCAATTGGAGTCACAACAGAATAAGTTGGAGTCAGTTAAAGATAAACTATCACGTTTTGAAAGGGACCAAAAGAAAGTCGAGGAGAACAATAAGATTGATGCGACGTTATTGAAAGCCGATATGAGGTTGGAGGAACTTAACCGTGAGAAGGACCAAATAAACCTCAACATCTCAACATCAAACCACAACATCAAATCCTATAAGGAGAAGATTAAAGAGGCTGAAGGGTTCATCGCCAAAATCAAAGAGGAAGAAGAAAAACTTCAGGTGTATAAAGTGTATTTGGAACTATTCGGTAAGAAGGGTATCTCAAAGATGATTATGAGAAACATGACACCGGTGATTAACTCAGAATTGCAACGATTACTTATGGACTCGGCTGAGTTTAAGTTGGAGGTTCGTATCTCTGACAAAGATGAGGTGGAGTTCTGGATGGTGGACAACAACACAGGTATTGAGAAACTTATGGCTTCAGGTTCAGGATATGAAAGAACAATTGCATCACTGGCACTTCGTTCAGTATTAAGTAAGGTTTGTTCTTTACCGAAACCAAATGTGGTGGTCTTCGATGAGACATTTGGTAAAATATCAAACGAAAACTTGGAGATGGTTTCAGAGTTTTTCCATAAGATTAAAGACTACTTTGAGAAGATTCTCGTTATCACCCACAATCCTATGGTCAGCCAATGGGCAGACAGTATAGTAAAGATAGAGAAGACGAACAATGTCTCTCAGGTGAAACAGTAAGTGCATTACCTGACAAAGCTGACAAAACATATGAAAAGGTCAGGTTATTACCTGACGATGAATGGGATTTTTATTCGGGACTACCTAACCCGAAATGGTATGAAAAAACAGAAGAAAATGAATATATTGGTAACAGGTGGAGCGGGGTTTGTCGGTTCAAACCTTATCGGTAGACTATTGGAGTTATATCCAAAGGCGACCATAGTATCGGTGGATAACTACTTTACAGGAAAGATATCAAATCACCATAGTGGTGCGTCTTACCTACAGATGTCAGTAAAAGAATACTTAGAGAAGCCATCATCTTTTGTTCCTGATGTGGTATTCCACTTTGGTGAATACTCACGAATAGTTACTTCTTTTGAGGATATTGATTATTTGATTGAAACCAATTTATATTCCACATCATTACTTATCGAAAAGTGTAAACAATGGGGTGCAAAACTCGTTTACTCAGCATCATCATCAAAGTTTGGGAACGGAGGGAAAGATGAAAACCTCTCACCTTATGCTTGGGTGAAAGCAAAGATGGTGGAACTAATAAAGAATTATGGTGAATGGTTTGGTCTCAAATATGAAATTGTGTATTTTTACAATGTTTATGGACCAGGTCAGATTGAATCAGGTGATTATGCGACAGTAATTGGAATCTTTGAAAGACAATACCGTGAAGGGAAACCATTAACAGTCGTCTCACCGGGGACACAACAAAGGGACTTCACTCACATTGAGGATATCGTGGAAGGGACCATCTTAGCATCACAGAAAGACCTCAACCACGAGTGGTACCTCAGAAAAGGTGAACCAAAGACCATCATTGAAATTGCCGATACATTCGGTAATTGGACATTGGTGGAACAAAGAAGGGGTGAGAGAATAACTGCCGATGTGGTTGAGAATGACACTGAAGAATTGTTGAACTGGAAACCAAAACATAGAGTTGAAGATTATATACGTAAAGTAAAAAAACAATACGATGAATTGGGATAAGTATTTTTTGAATATTGCCGAACAGGTCAAAGAAAAGTCAAAAGACCGTAGAACAAAAATTGGTGCTGTAATCGTGGGAAAAGACCATGAGATTATCACCACTGGGTATAACTCCTTTCCTCGTGGTATCAACGATGATGTGGAAGAACGTCAGGTGAGACCAGAGAAGTATTTTTGGTTTGAACATGCTGAACGCAACGCTCTATATAATGCGGCACGTATCGGTGTCAGTCTAAGAGATACGACAATGTATCTGACCTGTGGTATTCCGTGTAGTGATTGTGCTCGTGGGATTATTAGTTCGGGGGTTAGACGTATCTACTGTAAGACTGTGGACACCACACGAAACAGAGAACATTGGGACGAACACGCCAAACGTTCAAAACAGATGTTTGAAGAAAGTGGTGTTGAGGTGATTTTTTATGATGAGGATTTGTGAGAGTCCCTTTTTTATTGTATATTTGATATGTAAAAAAAAATCATGGATTCAGTAACATATTTAAAGGAACAAAAAGAAAGACGAATTACACTTAATGATTTTGTAATGGCTTACTACGATTCTTTGATTTTACCTATTGAGGATGAATTACTTCCATTTTTAAAAGATTTAGTCGATATTACTTTTGAAATGAATGAAAGGTTACCATATGTTGGTAGAATTAACGAGTATGGAAATCACTTGGAAGAGGTTATGTTAGAGGCTATTCAAGAAAAGTATGGGAAATCGGTTACTGTGGAAAAGTTAGGTAGTGGGTATCCGGACCTTAGAATTAATTATCAAGGTCAAATGATATATCCTGAACTTAAAATTAGTAAAGATATAGACGCTTTAACGACTTTTAGGGTTTTCTATACTTCAACTCCAAAAGAAATTACAAAGAATAGGAAAGACATTAAAAACGGGTACCATGTTTTATTTCACTTTGAACATTTGGGACCTGGTTCTTTGTCTGGTAGATTTAAGGTTACTGACTTAAATGGTTTTGAATACACTGCATTAGGTAATATCCAACAGGGTCACTATAAAGATTTATATGAAAATCATGATTCGGTAATATTAACTGAAAAGTCTGTACAATAGTTTTTTAATTTTTATAATTAAATTATGGTAAGTATTAACACAATATATAATGAAAATTGTCTTGACACCATGTCAAGAATGGAAAATAGTAGTATTGATTTGACAGTTACATCACCACCTTATGATGATTTAAGAACTTATAAAAACCACATAAAAGGTAATCATACAGATTACAACGGATATTCGTTTCCTTTTGAAGATATTGCTAAAGAGTTATATCGAGTCACAAAAGAAGGTGGTGTGGTTGTTTGGGTTGTTGGTGATGCAACACATAATGGTTCAGAAACGGGAACATCATTCAGACAAGCGTTATATTTTAAAGAGATTGGTTTCAATATTCATGATACTATGATTTACCAAAAGAATAATTTTTCTAACCCTTCATCTAATAGATATCACCAAATATTTGAATATATGTTTGTTTTTTCGAAGGGTAAACCTAAAACTTTTAATTCAATTAAGGACCGTAAAAATGTTTATGGTGGTAAAGTTGGTTCTTGGGGTAAAAATACTGTTAGACAAAAGGATGGTTCTATGAAGGAAAATAGTAAAAAAGTAATTTCTGAATACGGTCAGAGATATAATGTGTGGACCTACAAAACCTCTAAAAATGGACAGGAAGATGAAATAGCCTACCAACATCCCGCAATATTTCCTACTAAGTTGGTTGAAGACCATATTGAAACATGGACAAATAAAGGTGATTTAATATTTGACCCAATGATGGGTAGTGGTACTACCGCTAGAGCTGCAATAAATAAGGGTCGGAATTACTTAGGTAGTGAAATGGTTAGGGAATATTATGATATAATAATTGAAAGGTTAAAAAATCTTCAGACAACGATTGACTTAATATAAAATAATTTGAAAGGGACTTGTGTAGGTCCCTTTTTTGTTGTATATTCGTAATCTAATAAAACGATAAGGATATGACTAAAGTTGAATTTTGCGAGAAGCACGGAGAATACCTACCAGCTGAAATGTTGAAAACCACTGATGTATTGATGCGAGTAGCATCCAACCTATCTGACACTCAAGAGATGTTGGACCGTGGAATGGATGTTAACAATCACCTCAACGAGGTTAAGAAATACATCTTCGACTTTATGACAGTCTTGCGTCGTGAAGAGCAATTCAAGAAATACGAGGAGCAAGAGATGAGAGAATTTAATAACCACTTAGGTAGATACTAATATTATGACAGTAGAACAATTAACCTACAAACAACGAGGAACGGAGAACTATTACCCACCCCTCAAACACTACACTATGGAAGATGGAACGGCAATTGCTATCTATCAGGGATTCCGTGGTGAGAACCCAGACCTTGACTTCATCGTCAAATACCGTGAGGAAGGTAAGAGATTGAGAACGCCGAGTCACACCCACTGGATTGTGGACCTATTGGTAAAGGCTGAATACAACAAAGGATTGGTTCGTGGTTTCGTTTACAATATGCTGGAACAGTATGACCAGTTGGACCCGTTTCAAACTGTTGAGGAGAGAGACGGTTATGAACTTAATTTGTATTCTCAGTTGGACCGAGTATATGACGAACTCAATGGTCACGGATACTACCCTATGGATACGTTGACCGCATTTATTGAGTTGTTCATTCGATGTGAGAAGCAGACCTCAGGAGCATTTATGTTCAGAACGTTGTTGGAGTTGGTGAAGGATTACTGTGACGGAAATAAGGATTTCTACCAGGTTGTTGGATACTCGAAGAGGGTGTAAACAAAAAACCCTGACGTTATGTCAGGGTTCATTCCTTTTCTAAGGTTTAATTAAAAGTCCATATTGTCATATGGTTCTAATAAATTACCTCTATTTTTGAATCCAACTCCACCAACATAACTCTCAGAGTTTGAGATTTGTTCACGGTAGTAGTCCATTAGTTTAATTGCTAATTTTCTGTCGTATTCACGGTCATCTGTTTCAGGAACGATACCGTCCACATATATAGAACCTCTAAATTGTCTAAAAGGACCATCAAATGACATTATTTCTTGAACGTCAGAATCATCAAGGTCGAAGTCGATGTCGTCAACTGGGTATTTTACCATTTGTTCACCGTCTTCATCTTCAAACTCGTCTTGTTCCATCATTGGTTGCATGTCATCAACATTGAAGAATGCGATGAAAGGTTCACGGTCTTGTTCCATTTTAGAAAGGTATTCTTTTGATTCTCTTTCTTTTTGAAGGAGTTCAGGATTTTCACAATGAAAATCTACATGGGCGGCATAGTCGGCCATTGTAACGACTCCGTCACCATCGAGGTCAAAGTGTTGATATAACTCTTCAGGAGAAATTATACCATCCTGATTGATATCTGCTGAGTCTTCATTGATATGGCTCAATTTTTGTTCAACGACACGGTTCACAATAGATATTAGTTCCGTCTCAGTTAAAGTTATCTTACTCATAATTTGGTTTTTATTATAAATAGTCCTACATTTGAAAAAAAATAATCCTATGGAAACTGAAAAACTGTTTTTTACCCTATTTATCTTCGGCAACTTCAAAGGAAGAGGTGCGGAAGGAGAGTTGTTACAACCCCTAATCCCTATCACTTTAGATGAGTCCTTAAAATATGTATATGAATCATACACTATGATTGTTCAGTTTGATACTGACTTACCAAAAGAAGAACTCACCGAATATCTCAAAGCGACCTATAAGTCCAATGATATTCAATATTACCTCGTTCCCAAAGGTGAGGAACTGAGTGTGGACTTGCCGAGTAAAATCAAAAACAACTTAAAGGAATTGGAGAACGAAGGAGACCGAGTTACGTTTATTAGTAACTACAGGTTTGAGGTTGACTCCAATAAATCTGTGGAAGAGTTCGATAAGTTAATCCAATACTTCATGTCAGAATCCGATTTTCAGGATATCTCCTTTGAAGATGAGGATGAAGACCCTATGTTACGTCCACAGAAAAAAAATCCAACATTGGACGACCTATTAGATAAGATGATTGACAAAGGTGCGTTATCTTTGTCAGACGAAGAAAAGAGATTATTAACCCATTATTCAAATGAATACAAATAACGATAACGATAACTTTATGAGTTCACCTATTAATCAAGATGAGATTCAAATGTATCTCAAAGACATCCGTAAAATTAAAGTAATGACTCCTGAAAGGGAAAAGGAATTGGCTCAGTTGATTTCTGCTGAGGGTATTACCGATATTGACAAGGATAAAATCTATCAGGAATTGTTGGAGGGTAACCTACGATTTGTGATTACCATCGCCAAACAATATCAAAATCAGGGAATGGATTTGGGTGACCTCATTGCTGAGGGTAACTTGGGTCTTATGAAAGCCATTAAGAATTTCGATTGGGACCGTAACTTGCGTTTCATCTCTTATGCGGTGTGGTGGATTAAACAATCTATCATCCAATGTCTAAACGAAAACTCTCGCACCATCCGTCTACCGGTTAACGTGGTTCAGGAGATGCATCGAGCGAAAAAAGAAGCACAACGAACTAATAAGGAGTTGGATGAGAAATTCACGTCCCTTCCAAAGACCATTGATTTGGATATGAACATCAATGAAGATGGTGATACGTTGGTTGACCTTATAGAAAACCATAACTCTGAGCGTCCTGATGCGGTCTTTGACACTGAAGATTTATTAAAGATGAAACTCCGTGAGATTATGGGTGTGTTGGACGAGAGAGAGCGTTTAATTGTTGAGGATTACTTCGGATTGTCAGGGACTCCACGAACGTTGGAAGACATCGGTACCGACTTCAGTTTGACAAAAGAACGTGTCCGTCAAATTAAGGAAAAGGCACTTCGTAAACTACGTAATGAATCTTCAGATTTGTTTGATTATCTATAACAGAGATATTTATTTGTTACAGATAAACACAAACAAGATGTTTTCATGAGTTTTTGGAAAGAAATACAAAAAAGAATTTTTCCTTTTATTATTGCGTTATCCGCTTTATCGGTAAGTGCTTCTGCGGCGTTTTACTCGGTAACAGGTTTGTCAAAACTTTTTGCGGGTGCTGCGACAGCGGTGTTAATCATGGCGACCTCGTTGGAGGTTTCAAAGTTGGTTATTGCATCGCTGTTGTATCAATATTGGAAATCACTGAATAAATTATTGAGAGTATACCTTACAGTTGCTGCTGCGGTGTTGGTATTGATTACCTCGGCAGGTATCTATGGATTCTTGTCAGGTGCCTACCAAGAGACTGCGAGTAAGTCAGGTATCTTAGATAAGGAAGTTGAGGTCATTGAGTTAAAGAAAAACAGGTTTGTTGAAAACCGTGACTATTACCTATTAGAAAAGAAAGAATTGGACGAGAGTATCACATCATTACGTGATGGTCTTGCGAATAATAAGATACAATACCGTGATTCAGAGACGGGACAAATCATCACTACAACGTCATCATCAACGAGAAGGTCGTTGGAAAAACAGTTGAACGAGGCTGTTGAATCGAGAAATGAGATATCACAAAAGATTGAAATTGTAACAGACTCTATCACATCTTTGGAAGTTCAGATTTTAGATTTGGAGAGTAATACAGACTTAGCTTCTGAGTTAGGTCCTTTGAAGTATATCTCAGAATTAACTGGTACACCGATGGATAAGGTAATTAACATATTAATGTTGGTTATCATTTTTGTTTTTGACCCATTGGCAATCGCTTTGGTTATTGCTGCGAACTTTGCCTTTGAGAAGGTGTCATTGGAAAGTAAGGAAAGAAAGAGGTTAGAGGAAGAAAAGAAACAAAGAGAGTTGGAAAAGAAGAGTAAGTTGTTTGAAAAAACAGACGAACACCCACCAACGGAATCCGACGTTCAATTGTTACAAAAAGAGTTGGAAAAACTTGAAAAGTTACGATACGAGAAACATCTCAGAGAACAAAACCTTGAAAAAATGTCAAATGATTCTAAATTAGAGGAAACTCCTATTAATAAAGAACAAGAAGATACGACAGAACAAGAGGAGGTTTTAGATACAGAGACGGATGTAGAGGATGTTCTTTATTTAGATGAAGTGAAACCAGATGCTACTCCTGATACACAAAAACCGAGAAGGTTAGTATACGATTCAAGAGATGGCCGTAGAAATACAAAAATTACAAGGTTATAATAACGTTGGTGAACATAATGATAAAAGACAGATAGTATTGGTGCATACCGGAAGGGATGCCAAAGAATACCTTCAGTCTTTAAAGTATAGGTACAATGGTAATAATACTCGAGTTCCTCACTATCTAATTACAAAGGATGGTAAGGTTCTCGAGTTTTTATCGCCCGAATATTCCACAGATTACTTTGAAGGTTACGACAATAAGCGAAAAATTATTGTTGTTGCCCTTGAAAACTTAGGTTGGTTAAAGAAAAACCCCTTAAATGCATCCTACATTAACTGGATTGGTAATATTTATAGTGAGGAACCTTATGAAAAAAAGTGGAGAGGATACTTTTTTTGGGACCCTTACACAGATACTCAATTAAAAACTACACAGGAATTGTGTTTAGAGTTGTGTGAGAGTTTTGAGATTCCAAAGACCGTAATTGGTCATAACGTAAAGGTAGACTTTGCGGATTTATATGAAGGTGTGTTAACCAAAAGTAACTATACGGTACACTGCACAGATTTAAGTCCAGCATTTGACTACGAAGAGTTTGTTAAAGTATTTGAGAATGAACCAGTATGATGAAATAAAAGACTTATTAAAGAAGTCTCGTTTAATTAAAGAACAAGAGGAGAAGGTGGTCACTGATTTGACTGATGAGCCTGTTGATTTAGCCGTTGATAGTGAAGAAGAAATTGACATTGACACTCAACCTCAAGAAGATAAAAAACAAAGCTATAGAGTTTCTGGTGGTATCATTACTTTGCACGGTAAAACCAAGCAAGATATTGAACTTTCTACAGAGGAAAAGATTGCTTTTCAAGAGACTATGGATGACTTCGTTGAGATGGTATCTGATATGTCTGACTTTGGAACCTTAAACATATACCCTAACAATGTGGAGTGGAGTGGAAAGATTATCGATTTCGATTTGGACTTCTTCTATTCTATTGGTGAGAACAATGGTGTATACATCAACGGTGATATGGTTAAGTTGAACACCGAAGCGATGGAAACACTTCAAAAACTTACCGACTATTATGAGATGTTTAAGTCTAAGTGGGCAAAATTATTGGCAAGTAGAAAGAAAACTCGTAGTGTAGAAACCGAAGATTAACATGACAATACTAAGTCAAATATTAAGGTTGTTTAATAACCTTATCGAATTCATTAAAAATAACCCCAAGTTTTTCTTAGGGGTTATTTTTGCTTTACTAATAACCCTACTTTTCCGTCAATGTGAGAAGACGAAAGACCTTAAAAACGAGATTAAGATTGGTGAGGTTGAAAGACAAAACGAGTATAACCGATTAACTAATAACTTTGAAATCCTACAAGATTCCATTGATTATTTGGTAGAGGACGGTGTGTATGTTAGAGGTGTGTTGCAACTCAAACAAGATGAGATTGATAAGTTGAACGGTCGTGTTGCTCGTGAACAGAGAAGGGTGAGAGAGTTAAAAGAAAAACTCAAAGACGCCGAGATAAAGTCAGTGTATGTTGCAGATGTTACCTCTAACACTTCAACATCTGATGTTCATAATATCATGAAGGTGGACAGTGCTGGTAATATAGGTATAGGTATTGCAGATACCAATGAAGTCTTCTCTTTGGAGACTGAAACGTGGTTCAACTTCAGAAAAGACAATGGTGAGTTAGGTTTTTACTTTGTAGATAAGTTTGGTCCAGGTAAACCATCACTATTAAACCATAGATTCAACTTCAGTTTATCGTTCGTTCAAGCAGAATTACCTGATGGGACAACAAAGGTATATGTAACACCTGTAAATGGTGATGGTGTGGCAATTCCAAAGTCACAGTTGAACATTCCATTTATTGAAGGGGTGAATTACATTGACGTTCAACCACAGACGATTAAGGTCCCTGAGGTGAGGGTAAAACGTAGAGGTTTCGGTCTTATGGTTGGACCTTCTTATGGTTTATACAATACAAATAATGGGTTCCAACCAACATGGGGTATCGGAGTAACTGCCGGTTATAGGTTTTTCTAATATTTATAGGATTATGGCACTATCAAACACAGACAAAAAGGAAATTGAAAGAATGGTGAGAAAGGAAATCAAGGATTTCTTGGACTCGTCAACATTAAAGCAATTTGAGAATAAAATGATTGACCTTATCCGTCAGGAGATTCAACGAGGTAAAATCAGTGGTGATGTCAATGATATTGTCGTGAAAATCATGAGAGAGTTCTATAAGATTATGTGGACACGTAGAAGTTTCTGGGAACCAACATTAAAGTCAGTTAAGTAATGAAAAATATCAACGAGGAAGATTTAAAGGCAATGATTAGAAAAGGTCTGAGTAAGGCTTTTCAAAAAAATGCGGGTAGTTTACCAAACACTGGTGACGCTACAACTGATAATTTTGTATCGATGGGTCAGATGATTAATGCTGTTGAATCTGAGTTGGATGAAGAAAAAGGATATTCACCATTCTTAAAGTCTAAGGACAATCCTAAGGGTGAGACAGAAGGTCTTACCGTTGATACTTTAAATCAAATCCTAATGCGTATCGTAAGTGATATGGGGGATGAAGAGGTTGAGGGTGAAACAACTGAAGCAATGGGTGCGGGTTCATCAGGGGCATATTCGGCACCATTATTCACAGAGCCAAAGAAAAACAATCTGTTCCAACCTGGTACGGAGTCTAAGTTAACTACAAAACCTGAGGGTGGTCCTGTTAATGAATCAGAACTTAGAGATTTTGAAAAAATTGAATTGGTTAGAAAGTTAATCAAAGCCGCGAGTGGTCCATCACCAATGAAGTCGGTTAAGAGAATAATTGATGACATTGAAAGAAAATTAGAAAATAAGAGGGCTAGTGGTGTTAAGTATGTTCACGGAGTAAAGGTTGAAGAGCAGGAAAATGATGATTCACCTGAAGATGGTCAGGTTGAACCTGAGGAAGTGGATACAAATGATAGTCAATATGACTTTTATAAGTCAGACTATGACGCCGATAGTAAAACTATTGTTGGTGCTTATATGGTGGGTGAGGAAACGCCAAAACAATTGGAAGTTTTCAATATTAGACAATATCCTGATAATGATTCTTTTTTTATGTCGGGTCATAAACCTTATTCAATGTCTTTACATAAAACAATGTTACCATTATCTCAGATTGAGGTTATTGGTGATGTTCCAGGTAAGGAAGGGTTTAAGTTTATTAGAATCCCTTATTGGTTATTTAAGAAAAAAGATGAAGACTTACGTATTCAGAGACTGGATGGTAAGAGAATGTTATATCTAAAAGGTAGAGACCGTAAACCTGAAGCGATGGAGAAGTTATTTGACCCTATGTTTGAAAAATATTTTGAACAAATTGTTTACGACGAGGCCGACCAAAAAAAGTATGATATTGCTAAATCCAACTATAAAACACAAAAGGATAGATTAAACGAAGAGGAAATCATGATGGGTGGTATTGCCGATGGTAAAGACATTGAAGATATTGCGATGATGCATGATGTTGATATGGATACTATGTTCGAACAATTACAAAAAGGTGTAAGAGTTGAAATGGAACATACATCCGAGATGATGGTAGCATTGGAGATTGCAATGGACCATTTATATGAAGACCCATTCTATTATGATAAGTTGGCTAAGATGGAAGGTGGAGAAACTACTGAGGTGACTTCAGCGTCTTCGTCAGGGGCTTATGACGCACCTTTTGGTTTTCCTAAAAGAGACCCACTAAAGATTGACAATCCTGAGACGGTAGATAAGAAGACCCGTGCGGTGAGAGATAAGAAGTTTCCAAAGTATGGTGGTCCAGGTGCTAAGTTTGTAAAGATTAAATCTAAGTGTAAGAAGTTTCCTTACTGTAATCAGGGTGACATCAACGCATTGGAGTTCTTTGAAAGAGATATGATTAAAGAAGCGATTGACAGAACTGCTAAAAAACTTAAGGTTGAAACTTATGTGGTTAAGAACTTAGTGGCCAAAGAATTAGGTTATATTACTGAACAGGATGAAGAGGAGGGTTTTGTTACTTTCGAACTACCGGATGGTGCCTTTCCAAGTAAAGAAGAGAGAGAAAAAGAATGGTTGGAATCTATTAAAGATGATAAGAGTAGATTTTTACAAAAGGAATTAAAGGATAAGGAGTTTGATTTTGACAATGGTAATATATCCGGTAAAATACGAATTGATGATGTTGGTCCTGAAGGTAAGATTGCGGGATTTTTAAGTAATGCAGATTCTTATGATTTTGGAGATTCAAGATATGTTGGAATGTTTGTTGAGTTACTAGATTTAAGATATAAAGGTGAGAAAGTTCCTGTAGGTTTCTATGATATGATTGCTCGTTATTTACCACCTGAGGAAGAGGAAGATTCATATAGAGGAAATCCTGTTGAACAGGCAATTGCAACGGGACTATCATACCCACATAGAATATTTAAAAGTTTGAACTTACACTTGACTGACATAAGAATAAATCCGTATTCGAGATTTAGGTAAATCAATATATTTATTGTAAAAGTATTATTAGTATGAAAAACATAGAAAATAAGATTAACGAGATTGTTGACCGTGTTTTGCAAGAATCCCTTCAAGAGAAGGAGGACAAGTGGATACAGGACGTTGACATGAAAGAAGGTGCCTTCACTGACTACTGTAAAGGAAAAGGTATGTTAGATGGAGAAGGTGATGTAACCTGTGAGTGTGCCGAAGTAGCCAAAAAAGAAGGTGGAAAACCAGCTAAGATGGCTCAACTTTATTTAAACATGAATAAAGATAAATGTAAATCATTACAAGAAGATATGGGTAAAATGCCTGAATTAAGAGACAAATTTGATGGTCGTGACTCAGAAGTTGTTGGTGTGTATTCAAACATCAAAAAACAACGTATGGAAGAAGACGAGTTGGAAGAAGGAAATGCGTTCTCTGAAGCAAGATGTAAAGCTATCTGTGCCGGTGATGACTCTTTTGAGGTTGACGGTAAAGAATACGAAGTTAAAGATGCTGACGAGAAAGATAAAGAATCATGTGGATGTAAGAAGATGAATGAATCTAATAAAAAGGTGGTTACCTTATCTGAAGAGGAGATGATTGAATTAATCCAAAGATTAGTTATGGAAGAAAAGGCAGCTAAAGGTCTTAAAGATACTGAAAAAACTTTGAAAGCATCTGCTAAGGTTAACAACGACGCGATGAAAGAAGTTAACAAGAAAATGAAAGACTACGTTAAGGCTGGTTCTAACGATGGATATGAAGAAAACCCTAAAGGTTTCCCAAAAGGAAACGGTGAGATGGGTGATGATGATAAGATGATGTATCATGCTTCAGACGCTGTTGAAGAATACATTGACCAAATTGCTCGTTCAGGTGGTATGGAAAACTTGGAGTATGATGCTATCAAACCTAATGAAGATTGGATTGAGATGAACATCATGGGTGACTCTAAGACGGGTAACTCTCAAGAATATGCAAATGCGGTTGCAACTGATGCAAACGAAAAAGTTAACGACAGACGTAAGAAAAATTGGTTGGCTAAGTTGAAAAAACAATCTTACCAAAAAGCTGTTCAACCTGTTGAAGATTTTGCGGGTAGTAAGAAGTCAGATAAGGCGGCAATGTCACCTGACGAAGTTATGGCGGCAATTTCTGAAAATATTGACGACAAAAAGAAGGTAAAAATCAACGAGGAAATCAATAAGATGAAATCGATTTTTACTTACAACAACAAAACACAATAATACTTTTTTATTTCTTTTTAAGTGGTCCATCTTAGATTTCTAATATGAAAGATAAGATGGACTATTTTTTTAATTGGTTATCAAAACCTATGGACAGAAACGATGTGGACTTATGGTTCAGGGCACACAATATTCAACGAGAATATTCTGAACTGTTCAGAGACTTTTGCTTTTCATTATTTTATTTGATGAAGGACACCTATTTGGGTGATAGTCACGGTGATGCTCGAGAAACAAAAATCGGGATGACTGAAGACGATAAAAAGTCACACTTTATATGGTGTTGGACAAAGACCATTGAAAACTTTTCAAAGGAAAACATAACCTTTACCTTTTCCAATGACGACTTCGATTATTTCGAAGCGTTTTTCTTTGAGGTTTATTATGACCAACCAGATGAAGAGGTAAGAGACTCCATTGATACCTTTTTAGAACAACTATTCACATGGGACAGAGTATATACAAAATCCGATTTGGAAATGTATACTGACCTATATAAAGTGATGGAACGTTCATTAGAAAATTAAATTTTTTCTTGATGGGGTTTACATCCGACCAGAAAAACTTAAGATTTAGAAAAATAAAAACTGTAAAAAATATTTTAAATGGAAACTTTAGAAAACATCAAAACATTAGTAGAGGCACTTTCAGTGGACACAACTAAATTTTACGCGGGTAACAAATCTGCTGGTGTGAGAGCTAGAAAAACTGCACAAGAATTGAAAAGCATGTTGCAGGATTTAAGAGGTGAAATCTTAGAAGCTAGAAACGAAAAATAATGTTGACATCCTTACTAACATATCTATCAATATTTACCTTTATATTCTCGATTCTATATGGGGTTAGAGTGTTGTTTATGTTTATAAGTTCAATGTTGTCAGACCCACCTAAACCTTTAGAGTTGAGTAACCGTGAGTTATTATTCACGGGACTCAGTCTCAGTTATATAATAACTTTTATAATTTACCTTTTATAATGACTTTTTCAAATTTCACAGAAGAGTTAAAACCATACCTTAAATCTGTTAGAGTTTTGAAGGATTATGTAAGTTTTGACTTATACTTAAGTAGTTTTTGGTCTATTCCAAAGAAGTTTATCACTGATGGTATTGAAGTAATAAATCAGGAAAACTCAGACAGACCAGACTCTAAAGTATATTCCTTTGTGGTAAAGAATGAAAGACAAATGGTAGACTCAATAGAGAAAGCATTTAAGAACATTGTTTCATACAACAAAGAGAAAGAAGAGAAAGAGCGTTTATTCAAACAAAAAATTCAGGAGTTGAAAAGTATGTTTGAATCCAAAGGTGTGGACGAACTAAAAACCTTACATTTTGAAATGGAAGAAGAGGTAGTTCGTTTAGGTTTAAAAGATGAAAACTTAGAAGAAGATGGACAAGGAACTGAAGGACATGATGACTTGGTTCAAGAGCGAGAAGCTGAAGGATGAGCAAACCGTTAAAAAGGCAAAAAAAGAGCTGATTAACGAGATTACTAAAGTCCCAAAGACTAAAATAACCAATACTGCTCAAGTAGAGAAAAAATATACGATATGGCAGAGAATCAAACGAACCTTAAAGATGAGTTAAAAAAACTGGCAGAGATTTCAGATATTTTAGAAGACTCAATCTTTTCTGACGGTAAAGTTTCTGTCATTGTTGAATTAGAAAAACCCAGCTATGATAAAGTAGTTGGGTTTTTAAGTCCTCGAGATGTTACCAGTAAAAGTATTGTTATTGATATTTCGGGTATGGAGTTTACCCTCGTTTCGAATAAGTCGTAGATTGACGGTATAACTTTCTTCGGTCAAACCCTTTTTCCTCCAAAACATTATATAACCACTTACGTTGGGTCGTAGAGGTGTCACGAATAAACATGGCATCCCTACGACCCAAATTCATAAAATGACTTTCCATAATGTTAATCAGTCTGTTGGAGTCATCCACGTTCTTTAATGAGAATAGTTTAAAGTCCTCATCAATCTGAATGACCAGTTTGTTATTTAGTGTGGATATACTTTTAAAGTTATTCTTCGGGCAATACTTTCTAATGAGTTCCTCTAAAGTTATCTTATCGTCAGTTTGCCAGTCGTAAATCTTCTCCTCAATGTTGTAGGGTTTTATATTTAAGAAGGTATAATGTGTGTCACCTTCTAAGAATACTTTCTCACTACGACCAAACTCATCGGTAATGAAAAGTGGAAGTTGAAAATCTTTCTGTGTTGTTAACAGTGCGAGTTCGTGAATACAATACTCGGCGTTTTCATATTCCATTGGGAATAATACTTTATTTGAGTCTATAATATCGTTGAATTTCTTTCGGGCGTTGGTTTCTGTAGAATAACCTTTGATAATTCTTTTCTTTTTCTTATTCTTAAACAATACAATTATATAGTTGTCCATGAAAGATTATTACAAAACTTTAGGTGTCTCAAGAGATGCGTCTCAGGACGATATCAAGAAAGCATATAGAAAAATGAGTAAACAATATCACCCGGATGTAAACCCTGACGGTGCTGATATGTTTAAGGAGGTCGCCGAGGCTTATGATACGTTAGGTGACGAAAACAAACGTAAACAATACGATAACCCCAATCCATTTGGTGGTGGAAGTTTTGAGGACTTATTTAGTATGTTTAATCAGGACCGTCAGACTCAACGAAGACGACCACAAGCCCCTGATAAGATTATCAATATAAACATCACCCCAATGGACTCATTCTATGGTATGGATAAGGACATCAATTACCAAATCAAAGAGGAGTGTAACCTGTGTAAGGGAACGGGTGGTGATAGAGACATATGTAACACCTGTAACGGTCACGGAAGGGTAAGACAACAATTTGGTAGTGGACCTTTCTCACAGATTGTGGAAAGTAACTGTCCGACCTGTCAGGGTGGAGGATATAAGATTACCAATCCCTGTGTGAAATGTAATGGTCAGAAAAGAATGGATAAGATTACTCAGTTAAAAGTTAAGATTCCGGCTAATGTGGACTCTGGTGATTTCCTAAGGGTGAGAGGTCAGGGTGATTACCACAGTGGTGTTGGTCGTGGTGACCTTATTATTAAAATCAATATGACCAGAGACAACGGTTGGGAGAAGGTAGGTTCAGATTTGGTGTGGTCTACAAAGGTGACTCCTCAGGACTTTGCTTCATTAAATAGTTTGGAGGTTCCTCACCCTGACGGTAAAATCAAAATCCCTTTACCTGAAGTAATGGATACTGAAAATCCGTTACGAGTTAAAGGTAAAGGGTATAGGATGGACCCGATTGGTAACTTATACGTTAAGGTTGGTGTCCGTCGGGAAAAATCAGAATAATGAACTGATGTATTCGTATAGTTTGATATTACCGTAGATTGCGGTTACAAACAGGTAAGCTGAGAATAACATCAACCCCCATTGGTCCGACAAAGGATTTTTATCACAACTTTTACATTCTTTCTTAGTCATAGGTATTTATAGATACAGATTTATTCTATGAAAGATATTATAAGTAAAATATTAAAAGAGTATAGTGAAAACCTTCTCACAGAAAAGAAGAGGGTAAAGTTTCATCCTCGCACGGTTTCTGATTTGGAATATGTTACTGATTTGATTGTTTCAAAGTGGAAGGACAAAGACGATGAGACTCCTTTGGTGGGTAGGGTATATATGGAAGACGGTGCCGGTGATAAGGGTTTCATTCCAATCTATTATCTTTCGACATATCAGAATGAAGCTGCGGTTCAAATTAGAGATAATGAAAAGCCGATGGAGTTGGGTAACATATTCATTATTGTAAATCCTGACCAAATGTTAAACCCTAACTCCAAATCCATATACAATACATTATACCACGAGTTGCAACACGTATTTGATACGAATACCACCAGATTTAGAAGTCAGAAAAACTATGGTAACTATTCTCACGACTCCATTGAAAATTATTATGGTCATCCTTATGAGCAACGTGCGTATTTCAACGAGGTGTTGGAAGGTATGGTCAGAGGGTATAAGGAACTTATTGGGTATTACACTCAACAGGAGTTGGAAGATAGTTTGGACAGTGCGTTGAATTTCTTTGGTAAGGGTGGTACTGGTGATAAGGTATTGAGAAAGGTATTGTTTGGTATTAACTCTGAGGAAGACTTACCTGGTGAGTTACCACACGCATTGAAACTGTTGTATTTGGTTAAACAGGGAAACCCTGACAGTTGGAATATGTTTTTAAAGATGTTGTATTCAACAGTGGATGAAATCAGAGATGAGATTAAAAAGGGGTATTCTGAGGAGTTAACCGAGAAAGAATACAAAAAGCCGAGAAAGATGAGTAAGTCGTATTGTGAAAAGACATCATGTAAGGATATGGGATTCTCACAAAAAGCGTCTTGCCGACCGTATAAAAATTGTTATAAGTAAAAAGTAAAATGGCACAGAATATAATTATATATCCTTCAGGAACAACATCGAACAGTAACCCTTTTATAGAGTTTGAGGGTGATAACTCAAGTTATATCATTGAAATGACCACTGATGGGGCTATCGAGATTTCAATCTCAATACCCGTTGTTGTAAGTTTAGGCTTAACGATGCATTTGGATGCTGGTAATACTAACAGTTATACTGGTGGTACTATATGGTATGACTTAACTGAAAACGGTAATGATGGAACTATCAATGGTCCGACCCATACTGACTACTATTTAGACTTTGACGGTACTGACGATTACATCTCATTACCTTCACAAACAATGAATCGTTCAGGTGGTACTATATGTATGTTGTTTAATAAAGATGCTGAGAATGGAGGTTTATTATGGGGTGCAAATTACGATAGACATTTATCCACAACCACTAATAATTTTTATGGTGAAACTGCTTCAAACTGTAATAGTTTTAACTCTCCTACCTACAGCGCAGGTACAGGTAATTGGGTTCAATACACTTTAGTGTTTTCAGGAAATAATGCCTTTCACTATGTTAACGGAGTTTCTATTGGTGAAACACCTAACTATGGTTCACAAAACTGTGGTTCGGCAGTCTCTGAATTAGTTGCAGATTTCCCATTTAGTAGAATCGGTGAGAATACACAATATGTTGGACATTTTGATGGTAAATTTTCCGTTCTTCTAAAATACGATAGAGCTTTAACTAGTGATGAGATAACTCAAAATTATCAAGCACTAAATCGACGGTTTAGTTAACCATATCTAAGTTAATTTCACTAATTCGATTGCTGGAACTTCATATATCACAGTCGGAGAGGGATAGATACAATATATAGTTATTCGAAATAACGAGTTATTGAAGCTTTCACTCTACGGTTATCTTCGTAGACAATTTCATGGGTAATATCACCGTGCTCGTTAAAATATTTCCAAAGACCGTGTTTTTTTCCGTCTCTGAAATATGCTTTGGTTCTCACTGACCCATCTGGATAGTAAGAAAAGAAAGTTCCGATGAATTTACCATCGAGGATACTTCCTGATTCTAATTTATACCCTTCTTCAGACCATTTTACGTATTCTAATACGTTGTCGTTGTTCAAATCTGTGATGGAAACTGTTTGTGCTGTTGATGATAGACCGAACAACACGAATAAAATTAAAAGTGTTTTTTTCATAATCTTAAATTTTAGGGTAATTAACATTCTCTTAATAATAAATAGTAATTTATTAACAATAAGGAAACATTAGAGAAAAATTTAACATTAGGATTTGCCTTTTAGGATTTTGTTTACTATATTTGTTGAAAAGGATTTTTTATGCTTAGTTATATCGGAGGAAAAAGTAGGATTGGTAAATGGATTGTGGATTATTACCCACAGGATATGGAGACCTACGTGGAAACATTCGGAGGAATGTTTTGGTGTTTTTACAATATGGATTTGGAAAAGTTCCCAAATCTTAAGAGAGTTGTCTATAATGACTTCAACCCCCTAAACTACAATTTGTTTCAGTGTATTCAGAACCCATCAGAGTTATTGAAAGCTGTGGAGGCGATTCCATGTCAACAGAGAGGTGTCGAGGTTACACCACCAGAATATAAGGAATTGTTTGGTCAATTTCAAAAGGAGTTGTTTGCCGATGACTTCGTAGTGAACGGTCCTGACTATGAGGTGGCCGCAAAGTATGCGTATATTTTGACTCAGGTCTTCAGTGGTAGTAAGCCTGAGACTTCTAACTACATTGACCTAAAGGGTAAATACAAATCTAAGTATTTGACCTTTAGAGATAAGTTAAAGAACGAGAAGTGGGTAAAGAAGTTTGTATCCATCACTCACGTGGAGAATATGGACTTTGCTGAGGTTATTGAAAAATATGACTCACCAACGACATATATCTATTTGGACCCTCCGTATTGGAAGACGGAGAACTATTATTCCAATCACGACTTTGACCGTGAAGACCACGAGAGGTTGGCGAACGTATTAAATGGTGTTCAGGGTAAGTTTTCTTTATCTTACTATGACTTTGACCTTTTGCACGATTGGTTCCCTGAGAATGACTTTGTGTGGGTCTCAAAGGACTTTGCAAAGGCTGCTGCTGCTAAGAAGGGAAAGTCACAAACTAAGGGTACTGAGCTCTTAATTATGAATTATTCTTTGGAAAAAAAGGAAGAAGTTGTATCTTTGGAAGGTTAAAACGGTAATCTTTTAATCCTCCAATATATTTATATGGAAAACAATAACATGATTAAGTTCACTAACATCGTAAAACAGGTAATTCTTGAAAACTCTCGTTACGAGATTTTGAAGAAGAAGTTTACTGAACCTAAGAAAAGGGGTGAGAAGGTAATTCCTCCAAGGTTAAAGCCTGAGCAGTTCGACCAATTAGTATTGGCCGACCCGACAACTCGTCGCGATGGTGATGAGATTAAGAAAGCGGGTAAATACACTCAATGGTTGTTGAAACAATTCAATGGGTTGAACAGAGCTGCGGAACAAGAAGCTGAGTATGGAACACCAGCGTATAAAAGTCAGTTAACGAGAATGCAAGAGTTGTTCTTTGAGGATTTATATAAGACAACTGAAGACTTGCAGAAGTATGACCGTTTCAAAGGACAACTTCCTGAGAATATGAGAGACATCAACAAATTGGATATTGACCGATTGTTTGATGCTGTTAAAGACTTCTCATTGGAAATGGCGACAATGTCTAAGGCTGAAAGAAAGTCGTCTCCAACACACCCTGGTGGTGAGACTATCTACGATGGTCCTAAGTGGGAGGTTGTTAAGATTGAAGACAAAGGAGATTTGGGTAAAGAGGCAGCATGTTTCTACGGTGGTCAAAACAAAGAAACAAGATGGTGTACCTCAGCACCTGGTTTGAGTTACTTCAACACATATATCAAACAAGGTCCATTGTATGTATTAATGGATAAGAGTGATGAGAACAAAGGTAATGTTTCTGGTCTTCCATCACACCGTTACCAATTCCACTTCCCATCTAACCAATACATGGACGTGAATGACCGTCAAATCGATTTGATTGGTTTCTTAAATCAAAATCCTGAACTTAAGGAGTTGTTCAAACCTGAATTTGTTAAAGGTTTAACATCTGTTGATGGAAAGCAAGTATCTGTTGATTACCCACGTGATTCAGCATCTAAATACATGGCTTTATATGGATTTGATGATTTCTTTGAGATGTTGTCTAAAGACATTACATCGTTTGACTTCACTCAAAGTAGTGGTGGATACTACAGAGGTGACAAACCTAGTGAGATTAACTTGAAACTACCAAAAGAGATTGGAGACTTCAAAAACTTGGAGGCTATCCACTTGGACGGTGTGGTATCGGAACTACCTGAAGAAATTGGTAAATTGAAGGACTTGAAATTCTTATCAGTTCCTAACAACAAAAACTTGAAGTCAATTCCATCTTCAGTTGCTCAACTACCTAACTTGATGGTTATCAATGTTAGTGGAAGTCCAAATGTTGAGATTCCTGAAGAAGTTCAAAACAAAGAGGGATTGATTATCTCTAAATAAAATACGAAATCAGGACTTAGGTCCTGATTTTTTTTATATATTTGTCTTATGGAAAATGTAGATGTTCAAATATACGTAAGTAACTTTATTAAGTTTTTTAAAGATAACCCTGAGGAGTTGGCAAAGGTCATTGGTCAGGGAACACCTAACGACTTTTTTGATGAAGTTAAAAGGGCTGCGTATGAAAATTATGAGAAGGGGGAAGACATTGAGCTGACTCACAAACAGATTATTAAGATAGTTTTGAAAATCAATCATATGTTACCAGAAGACGAGCCAAAAGTTGCGGGACCCATCATGGAAACTTCATGGGGTAATATGTTTCTTAATTAGAAACTATTCTTATATTTCTCCAAAGACATCCTATGGAGAAACTATTTTTTGATACAATTATTATTATCAATTTGGAAAGACGACCTGATAAGTATCGTCGTCTTATGCAACGTATTGACCTTTTGGGTATTGAGGACGTTGTAAATATCATTCGTTTGGATGCGGTTGATGGTCAGAAGATAACCAAAGAGGAGATGGACAAAGAAAATGTCGATGTCTTGCCGTGGTTCTTTGACCCTAACACTGGTCGTGGAATGACTATGGGTGAGATTGGTTGTTCTCTATCTCACTATTATTCGTGGAAAGAAATATTGGAAAACGAAAAGATTGAACGTGCATTAATCATTGAAGATGATGCGGTGTTCAGTGATGACTTCGTTGAGGTATGTCAGAGAATTGTGGGTGATACCAAAGACATTGACTGGGACTTATTCTATTTGGGTCGCAAGAGAATGTTTGGTCTCACTGATGACCCTGTTAATGACTACATTGTTAAACCAAAGTTTTCGTACTGGTGTTTGGCGTATGTGGTTACCAAAGAGGGTGCGAAGAAATTAGTTAACAGTAATTTTAAGGAGAGGTTAATTCCTGCGGATGAGTTTGTCCCCATTATGGTGGATACTCCTAATCCAAGAATGTCGAATATTGTTGACGTATATGAAAAAAATGATAAATTAAAACCATTGGCGTTGGTCAACGACGTGGTTAATCCTGAAAATAATGCCTTTATGGATTCAGAAACAGAAAAAACAAAAGTATTCTACAACAACGAGCCGTATAAAGATGAGTTCGATAGTTTTATTGTTGTAACGGTTGCGACGGAGAGAAACGAAGCGTTGGAACGTTTTGTGAAGTCGTGTAACTATTATCGAATTCCCCATAAGATTTTGGGATTGGGGGATGATTGGAAAAGTGGTAAGGCTGAGAACGGTGTTCTATTGGAACCAGGTGGTGCTCAGAAAATCATTTACCTAAGAGATGAGATGAGAACGTGGGATAAGTTGGAGGACACCATTGTGATGTTCACTGACTCTTATGATGTGGTGTTTAATTCGCCACCTTCAGATATTTTGAATAGGTTCCGTTCGTTTAAGAAGGGTGTGGTTTTTAGTGCTGAGAAGACTTGTTGGCCTGACCCTGAGCGTGCGGGTGACTATCCTGATGCCCCGACTGACTATAAGTTTTTGAACTCAGGTGGTATCATCGGTTATGCTGATAAGGTATTTGAACTTATCAATGAGGATATTCCGATTGAGGAGGACGACCAAAGATTCTACACCAATAAGTTATTTGGTGGTGATTTGATTATTCCTGAAAAGGAACCGTATACAGAAATTATTGAGAACACTTATGAGAGACATGAGAATGGAAACAGGTTTGGTTGGATGAGTGAACCCTACTTTGACCCATTTATTGTTGAATATTTGAAGGATAAGTTTTCACAATCAGCTAAGGTATTGGACATCGGAGGTGGTGACGGTAAGTGGGCTCGTGTATTGGGTTCATATTTTAGAGAGATAGATTGTGTTGAAATATTTGAACCGTATATTGAAAGGTATAACCTTAAGGAGTTGTATTCCAATGTATATTTGAGTGACTTCTTAGATTTTGAGTTTGACTATTATGATGTGGTTGTGATGGGTGATGTCTTTGAGCACGTTACTCAGGAGCAAGCAACCAAATGGTTGAATAAGGTTCGAGATAAGGTTGGTGAGATTATTATTGTTGTTCCTTTTGAATACCTTCAGGATTGGGATGGTGTGTATGAGAATGTATATGGTCACCACCACCAACCAGACTTAACACCTTTGAATATGTTGGAGAGATATCCAATGTTGAAGTTGATGAAGTGGACCGACCAACGTAGTCAGAGCAATGAAGGTGAAGGTTTCGGATGGTATTCGTGGAGAAGACCTGCAGATAGTATCAATCAGGATATTGCGTTGGATTACCACCAACGTGTTTTCCAAACATTGAATTTGGCCACTGAAGATGTGAGATTAAATCAACAGGACGGCATGATATACAATGATGTGACTAATACCTGTCCAACTGTAATTCACGCAAATGGTTCTTCAGAGGTCAAGGAGTTTTTGGATAAGATGACTCACTTTATGTTCGGTGAGAACAATAGCACTTATGGTTCGTTGGGTACACTTCAAGCTGTTGAGTTGGATGTATCTAAGACATTCACAATTAATGTGATGTTGGATATTGACGTTCACGATATCCATCAGGTATTTGACCAAATTAGGTATCTAACCTATCCAAAAGATAAGATTAAGCTTAATGTCATTTATAACAAAGTAGAGCACGACTATAAGATTGATAAGTTCGTTGGTCTGTTTGGTGATGAATATATGTCCGTTCAAAAACATTTTGTGGATGGTACCTTTGCAGAGAAAAGAGACTTTGCGTTGGAACAATCAATCAAAGACGGTAGTGACTATTCTATGATTATGGATGCGAATTACATCTTCCGTAACCGTAAGTCGTTACAATTCTTAGTTCGTGAGGACCGTAAGATTATCTCTCCGATGATTGTTGAGGAAGGAACACCGTGGGTGAACTTCTGGTATACCGTTAATAAAGATGGGTATATAATTGACAAACCTGAACAAGAAAGAATCAAAACCTATGAACTTCAAGGGTGTTGGAGTGTTGGATATACTTGTGGTATATGGATGTTCCAAAACGAGGTGTTGGATGATATCAAAGGTTCGTTCACCAAAAACCTACAAAGGTGGGGTGATGGAGATTATGATGTGTGTTTCAGTTACAATGTCCGAGACAAAGGGTATTTCTTATATGTTACAAACAACAATTATTTTGGTGGGATTATTTAATCCCACTTTTTTTTGTCTTTATTTTTGATTACCTTTGTGGGTAAAGAAGTTGTGGATGGAAAATCATTTTAAATATCAAAAGGAGGTATTCACTGTTACCGACTATTATATGGATTGTCCTTTTCACCATGAGACAATCCCTAACTTTTCAGAATCTCGAGACTACAAAAAGAAACCTTACTTCAAAGTAAAGTCCACCAATGTCGTGGAAACTATTGAGGAGTTAAAGAAACATTATGGTGATATCACTAAAAAGGTAAAAACTGAAAGGGTAACACTAGTTGTTGAAGAAAGTGAGAAGTCAGTTGCGTTAAAACTTTATTTGAATAGTTCAGGTCGTGCCGTTGGTAAAAAATACTTCGGTAGGTCAAATACTCTTTATTATGTAACCTATAATAAGAAATACAAAAACTTTTACTCTGGATTAAGAGACCGAAAGGGGTATAAGACAAAGAGAGTTAATACGGTGAAGACTAATTACTTTAGCGACATTCAGTCAATCGTTGCTATGATTCCACAACACATTAGGGATGTGGAGATGGTTAAAGATATTACCTATTCAGTATCATACGGTTATACTGTTTTGGACAAAGCTTTACACATTTTTGTCAATAAGATTTATGGAACTAGCGACGTGAGATATGATGTGAGTAATCCGGAGGAGTTTTTCTTTAAGACATATTACCATTTTAATGGGTTTAAACTTCCTGATGCATATAAAAAGTTTATTGGGTTGCAATTTGCAAAGAAGGACCTTAAGAAACATAAAAACATTGTTAACGTCTTCATGAAAGACTATGAGTTGAGAGGTTCAAAGATTAGAAAAATACTCAACTCTCAGAATAATATACGACTTAATGACATTTACTTCTTCTATAATTTATTGGGGGTTGATTACTTCAATATGGTTAATGAAGACTTTTTCAAGATTAGTAATAGACTTACAGTTTCGAGCTATGTATCCAACCACGAGAACATTTATGAGTTGAATAATTCAGAAAAGAAAAAACTCGTTAAGATATTAAACAATAAGTCCATTAGTGTTGATGGATTTATTCAAGTATTAAAAGACCACCTTAAGTTCAAAGAGAAGTTGAGAGGTTATGGTGAAGATGTGAAGATAAGAGCAAATAACGTTAAAGAGTTCAATGCCGAGCACACTGAATGGTCAACACTTTTGGATAGTTACCGTAAAGGTTTAATAACCAGAACATACTCAGTGGATATGAAACGTGAGATAGAGGAAATTATCATTGGACCTCATATTGACTACTATCCAATGTTGTTAGCCACCACCAACGATTATGTGGGTGAGAGTCAACATCAAAAGAATTGTGTGAGAACATATACGGAACATGCGAATTGTTTTATTGTATCACTTAGAGAGGGTGGTCCCAATGGTAAAGAAAGGGCGACCATTGAATACCGTTACCAATTGAATGGTTCACCAAACCGAGTCCAATCCTTAGGGCGTCATAACCAAAACTTAAGTTCTAATTGGAACTATGCGTTGGAGTCATTGGACCAAAGAGTAAAAAAGTTACACGAGATTCAGGTGTTAGTGTTACCAAAGATTGAAAAGAGATTCCCTAATGGTAAGGTTACAACCTCTGAAGCGAAATGGGAGTATTCACCTAACAAATATCCTGGTCATGAACGTAGTAAAATATTGCAATGGAGTGATGATTACCAAAGAGGTGATACGGATTTACTGTTTGGATTTATAGATAATTTTGATTTTGATGATTTTTTACCATAAAGGTATTGTCAATCAAAAAAATTATTTTTACATTTGTTGTATTCATTAATGTTAAACTAAATAAAAACTAAAAAGCGATGGCTAAACTCAACTCATCTGGTACCATGGAAAGACCTAAGAAAAGTCGTCCTGGTGTTCATGCGAAGACTAAGACTTCACGTAGTAAGAACTCTTCTAACTACAAGAAGAAGTATAAGGGTCAAGGTCGTTAATTTAAAAAAAAACAAAAAATGGCAAACTATCTAAAAAGTATGATTGAGGTCCACGGCAACGAAGATGTTGTTAAGAAAGTGGACGAACTATTGGAAGGTGTTGAATACAGTGATGTGAACACCTTTGCAAAGGCATTCTACGACAACGTAGAAGAAGGTGAATCTGGTGGTGTATTGAACACATGGTCAATAGACAACTTAGGTCCAAAGTGGACTTATTTACATGACATTCAAGGAGATGGGGCATTCAGTGTTGAATCAGCATGGTATCCACCGATTAAATTCTTCATTCACCTTTACAATATCTTAGTGGAGCTTGACCCTGAGGTCTTTATTGAGGTGATGTATGAAGATGAGGGTTTTGACCCGATTGGTGCGGTTGTTATCAAAAAAGACAAAGACGGAACACCGTGTATTTGGCAAGAGGAGGATGATGAAATGGAAGACCCGACAGAGGATATGGATTGGGATGATGAGGAGTATGAACAAACTCAGATGGATTTCATGGATTCTATTTACGAGCGTCAACGAGAAATGGTCCTATATTGTCACGATTTAGTGGATACTGATGGTGAACCCATTGCGGATTACGAGGACTAACAGAAAATTAAGGGGGTATTACCCCCTTTTTTTATGGATTTTATGGGTAAGACCCATATAATTATAGGGTATAAAACAATTTTTTATGAAAATTAAGTTAGAATACGTTTGGTTAGACGGTTACTACCCCGAACCAAACTTAAGAAGTAAGGTAAAGGTAGTGGATGCACCTGTCCATGAAGTAGGTGGTAAGAGAGTTCATGGAGTTGGACTTAATGATTGTCCTGAATGGGGATTTGACGGTTCATCAACGATGCAGGCTGAGGGTCACTTCTCGGATTGTATTTTAAAACCAGTAAGACTATATCCAAACCCAATCAATAAGGGTGTAATGGACAGTTATTTGGTGATGTGTGAGGTGTTGAATGCTGATGGTACACCACACGAGACTAACACTCGTCATTTGATTGGTGAAGAGGAAGAAGGTCTTTGGTTTGGTTTCGAGCAGGAATATACCATTATGAAGGACGGCAAACCTTTAGGTTTCCCTAAGGATGGTTTCCCTGAGCCACAGGGTAAGTATTACTGTGGTGTGGGTAACGGTCAGGTTCATGGTCGTGAGTTTGTTGACAAACACATGGAAAACTGTTTGATGGCGGGTATCGAGGTTACTGGTACCAATGCTGAGGTGATGTTAGGTCAGTGGGAATATCAGGTCTTTGGTAAAGGTAAGTTAAAATCTGCTGACGACTTATGGGTCTCTCGTTACATGTTACTTCAGATGTCTGAGGACTATGGATTTAAGATTGAGTTCCACCCTAAACCTGTGACTGGTGATTGGAATGGTTCAGGTCTCCATTGTAACTTCTCCAATGTTAAGATGAGAGAAGAGGGTGGTAAGGATTACTTTGATGCTATCTTTAAAACTTTTGAGGGTCGTCATTTGGACCACATTAAATGTTATGGTTCATCTAATGAGATGAGGTTGACTGGTCTTCATGAGACTCAGAGTATTGATAAGTTCAGTTGGGGAGTATCTGACAGAGGTGCATCTATTCGTGTACCGTTGTCTACATCTAAAGAATGGAAGGGATATGTTGAGGACAGAAGACCTGCATCCAATGCTGACCCATATAGAATTACTTATGTAATTGCGGAATCTATTGGTATGGCTGAAGAGTTGGGAAAAACACTTCACAATATGTATTCTGAAGTTACCGTTAGTGAAGAGGTTAAGGAAATGATTAAAACAGAACCTTTGGTAAGGGAAAGTGAATAATGAAGGAGACAAAGATTTCTGAAGATATTATAAAAATGGTTGAGGATAAGATGGGTGATTACCCATCTTTGATTCAATCTGGACCATATTCAGAAGATGTTGTTAAAGATTTGCGACAAAAAAATGAAGTTATTTGGTCAAATCAATACTTAAATGACAAATACGACTATGTATTGCATGAGGGTCTTATTGAGTTTTCAGAGGGTTCTTCGTATATTTACGTAAAGAAAGTGGATATGGAACCGTATTATTGGTTTGTGTTCATGGTAAATAAAGAGGGTAGGGACCAGACGATGTTCCTTATTCAAAAAATTAAAGATAAAAGAAAACAAAGTTTTTTCTAATGAATTTAACAGGCGAACAATTAAGAGAAAAGATTAAGAGTGGTGATAAGTTTATTGTAGACTTATACGCGGAGTGGTGTGGACCATGTAGAATTATGGGTCCAATCGTTGAGAGATATGCTGAAAAACTCGAAGGTGAGAGTTCTGAGGTGTCAATCTATAAATTTGATATTGAATCTGACCGTGAGATGGCGATGGAACTCAATGTTCGTTCTATCCCAACAATTAAAGGATTTGCTAATGGTGAGGAAAAGATTACACGCTCAGGTGTATTACAACAACCTCAGTTAGAAGAGATGAAAGAAATGTTATTGTCATGAAACACGTGATATTATATTCAATGGAGGGTTGTCCTCACTGTGATAACGCTAAACAGATGTTGAAAGACAATGGTATTGAATACCGTGACCGTGACATCGAAGTTTACTCCAAAGAATATGATAAGTTTGTGGAAGCTACAGACAATGATTATGTACCGGCTTTCATGTTGTTGAACTTTGAGGATGACAACGTGAAAGACATTAGGTTGATGGCACCTGACAGAGACTTTGACGATGTTGAAGAAGCTGTCGAAAAAATCAAAAAATTCTTATAAAAAAGGAAAGGGGACTTAACGGTCCCCTTTTTTTATATCATCATAAAATCCTTCAATCGGTTTTTCTTATTCCATGGATAATGTCCTTTATCCAAAATCAAATCTTCAAAATCAAAATCTGATAACCCTGTTTTTTCAATGATGTCTTTTGGGTCGTGTGAGAATGTGGCGTCCACCACGTTGAATGCGTGTTGATAGGTGGGTGTCCATTCGTTTGATACCATCATAAATGCAGGTTCTTGCTCTCTATGGATGTATAGGTTAATTCTCACTTCCTTGCAGAAAGATGATGCGAATAGATGGTTGGCAATTTTTGCAAAGTGAGCGTAATACATCTTCTCAAAGTATAATGAACTTCCAAATAGTTTGTCTGAGACGACGGGTTCATTTAAGGGGTTGATATCCAATTGAACTTCATAAATTTCTGTGAAGTCAAAAATCTCACTTTTTTTATCGAAGTTGAAACTGACACTTCTTTCTTTTTCCATTGGATATCCATACTCTAAAAGGTCTAATACATTTATCGGATTCCAATCATCTCCATAAAAATCTTTTAAATAATCATTTATTAATTCTCCGATGTTTACGGGAGTGGTGATGTTAGTCTTTCCTGTGATTACGTAAAACCTTCCAACATAGGTTACCCATATCTGAGATAAGTTTTGCGGTTCTATGACCTCAAAGTAGTTAGTTATTTTATTTGCAATTAGGTTTGTAATTTGTTTGTGAGTTAGAATGTTTGATTCCATATAATCTGATTCAAAGTATATTTAATTTTATCTTTCAGAAATTATATTAAAATCAAATGAATACTTAAAGAGAAACAAAGTATTTATAGAGTGATAAGTAATGAACTTTGTTATATTTATTATATAATAAACAGATTGACCTTTTATATTAGATGGCCAAAAATATAAAAATTGTACCTAATCCCTCAGGAGGGAATCCTTATATATTATTCGAAAACGACAATGGCGATAAAATTGCTATGGTGGTTGCTGCTGATGGTTCCATCACTTTCTCAGGTGCTACGAATGGAGATGACTTAGTTAAATTTGATTCAGATACTCTTAACCTACGTGTTAAGGGTAATATTCGATTTGAGGACCAGTTTGTTTTTGACAGTGCCTCAGGTGATGTCACCTCAATTATTGATACCGACCAAAAGTGGAAAGGTTCAGTTGAGAAAGGACTTAAAGGTCTTAAAGGTGGTGCAGGTACCAAAGGAGATACTCAGGTTAAAGGTCAGAAGGGTGAAATAGGTCCTGACGGTGGTGCAGGTATTCAAGGTCCTACGGGAGATTTACACAAAGGTATTAAGGGTGATAAAGGTTTATTAGGTGACGGTGGTGACGGTAATGACAAAGGTCAGAAAGGTTCCATCGGAGCTCAAGGTGTATCACCAATCGGCCCTAAGGGTAACATAGGTTCATCACCTGGTGGTGACAAAGGTTTAATCGGTGACTCTCCACAAGGTGATAAAGGTGGAGACGGAAACAAAGGTATTAAAGGAACGAAAGGTACCATTGGTGAGGAGTTTATCGGTGAAAAAGGTATTAAAGGTGGTGAATTCATTGGAGATATCGGTCCACAGGGTGACGAACACAAAGGTATTAAAGGTACCAAAGGAGATAAAGATGTTATTGGTCCTCAAGGAGATGTCGGTGAGAAAGGTCTCAAAGGTATTCCAGGTGATAAAGGTAAGAAAGGTGTCAAAGGTTCTCAGGGTGATAAAGGAACCATCTCAGAGAAAGGAAACAAAGGTATCGATGGTAACAAAGGTATCAAAGGTGTTAAAGGTTCTCAGGGTAATTCACCTCAAGGTGATAAAGGTACTCAAGGAACTTCACCAATCGGTGAGAAAGGTATCATTGGTATTTCACCACAAGGTCCAACAGGTGATGTTGGTGCATCACCAATCGGTAGCCAAGGTGGGGATGGTAATAAAGGTATCAAAGGTCAGAAAGGTGACCTTCATAAAGGTATCTTAGGTCCTCAGGGGGATGCTCAAATCGGTGCTCAGGGTAATGTTGGTGACAACAATGTTGGTCCTAAAGGTCCGACTGGTGAAGGCGGTGCTATTGGTGAAGATGGGGTTAAAGGTCAAAAAGGTTCAGTGGGACCTAAAGGCGCCATTGGAGACGTTGGTCCTAAGGGTGGTAAAGGTGAGAAAGGCCCTAAGGGTATAAAAGGTTTCAAAGGGGTTAAAGGTCAAAAAGGTTTAAGAGGTACCAAAGGTATCATCGGAACTTCACCTCTTGGTCCAATTGGTAATCAAGGGGATTCCATCAAAGGTGAGAAAGGTAATATAGGTAATAATACTGGTGGTGACAAAGGTGTCCGTGGAGATGTTGGTGACCAAGGTGTTCAAGGTGACTTATTTAAAGGAGACCAAGGACCAGGTGGTGATGACCACAAAGGTATTAAAGGTGGGCAAGGTGATGCTAATCCAGGACCAAAAGGTCCAACGGGAGCCAAAGGAGATACCAGTGCCGATAAAGGTAATAAAGGTATTGTAGGTCCAAAAGGACCAAAAGGTGTTAAAGGTTTCAAAGGGGATAAAGGTTTCAAAGGTCTTAAAGGAGACATTGGAGGTAAGGGTCCTAAAGGTATTAAAGGTCTTATCGGTTCTAAAGGTAACCAAGGAACGTCACCACAGGGGGATATAGGTCCTCAGGGTGATGTGGTAAAAGGTCAAAAAGGTGCACCTGGTGCAGAGCCACAAGGTGATAAAGGTGTTAAGGGTGTTAAATCGGTACCAGGATTTGTTGGTGATAACAATCCAGGTCCAAAAGGTCCAACAGGTGAGACTCACAAAGGTATTAAAGGACCTACTGGTGATGCCAACCAAGGGGAACTTGGTCCTGCAGGGGACAAAGGTCCAAAAGGTTTAAAAGGTGTTAAGGGTGAAAAGGGACTTAAAGGTTTAAAAGGGCCTATTGCTCCTGACGGTGATAAGGGTATTAAAGGTGAGAAAGGTGTTTTAGGTAATAAAGGTCTTCTCGGTTCTAAGGGTCTTATCGGTACAAAAGGTAACCAAGGGGCGTCACCAGGAGGTGATAAAGGTTCCCAAGGAACATCACCACAAGGTAATAAAGGGTCTCAGGGAACATCTCCACAAGGAACTAAAGGTCCATACGGACCTCAAGGTGCACCTGGTACTATTGGTGATAATTACCCAGGTGCTAAAGGACCGACAGGTGATAGTTTCACAGGTGAAAAAGGACCTGAAGGTGAATCATTTATTGGTGAAACAGGAACTAAAGGTCCTCGTGGTGGAGATGGTGAAAAAGGTGAAAAAGGTCTTAAAGGTGTTAAAGGTCCAAAAGGACCTACAGCTCCTGACGGTCCGAAAGGTCTAAAAGGAAACAAAGGTATACTTGGACCTAAAGGTAATGAAGGTGATAAAGGTTTAAAAGGGGTTAAAGGATTTAAAGGTTCACCAGTAATAGGTCCAAAAGGACCTCAAGGTAGTTCCCCAGATGGACCAAAAGGTCCACAAGGTACCTCACCTCAAGGTATTAAAGGTGGTCAAGGTATTGGTGGTCCAAAAGGTAATATTGGAGATTCTAACCAAGGACCAACAGGTGCCACAGGTGATAACAATCCAGGACCTAAAGGACCTATAGGTGATACCAATACAGGTCCAAAGGGACCTACTGGTGTTAAAGGACCTCAGGGTAATAAAGGGCCTGACCAAACAGTTAAAGGTATTGCGGGTGACCCAGGTAATAAGGGTATCATCGGTAATAAAGGAGCCACGGGTGATGCAGGTGTAAACGGACCTAAGGGTGCACAGGGGGATAAAGGTGTTATTGGTGATAAAGGTGTTATCGGTAACTCACCAACGGGACCAAAAGGTCCTCAGGGTAACAGTCCTACAGGTGCTAAAGGTCAGAAAGGTAATGCACCGACAGGTCCAAAGGGACCTCAAGGTAACAAAGGACCGATTGGTAATCAGGGAGATGGTAATCCGGGGCCAAAAGGACCACAAGGGGACGCTAACCCAGGTCCAAAAGGTCCACAAGGGGATTCTAATCAAGGTCCTAAGGGACCTACAGGTGCTGACGGTCCACAAGGTAATAAAGGTCCTGCACAACCTACAGATGGACCTAAAGGTAATAAAGGACCAACAGCTCCAGACGGACCGGTAGGTCCAAAAGGGCAAAAAGGTGGTACTGGTCCTAAAGGTAATATCGGAGATAAAGGTGTTATAGGTGCTAAAGGGTTATTTGGTGGTTCTCCAAAAGGATTGAAAGGTCCAACCGGTGGTTCACCAGACGGACCAAAAGGACCTCAAGGTGCTTCACCACAAGGGCCGAAGGGTTCTCAAGGTAATAAGGGGCCAACTGGTGGTGGTGGTGATGCAAACCCTGGGCCAAAAGGACCTGTAGGTGCAAACAATACGGGACCAAAAGGACCAATTGGGGATGCTTATCAAGGTCCACAAGGGGATAAAGGTCCAAAAGGTAATATTGGTAATAAAGGTCCAGCTCAGTTAATTGCGGGACCAATCGGACCTAAGGGGCCAACAGCGCCAGATGGTGGTGTAGGACCAAAAGGTCAAAAAGGTAACGTTGGTGCACAAGGTGGAATTGGTCCACAAGGTCCAAAAGGTCAAAAAGGTACTCAAGGTGGTTCACCAAAGGGATTGAAAGGGCCAACAGGTGCATCTCCAGGTGGACCAAAAGGACCTCAAGGTGCTTCACCAACGGGACCAAAAGGTTCCCAAGGTACTAAAGGTGCAACTGGTGGTGGTGGTGATAACAATCCAGGACCTATCGGTCCGACAGGTGCAAACAATACGGGACCTAAAGGACCAATTGGGGATGCGTATCAAGGACCTCAAGGAGATAAAGGTCCAAAAGGTAATATTGGTAATAAGGGACCTGCTCAGTTAATTGCGGGACCAATCGGACCTAAGGGGCCAACCGCACCAGATGGTGGAGTAGGTCCAAAAGGTCAAAAAGGTAACGTTGGTGCACAAGGAGGAATTGGTCCACAAGGTCCAAAAGGTCAAAAAGGTACTCAAGGTGGGGAAGCAAAAGGTTTGAAAGGACCTGCAGGTGCATCTCCAGGTGGACCAAAAGGACCTCAAGGTGCTTCACCAACGGGTCCTAAGGGTGCTCAAGGTGACCAAGGACCGACAGGTCCACAGGGACCAAAAGGACCGGGAGGTGCCAAAGGTCAAAAAGGTAATCCATTCACTCAAGGACCTGGCGGTGGTGGTGGTGATAAAGGACCTAAAGGTATTGGTGGTGATTTAGGTGCTCAAGGGCCTAAAGGACCGTCAGGAGGTCCAGGGGATGCTAATCCAGGACCTAAAGGTTCTACAGGTGATAAAGGTGTTATTGGTCCAAAAGGACCTCAAGGTAGTAAAGGTCTTAAAGGTCAGAAGGGACCTACGGCGGCTTCGTGTTACTCACATGACCTAAAATTCAACCCTGGTGACCCTGGTGCTGCCTGTGAAGGAGAACAAAACACATACTATAGTGACTGTGCCACTCTTGCTAGTGGTTGTTTCCTATACACAGACTCCGGTTGTTCAGCTTGTGTGGAGGATGGTTTTTATGCTGATGTATCAACTAACATCATTTGGGAAGTAGGTGGGTGTGAAATTCAAGGTGATGTAGGTACCTGTGGTAGGTCGGATATTAGAATTAAGAAAGGTGTCCAAACGTTAACTAATGTATTGGAGAATATTGAAAAAATTCAAATTAGAGAATACGATTGGAACGAGAAACTTTCTAACTATGAATTCTTAAAAGAAAGAGACAAGTTACACTCTATTGGTATGGTGGCTCAAGAATTAAGGGAGATATACCCTGAGTTCGTTTACCGTAGAGGTGACGGTTATTTAAGTATTCACTATCAAAAGTTAAATGCGGTAATCATTCAAGGTATCAAAGAACAACAAGAGTTGATAAATGATATCGATGCGGATATTATACACCTTAAATCAGTATTAGAATAATGGCACAGGATGTAATAATTTACCCTTCAGGGACGACGACAAATACAAATCCTCATGTGGTTTTTTCAGGTGCAAATTCCTCATATATTATTGAGATGATACCCGACGGGTTTTTGGATATTTCCATTGACAATTAACCTATAGATTTTTGATTGAAAAAGTTACAAAGATAAGGTAAAACATATTTATTAAAATAGAACAAACGACACTCCATGAAGAGCAAAATATATAGAATATCGGATTCAACCACACCACTACAGGTTTATGTAGTTACCAAAGTAGGTAAAGGTCTTTATATTAATGGTTCGCTGATTGTTGACGAGTACAACAACTGGCAAAGTAGCCCAATTAATATTAGAGGTAATGATGGTGAGGGCGGTCAAAAAGGTGCTCAGTTAGACAAAGGTATCAAAGGTAGTAAAGGTATTATCGGTGATGGTGGTGATAAAGGTCTAAAGGGTGTTAAAGGTGTTCTCGGTAGTAAAGGTCTTCGTGGTAACAAAGGTGTTAAAGGTGTTAAAGGATTCAAAGGTGGTACAGGTCTAAAAGGTCCTGATGGTGATGCGTTCCAAGGGGATTTAGGTCCGGGTGGTGATTCACACAAAGGTATCCAAGGAGCTAAAGGTATCTTATTCAAAGGACCTACAGGTGAAGGTGGAGACATCGGACCACAAGGAGGTAACGGAGACAAGGGTGTCAAAGGCCAAAAGGGTGGTGACGGAGATGTTGGACCAAAGGGTATCAAAGGATTCAAAGGAGGAAAAGGTCAGAAGGGCAACTTAGGTGGTGCTGGTGACAAAGGTCTATTGGGTCCTCAGGGTGAGAAAGGTATCAAAGGTTTCAAAGGAGACCAAGTTAAAGGTCCTCAAGGTAGTGACGGAACATCCCCTAAGGGTGGTGTTGGTGACGGAGGAACTCCTATTTTGGGTCCTAAGGGTCTTATTGGTCCTCAGGGTAATTTAGGTGTTCAAGGTGACTTATTCAAAGGTCCAACAGGTGCTCAAGGTGATGCATTCCAAGGTCCAACAGGTGCTCAAGGTGACGAACACAAAGGTCTTAAGGGTGTTAAAGGTGATGAATTTCAAGGTCCTACTGGTGAGCAAGGGGACATCGGCCAAAAAGGTAATACAGGTTCAAAAGGTATTATCGGTGATAAAGGTATTAAAGGAACCAAAGGTGTTAAGGGTGGACAAGGTGATAAAGGACCTACTGCTCCTGACGGACCTAAAGGTTTAAAAGGTAATAAAGGTCTTAAAGGGGTTAAGGGTTTCAAAGGAACTCAAGGTAACAGTCCAACTGGTGTTAAAGGTCAGAAGGGTGACCCTCAAAAAGGTGATAAAGGTTTATTGGGAACGCAAGGTGCGTGTCCACCACCACCAAACACAGGTTATCAATGGTTTGATAACGACTGTATTCCTGGTTGGGACCCAGTATCTCCTGACGAGATTATTGAGATTTGGAGAACGGGATTCTTTGGTGTTCCTGCTTATGCGGGAAATTACTTTGCTGAGATTAATGCTGCGTTATCATTCAAACATGCTTTATACCAATCAGTAACGTTAACTCCGAGCACACAGTATCAATTATCATTTGCTCACAGAGGTAGAAGTGGTTTTGCTAACTCCATGAATGTTAGTATTGTTGGTACATCGACAAATATTAATGTTGGTACATTTGTTGCATCGACATCTCAATGGACGGTAAATACACATACCTTTACCCCAAGTGAAGCCAACTTAACAATATACTTTAGTTCAACGACTAGTACCAATGGTGGTAACTTCTTAGATGGTGTATCTCTTGTTGATACTGCAACATCAACGGAAGTGATGGTCAACGGTAGTTTCGAATCGTTTGTGTCAGGTGCTGTTGGTGAGCAAGGTTCTCAAGGTGGTACTGGTGACGGTGGTCCTGGTGGTGATGCATTCCAAGGGGATGCGGGTCCTAAAGGTGATGACCGTAAAGGTGTTAAAGGTCCAATCGGACCTACAGGTGTTAAGGGTCAGAAAGGTGACCAAACAGATAAAGGTAACAAAGGTATCAAAGGACCTAAGGGTATCAAAGGTATCAACGGTGACAAAGGTTTAAAAGGTGTTATCGGTGGTGGTGGTGATAAAGGTCAGAAAGGTACTGACGGAACCAAAGGTAATAAAGGTATTAAGGGTACTAAAGGTGACAAAGGTCTATTGGGTGTATCTCCTCAAGGGGGTATTGGTGACCAAGGAGCTTCACCACGTGGTAGTATCGGTAGCCAAGGAACATCACCTGGTGGGGACATTGGTCTACAAGGTGGTGGTGGAGATTTAGGTCCACAAGGTGACCTATTCAAAGGACCTACAGGTGAGAAAGGTAATAGTGATGTAGGACCGCAAGGACCACAGGGTGACGAACACAAAGGTATTAAAGGACAGCAAGGCGCTGTCGGACCGAACGCTGACAAAGGACCAACCGCTCCTGATGGAACAAAAGGTGTTAAGGGTCAGAAAGGTGATTTGGGTAATAAGGGACCTAAAGGTCAAAAAGGTGGTGAAGGAAACAAAGGTATTAAAGGACCGAAAGGAAACATTGGTACTGATGGACCTAAAGGGGCATCTTTCCCAGGTCAGAAAGGGGTACAAGGAAATTCACCTCAAGGTGATAAAGGTCCACAAGGGACATCACCAATCGGACCAACAGGTGATATAGGACCTGGTGGTGATTTAGGACCGACAGGTGACTTACACAAAGGTCTTAAAGGTCCTGTAGGTGCCAACAATACAGGTCCAAAAGGACCAGAAGGAGATGCCAACCCAGGTGAAAAGGGTCCACGTAGTAATGACGTAGGTGAGAATGGTGAAAAAGGTCAGAAAGGTGCAGGACCAGGACCAAAAGGTCTTAAAGGTCAAAAAGGTTTCAAAGGACCAAAAGGTCTCCGTGGTGAGAAGGGTGTTAAAGGTAATACAGGTGATAAAGGTATCATCGGTGATAAAGGACCAAAAGGTCAGAAAGGTATTGGAACTGTAGGTTTTAAAGGACCTCAAGGTAATTCACCAATCGGACCTGACGGAGCAATTGGTAGTTCACCAGTCGGACCAAAAGGTGACCAAGGTTTCCAAGGACCTACAGGTGCATTGGGTGATAATAACCCAGGACCTAAAGGACCTGTTGGTGATAACAACCCAGGGCCAAAGGGACCTGAAGGTGATTCAAATACAGGTATCAAAGGTCCGCAAGGTAATAAGGGACCAATCGGTAATAAAGGACCTTCACAAGATGTTAAAGGTAATAAAGGTATTAAAGGCCCAACAGCACCTGACGGAACAAAAGGTGTTAAAGGACAAAAAGGTGGTACAGGACCAAAAGGAAATACCGGTGATAAGGGTGTAATAGGTGACAAAGGTCTTATTGGTAACTCACCAAAAGGTCTTAAGGGAGATATCGGAGCCAGTCCTGCGGGTGATAAAGGACAAAAAGGTAATTCTCCAACGGGACCAAAAGGTACTCAGGGTAACAAAGGTCCAATAGGTAATCAGGGTGATGGTAATCCAGGTCCAAAAGGTGGTATCGGAGATGCGTATCCAGGTCCTAAAGGACCACAAGGTCCTGGTAATCCAGGTCCTAAAGGTCCAATTGGTGTAAAAGGACCACAAGGTAATAAAGGTCCTTCTCAACCAACTGATGGTCCAATCGGACCTAAGGGGCAAAAAGGTGCTGACGGACCAATAGGTACAAAAGGACCAAAAGGGAATGTTGGACCAAAAGGTACAACAGGTGATAAAGGATTGATAGGTCCAAAAGGACCAATCGGTAATCAACCGACAGGACCTAAGGGTTCTCAGGGTAATTCTCCACAGGGTAACAAAGGACCAACAGGGTTCTCACCACAAGGTAATAAAGGTCCTCAAGGACCTGGTGGTGATATTGGTGATAAGGGGGACCCTAACTTTGGACCTAAAGGTGGTGTAGGACCAGCTAATCCGGGACCAAAAGGACCTACAGGAGATACTAATACAGGACCAAAAGGACCGACTGGAGCCAAAGGACCACAAGGTATTAAAGGTGCTACAGGTGGTGACGGACCAAAAGGTAATAAAGGGCCGACAGCACCAGATGGACCTAAGGGACCTAAAGGTCAAAAAGGTAATGTTGGTACTAAAGGGCCAAAAGGTCTCCGTGGTGGTGGAGGTGATAAAGGGCCGATAGGTAACTCACCTACAGGACCAAAAGGACCACAAGGTAACTCGCCAACAGGTCCAAAAGGGCCGCAAGGTAACTCACCTACAGGTAATAAGGGACCTACAGGACAAAAAGGTACTCAAGGTGGTGTGGGTGATAATAACTTTGGGCCTAAAGGTGGTGTAGGACCTGCTAATCCAGGACCAAAGGGACCTACGGGTGATACCAATACAGGTGCTAAAGGACCAACAGGTGCTAAAGGACCTCAAGGTAACAAAGGGCCAACAGCACCTGATGGAAATAAAGGTTTAAAAGGGCCGACAGCACCAGATGGACCAAAAGGTCCTAAAGGTCAAAAAGGTAATGTTGGTACTAAAGGGCCAAAAGGTCTTCGAGGTGGTGGAGGTGATAAAGGACCTCAGGGTAATTCACCTACGGGACCAAAAGGACCACAAGGTAACTCGCCAACGGGTCCTAAAGGACCTCAGGGTAATTCACCTACGGGTCCTAAAGGACCTACAGGACAAAAAGGTACTCAGGGTAATCAAGGTGACCCACATGTGGGACCTAAAGGTGGTGTAGGAGATGCTAATCCAGGACCAAAGGGACCTACAGGTGACACTAACACAGGTGGACCAGGTGGTAAGGGACAGAAAGGTAATGCAGGTCCTCCAGGACCAAAAGGTGATGCGGGTCAAAAAGGTGCTATTGGTAATTCAGTTACTGGTCCCCCAGGTGATAAAGGACCTAAAGGTAATATTGGTACTAAAGGACCAAAAGGACCTACAGGTCCGGCAGGTAACCCAGGTGATAAAGGTCTTAAGGGGTCAACAGGTCCAAATGGTGCGAAAGGT
>Ga0181583_10000142_pt1 | contig 45325 bp, 39 predicted proteins | sample 071ome_31_FD_132461 | JGI IMG/M metagenome (GOLD analysis project Ga0181583, IMG submission 132461) | Coastal salt marsh microbial communities from the Groves Creek Marsh, Skidaway Island, Georgia - 071405CT metaG (megahit assembly) | ecosystem: Environmental > Aquatic > Marine > Intertidal... | reverse complement strand
TGTTCATCAGTGTAGGTGTGTACTGTTTTGTCTTTCAAGCCTTGCTTTACATCTCCCTGATCACCAATTACTCTGGGAGTATACATAACACCATTGCGATCACACCACTGTGCAAGTTCAATGCATTCTTGATAGTAGTCAGGCTGTTCATGGAACATGATATTAATTTTATAATTGTATCCTGTATCCAACATTGTTTGTAAGTTTTCACGCACTTGAGCTTTTTGTTCTGGCGTACCTTCACAGTGCCAACTAACTGTTGTAAAGTCAGTGGTTGACATTACAATGTCCAATTTACGTCTACTGTAAAAGCCATTGGTTGTCAATGTTCTTTTCCACTGTGGGTATCTTTGTTTCAAGTATTCCAAGAACGGAAAGAACGATGGATTGACTGTTGGTTCTCCACCAGTAAAACTGGTATTGACTCTAAAAGGTTTATCACGCATTTGGTTGTATATATTGCTGTAACGTTCTAAACTGTCAGCAGTCTTTTTTAATTCATCTAGACTGGCTGTTGGACTCCAGTTATTTTTGCGGTGTGGAGGACAATAACTGCAAGCATACGTACACCTACGGCCCAAGTCCCAGACCACCATCAATTGTTGTTCATTTTTATCGTCTACTGCACAAAATCCCATGTTATTCTCTCGCTATTCCGTAATCATTTGCAAACTCCACCAAGTGTGGAAAGTTAGTATAAAAGTCCCATTCTGGAAAACTTTTTCTATATACACTTTGTACATAGTGCAATTTTTCAAAGTATTCTTGTACATCTTCTTGTGCAGGACTTTCTTCTGTCCTTGCAAGTACACTGTTAAAAATACCCATGTCTAAATCAATATTGTATTTGCTGGTTAAGTATTCAAGTACTTTTGTTGATTCACTGGCTGCATGTACTGCAAACTTGCGAGGCAAGTAACGTATTTGCATCCAACTTGGGTCCATGCATGGATTAAAATTAATATTCAATCTTTTATCTTGTTCTAACATTTCGGGTTTGTCAGCATAATGATAGTCTATTAGATCACGCATTTTGTAAATCAAATTATGCACATATGGAAAACTTAAATTACTCAATACTGTAAAATGTGTTAGTTCTTTGACAACACTGTCAGGAGACATCCAATTACCGTAGTTTTTCATAATTTGTTCACTGTTAGCACCGTGTCTTACCTGTGCAGCATCATCCGTTCCATCTTGACTTACCATTACATTTACAAACCAACCCGCAGCGGCATATTTGTTAAACATGTCAGTGAAACGCACATTCAATGCATCTTTACTTGTGCCATTGGTAACAATACTAATCCTTCTTGTTGCCTGGTAATCAGTAGCAATTACGTGTTTTGCCGCTTCAATGAATTTATCAGCATGCTCAAACATTTCATTGTGTAATGTAGGCTCGCCGCCTAAATATGCAATAGTCAAGTCTTCGTTCAATGGATCACTGAGTTTATCACACACCCACGCTTCTAGTTCTTGATTAAACTTTTCTTGCATACGGTTAACAGTAAAGTCTAGTCCTTGAGTCCACAGGTCAAATCCTACACCATCGTTACCATGTGCGTCTGGATCTTTATGCCAAATCTTGCGTAATGTATTACTGTTACCCAAATGACACATAAAACATCCTAGATTGCAAGTACTGTTCATCCATAATTCAATTCTACTAGGATAACTTTTTTCTACATCTAAGTAAGGATTTTGATGATTTTCCGGGCAGTTGCGTGGACCTAATGCTTGTCGCATACTCATTATGCCTTGTGCTTCTTTTTTCCAACACAGCTCGCACCTGTTATTTTTTATATTATTACGCAGGTCTGTTTTTGTTTTGACAATCTCAGGGTGCTTTTCAAAATAATCTTTACCCAGTTTTAAAAATGTTTCATGATCATATTTTACATTGCTTGCATCACAACACGGAGAAAATTCTCCCACTTCTGGATGAAATTTATAAACACTGTAGGCTTGACCGCAATCTAGATTACTATCGATAAAAGTCTTACCATTTTCTAATTCAGTTAAATGCCTATTTTGTTCTTCATGTCTCATGCAATAATCTCCCAGCTTCTGCTATAGCCCACTGTTTTTCTAAACACCAAAAACATTGTCCACAGTCAGGCAGTTCCTGATCTGGATTGTAATGCACATATGCTTGTTCAAAACTGTGTTCTACCAACTTGTTGTTGATTCCTTGTGCAACGGCTGCATCCCGCATCCATCCTGTTTCACCTTCACAACTACGAGTAGTATTCAACAGTTCTTCAACATTGTTCACAAAGTATTCACATATAACTTGATCTTTTGTATAATACATAAAAGGTTTTACCTGCATTGGAAATATACCAGTATGATAAGGTCCATAAACCATTTGATCAAAATCTATTGAGTCCAATGCCAAGTCACGACCAGGATCGCCACCATTTTTATTCAAGTGCGGCGGGTTTCTAGTTGTTGCACAATATGCAGCATCCAATTCAAATCTGAATCCAATATACCTAGCATAGCTAGAATTTTCAATCTGATCACCACTTTTCATTTTTCCATCAACAGGAATAACACTGCCAGCAACACCCATTTCAATTTCTACAGGTATATAGTTTTCGTGCTCTACTATTTTAATATTAGGAAAATAATCTTTTAACTTTTGTATTACACGTAATCTTATAGTGCGTTGCCAAGGTCTGGTAGTCCAACAACGAATATGACTAATGGTGTGCGCTTCAATGTCTAAATTGTGTTGGTCTATGTGTTTTAACACTGTATAAGCAAGTATTGCACTGTCAGCACCTCCACTTATATTAAACCCAATACGTTTCCAAGCAGGGTCAAACGGTATAGGAATACCCTGTGATGTATAGATAAATTTGTCTATACCGTGATCATTGTATGCTTGTTTTAATTTTTCATTTAACATCAAATATATCTTTCATTTCTGGGAAGGTTGCACTAAAACTATTGTTGCGTTGACTGTCACACAATTTTAAATATTCCTCAAGTTCAGGTAAACGTCGACTCCAGTCTTCGCTTTCCATAAAGTTGAGCATGCCTTCCAATCTTTTAATACCATAGTCTGCTGCCCGCCAAGTTGCATAATCTACTTTGCCTTGGTGCCAGCTAGGTATACTTAATTCCCAATTTTCTTCCCACCACGGATAAAATTCTTCGTATTTTTTACGGCACGCTGCTTTAAACCATGCAGGTAATACTTTTACGTTTAAGTGTGGTGGATGATAAACAAAGTGATAGTTCACACCTCCTGCGCCAAATGGCCACATATTAATTTTATTAAAGTTTTGTTCCAGTTTCCACTTGATAAAGTCTGGCAGATAGTATACGTTAAGTGCTTGCACTGCACAAGCAATAGTAACTTCTACATTGTTGCCGGTTTCTTTATCTAATATATGAAACACTTCCTCTGTACGCTTCCATTCACTTGGGTAACGAATGTAGTCGTTCATAGCATGTATGCTGTCTACACTGTAGTGAAAACGTACCAACTTAAAGTGTGACCATAGTTCGAATAGATCATCTCTCCACTCAACGCCATTGCTGTTATAGCGTAGCTCCAAGTTGCTAGCATGACCTTGACGTATACATTCTTCAAGTATTTCATAGTGTTCCTCGATAATTAAACTTTCACCACCAGCAAAGTAGATTTGCTGCATGTTAGGAATTTGTTCATAAAACTGTTGCCAAAACACAGGATTGTTTTTATGCCAATTGTAACTGCTACCGTTGATACTTCCCTTGTCTGCCCATTGCATTGTATCTTTTAGTGTAGGGTTTTGTACTTGTGGAAATATATTGCTGTGATCTTTAATCCATCCACTACTATCATGTGGACTACACATAACACATGCTAACTGACATTTAGTACCAAAACGCAAGTCAATATAAGTTAGTTCTGGCGGTACACTGCCATCTTCTTGTGTATTTTCTAATAAACGGTCAACATCAACACGTTCTCTCCAATATGCAGTTTCCCATTGACGTTTACTGCGATGTCCTGCTGCTTCTTCTTTAAAGCATTTAACACAACTGGGAGGTACTTCACCGTTGATCATTTGTTTGCGAACATTACGCATATATGTACTGTTCCAACTTGACAAAAAGTCACTGACATTTAAGTTGTTTGGACGACCCATTTCGTCTTTTAGTACACCTACCATACCGCCATGTTCTTTGTCATTTGTAGGACCCACACTGCTAGCGTTAGCCGTACAACATACTCGCATACTGCCGTCTGGTCTTGTACTAAGATGTACCCAAGGTAAGATACAAAATGTATCACTTGTTTTTGTCATTTAAATTGCTCTGCAAATGGATCAAATTCAGTTCCGCACTTCATAGCACATACTCCAAGTTTTCCTTGGGCTACGCTATCAATTGTCCAACTATCAGTAATACTACTTAGCAAAGATCCTTGCATCACTTTTTTGATACCATGCTCTAGCACACTGATTGCTTGCTTGCCGCCAGCACGATCAATATGATCCCATATTTGTTCCACACGATAATCCTTGTGCCACCATTTGTACATGCGTCCGCCTGTCCAACAACAAGGCATTAGCAAGCCTTCTGCTGTAATAAAGATTTCTTTTTTCTCAATGGCTTTGCAATTTATACTGCACTTATCATAATAGTCTCGCATACTGCCGTATGTTTTTTCAATTTCTTTTTGTTTGAGCAGTGCTAAATTTTGATTTTCGACTCGAGTTGGTTTAGCAATAGCTTGTGTTTGTTCACCTTTGCGATTACGAGCTTGGTGTACATCTTTTTGCTCACTGTTAGCAGTAAAAAATCTAGCACTTTTCTTTTTTTGAAAACGTTCTACACCCCATTCCGCTGCTAGTTCTTCTGCACGTTCGACCTGATGTTCATTGTGTCCAAACACAATGTAGTCCCAACGTGCCCTGCCTCCAGCTGCAATGAAAGCCCGCATGTTGCGTTCTACGTTAGCCCAGACAACATTCTGCCTGTATAGATGATTAGTGTCACTAAGACCATCCACGCTGAAAATAACAGTGCCCATTCTACCAATGACTTGGGCAAGTTCACGCCACCACATTTCATCTTTTGCTCCTGCATTTGTGTTCATGGAGAGCCACATTTTACTGTTATGCTCTCTGAAGTATTTAAATATTTCTAGTGTATCCTTTGCTATAATAGGATCACCTAAGTTGCCACACATGTACATAGTGTCTAATTGTTTTACAAATTCCACTGGAAAGATCTGTTTACAATCTTCTAAACTGAGTTCAGCATTGGTAATATGACGATTGTCCGCACCACCATTTTCGTTACGATCACACATAGGACACGCTGCTTGACAACGTTGTGTGACTTCTAAATGAACCATACGTATGTCATCGTAGCTATACACGTTGCTCCATCCAATCTACTATTCTGTTGTACATTTCATCATGCCCTGATTCAGGCATGTGATTTGGTCTAGGGTCAGCAAAATCTGTTCCATGACCCCATTGTTCAACCATTGGTGTATTCCATACAGTTACATTTTTTTCCAATTGAAATTCCGTGTCTATAGGTTCAAAACAAGGAAAAATTATTATTTTTTCAAATTGTTGTGCATACATATTCAAAAATGAAATATTTTTCTTGTTATTGATTTCATAATAACGAGGAAACGCATTAACAAAAAATGTTTGGGCAAAATTTTGATATTTTTTATATATTTCTTTTTTACTGTCAGGCAACCGGTTCCACGAACCTTCTGCTAAATGTCTTGCTATCCAATGATCACGATCTTCAAAAAAGTCCCAGTATTGTCTTGTGATATCAGTTAGAAAAAACACAACACTCACGTCTTGTGTATGCGGTTCTTCATTGATTGTATATAATAATTTAGTGAAGCTCCAATCAATACTGGTTCCAGAATCAGCCAGAATTTTAACATCATAATCTCCATGTAAACGTTCAGTGTATGTGTAGCTGAATTCAGGATGAGCAGCGCCATAGCTATCTCCAAAAATCCACAGTTTCTTTTTATTCATCTAAGATCAACTTTACTGCTTTACCTGGGCCAACACGACTGGGTAAGTCGCCGTATTCATTGATATACCATTCAATAACAGCACGATACCAACGCTGACTGTCGTGGTGTGCTTGTTTATTAAACTGCCAAATGTTATTATTGGTAGCTTGCATACTGCTCAGTGCTCTAGCACTTTCTTGTTGCAGTTGTCTCAATGAGAGTGTGTCAATCATTTTCTTCCAATTATCATGTATCTTGTATAATTACCTGTTTCCAATTCTCCACTGTAGTAAAGTTCTTCCATTGGATATTTTTCCACTGCAACTTGTAAATTTTCACAACAATTAATGTGTTGTTTGTTACTGAAATAATTGTTTGTTTGTAAACATATCGTCTTGCCTTGAGGTATCTGTTCAAACCAATTTTCACTCATGTGTTCACAACTGGTATTAATAATGAGGTCAGGATCAATCTCTACTTCTATTTTTTTACCTTGTTGGTTCACAGCTTTGCATCTAAAAAATTTATCTTTGCGCCAATAGATATCATTTACATCTATTCCAATACTTTTGAATTGCCAATTGCTTGACACCTGTTCACGATTAAAGTCTTCGCTAATTCTCAAACAGTCGTAGTCTGTTTCCAAATTCCAATAGTTTGTGATTTCAAAATGTTGAAACAAGTGATGTGCAACTGTAGCATACCATCCTCCATAATGAGCAATTGTAGGTATTTGCTTTTGAGGAAACAGTTCACTTAGTTTGTCTACCATCCAAAGTTTACTGTCCATTTGTCCTCTACTAAAGTGTTCATTGAGGTTTGCCTTGTTGCCCCAGGTTTGACTCCAGTGGTTGATTTTTTGTATGTATTCGTCGTGTATGCTGTTGGTTACAAAGTTTAGAACTTTTTTGTGTGTGATCTCTTTGTATCCTGTCCATTGATTAAAAATTAAATTAAAAAATTCCATACTGTCAGGAGTAGTACCTCTGTACACTTCTTTAACACAAAGGTCTTGTATAGCCCAAGGATTACCATACATGATTGCACGTTTTATTTTACTGAATTTTTCTAGTTCAGGGTGTTCAGTGTGTTCTAGATAACTTTCAATGCCATTCATCCAGTACAAATTTTGGGCTGCTGGATTTGAGTTTTCTCTGTATTCACGTTGCATCATCAAACACTTCTTTCAGCCAGGCAAAGTCATTTATTTTGTTGAGTACTTGAGGTTTGTTTTTGTATTCAAATCCAAAGTCTGCTCCTTGCTTGGCACCTAGTATACAGTAGTCTCCATACAGTCTGTCAGCACCTTTGTTTTGCCAGGTTTTTAATCTATACATATTGTCCAAGTTATCACTGTGAGGAATAATACTGCTGGCAAGTTTTGCACATTCTCTAAATGCACTTTTCCAAGTTTCAAAAGGACTTGTGTTAAATGCTGTTACATTGCTTATTTGAAATTTAGGAACAAACGGACAACCAATTGTAGTGGTCATGTCTACTCGCCAGTTGTCAGCTTCTAATAATTTTTTACGTGGAAACAACTTTGCTCCACCGTATCCATATAGTAAATCATTTATAGGATTTCTACTGCGCCACACAAATACACAGTTTGTTTCAGGTGTGTTTTCGTAAACATATTTTGTGCTGCTGGGTTTGAATCTAAAACTAAACTCTTCATCCATCACAGCATCAGCATCAATCACATAAAAGTGACTGGTCTCTGCAATTTTTGCTGCCTCCTGATGAGCTTCAAATATGCCCTTTACACCTTGTACTCTTTTGGCATGAGGTGCAAAGATTTTTAGTAAATCATAATTGTCATCAGCAAATGTTTCGTGGTAGCTAATTTGTACAACGTCTAGCATCGTTACTCCGTGGATATATTGTTTTAAAATAACACAGTTGAAGCTGAATGTCAACTATTCGTAAATAAAAGGATCTTTGTCTTTGAGCTCTTTTATTTTCTTTTTTATACGTTTACGGTCCTGGTATTCTGTCCAGGGCCAAAGAATGATATCAATTAATTTTCTAATCATATGTGGTCTCTCATGTATTGTATAGTGTATTTAAGCCCTGTGGTTCTATCAACAGTTGGCTCCCAATCTAACAGTTCACGAGCCAGTGAGATGTCAGGACATCGTCTTTGCGGGTCGTCTACTGCACTGTCAGTGTGTACAATCTTGCTGCTACTGTTGCACAGTTCGACAATTTCATTTGCTAAATCCAACAGTGTAACTTCATCGGGGTTACCTATGTTAACAGGACCAGCTGTGGTGGTGTTCATTAACTCAATCAATGCTCTCACTGTGTCGCTCACATAACAAAAACTTCTAGTTTGCAATCCGTCACCATGCACTGTGATTGGCTTGTTTTTCAATGCTTGTGCGATAAAATTACTGATAGCTCTGCCATCGTCCACAGCCATGTACGGACCGTATGTATTGAATATTCTAGCAATAGAAGTTTCTACACTGCTTATTGTACACATAGTTTCACAAACACGTTTGCCTTCGTCATAGCATGCACGTGGTCCCAGTGTATTAACATTTCCCCAATATGTTTCAGGTTGAGGATGCACTGTGGGATCACCATATATTTCACTGGTGCTGGCTTGCACTATTTTAGCACCTGTTAGTTCAGCTAGATCCAACATGTGTTGCATGCCCGAAATATTGGTTTTTAGTGTGTAGTTTTGATCTTTTTGATAGTGTACAGGGCTAGCAGGACATGCCAAATGATATATTTGATCAAACTCTATGTCCCATACTTTTGGCACTGTTACATCATGCTCAACAAAATGATATCTATTGCGTCTGTTAAACTGTGTGTGATTACTGGGTTTACTGGTATAGTAGTTGTCAACCGCTGTGATGTCAGTGGTAAGTTCCATTTCTAGCAGTTGTCTACACAGTTCTGTGCCCAGTAGACCATTGGCTCCTGTGACTAGTATTCTCATATGTACCAATATCCTAAACGTTTCAAGCTGTCGATCTTTGCTGCATCGCCCAAATACTTTTTGGTATTGTCCCAATCTTCATATGCATATTTTCCTGTGACGTGAAATATATTCCAATCCGGAGCTGCTGATTCATAGCTGTTGCCTTCAGGAAATAGCATGGGATCCAGCAGTTGTATACGTGTGTCTGATCTGTGCTTGATAGTTGTGTTCACATGTTTCTGACAAGTGCCGTCTGTTCTATATCCGTTGTTGTACAGTTTGTCAGGATCGCAAATGTCTATGTTTGTTTGTGTGGCTCTCATGCCATACATGCCTGTACCGCAGTTGTATATACCGTGCAAGGGGTGTGGATCTCCCAACCACTTGTAGTGCTTCACTGCTTGACATACCTGATCATAGCCTGCGGCAAATATGTGTTCTACTGTGTTCATATAATTGTTTTGTGCCACACAGTCCACGTCAGTGTAAAACCAATTTTTTCCTTGACGCATTATTTCTGCACCCACGATAAATTTATACACAAAAACATGATGATCACCTTGTGGAATGTGTACAGTTGGACACACAGGGCTCATGGCATGATATGTTTGTAGGTCCAATGCTATGTACAGCATGGGTATTCCACATTTACTGGCGCTTTTAACCCAGTTCATCACCAAAGGTAGCACAGGTTCGTTGCCCATACACCAATACACTGTGTCTCTGGGATAGTTGTTGCAATAATCTCTAATTGACTGTGGCACTGGTGTCTCCTTGATAAAATGCTTGCACACTAACTGTGTTCACTGTGTTTGATTTAGCTTTAATAGGTCCTTGACTTTCAGGAATACCATACTCACTGTCTGCTATGCTTTGATTCAACATAAGGCTTATTATGTGTTCGTAACTGTCCATAAATTCTGTGTCGCCAGATTGTAGTTCAATTGGTTTTCCTTGGCTTATCCATGTTTGTACAACTTGTTCCAGTGTGGTATCAGCTGTTACTTTTCCAATTATATATCTATCGTTGTTGGGCCTATCTAAAAATCCTGCTTCTCTGCACAGGTATACCAATCCATATGCATCCACAACCAAATCAACTTGCGGGAAACCTTTAGGCAACATTTGATCATAAGTGATACAGTGCATAGTAGGAGCATCGACACCTTGGCTCAGTGCGTTTAGTGCGTAGCCATAATCAATGTGCAGCTTGTTCAGCAGATCTCCTGTACGCCTACGTTCTACAGTTTCAAACACTTGTTTTAGTTTGGTTCTATCTCCAAACGTTGCGGAGTCAGTTGGCTCTCTAAAGTTTTCTCTCAGCGTAATAAAGTCCACTTGACTGTCACTTGCTGCATTAATTTCTTCAATAAAATCAAGTACTTGCAGCAAGTCTTCTTCAAGCCCAGGTAATATTACATAATTAAATCCAAAGCGCAATTGTTTGTTGTGTCGTTTTCTATATTTCAAAAAGTCAATTGCATTTTGTTTTACTCTTGTAAATCCTTGTTTGTGTTTGGTTACTTCAGTGTACACATCTTGATTGCTACCGTACAAACTGATGCGCAATACTTCTAAATCCCATATGTCTGGATTGTTATCCAAATACTTTTCAGTTAGCATAAAGCCATTGGTGTACAAACTAAATCTAAATCCACGATCAGCGCCTGCACGTATCAACTGCATGAGATCAGGATTGGTCAATGTTTCTAATCCGCCACTGAGATAAAATTTGTAAGGATCGTCGTTGGGTGCAGTTTTAATCAAATTGACCAAGTGTGGTGTTGCTTCTTTAAGCGGAGTCTTTTTGTATGCAGCATTTGTTTCCATGTTGCGTCCACAAAAATGACACCAAAACATACAGCTTTGTCCAATGTGCAATCCAATTCTATGTGGATATGCGTATTCATTGTTTAATACTTTTTGTATTGTTCCAGTTTGATTCAAAGGTATGATAGTATTTTTCCAATACTGACTGTTGCGAATATCACCTGTGATCACCTGTTGTACAAAGTCACTGTTGCGCATTATCTTATTAATTTTAATCAGTTGCTGCTTACTGATGTTGAGCTTGCGCTGTATTTCACTCTGTGTAACAAAAGGACTGTGTGCATAACAATCAATGACTTGTACTATTTGATCTAATATAGTATACAGTCTTTCATCATATCTACTGCGAGCATATCCATCCAGTTCTAATATGTCTTTGGCAACATACAAACCTACAATACCAGCTCTGTCTGCTTGAGTGTTGTGCCTCACAATTTCTAAATGCTGCGGCATCAATTGCTGTGTACTGTGTTCAATTGCTTGAGTGATCCAACGTGTATCTTCAGCAGTGTTGTATTGACGTTCACCATTTACAAAGTTGTCCAGTTGTCTGTCCAGTGTTAGGCCATCGTCTTTTGAGAAGTCGTAAAACTCTCCATCAATTACTATTGTTCTTGTGTTGTTGCTGTCTCTGGAAAATTCAACATTTACTATAGTGCCGTCTATGTCTAACAACCAAAGTATACTAGTATCTGTTTGTGTAGTTTTGAGTACTTGACATTTTTTACTAACCAATATAGTGTCTAGTATACTCAGCACATGTGGTCCAATATCTTCTAGCACACTGATAGTTGGATCACTGTAGTACATTTCACCGTGACGTTGTATACGATTTGCACTGCTCCACACAATGTCAATTGCTTTGGGTTGTGCAGTTACAGTTTGTGCAATCTCTGCAATACGACTACTGTATGTCATTTCTACGCCAACAACCAACTTAACGCCCTGTGCTTGTGCCAGTTCGACTAATTCATCATGCTGTTCAACAGTGCGAACAAAAGGCTTTTCTACCAACACATGACGTCCTTGTGCAATTAATTCTTTCGCAGTGTGATAGTGATCATCTGGCAAATTAGCAACCCAAACGTGACTGCTATCTAAATCCATCAAACTGTTCACGCTGCCCATTTTGGTATTGCGTGTGTAAAACTGTGTGACGTAATCATTGGCGCCAGCAACACGATCAATGATTCTTGCCCAACGTCCTCCACCTACTATACCGAGGGTACGCACACATCTACTCCGTATTTTTTAGTCCAACGAATTGCATCCTCTCTAGTGTTTACCAGAGGTTCGCCTTTGATATTGAGACTGGTGTTAAGCAACATAGGACAACCTGTATCCTCATACCAACGTTCTAACAAACGTCTAATGCCATGTTCACTGCCAGCTGGCACAGTTTGTACTCTGCTGCTATTGTCATAGTGTATGATAGCAGGAAACTGTTCTGGGTGTTTGCACTTTGCCACATACTGCATAAAGTCTCCTACTCTGCCCTCAAAGTATTCTTCTGCATGTTCTGCCAGTATCACAGGAGCAAACGGTCTGAATGCTTCTCTGTGTTTGATTGTGTTTACAAGGTCCTTAACATCAGCTCCACGGGGATCAGCAAGAATACTACGGTTGCCAAGAGCCCTAGGGCCAAACTCAGCCCTACCAGATGCCACGGCTGTAATTTTTCTAGTGTGTAATTGTTCAAGTACTTTTTCAACGGGGTACTCTCCTTCTATGTTATGTCCAAGGAAAGCGTGATCCATGTACATAAATTCTTTACGGTGTGCTAATACACAACCTATTGCACTGCCAGCATCGCCTGGATTAGCTGGTACATGTACATTTTTAAAAAACAAACCTGCTAGTGGGTTTGCTACACAATTTAGTGCGCAACCTCCCACTAGTATAATGTTTTCATACTTGCCATCTGTCATATGATATGCACTGCGGCACAGTTCTACGAATATCTCTTCATAAATGCGCTGTACTGCCGCAGCGATGTCTGCATAGTCTTGAGGAGTGTTTAGATCAAGTCTCCAATCTAAGCAACCTCTGTGACAGTTCTTTTTAAATGTAGTAAATGGGTGATAACTTGTAGGTGTTTGTTCAATAAAGTCACGTTTTATAAGATCATAATATTTGTCAGGGTCGCCTATTGCAGCCATTCCCATGAGAATATATTCATGTTCTTGTGGCTTGAGTCCTATACGCTGTGTCATAGCACTGTACCATATACCCAAACTGTGAGGATAGTTTTGACTCCACAGTTTCTTGAGCTTGCCCGAATCTCCGCTCCATATGCTCACAGTTTCCCATTCGCCTATGCTGTCAATTACCAATATCAATGCACTGTGCCAAGGACCTGTGTAGTATCCATATGCTGCATGACTCAAATGATGACTAGTTGTAGTGCATTTAGGAGCGTTATTGATGAATTTGCGTATATATGTAGTAGGTGATTCTTTGCCGAGTAGTGCGTATTGCCCAGCACTAAACTGACGTGTCTTTTTAAGCAAAGGTTTTTCGTAAAAATATATTTTGTCGGGTTTTCCGTACAAATTCACAGCTTCTTCTATCAACAGTGGATCTAAGTTTTTGTCATTCTTGATTCTACTGTAGCGTTCGCTGTGTGCAGCAAACTCTAATCCCGTTTCACTAAACACAGCTAAACTAGCATCATGACTCATACCAGTCCAGCCCCAAGTTATTTTATTCAAGTTCGCCATCTTGTCTCATTTTTGCTCTAATTTTTGTAGCACTGATATCATGTATCTCTTTACCTAAATCATGTTGCGTAAATGTGTACCCAACACCACGACCATAACTGATATCTACAATGTTTGGGACTAGCATGATTTCATATTCTTCGCCCAAGGTATAACCGTGTTCTTTTAATCCTTGTTCAATATTTCTTGCAACAGTTCTGTAATCAAAAGGGTTATCATCTTGTGTCACTGTGCGTCCTGCGCCAGCATCAGTACCTACAATACCACCTACGTCTCTTATCATTATACATACTTGTCCGGTTTCCGCTAATGCACGTTTGAATAGTTCTGTGTGTCCATCGTGCCATGGTTGCCAACGTCCTAGCATTTGTGCTGTAGGTTTTTTCCAATCAAACATTATTTCTTTCCATCCAACGTTGTACAATTTTTAATAGCACTTCATGTGTATCACTAAACCAGCCTTCTACATGATAATCACAATGTGGTGGTTCTACAAACATAGCATTTGTATCTTCAAATCTACCTTCTTTGATTGTGTCCATCCAAACAGTAAAGTCTGGATTGAACTCCATACGTGCTTGTTCTGTAGGACACACAAAATCTGCTACTGCTACCTTACCTGCACGTACAACACCATCAGCTAGATAGCGCATACGTGCTGCTTGACGCATACGTCCTTCGGGTGTAAAATCCCAATCGTTGTAATGACTGCGTATTTCGTCTGCATTAATATGTACACCTCTTATTAAGTCAGCAAAAGGTTTTGCTAGTGTAGTTTTTCCGCTACCCGGTAATCCGAATATCAAAATTTTCATTGTTTACATCCTCGATCAATGTATAGCTGATTGACTCTTTTTGTAAAAGGTTTAGTAATCTTATTTCACTGCCCTTCATTACTGCGTCAATTTCACCATTGTTTATAAGTCTTTCTAAATAATCTTTTTGTGGTCTTGTAAAATTAGTATTGAATCTTTTTTGTATTTTATCTCCAACAGGTGTATCAAAAATTCCTTTGCTCCACACTAATTGATTGTTACTAGCACCATAAAATTTAAAATTATCTCTGGGACTATCCCATTCAGCAAAATAATTTTTCCATACTCTGTTATAAAAACACAAGTTAGGTTCATTGGCATTTTGAATTATCACATGGTCATATTGTTTAATTGTACTATCTTCGATGTGTGTTGTCAATAGATCATAAATGTTTATGTAGTTTCCTGTTGGTATAACATACACCGTGTATTCATGTTCTTGAGGTAAACGATCGAACCAGGTTTTTGTTGGGTTACTATTTTTATCGCCGTATATTAGTATTTTCATTGATATTTCCTCAATGCTTTGCGAACATGATTTCCAATTATTTTGTTTCCTGATTCCTTGTAGTGACCCACAAACAAGTCACTTCCATCTCTACTCACCTCTGGATCAATCCATCCTAGTACTTGATATCGTTTCTTCATCCAAATTCCCATAGTGTCGGCACCTTCTCCCCAAGCATAAGGAACATCCAACACTATACCATCATCAAATTGTGGTGTGTTTTCTTCTAAAAACTTTCCATATTTAAAAATATACAATGGTATATTGAGTTGTTTAAGTCTAAGATTTAACAATGCTGCACAGCTATTCATAACGTGTCTATTTGTCATACCAGAAAATAAACGACGAACCCATTCTCCATCTTCAGATTTTATTGCAAAGTTTCCTCCTAAATTTGCATTATTGCCATAAGAATTAAGAAAATTTATTATTCTTCCTTTTTCGCTTCCTTGTGTGATATACATGTCAATGTTGTCAGGCCCGGGGTCACTGCCACGAAGTCCGTCCATTGGATTTTCATATATTTGATGTCTATTGCTGCCTGGATCTGTAAAACACAGTCTAGGTTCAAAAGTGGTTTGATACAGCACATAGTCGTATTGTTCTAGCAGTCCTTCTTGATACAATTCTTCTACCACTCGACTGTGTTGAACTATGCCTCCACCTGGACACGCATAAACTGTGTAGTGATATTGTGGATCTAACCACTTGATCCAAGGTGTTTGCCAAACTATCTGTTCTCTTCCGACTCCGCTGTCAATTTTTTTAGTAGTGCCGTCTGGCTGTTTTACATAATGATATAAAACATTCGAGTCATCCCATATATAGCTGCCTGCACTAAAGCTGCATCCTAAGACTAATATACGTTTACGATAATTCACTATTCAATCCTCGTTTAAGCATCAGACCTAATTCTCGATTTCCTTGACGAGTAAAATGATAAGGAGCGTCATTGACAAAGTTATGGTATTTCTTTTTATACCACAATGTGTCATATGCTGATTTCACTTTTAAATACTTTATATATTTATGTGGGTATTTAATGCCTGTCAGTGACCAACTGTATGTGGGTATTCCTGTGTCTTGTGCTAGTCTATCCAAATGACTAGCACTGGCTTGATTCAAATATTCCCATGCTGAATCATTATGATTCATGTGATTCAACCAATTATTAATGCCTGGTTGCCAATCAAAGCCAAAGTGTTCACTGATACGTTTTTGGGTTACTAACATACTACCCAACTTGGTATGAAACACAGGGTCTATAACCCACCCCCAGATGTTCTTTCTGTGTTCCATATAATCAAAATCAAATTGTATTGTTATTCTTGGACGAAATCCTTCTTGTATGAATATAGCACTGTAATCACTTAAACGGTTGTTTTGTGTTAACCATTGTAAACACTGACCATATGCCATCATACCGCCACCTGGGTGTGCATAAACAGTGTAGTCTCTCTCCCATTCATCATAGTAACAATATTCAAAATCAATGTCTTCTGCTGCATAGTCTCCGCCATCTTTTGCATTATCAGTTAAACTGTAATCACGCAGTGTGTAACTGGCAATACTAAAACTACAACCCAAGACTAATATTTTATCCATTTGCTTGCTCCCAAAATGTTGTCATGTTTCCATAATCTGCCCATTCTTTGAACTCAGTCAGTCTAGGATCTTTGAGTACTTGTAAAAAGTTTTCGTGTTCAGGATGATTCTTTTTCCAAACTGCACGTTCGTCATGATCATCCATGTGACCCCAATCTAGTATTAGACTAAAAGTAGCTCTGCTATCTTTACGACCAGGATCAACCCAATTGTTAACAACTAATTCAAGGTAGTCAGGTATCTCACGGTAGTTAGAAGTTTGTACTACAAAACTAAAATTCATAAAAAAGTCTCTGTAACTATCATACTGATCATACACAAAGTTGATATTTTTTATTAATTGATCCCAGTCACCTCCTAATCGTGTTGAGTTTTCGTATGTGTATTTTGTAGCTGCATCCATACTGAATATTATACTTCGAATATTGCTGTGTATTTTACTCATACTGTTCCATATCTTAGGAGTAAGCATTACTCCGTTGGTTTGCATATGAATCCATATATTGGGTCTATCTGTCAGATCTAATGTTTGTAATTTTTCTCTGAATATTTTACTGCCGAAAGGATCGCCACCGCCTGTGATCCACCATTCATAATTGTGATCTTTGCGGGCATTTAGTAATTCGTCAAACAGTTTGTCGTTTAATTTTTTTCTTTGTTCATATACTTCTCCACTGGTGTGCATAATCTTTTTAACACGACAACTAGGGCAATAAAGATTGCAACTTTCGTCTGTGCCTATCTGAACTTGATTAGGCATCTTATCAGCCACTGTGCTTTTATTTTTCACAGCGTCGATTTCCCAATCTGTTAGTCTGTGATACATTCCAGTGAGATTTGGATTATCCAAATCTTCAGTATTACGCATTTGTTCCATTTTTGATATTTCCATCAAGTCTCCACGCTGTATACGTGGACAGGTTTCATGCTTGCACAAAGGCCAATTTTTATTTTCATAAATTTGTGCTCTGACTTTTTGAGCTCTAGGTCCGTTCCATATTTCTTCCATTGATTGAAAATTTAAATCACCAATAATAACCGGTAACCAGTTAGGACAACACATAAAAACACGACCTGCTTGTGTTATTTCTGCTCTCTGGAAAAAATGTTCACAGTAATATCCATTGAGGTCTTTAGGTTTACTAGCAATCTCGCTGTTGTCAACATCTTTTCTTTGAGAAAATTTAATTAAAGACGGCGTTGCATCTGCTGCAGAGTTCGATGTCACAGCGTCTACCCTCCTCTAGTATTTTTTTGTATTCAGAATATTTGTGATTGTTCCAAACATCTACAGGACTTGTTAGCATGTCAACTTTGCCCACAGGATTGCGTTTACCAAAATCCCAAGGACACAAATACATAGTGCCGTCTACGTAAACAAATGCTTCATCTACTACTTTTTTACAAGGCAATGCTAGACTTGTAGTTTGACTTTCCCAAGGATGCTCGTACAATTCTGTAATAACGGCACAACCTGGTCTAATGTTGTTCCAGTAGTCTTGAAAATCTTGTTGTTCTTGTTCAGTATTTGGCAAGTTAATCATACGCACTTGTATATCTATCTCAGGATGATTTTTTACAAATCGTGTAACGTTTTCATATGTTCTATCAAAACTCACGCCTCTGGTTTCGTCAAATGTTTCTCTAGTAAACCCATCAATACTAAAACGTATAGTATCAATATAAGGTGCAATTGCTAGTTCTGTTTTAGGAGTCATAGGCTCGCCGTTACTGTGTAATTCAACTGTGGCAGTAGGGTCTTGTTTAATATATCTACATATGTCTGGCATGCGTACATCTACCAATGGATCGCCTAATCCAAATGGTCTGTAAGTTATACCCATGCCTCTGGTGTCATTGACGATCTTGTGTATAAGATCAATGTCCATGTGTTCTTTGGGAATTAAATGAGTTGGACAAAACCAACACTTGGCATTACAAAAAGTTGTTGTTTCTATTTGTAAGTATTTGAACATATAAGAGCCTCAAACTGATCCTTGGGCAATGTAGTTAACCTAATTGCATTAGGGCCAAATTCACTTGCTCTGCCATACAGTATACGTTTACTGTCCAGCTGTTGTAGATGTTCCTCAGTTGGATCAAACACAATATGATTGATAGTTGGCTCGCTATAGATTTTACAATTGCTGTAATATTTATGTGCGTATTTTATGCCCTCTAAATTGCGTTCAATACTTTTATCAATTATATAATGATTATCATGCAAGTATTTTGCAAGTCTCAGTGTCACACTGCTAACACTCATGATAGGCCTAATTTTACTAATAGCACGAATAGTGTCAGCATGTCCTTGTAGTATCCCAAGTCTTGCACCAGCCAGACCCCAACTTTTGCTGTAACTGAATCCTATTACACAGTTTGGATATTTTTTGCACAAATGCAAGTAATGATAATCGCAAAAATGTCTATATGTATTGTCAATAAACACTGTTGTATCAGGATAAGTTTTTAAAATTTCTTCTAAAAAAGTAACAGTGTATGTTCTGCCTGTGGGGTTATTTGGTGTACAAATATAAAACACACGAGGTTGATGGGTTGCTAGAGAAAACAATATGTCTGTTTCATCTTCACTGCATTCAACGATGTTATCACACAAGTCCGCAGCATTGGTTACACTGCCTCTGTATGTTGGTGCAATGGTTAAAAATGTATCTTCTGGACTTAAACATGCTTCAAATGTTAAACGTATTGCTTCGTCGCATCCTGCTGTTATAAGCAAGTTATCGATTGTAGTGTGATAATACTTGGCAAACAATTCATAATATCTATAGTAGTCTTCGTATTTGGTTACACTGTCTAAATCAATATAGTGTTTGACCGCATTGCGTATGTGTTCTGTCAATACTATGTCTTGATTTTCATTTCTATCAAGATTTACATATCCCATCTCTACTTTTTCTACACGACTTTTAAGTCCACTCCAATGTGGTCTATCAAGACTTTGCACTCGTTGTTTAATCACTGAATTGTACCTCTGCTTTTTCTTTTTCTTCTTCACTCTTATCAAAGTAAAACTTGTGTTCTAAATCTCTGCCATAAATTGGATAGTAAAAAATATCTTTGTCAGCTGGAATAATAGCCTGTACTTTTTCAGCAAACGGAGTGTCTTCAAAACTCATGCACTTGACTGTGATAATATCAGGCTTGTAGTCTGGTACTAGATTTGCCACACGTTGTATAACTTTGTCAATTGTAAATTCAACATGAAAGCTGAATTCTAAATATGCACCTAGTTCAAGTAATTCTCTGTATTTCTTTTCACTGGCTGTGCCATTGGTGCTGATTCTAGTTTCGTAACCCATTTCAATGCTGGTTTGTACAAAGTTTTTGATGTCAGGATTAAGTGTAGGTTCACCGCCTGTGATATAAATTCTTCTATAAGGACTAGGAGGGATATGCGGTTCAATCAAGTTTAATCCGTGTTTGAAATCTGTTGGACTAAGATGAGGACTGAAGTTGTCGTGAACACCACTAACCATTCCGCCACTCTCGTCAAGGATGGTAGCAGGACAATAACTGCAATCATAGTTACAGCGTGGACCAATATGAAAATGCACTTCACTGGTAACATCTTGATTGCCTCTGCCCACAGCAATAAATTCTTCATCTGGTTGTAACAGTGGCAATTCATCTAATTGCCAAGGTTGAAACTTTTTGTTTTCTTGAAAGTAATCAAAAGTTTCTTTGTCGATGGCTTTGGGTTGCAGTATGTCAGCATCACAAAAACATGCTTCTGTTTTACAAATGTTATTTTCTCTGAGTTTGAGTTCTTTGAGAGATTTCCAATGTCCTTCTTTTTGTAAACGATTGTGTCTAATATTAGCACACACACCGCTACAAATTTCACCTACCGGATTGATACTCCAGTTTGTTTTCCAAATTGGGCAATACCATTTTCTGTAATCAGGATTGCGCATTTTTAAATCAACCATGCTGATGCGTTTGTACTTGTAGTCTTTGGTTAATACATATGCAGGATTTTCAACATACACAGGTTTAGTAGTTCCTGTGGTTCCGTTCTTTCTAATAAGTATGCCAACTTCGTCATTGCCAATCCACTTGTTACCGTTTACATATGTTGTTACAAGTTGTTCAGCAATCTTACCATCTTCGTAGCGTTGAACGTTCCTAGTAATTTTATTAATACTGTATCCGTTTAGTTTATCGTCACTGTATTCTGCTGCACGATTCCAATCTACGCCAATGCCTTCACGTTTGCCATTATGGTACTCTACTACACTGTCTTCCATTTCACCCGGACCAGTGTATCCGTTTTTAATCATTTTCTTTGTAATTTTCATGGCGTTACCAAACCTTGTCTATAGTACTGCGAAGCCAAGTAACCCTGTGGTTGTTGTCCTTCGTTTTGTATTCTATTGTGCTTGAACACTAGATCAACTTGATTCATGTGTCCGCTGTTGTAATCTAAATTTGCAATGTCCCACAAATAAAATTCGTTGTCAACACAATCGATTATGTGTTTGATATTACACAGTTTAGCTTCTATTACTAAAATGTCAAACTTCGAAATTGTGTTTTGAGCACCTTGTATAATATCCAGTTCATATCCGTCTGTGTCGATTTTTAACAAACTGTATTTTTGCGGCTGTAGATTTAAATTGTCAAGTGTAGTTATCTCACAAGTGTAATCGTAAACTTCGTGTCCAATGTGTACACCCTGAGTGTCGACAAAATCTCTTACCAAATTCAACGTTGTGGTTCCCGTTGAGTTGCCCAATGCAGTATTGATTATCTCATAACTGTGATCACGATAGTTGTGTTCGATTTGCGTATTGTGAATTGGATCAGGTTCAATTAAAACATAGTGTGCATTGTTAAAGTGTTTTTGTAACCAAGGTGTCCCTACACTTACACCAATGTCTACTATGTAGCTGATGTCAAAACCAGACTTTTTTAGAAAACCCATGCTGTCTTTTAATCTAGGAACACGATGCAATACTGTCATTATACCTCATACAAACTCAATTGATCTGCTTCAAATTTGCGTGATGTTTGTATTCCTATTAAGCTGTTGGTATGACTGTGATAATTTAAAGGGCGCAAATCCCATATTCTCCAACCTTTTTGTTTGGCTAGTTTTACCTGTCTCCAATCTACACTTTTTTCATCTCGATGATCTGGTGTACTGCACATTTCTTCGCTTATTAATATTCCTCTGTGAGGATCTAAACATTCTCTTACAGTTTCCAATTGATCCCAGACTTGTGTACCATGTGTAGCATCATGTATTGCTAGATCAATTTTTCCGTGTCTACTGACAATGTCGTATATGGCTTGCTGATCATAACAATCTTTGCCCAATTCATATCTAACAGTGTCGTTTTGTACAGCTACCCTAAGATCACTCAACTGTTGTTGTTCTAACTCATTTTTAGCAACATGATCCAATGTTAACAAATCAACACCAATAATTTTTGCTTTGGGAAATACTTTTTGTAAATGCTTTAAGTGATCACCTCTGCCTACACCGAATTCAACAATTACCAATGGTTTGTTAACGTAGTGCGGGTGTTTACTTTTTTCAATAAGATGTTGAACTGCTAGATCATAAATTGCACAGTACTTTCTAGTCATCCTACGTTCTACAGCTCTACTAACTTCGTGTGGTTGTAGTTCAAAAGCATGACTACTGTATGTGTCGAATTCTACAGGACTTCCTAGTATCCAATTTACATCATAATCAGGAGCTCCTAGCTGTTGTACATGTGCTTTGCCATGATAGCGACCACTTAAAAAATGACCATAGTAAGTTCTTATCCAATCACCATAATGTGTTGTATCACGTTTGCCAACATGAAAATTAAACGGAGGTACAATTCTATGTTCAGTTACTATGTTTTTTTCTTCGTGTCTTGTAACCCATTCACCATCTTCATTTTGATACTTTTTAATACGTTCTCCCACAGCGTTGATCACTGTGCCATCTTCCAATGTTAAACAACCAGCACCGTCAATTTCTAACTCTTCTAAGGTTACAGGCTTGTCATCTTTATACCATTGTCCCATTTGTGGTGTGGCGATCATTCCACTGACTTTACCTACAAACTTGATGCCTTTGTGTACAGTTTCTAAAACTCCATACCCCTCAGGCATATTACGATCAAACTGTCCGTAGTACCTAGCACCGCTGGGCCATACATGAACTCCTACACCTTGCTTTTTATCTAAGCTGTATTCTCCGATATACTTTTCACCATGTTGCCAGGTTTTAACAGCTACACCACTTACTGTTCCGTGATCAAACTGAGCTGCACATTTGCCTGTTAGTGGAACATCATAATACCCAAGCCCGTGTTCAAAATAAGTGTTGTGTTCATCAAATTTATAATGTCCCACATATGTACGTCGTGGTGAATAATAATCTCTCATGCAAATTTTCCTTTACAATGTTCATAGAATTCTTGATCTTTAGCAGTAAATTCTAACAACATCATTTGTTCTTGTGAATTCAAATCATCATATGTGTAGTATTTTCTTTTATTTCTTTCCAAATAAGTTTTTGTTACATGCTGATGTTTGATTTTGGTGTTGGGTTTAACTCCGTATTTTTTAGCTACTTTGTCGAACTGTTTAATGTAGTTATCTTCTACAAAAAACACATAATCCAATCTATCTACATTCTCTATTGCTGTTTCATAGCTTTGATATTGTTTGGTATAATCAAAACTTTTTCCATAGTCAGTTCTCAAACATTCTTGAGTGCTAAACTGTTGATACTGATGAAACACAGGTGTAGGTAACAAACGACTACAATTTATCAACCAAGTAACAAAATCTATTTCCGTTCGATGATTATGAATATTAAACATCTCCAAACGAAAATAATTATAAGCACTCATGATTCTAGTTCGAGGATCTCTAAGTATAGTAGCATACTTTACAGGATTTTGCAAGAGATGATCCCAGTCAAATGTAACACCATGTCCAAAAACTATGCTGGGTACAAGTTGACAAGTGTGTGTATAGTAAGTTATTTGATCAGGCTGTTGATAATTATACACAATATCTCCAGGTATTCGCTGATAAGCAAATCCCTGATTGTGCTTGTATCTATCAATCAGTGTTGTGCCACCGTTTTTAAGTATATGAAATACTGCTAGTGTTTCCATTGCTCTTTGCATCTATTATAAAAGTCTATATCAGCTTTCAAATCAAGCCTCATTAGGTATTGCAAATCATTGTCCAAGTCACTAAATTTTGTATACTGTAACTTATGTCTATACAAATCATATTTGGTTTCATTTGTAACAGTCATTTCATGCCATGGTGTTAAATTCATTTCATGACTTTCTAATAACTGGTCAAACTTTTTTACAATGTTTGTGTCTTGAAAAAGAACATAGGTAAAATTACTAACAATTCGATCCCATGTTGTGTTCATGTTGTGTTCTTGAACATCTTGTTTGTGTGCAATGCACTTCTCTAATTTTTCCATGTCCACGTAACTGGTATCAGCATCAACATCCCATGTTAACACAGTATTGAGATACATATCATTGACATGCACAGTAGATTTTAGTGTTCCGTCCTCAAACCATTTCAAATGATCAATGTGCTGATACAAATAATATTCGTACTGTTTGGTTATGCTCATAGGACGAATAATATCTTTGTTTATAAACCAAGTGTAAAAGTCAACATCTTTGACATCTGGATTCATGTACGCTAACTGTGTTTTATAAAAGTTATACATGCTCATCATGCGTTCGATTGGATCTCTAACACAAGTGCAGTATACAATATTTTTATCAAACAAGGATTCGTACTTGCCTATTTGAGCCATGTGACCAAATACAACCCGTGTATCTTCAGTTACTGGATCACCTAAATCTACTACACTAAAGTTATCATTATGATTTCTATAACGCTCTTTTAGTGTTGTACCTCCTGTTTTAGGACAGTGCGGAAAGACAATCATATCTTTCATTACATGTTCCTTCCTTGCAATCTCATCTTTATATGATTGATAAGATCATAGTCCAAGCTGTTCCAACTTGCAAAGTCAGCACGTAAACTGGTGTCCAGCATGTTGCTTTCAAATCTCGTGTTTACACTAATATTTCTATCTTCTACATCTAAAAACTCAGAAAGTTTTTGATTAACCGTTTTCATATTATACGATTCATGATTAACAGTTTGTTCTTTTGGATACAAGTCTAATGCACTGATTTTAGGCCAAGTAATATAACTGCTGAACCAAACAAAATCTCTAGTTTTAACAAATTCTCTGATATCTCTGATTCGTTCCAGACCCAATTGTTTAGTCATGTTGTTCTTTTCAATGAACAAATGTTCTTCAATAGTTAGATTCTCTGGATTTCCTTTTTCGTCGAGACGATCAACCAACTGTTCAAACGCAGCATCAAACGGATCTCTAACTATTAAAATATTACCATCATCTTTTACCAATTCAAGATCATATGCATTGGCGATTGTTTCGTGATAATTGTAAGGAAAATGTATCAGTTTGTTCATATTTTTAACTTACTCAATATTAGATCTGTGTTACAGAAACAACTTTCTTTTTGACAAATGTACGGTTCTGTAGGCATTGTAAAATTCTCTGATTGATCAATTCTGCCAAGCCACCAAATACGTCCATGTTCATCTCTTTCCTCAGGAAGGCATGCTGCACCCGCAATCAATCCACGTTCATTTACAAATAGTCCGTCAATTCCTGCATTGCATTGCCAGCCTTTAAATTGATTTTTTTGACTTGCGTACAATCCGTTTGTGTCAAAGATACTTTCTTCTTTGTATCTACCATCCAGTAACTGGTAGATAGCTGTAGCATCAATAGGCATTGTGTACTGTTCATAACTCACATCAGGGTTGGCAGTTTTACGTTTGAAAGCAATTTTTTCATCTATCAAGGCTTGCTGCTCTGGAGTGTAAACATGTGGTTTTTCATTTTCAGTTAGCCAATCTGAGACAATAGGAACTTTTTCAACAAAAAACTGTCCCATCCTAGGCTCTGTTTTAAGTACATTAAAAAACTCAATACACTTGTCAAAATATTCTTGTTTTGGATGCATCATAATACGTACACCCAATAGTGTGTAAGGCCATAGTGTATCGATCACTTTAACACAGTGAGGAATACTTGTTTTTTCACTGTGAAAACTAAAACTTACCCAACGAAAACTTTTTTTGTGCTTTTCCCAGAACTTGATACTCTTACTACCGTTTGTAGTAAGTCCTACTTGCACACCTTGCTCAACTAGCCATGTTAAGAAGTCATCAAATATAGGCAGTGCAGTAGGTTCGCCACCAGTAAAGCTAATAATAAGTTCTTCGTCATCATTGAGATAACTTTTAACTTTGGACACAAAATCAATATAGTGTTGTAATTCAAATTGAGGACTTGTTCCTGCATAATTGTATGGATGACAATACTCACAACTAAAGTTACACTTGTTGGTCAAGTTCCAATTGATGTGAAAGTAATTGTTATACTTTTGTTTGATTTCTACTAGTTCTGCACTATCCGATAACATTGTAATCTACTACCTTGTTGTATCCTGGCTTTGGCACAACATCAAATGATCCTATTTTCATCATGCCCCAGGTTAGCATGTTGTATCTATTTCTAATGTCTGTTTTTTTAATTTTGTAGCCTCCCCAATAATTGTTGAGACTGTACTCTAAATGCTCCCATGTAGTATCATGATATCTAGAATCTCCACACCAAAACAATAACTCTCCTGTATAACAACACTGTTGTTCTATCAAGTCAAAACTGTTACTGGTCATTTTTACAGCATTAAATTCTTCGTTATCATATATGTCTACCATAATGCTGTCATAGTCATATCCTATCTGTGTAGGATATAAAAATATCTCTCCAGGATGACGTTCAAAACTAAATCTATCAACCCACTCGTCGTCTAGCAAGTGAAAGTTGTCGTGAAACTTTAAACCAAAGTTTTGTAAATTTTGATCCTGTGTTAATGAACTAGCAATCTCTCTCAGTAACTTCAGTGTATAAAATATATCAACCAATTGATCGATGTGTTCTATTAAATGTTGATCATTGAGAACACGATAAATTGTAATGATCTGTGTTTGCATAGGATTGAGTATTTCTTGATGCACATGAAATCCCCAAGCACTGCTCATTGTTCCACTAAAAAGATTTAAATCTTCCATTCTAGGAATCAAGTTATCAATAGTACAGTAAGCGTTGCCGCTTGCCATCACAGTGTAACCTAATATATCACTGAGTTTAAAATTACCAACATCGTACTTTTTGGCTACTTTATTCCATTGATTGACTTTTTGATCTAGTTCTTTACTAACAAGGATAAACTTATTAAACGCTTCATTTTTGCTGTACACATTGTATTTGGTAACTTGAGGCAGTTCAAACATTTTCAGTTTGTCAATACCCAAGTCGAACCAATCAGTCCAAACATCGCATGTAACTTTTACTTGTTCATCTAATAGATTAGCCAGTGTTACTTCAAACTTCATTCATAGTGTCTCCACAATTGATAAAGTTCTGGAAAACTGTCAACAAAGCTGGTTTTTCTCATACGATCAATACTGCCAATATATCTATTGAGAGCATCCCACTTGTCGCTCCAATCCTCGCTGTTCATAAAGTCTACTACACTTCGCAATTCTTGTACTTTGTTTTTATCAGGATACTTTTCAATAAACTTGAGTAGTTTAACTGTGACTTGTTCTTTGATTTCTTTGGGCAATACTTTGCTGCACAGATACTGCGGAAAGTGTAGTATGCCTGGATGGAACATGCCTTGATGATCATGTATGCCAATCTTTTTATAGTCTTTGGCAAATAACCATTCTGCAAAGTCTGGCAAATACCAAATATTAAGTGCGCTCACTGTACACAAGACTTTGCCAACAATGTGTGGGGGAGCATTTTCTACTTTGTCTAATGTTTTTTCAACTGTTGACCAATCTGTAGGATAACGTAGCCAATGGTTTTGATCACCCATGCCATCAATACTCAGCATAAGTTCTACAAATTTAAAGTTACTCCACAGCTCGATAATATCATCTGGCATGATAGTACCGTTGGTGTGATAACGCAATTCAATATTTTGTGCGTGTCCACTTTCTACACACTTTTTCAAAAAGCGTTTGTGATTTTTTAGATACAGTGGCTCGCCGCCTGCAAAAATAAAGTGACGCATGTTAGGCAACAATGGTTCGATTTCGTCAATCCAAAACTCATCATCAGCTGCCCACTCAAAACTGTTTTGTTTGTGATCTTGAATTTTCCATTCCCAATCGTGCTTGACTTCGCCTTCGCTGTCAGCAGCAATTGTTTCAGCAGCCTTGACCCATTTGCTTGAATCTGTAGGTCTACACATCACACACTGTACATTACAGGTATTACCCAAACGCAAATCCAATGTGATAACTCCTTGGTCTAAGTGTCCATCTTCTCGAGTACTGGCAATGAGATTGTCAATGTATTCTCTGCCTAGTTTTTTACTCCAGAGATTGTTTTCATTCATTCTATGACTGCGAATACCACTGGCTTCTTCTTTCCAACAATGTCTACAAGCAGGAAGTGCTTTGCCTGCTATCATGTCTTTGCGAGCGTTTTTAAAATAGTAACTGTTCCAAACAGCGTCAATGGTAGCATTGTTTAGATTGAGTCTGTCATCGTCTGTTGGCTGCGCTAAACAACACAACAAACTTTTACCATTGGTATATGTTGCCATGTGTATCCACGGAAGTATACAAAATTTACTTCCGTGATCTTCTAGAAAATCTTGAGCCATTAAATCATCTTTCTTATTGCTTGATATAAGTCATCGTCAACAATACTAAAATTAGTATTGCGCTGTCTGTCCCATACTTCAGTCATCTTAACAAAGTCTGTTAGATTTTCTTTCCAGTTGTCCAACTGTTCTTGGTCCAAATAACCAATGATACCATCTACACTGTTTTTGATAAGCCAACTCTTTTCATATAACATACTACATTCGTTTTTGAATTCAATCAATCTATTTTTAGCATCTTGTCTCATTTCAACAGGCAAGTTTCTAACATCTAAATAATTAGGATGTGTGTTAATCAGTATGTCAACTCCTATGTGTTTCCAGTCGCTATCTGAATAGTATTCGTTTGTAAGATCATTTGCTAGATACAATATCTCGTGTATACGATTTAGATTGTAGATTTGCAGTACAGGAGTAATATTACTGTTTACATTTGGCAAATCCAGCATACTGCGATAGTTACGTTGAATAATATCCCAACTCTTTGTGCCTCTGATGAATTCATTTACAACACCAACACCATCTAAACTTGCATTGAGATCAACACTTTCAAATTTGCTGATACTGTCCAAAAACTTTTGATTTGCGTTTGTGCAGTTTGTGTTCATAAACACATTGATGTGACTACTGTGTCCTTGTTCTGCTGCTAGATTCAAAAACTCCATGTTGTTTTTGATCATAGTAGGCTCGCCACCAGTCATGTAAACTTTTCTTAGATTAGGCATCCATTCGTAAATGTTATCCCAAAAATCATCAGCATCAAACTTTTCTCTATACTCAGTACTGTTGATCCAGTCTGGGCGTTTGCCATATGTTTTTTCTTGGATGCGAGTATAATCTTCTTCTACATCTGTTAGTTTGGAATCTTCTTTGGCAATAGTACTACTGTTAAAACTGTTGCACATTCTACAACTGAGGTTACACAAGTTGCCTAATCGCAAATCCAAGTACAACGGATCGTGTTCTTCCAATGCAAAATCATTAGCATAGCTAGCTTCTATACGTTCATGAATAGCTTCTTCACCAATTCGGCGTTCCCACTCGTCATTGTGCATTTGCCTAAAACTTTTTTTGCCGACTTCTTCTTGCAAGTAACAGTGCTTACAACTTTCAACACGCTCACCTTGCAACATTGCCATGCGAATGTCACGCATGTCTTTGCCGTTCCATGCTTCTTTTAGTGTTGTTTTGCTGATGTCTAATATTTTACCGTCGTCGCCTCTGAGCACACTGGGTTTTGCGATACAGCAAAAATCAATGCTACCGCTGGTATTAACCATCATACTTAACCAAGGGTAAACACAAAATGTTTCCCCGTAAATTTCATCCCATTCAGCCAATTGAATCTTCCACTTGGTCTTCTCTTACCATTGCACCCAGTCTTGCTGGATTTTTGTAAACTCTTTTAAAGAACTTACTACCGCTTTTTCCCAAGTCACTGATTTCTAAGTCTAGTACACCTTTGATCTCTTCTCCAAGTTCAACTGTTTTAGCTTTGAGTTTATCGTAGTCCCACATCATTCCAGTGTTGACACACATTTCAGTACCGCCTTCGAACTCAGGAAACAGTTCTTCTTTGAAGTAATTGCTGAGCCAATCAAAGTCACGTACATTTTTCCAATCCCAACTGTGACGATCAATATTTGTCATTTTAGCACCAAGTCTAGCACCATAAACTGCCCAAAGACCATTGGTAACATCTTCGCCTACACTCATCCAAACCAACAAACGTTTGTAGTTTTCATGATGAATTTTTTTAAGTTCTTTTGGATCAACTACATCACCGCCTTCTAATCCCATCTTAACGCCTTCACGGAACCCAGCCCGCCATGCTTGTAGAGGCGAACCATTGTTCATCACATCACAGTATACATTGTTCATTTGTACATAGTGAATATTCCAGCAAAAATCTACTTGAGCACGTTTATCACTTTCAGGTGCTGCTTCATGTGTACGCATACGCTCAACAACATGTTTAGGCCAACATTTGATACCACCATTGCCATACACCAATCCGTTGATTGTGTTTTTACCTGCCCAACTTATAACATCGTCTTGTCTTATACGATCCATATCAACTTCAATATTGAAAAAATCTTCTCTGACAATATTGTCTGCATCAATGGTCACAAATCTGTCAGTTTCACTGAGTTCTGCAGCGGCCTTGTGTGCTGCATCACTGCCCCATACTCCGTGACTGCGTTTAGCCCAAGGGCATTTTTCTAATAGATCATTGTAATTGTGTTCAGCATTAGGCTCGTCATAACTGATAAAAACAATGTCAAATTCATTTATTGGTACTAGGTTAGACATTTAATAAGTCCTCTTCGATTATGTCAAATGTGATATTTCTATTATCACCGACTGCTATAAAGTTACAGTTTTCTAAGTTACTATTTGTTGTAAGATAGAATTCATTGTTAAACCCTACATCAGTTATTGGGATATGCAATGGTTCCATCAATTGATTTGGATTGTTTTTCTTAACCACATACAGTTTTAAGTTTGTGTAAATTCTATGTTCATGCGGATTTAAGAAATTGCTTTTTAACCAGTAGTGTTCATCACGTTTGATAATAGTAAACGTAGTGTTCACTTCTTGTTGTTTTTTACTTATCACAAGTTCATTTCTGCGTTTATCGCCTCGACTTGTAAAGTCAGCATTTACAAAATGACTTTTACGTTTTATACCATAGTTTTTGAAAATCTTTTTAGTTAGTATGTTTACTTCGCCTAGTCCGCAAACATTGCGCACATCACTTAGATCATACATAACAAAACCTTTTACGATCAGTTCTGCTGGATCAAGTTCTACAGTGTCTATCAGAAAGTTAGGATCGTTTTCTTTAATGAGATACAGTACAATCTTATCGTACTTTCCACCTTTTTCAGGGTTAATACTAACATCTCTAAACTGCCTTTTACCTGTCATTTTGTACAGTGTTTCTTGGCTAAAGTTTACTTCCATCTTCCAACTGTTGATGTAAAAAACAATGTTAACATCACTTTGTTTATCTGTAACAGGAACACTTGTTAAAAAGTTTTCACTGTCTCTGATACGCAGTACATCACCTCTTTTAATAAGTTTGTATCCTTCACTCAGTTCAACAACTGAATACTTTTTAGGATCTACAACACCCATTAAAATTTGTCTAGCATCTTCATCTTCTGTTTTAAGATAAGGATGACGTATACGTTCCTTGGGCTTATTGGTTACAGTAATAATGTCGCCTGTTTCTTCATCGAAGTACACGCACCATTTTACTTTACGTTTAGCCTCTTTCTTGTCTTTCAGTAAGACGGGTTCTAAAGACATCTATTACTCTTTGATTTAAAAAATTTTCATCGCTGTAATGGATAATTCCATTATTCATCACGCTGTTTTCAATTTGTATTTTACCGTTATCACTGATCCAGACGTTCAATAGATCAGTCCAGCCTTCTGGCATTTCTTCGTGCCACACTCCTTGATTCTGTGTGTTAATATCATAATGATTTCCTAGAAAATACTTAACTTCGTCTTCCATGTCAACACAATGCGTTATCAAGTTACACAGTATATTTTTGTTAAATGATTCTGGCTTTTTTTCTGTAAAAAATTTGTTATAAACACTGCGCCAATTTTGCATCACAGGGTCTGCCATTTTAAACCATTCTGCTGCTTCTTTTGTTTCACTGCGCCAATAAATCATGTTGTTGTAATTTTTAGGCAATTTATATGCATCTTCGAAATCAAACTTAGGCCAAGGAGCAGCTGGTAAATTTCTAAATGTAAACGCATTACCGGGCATAGCAATATCGTAACTTTCTAAACTTTCCCAAAGATCGTCAACGTCAACGTTGTGTAATATTGTATCAGCATCTAAATAAATTGTGCGCTCAAAAGGAGTACAATGATACAACTGCCAAAGATTCATGCCATGAAAGCCATCTTTGTATGCTGTATTACCGTATGGTAGTTCAACAATATAATCAAATGCATGATGGTATTCTTCAGGAACAGTGTCGCTTTTTTCTTGGTCAACTACAAGGCAAAATTCTGCTTCAGGATCTGACAATTTCAAACTTAGTGCAAGTCCGTAACAGTATTTGATTCTATCTTTTTCAGTGTTGATCCCTAGTGAAATAAATCCTCTATTCATGAAGTTGCTCCTTCAAAACTCTGTCTGATAAAATCAATTTGTCTATCAAATGCACGTTTATTCATAAGATGTAAATTATCTCCACTGTACTTCATAAGTATGTTTTTCCATGGTTCTTGTCTATTGTGTTTTAAAAATATAACGTCATCTAAATTGTTAAACTTAACAATGTCATCTTTTTGATCCATGTTCAATAAAGGTGTACCTAAAAAGTCATGTACAAAATCGTCGTTGTTTAATCCATTGAACAAGTGTGCAGCGATACTTACACAAAAGTCTGTTCTAAACAGTGCTGGTGGGAATTGATACAACAAACTGTAGTATTCCCAATTGTCTTTTACATGTGCCCATATATCAAAGAACAATTTACTAAGAGGACTTTGATCAAAATAAACCACTGTACTCCACCAATGATTGATTCCACTGGTGTTCAGTGTTACTTCACTTTGATAAGGTATTTCGCCACCCAAGTATTCTGCATATCTATGCAATCCAACTTCGAAATCACTATCAAACACATAGTCATAAAAATCATTCATAACTAAGAAATCTGTATCGATCAATAGTGTGCGTTCAAACGGTGTGTTATTAAATACTCGGTGTTTATTAGTGTTTGTAAACTTTGCATTAAAATCAGTCCACGGACTATCGTGATGATTTCGTATGTTTCTATCTGCTTCACTACCTGGATCGTCGATAACAACATAATCAAATACAGCATCAACATTTTTTTCGCCAATGCTTTGTTTCATCCATCCATACGAACCATCGTCAGTTATTAAAGCTACTTGATTGTTTTTCATATTTCGTTTAACAAACTGAGCACATACATAAGCAAACTTTACATAATCCAACTGTTCGTTGTTGTAGGCAAACATACATATACCATTGCCTTTTTTAAGTGTCTTTGCCATTACCAGTCCATTAAACTTTTAATATTTCTTGCTTTTTTAATTTTATCCAACTGAACTTTGTATTCATTAGCTGCTTCTGTATAAGAACTCAACAGTGTATCTAACAAATCATTCAAATCTTCAATTTCAATGGGGTTTTCTTTAGTATCTAAAATAATACTAGATTCTTTACCACTGTCTACTAATGCCTTAACAAAAGAAATAGTTTGTGGATTTGCGTGGAATACTCCGCTTTTATAGTGTATTGTGGTTAGTACTGACATACGTTGTCGTACTGTTCTCTTCTGGTTACTCAAAGTAATTCGATAGTTTGCGAATTCTAGAGCACGTTCGAGTCTCTCATCCATACGAGTTTCTCCTATAATTATATGCTACTATAACTTATTTATGTAGGGTTTGTCAACGATTAAAAATCGTTTGGACTTGTTAAATTATCGAGAATTGTTAACACAGGATCTGGACTAACATCAAATGTTGCTCCGCCTTGTGTGATTACATCTGGCATCAAATAGCTGCATGATGCAGCAATGCTACCGTCGATAAAATTGTAGTGTTGACTATCATCAAGTATAAACTTCAGATGCACATCAGCACCGTTGTTAGCATACTTTCCATAAATTCTAAACTTCAATTGCTGATAGCTGCTATAAATGCTGTATGCACTAGCATATACACTGTTGCTGTATGTACCGCCTATTATAGCAGGATCTGCCCATTGATACCAAGTGCCCGGACCTTGTATGTATCCGTATGCTGTACCGTATCCGTATCCATATCCATATCCATATGATCCTACTTGTCTACTCAGTGTAACACCACTACTAGTAAACAACAAACCTTCATCTGGCGTTCCGGCATCACTACCATCGCCAAAATATTCTGTTAGATCGTAGAAACCTTTACCTTCACTAGTGCCAAGTGTAATTGAATTACTCTGAAAGAAGTTATCCCATGTCATGTTTAGCACACCCATTTCATTGATAACATCTGCCCAGTTGTAATATCCAGCAGTTGAACCGTTAGTCATCTCTAACGCAAGGCGTACTTGTCCACCGCCGTTAAAGAAATATCTCGCATCGTTATAACTGTTCCAACTCCACACATGTTCGCCTATTAGTCTGTTATCCCAAAGTGCGCTTCTAGTATATGGTCCGCCACTAGTTGGTGTCGCAGGCAATGCACTAGCATCAGCTGGATCAACTGTAGCGTGATTATTGTTTACAAGTATTGTGTTTGTAAATTTGTTTTCAATTAAATTTAAATCTTCTGCACGTATCGGTGTTTGTGCTGTTACGTCTGTTCTATTAACAGGTGTTGCAAATACCAATACACTGTCAGTTACATCAATGTGATTAATACTTACATTTGTACGTTCTACTAGGTCTTGTAATCTTTCCGCAGTAATTAGTGTGCCAGGACTTAAATTATCAGTGACATTGATTGCACCCCACCCGTACTTGTGAGTGTCTTTTCTATTAACATCCGTCACAGCCGCAGAAGGATATTTGTCACCGAAGACTAAATTTACATCTTCCGCTACTGTGTTATAATGTGTGGCTTCTGCTAACTGGCCCACGTTCTGCGGCATTACTTCGCTCCTACTACTACTTCAATTATACCTTGATCATCGGTATCTTTTGATTCAAGAGCTCTACCAATTATCTTTCTGTAATCATCTAATTCTGAGGGATCAGCTCGTCTAGCTGTTCCTGCATATGCACTAGAAACTAGTCTATCCCCTTTTGTAATTTGTCCTACAACTTTGCAAGGAACACGCCCTGCTAGTGCTACAAATGGATGTGTAGCATCAGTACCTGCGCCTGCATTCATTTCAAAACCTGGTGCTGTACTAACAATACCAAATACATCTGGATCTCCTGTTTGTAGAGTTTGTGTAATTTCATGTGTGCCGCCTAAGCGCACAACTGTACCTGCTTCGTATGCTTCATCAGCTTCGTAACGTTCTGCAAGGTCAGCATATTCAGCACTAGTAGCAGTACCTCTAAATTTGTAATCAGTTGTGGTATTCATATTGATGCCTGCTTGAATAGTTGGAAACTGAGTACTTAGAGCTGTAACACCATCTTCTAAAAATTCTGTTGGTGCTGGTATCCAGGCTGTTGTGTCATCTACAATAATACTAACAATGTTATCATCCACAATAGTTTCAATTGTCCAGTGATATACTCCAAGTGTATCTAATCTTTGTCTATACTCGATACGTGTAGTTCCAGCTGGCGCACCAATTGGATACCATTGCCCATTATCATAAAGCATTAAACGACTTGTACTTGTGTCGTACCAAAGTTGTCCTTCAGTTGGATTGTTTGGTGCTGTGCCGTCAGCAAAATTTTCTAACAGTGACAGCAGGTTTTCGTTTAGGATTTCACCAAATCTTGTGTAGTTTTTACCTATTAGAGAAAGACTAGTACTAGTATCTACTGTACCATCATTTACTACTATTGGTGATTTTCCTGGATCATTATAATCTATTGTATATGGCATCTTATTTTCCTATTATAAGTCCGAGAACGAACTTCTTATCCTTAGTGTGTATACTACTTGAATTTTTCTGTTTGCGCTTTTTTGCACTGGGTGAAAAATCACATGAGTCAACAAATCGTTGTTGGCTGTATAGAGAGCTAGTTCATCAAAGACGTATGTGTCATCCATGTTAGTTGCAGTGTCTGTTAAATCTTGACCTGCTGGAATACTATAGTCTAGTGTACACGTAGTTGTAACATCGCTATAGTTACTTGGGCTAGAATGACTAGCTAAAACTTGGTTGTCACTAGAAGCTGTAATAGCATCGTCTACTACTTGAGTGTGTGTTTCGTTATAAAGTGCTCCACTTGCACTGTTAGTGTTGGTTGCTTTGTATGTGACTGCGCCTAAGCCGTCAATACTAGTTCCGCCGTTGCCAAAACGCATAGTACTAATTTCGTAAGTACCGGTACTGCCACTGCTATTGGCTAACAAATTAGCAATAGCAATGCTCATGTTTTCAAAGTTCACAGCATTACGTCTGCGAACCAGCACCTCACCTGAATCAGGATCCCAAATTTTGATATGCCCTTCAATTTCAACTAGTGGTGTTTCAATTTTGTTTAAACTCATAGCTCTTTTCCATTTGTAGTATTTATATCGATCCTTGCCCTGCATTTCTAATGAAAGCATGTTCTGGGGTAATCCCCCCAGCTGGATCAGCAAGGCTTACACCACTATCATTGTAAGCCAGTCTTAAATTATCTTCGTAGTGTGCAAATCTGTCTAATGTTGGAATACGACTGTTAGCTTCTGCTACTACACTACCTGAATCATGGTCTTGTGCAGGTGTTCCTAGTGTTCCTCTTTGTACAAACAACAAATTATCAGAATCTTTAGCATTGTATTCGATACGTTCACTTCCTATCCATGCTACACCATAATCAGCAAAGTTTGCTAAGTTAACTGCATCAACTGGAACAGTTGTATCTGTTGCTAGAATATTCGCAGTAGTGGTAGTTTTCTTATTGTCTTCAATTACTGTGCTTCTTTGAATATTCTGTGGCATATACATATTAATTCTAAATGATCTCGTGTTTGGATTTTCGATTAAGCTAACGTTGTTAGTCTGTACAAGAATACTAATATTTTCTGTATAGTCAACTGGATAAAGCTCGTCACCCCAGCCTTCTTCATGGGGTTGATCAAAATTATTACCATTATATATGTATTCTATATCATTGTCAATAGTTGTGAATTCCATACTATCAGTATTGCCAACGCCTAGGCTTAGCGAACTGAAGTCTCCACCTAGCAATACTATATCACCTTCCCATTCTCTAAAGCTATGATCATTGTATCGCATTTCGATATATGTATTGCGTTCTGTTTCTTCTACTTCTATTAAATTAGCTTCAGTATGATCTACACTTCTAACACTGGTGTGTAATTTTGTATGGAAAGGTTTAATATCGCTGAAGAAATCTTCTACAGGCGTAATGTCATAACTTTCATACGTATCTCTGTTCAATAGCATAGGATGACTTACTTTTAATTTAACGTAAGTAGTTTTGAATGCAAAGTCATCTGTTGTATTTTGTACCACTGCTTGATGTAAACAACTGAACCAAAGTTTATTGTATTTGTACAGTAGATCTCCTACAAATACTTTTGTTCTCAACAAGTCAAACAGTTTACTGATAATATTGCTGCTTCCTGTGTCCCAAGGCATAATATCAAAGCCTGTTGCATCAAAGCCGTGTCCAAACTTGCTTTGATTCCACATTTCTTCACTTAGTTTTACAGTTGCTTTGGCTTTCCAAACCAATGTTGGCGTTCCATTTTCGTAGTAGTACATTTCTGGTCTGTTGATACCGTCGCTGTGTACTATGTTTCTTACATACACATAAGTTCCGTCAGGTTCGCTTTGTATCTCTAGCAATTCTGTCATGTCGTTCAGTGTTTTATCAGCTACAGTTCCTTTTTGATAAGTTGGAACACTCCAGTCTACCCAACTCCAATATGGCTTCATACTATAAGTTACTGTGCCTTCTACGAAAGTATAGTTAAACACACTATCCCAATTGATAACTTCATTGACTACAGCAATATCTGCTAGCAGTCTGTTCACTGTGTCAACCCAGTTTTGTCTTGCTTGTTCTAGATCTCTATACAAACTCTGTCTTGGTCTTACTAAATGACCGTATCTGTTGTATGGATGTAAATCTAAATCCGGAACCATTTGTCCTCTCCACACATCAATGTCATCTTGTTGTGTTTCGGGAGGCAATGTGTAGTTGTAAATTTTACTCCAATAGCTTTGTGCAGTGTCAAGGCTTGGTTGATTGCCTTGATTGTTACTTGTCAAACTAATGTAATAATCTGCGCCTTCTTGTACAACTGCATCTTTACTGTAAGCAGTAACGGTTGCCCAAGTAGTGTAACTATATCTTTGTCTATAGTTGTCAAATCCAGCTAGACTATCACGCATCTTAATGTGCATGTATTCTGGAATAACATCATCCGGATCGTTTTCAGAAATCAATGTCCATTCGTTAAGAGGATTACTGTTGCTTTCGTATATACGATTTATTTGAACCACACTGTCTGTAGTAATGTATTTGTTTACGTTACCTAACAACAACAAATCCTTACCACTGGCAGCTGCCCAACTTACATCAAACGCAGTTGGATCTTCAATTAACACAGCCAGTTGTTTGGTGTTGTAAACACGTTGCCCAGCAAAAGATTCTTTGTTCTTAACCCAGAAGTAGTAGTATGTTTCTGTGCGTTTAGTACTGTTGTTGTAATAAGTTTCTTCGCACCAGCTGTAGAATGCTTCTCCATCGATCAATTCGTAATACACTTCGCCAGAAGCAGCTACACCGTCAACTATTGTTTTACTGTTGATTGCTTCTTGCCATTGTTCAGGCAGTACTGGACTGCGAGTCCATTCATAAACATCAATACTACTACCATCAAACAATCTTCCCCAGTTGTTTTGCTGATAGTCATCACTGCCTTGTTCGTAGTCTAGCCAAATACTGGTGTTGAGATTCCACCAACGCTTGCCAACTTGTGCAGCACCCCAGGCATGAGTAGTAGTTGATTCTCCGTCTATGGTGTTGTAATTGTAAGTTGCAACGTCAGCAGTAACAATGAAATCTATTTCATCTTTGATAATTCCTAGTACAACACCTTTAGCAGGATCCCATGTTTCCAATTGAGCAATAGTGCTTTTGCGTTTTGCATCATAAACTTTAATATTTTCTATCAATCTAGTTTTAGCTTGTCTAATGCCATTGCGTTTCAGAACCCATTGTCCTCCGGTGTGTCCTGTTGCATCATTCCAAGTACCTGACCAATAGTAAACTCCAGGAACTCCAGTACCGTCATTATCAACAAATGCGTATATTGGTGAGTGTGTCTGGTTTTGCCTAATTCCTGAAAAGTTGTAATAGTACATGCCAGTATCAGAATCTTGAAGAGTTGCTGCGTTGAGCAATGCACTGTAACTTGGGAATCTAACATTTCTCATAGGATAAATGTTTCCTGTACCGCCTTCTTGCTCAATAAATTCATCAATATAAATGTGAGATGAGTCTGTGTCTACAACTTTGTGAATACCGTCTATATTAGGAACAGTGGTACTTCCTCTGATAAACACATAATCTCCAACTTGAAGATTGTGTGCTTGTATATCACCGTCTTGTCTTGCAATAGTAATCTGCGCATTGTCAGTTGATGTAATACCTGCACATGCATTGGTAATGTGCATGCCAAAGTCCATGGTTTGGAAAACAGCATACCCTTGGTTAAAATTATTTTGTTCACTGTTGTCTGCTACCCAAATACTAAAGATGTTAGGATCATTATCCATTTTGATAAAGCTAGGATTGCCTTGTGCATCTACCAGTGCATCAAACACGTTTCTAATAGTTGTTTGTGTAGCACTGTATGTTTGAGCAGTTAAACCAACAGTACTATTAGCTGTTCCTGCACCAATTACCATTGTTGGCTGTGTGCTGGTCAACTGCAATTTGTTATTACTGTTGTTGGCTGTTACACCAGTAATACCAGCAGCGTTGATTTGTGTAATAATATCTGTAATAGTTAGTACCACAGCTACTTGACTGGTTGTTGTACCAGCAAGTGTGATACCTGTTGTTAAACCTATTGTACTGTTTGCAGTACCTGTTCCTACATACAATTGATCTAAATTACAGTTAATTTGTAATAGTGTTGTGTTTAAAGCATTGACTTGCGCAGTAATACCAGTAATACCAGCAGCGTTGATTTGATTAACAACTTCAACAATAGTCAAGTTTGGTGTAGTAATTGTGCTTTGTGGATTACTGTTGATAGTTTCAGTTGTTGCTCCAAAGCCAACATCACTGTTGTTCACCGCAGCACTGATTGTTAAACTAAACGGATTGCTAGGCGTTGTAGTTGTTTTAGTAATCTTTAGTCTATTAGCATCTGCACTAGCTGTGATGTTTGGTATACCAGCACTTGTAATTTTGTTAACGATATCAGTAAGGGTATACTGTTGGAATGTAGTGCCGCTTTGTGTTGCAACAATAGTGTTGATAGTAAACGGAATACCAGGATTGTTAACAAGCCAATTTTTAATATCTGTTATAAACGTTCCGTTAGCCAAGCTGCTTTGCGCACTTGAAATTTGTGCAGGTGTAATTGTTTGTGTTCCAGCAATAACTTGTGCAGCATCAAAATTAGTTCCCAATATGTTATTGATAATAGTAACATCATTTGTGATGACACCTTCTAACTGTGCAGCATAACTTGGACTTGTATTGTATTCAGTTAGCAGTACACTTATTTCTAATCCACTGTCACTGTTGCTAAAGTAGTTGTTTAAGAAAGATACCCATTGTGCGCTTGTTTGTACACCTAAGAATCCAAGTCTCAAACTTTCCCAGGCAGCAATTCTATTAACTGCTTCTGCACTTATGTTAGCAGTGTTTTGTATCCAACTAGCATTAAACGCATTTTCAAATGCTGCTTGGGCTGTGATATTTTGAGTAGTTCCCACAGTATCATTGAATACCACTGTAGTGCCATCAATTGTGAGTTCAGCACTGTTACTACCTTGTATGGTTGGATTAACCACAGTACCAATTTTATCAATGTCAGGATATGTAATAGTTGTGACAACATTATCAAATGTAACGGTTTGAGCTGAACTTTGACTTTCGCCTAGTATCAGTGTTGTTCCGTGTGCCACTACATTTGTACTAGCGATATCGTTTGTAGCAACCAAATTGATCACATTCAAGTTTGTTGATGTTGATGTTTTGGTTAAATTAACTGTAGTACCGTCAATAATAATTGTTTCACCTGAACTTGGCACTGTCGGTAGTGTAACTGTTCCTGTTACAACAATAGGATCATTAGGTCTAGTAAGTCCTGTTGTTCCATCAGGATCTAACATAGCCCATGCACGACCTTTGTGTAGAACTTTATCATTGTACTTGTAGGCTGTTCTATTGTCCCAATTAGTGATGTTTTGCCATTCTCCAGCAAAGTTATAATCTTCTTTAGCTGGCTCTGGGAAAACAAACAGATCCTGTCTGTTGATAACTCTATAATCAGTTTCGCTAGTTAGCGGTAGTCCTGCTGTAATAAAGTCATCTGCAAACTCTTTTTCTTCGTCAATATTGAGCAGTGTACTAGAATATGTTTTAGGATTTCTAGTATCAAACACATCTACTGTGCTGCCCGTTACTAGTAAATTACTGTTGCTGTCAATGTCTACAGTGATATCAGTTAAAACATCGTTTACTTCTTCTTCGTGGAATCTAACAAGTTGTGGACTTGTAATTAACAAATCTTTAGTCAACTCAAATTCAACTGTGTCTCTACTGCGAATATCACCGTAGTCTGCTGTTCTAACAGCCCATTGTTCGTAAAGTTCCGCTGTACTAGAAGCACCAAACAGTTGGTTATTTCTCATAAAGGCTTCTAGTGCAAAACGTGTGCCTCTGTATTTTTTAGTGCCTTTAACAAATTCAAAAGCAGTATCGTCGTCTAGTTTAAGATCAGTTGCCCAGTCTGGTTTATTGTACCCGCTGTTAAATCTTGCAACATTTACAATGCTTTGATTGCCCAATGCATTTGCAGATCCGTAATATTGATCCAGTTCTCTAGCTGTAGTGTCAAAGTTTTGTACAATTGTATTGTCTGTAATCAAGTATCCTGGAGAATATAATTTACCATTCCAATCTTTTGTTCTACTACCTTTCCACTTGATTCTTGTGTGTAGTTGTCCCAACTCTGGTTTGTAAATTACATCGTCAAAGTTTGTGCTGTTATCAAAAACAACAGCATGCTCGATTTCAACTTTGTACAATCTTAGTCCGTACAAGCTGTCTTCACTGTCAGTGATTTGTACACTGGTTTTAGGATTATCTGTGTTCATTAATTCTCTGTTGATAAGAACACGATTAGGAAGTATTTGTTTTCCGTTGGCTCCGACAATGTTATAAACTCCATCATAACGATTGTTCAGTGTATCGTAATAACCTCTGTCACCGTCTGCAATTTCAATTTTTTGTGTGTCTGGCATCAGTGTAATTTCTGTACCAGTGCCGTCGACAGCAGCCCAGTAAACAAATTGGCTAGCTACGCTTCTCCAATCAGTCTGCCATCCTTGAGTTTGAAGATAGTTACTGTAACCATGAATGAAATCATAAACATCTTGTTCGGTGTTTAGTGTACTTCTATAACTTAAAACTGTTTCTGTTGTTTCAAAAGTTTTATATCTGATCATAGGAATTTCTTCACTAACAGTTACACTTGGACCGCTCTTAATTGGCTTGTTGTACTTGAAATACTGATTGCTGTTGTCAAAGCCTTCAACAACAAAGCGTCCGCTATCTTTGGTAATTTTTACCCCACCAAAGAACACTTCTAAATTAGGTTTACTTGTGTAAAGAATACTGCTATAGTTTTCTTCTGGTATAACAGTGGAGCCTTTGTCTTGACTGCTCTCTAGTACAAATTTTTGATTATTAATATTGATAAAGCCGCCAGCTTTAATCATCGGATTGTAATCTAAATTTTCAAATCTTTCTTTCAGTTGATCAATGGTAGTATTATTGTACTGAGCAAACTCTACTATAGCGTTACTCAAACCAATAAAATACTTTTTAGCATCATTGCCTAATATTGCTTCAAGAACAGGAGTTCCAGTATTAGCTATTAAGCTAGGTTTATTATAGTATTCTTTACCCGGATTATTAACACTTACACCTGTAATTGTTCCGTTATTAATAAAAGCAGTTACTTCAGCTCCTGAGCCAAAGTTATCATACACAGTAATATTAGGAGCACTGGTGTATCCGCTGCCGCCATCTACTACTCTGACACTTTCTAAAATACTGTCTTCATATTTTGTAGAACTTAGTCTTGGCTGTGTGTGATCTCCTAAGAACTGTGTATTTGTATAAATCCACTGTGTGTCATCGTATCCTACTTCGCTCAGCAAAGCACGTTTATTGCTTGTGAAGAAAGTGTTTATAGTCCATAATGGTCTGGTTCTCATCAATGCAACAAACTGTGTAATTTTATATTCACTGCTTCTACGCCATTCTGCTTCTACAGGACCCCAATCTCCAAATTCAAAATCTTTTGCAGCAAAAGTAACATTTGGTGCAGGCACTAGATCCGCTGTAACTGGATCATTTAGTACACCAGTAGTTGTTACCAATATGTTGTTGCCGCCGTCATCAAAATCGTAAATCAGTCTAGTAATTGCCAAGTCTCTACTGTACTTGGGAACAGCATCTGCTGGATCGTTGTAGTGACCTTCTCTGAGTGCTTGAATAAGTGCTGTACGTTCAGCAGGCACTGTCCAGCTGTAGTTTGCATCCCACCAACCTGGCTTAGTGTTGTGTCCTAGCATCTCCCAAGGATGTGTGTGAGGTCTGTCTGTGTTAAAATAATAAGTGTAAAGACCTCTCCAGCCTCCAATTTGCGGGCCTACAGTTTTATAATTGTAAGTAAAATAGTCAGCAACATCAAAGTATGTTGAACTTTGGAAATCTAATTTGTTGTTGCGAACTTTCCATTTATTATATTCTGGTAACAGAGCTTGTGTCATGTCATCCCAACTGTTAGGCGACTTTCTACTTGCATTTGGCATAGCACTTTGATATGTCCAGATGTTGTTAAACTCGCTTAATAAGTTGTTGTAAATTCTAAGTTCTAAATCCCACAGGGCAGCATCCACAGCATCAAAACCTGCTGCGGCTCTATTGTATAGCTCTGTACCTCTGCGTTTGTGTACACTACCGTCGTGTCCAATAATAACATTGTCAGTAGCAGTGCTTGTACTATCAAGACTGTAATCTGATCTTATTTCAGGTGTGTAAGGACGAACCAAGCCCAACTTAACTGCACTGCTAGGTATAAAACTTACAGCATTTTGCGGATACCAACGAACATGAATACGTGCCTGCCCACTACTCGGGAATACAACTGTTTTGTTAACAGTAATCTGTGTTTCAGTTAATGTATAATCAACATCATTGATCATTGATTTCCAAACGTCTGTTCCAGAACCATTGTCTTCTAGTAACCAAACTTGTAAATGATTTTTTGCATCGTCATATGTGTTGATAGTTTCTGGCAGTGTAAACACTGGCGTAGTGCTATTGGTCCAATAAAAGTCTTCACTTTCATAATCTCTGTACATTGCCATGTTACTATTAGCAAAGCTACTGTCTGCATTTTTACCAACATTGATATCTTTTAGTACACGATCTACAAGTTCATGTACCGGAATACTGATATCCAAGCTATTGTTTAGTTGCTGTGCTTTGAGTGCAAACTGACTTTTAAATGCTCTGTACTGTTGCGCACTAAATTTTAAAGCACTGAATACATCTGTATCAATATCTAAACTTGTTTGACCTAGTAATTCAGTACTAAATGCTTGCTGTCTAATAGTACCACCAAATTGGTGTACATGAGGAAGCATGTCATAATTGTTGTCACCAAAATATTCACCTTCAAATCCTGGAATGTTTTGCATTTGATCTTTCATGTGAGCAACCAAATCGCCAAAACTACCTTCACTTAGAATTTTATTTTGTGGATTGTAAACATGAGTATCCGCATGTAAAAAATGTCCATCTTTAGCAGGACCTTCTAGTTTACTGTCACTGTAATAGGTAATGTCGTATACATCGCCTTCTGTTAATCCACTAGTGATGCTTAGTAAATTATTGTTCAGTGTATAAGCTGTGAATTCTTCATTGTTTTTTGTAACTTTTATATTGGTAGTAACAGTGTCGTCATCAAAATAAATTACACCTTCTCTGTCAGGAAAGTCTGTGTGATAATACTTAATTGCATTGTATGTTGGAGCATTGATCTGTAAATCAAAATGGTTGATTCCTGTCCCTACTCTCACAACGTCTGCTGCAATACTAGAACCGTCAAAGCTGAAGAATCTCAATTTAATTTCGTCAAAATAAGTTTCAATTTGATATGTAGTATTTCTACTCATAAACAGTGTAGGTAGTGTTCCTGCAATTTGATTGATTC
>Ga0181583_10000140_pt1 | contig 45365 bp, 47 predicted proteins | sample 071ome_31_FD_132461 | JGI IMG/M metagenome (GOLD analysis project Ga0181583, IMG submission 132461) | Coastal salt marsh microbial communities from the Groves Creek Marsh, Skidaway Island, Georgia - 071405CT metaG (megahit assembly) | ecosystem: Environmental > Aquatic > Marine > Intertidal... | reverse complement strand
TACGGCGACTCGGTGCTCGACAACACGATCTCGCTGCTTGCCACGATCACCACCACGGATGAACTCATTGCAGCGTGGCGTTGACGGTGCGTCGAGTCCGATACATGTCGTTGCGCCAACCTAGGGTGCGGGCATGCAACCACTCGGCGTCCCGGAACCCGTCTCCATCGATCGAGCTGCCGTCGGCCGCTGTTTCGGCTGCGGCCACGCCAATGAGCAGGGTTTGCGGATGACGTTTACGCGCTACGACGACGGCACGATCGAGTCCCGCCACCTGACCGACCCCCATCACTGTGGGGTCGACACTGTGGTGCACGGGGGGATTCAGGCGACGATGCTCGACGAGACGATGGGGGTAGCTGCCCAGCTCGGGCTCGCAGACCATGCCGGGAATGCCCCATGTGTGACCGCCGAGATGCAACTCGTGTACCGGCGACCTGTCCCGATCGCTGACGAGGTGGTTGTGCGAGCGCGTCTGCGCGAGGTCGACGGCCGCGACCTGTACGTCGAGGGGGCGATCGTCGATCCCGATGGCGAGCTACTCACCACTGCAACATCGCGCTGGCGTCAGCTGCGCGAGGTGCCCGTGATCTGAAGCGCGCCTCCGTGTCAGCCAGCAGCGGTCACCGTTTCGGTGTCGATCCCGGCCCGCATGACCTTGCCGGCGATTGCGCCGGTGGCCTTCCCGTCGGCGACGCTGACCACGCCGTTGACGATCACACGGCTGATTCCGGTCGCCTCGCTCCAAAGTCGCTTGGAATCGCCGGGGAGGTCGAAGACGAGTTCGACGTCGGTGGCACCGATCTGTGTCGGGTCGAAGACGACCACGTCGGCGTGCCACCCCTCGGCAAGGCGACCGCGATCGGTGAAACCGAACAGACGCGCCGGCACGTCGGTCAGGTGGCGCACGGCATTTTCCATCGTGGTGAGCTGACGGCCGCGCAGGCAATCGGCCAACCACGCCGTGGTGTAGGGCGCGCCGGCCATGCGGTCGAGATGAGCGCCGGCGTCGGAGCCGCCGATCATCACGTTCGGGTGCTCCCAGGCTGCGGCGCGCAGTCGCCAGGATTCGGCGTCATCATCGGTCGGGAGCGGCCACCACACGGTGCGAAGGTCGTCGTTGAGCGAAATCTCGACCATGGTGTGGAACGAGCGCTGGCCGCGTTCGCGAGCAATATCGCCCAGCGTCCGGCCTTTCAGGCCCTCGTTGGCTGCAGAGTAGGTGTCGCCGACCATGTAGTTGTCCCAGCCGGTGAGCCTGGAGAACACGCCAGCCTCGGGCAGTGCAGCCTGGTTCTCGAGCCAGGTGACGATGTCGGGGTCGCGCAGCTTTTCCATGCGAGCCTCGATGCCGATGTCGAAGTAGTCCATCCAGCCTGGTAGCTGGAACAGTGCGCAGAACGTGCCGAGGCTCATGTTCATCCCAACCAGGATCGGCATCGTGAGTGCCATGACCTTTGCGCCGGCGTCGGTCGCTCGCTCACAGGCCTCGAGTTGGTTCCGGTAGGCCTCGGGTCGCGCCGAGTCGACGGTGAGAACATTCCAGTTGATCGGACGATTCGCAGTGACCGACATCTTGGTCATCAGTTCCACTTCGTCGTCGTTGAAGCCGTTGAGACAGCCGTCGGCGACCCACTCGAGTGTCGTGCCCTCGTGCAGTGACGTCTCTTCACAGAGTTCGAGGACCTCGTCCCACGTGGCCCAACGACTCGGCACCGGCTGACCGTCGGCGTCGGAGTGGGTGAACGAGCGCCCAGTCGAGAAGCCGAATCCTCCGGCTTCGATCGACGCTTTCAACACGGCCCGCATCTGCCTCAGCTGTTCCGGGGTTGCTTCCTTACCGACGGCGTCGTCCTTCATCACCAGACGACGGATGGCGGAGTGTCCGACCATGAAGGCGATGTTGATCGCCGTGCCGCTCTCTTCGACACGATCGAGGTAGTCGGCGAAACTCGACCAGTTCCAAGGGACGCCCCGCTCGAGCGCTTCCAGCGCCATACCCTCGACCTTGGTCATCATGTGTTTGAGGTATTCACCGTCGGAGGCGTCGCCGAGCGGGGCCAGCGAGAAACCGCAGTTCCCAGCGACCATGGAGGTGACGCCGAAAAGATTCGACGGGGTCGAGTACGGGTCCCAGAAGATCTGGGCGTCGTAGTGCGTGTGGGGATCGACGAAGCCGGGGCAGACGATGTGGCCGGTGGCGTCGATCGTCTCGGTGGCCTCGTCGGTGATCGCGCCGTCGGCGGTCGCCTGGATGGCAACGATGCGACCGTCCTTGATGCCGATGTCGGCGGCGAACCCGTCGGCGCCGGTGCCGTCGACGACGGTGCCGCCCGTGATCAAGATGTCCAGCATGGGGCCATCGTAGTGAGCCGCCTGACGGCCAGTCAGGTCTGGCTCGTCGCCTACGATCCTCGGAATGTCTGAACGCACCGACGATCTTCGATCACAGATGACCCCGGAGGAGAAGGCGCACCTTGTCGCCGGTGACGACATGTGGCACACGGCGCCCATCGAGCGCCTCGGGATCCCACCGCTGAAGGTCACCGACGGACCCAACGGAGCTCGAGGTGACGGTCTCGTGGGCACGGGGACACCGACCGCATGTATCCCGGCGGGGGCGTCACTCGGCGCCTCATGGGACGTCGAGTTGGTCGAGGAACTCGGATCACTGCTGGGTGCCGAGGCGAGGGCCAAGTCTGCGCACGTACTGCTCGCCCCCACCATCAACCTGCACCGTTCGCCCACGGGTGGTCGGAACTTCGAGTGTTACAGCGAAGATCCGTTGCTGTCGGGAAAGCTTGCGGCGGCGTTCATTCGCGGTGTGCAGTCCCACGATGTGGCCACCACACCCAAGCACTTCGTGGGCAATGACTCCGAGTTCGAGCGCAACACGATCGATTCGGTGATCGACGAGCGCACGATGCGAGAGGTCAGCCTCCTGCCATTCGAGATCGCCGTCCGCGAGGGCGGGGCGTGGGGCCTGATGACCGCCTACAACCGTCTCAACGGGGTGTACTGCTCCGAACATGCATGGCTGCTCAAGGACGTGCTCCGCGAGGAGTGGGGCTTCGACGGGATGATCGTCACCGACTGGTTCGCCAACGGCTCGACCGAGGGTGGTGTTGCCGCCCGGTTGACGCTCGAGATGCCGGGCAAGGGACGCTTCTACGGGGCCGAGCTCCTCACTGCACTGGAACAGGGTCGTGTCGAGGAGTCCGACGTCGATGAGATCGTCGACGACTTGCTTCGACTGATGGAGCGCACGGGCGTGCTCGACGGGGTCGGAGGCGAACCCGAGAAGCCGCTCGATCGGCCCGAGGATCGCCTACTGATCCGGCGGGCCGCCGCTGCGGGTTCGGTGCTCTACCGCAACACGGGGCTGCTACCGCTCGACATGGCGACAGTTGGCTCGGTTGCCGTCATCGGTCCGAACGCCATGAGAGCGAAGGTGATGGGTGGCGGATCGGCCAACGTGCGGGCGTATCACCAGTCGTCGCCGCTCGAGGCACTGCAGGGCCGCTTCCCCGATCTCGATGTGCGCTTTGCTGAAGGGGTCGACATCGATCGCACCGTGCCACCCATCAGGCGGCCGCTCCTGCAGGGAACGGCGCTCATCGAGTACCGCAACGACACCTGGGCCTTCGACGGTGAACCCGACGCGGTCTCCGAAAGCGAGCGAACGCTCCTGCGCTCGTTCGGTCCACCGGCGGACGGCATCGACGCCGAGCGGTGGTCGGCTCGCATGACTGCAACAGTCGTGCCCGAGGTCACCGGCCCGCACCGGTTCACCATCACCGAGTCGGGTCGGGGTCTGGTTCGTGTGAACGGCGAAGTCGTGCTCGATGCGACCGCCGCCGACATCGAGCGAGGTGATTCCTTCTTCGGTTTCGGCACGATCGAACTGTCGGCAGATGTCGACCTCGTCGCCGGCGAGCAGACGATTGTCGAGGTCGAGTTCCGCAACGAGGGAGCCATCCTGCTTGCGGGGGTCATCGTGGGCTGCAAAGCGCTCGTCGAACGCGACCTGGTCGGTGAGGCTGTGGCAGTGGCGAAGAGCTGTGATGTCGCCGTCGTCGTCGCCGGCACCAACGACGACTGGGAGACCGAAGGGCGAGACCGGGATCTGTGGGAGCTTCCGGGTGGTCAACCAGAGCTGATCAGAGCTGTCGCTGCGGCCAATCCGCGAACTGTCGTCGTGCTCAACGTCGGTTCACCCCACAGCCTCGACTGGATCGACGAACCCGCAGCGGTGCTCAACGTCGGCTTTGCTGGGCAGGAGATGGGCGACGCGGTCGTCGACATGCTCGTCGGTGATCAGGAGCCCGCTGGTCGAGCCCCCACCACCATCGGTGCTCGGTTCGAACATTTCGCTGCGTTCACCAACTATCCCGGCGAGAACAGCGAGGTGCGCTACGGCGAGTCCGTCTATTGCGGGCACCGTTGGCACGACTCGCTCGGGCTCGAGCCAGCGGTGGCGTTCGGTTCCGGCATTGGGTATACGACGTTCGAGATCGGCGGCATACCTGCCTCGGCGACGATGCTGGCCGGTGACCGCTTCTCGTTCGACGTGGCGATCACGAACACGGGTCCCCGCCGGGGAAGCGAGGTTGTGCAGATCTACGTCGAATCGCTCGATGCGGCGCTGCAACGACCCCTGCGCGAACTCAAGGCCTTTCGCAAAGTCGAACTCGATCCGGGCGGTGTCCTTGTGGCCTCGTTCGAGCTCTCGGCCCGCGACTTTGCGTACTTCGACCCGGCGGATCGGGCCTGGTCCGAACTGCCCGGCAATCGCTTCGTTCCGGCCGGTGCAGGGGCGCTGCATCGGTCCGAGCCGGGCTGGTACGTCGATCCGGGCCGCTACCGCGTCTGGGTCGGGCGGTCCTCGCGCGACTTCGCCGGCGCAATCGAGGTCGTCGTCACCGGCGAGTCGACCCGACTCGTCGACTCCCCGGTCTCACAAGCCTGAGGGATGTCGTCTCGTCGAGTCGCTGGTGCCGACCGGGAGACCACGCGGCATGATGGAGGGGTCTTTCGGCGAAGAGCCACGTCAGCAGCCTGCGAAGGAGTTCCTCATGCTGTTCGGTCGCGACAAGCAGACCATGCCCGATCCGGCCGACGCACTGCCCGGTCGAGCCGAGCCGGTTCCGATCCAACCCGCCCACCTGATCCTCGGCACACCGCTCGACGGTGTCGTGCCCGACGGCCACGAGGTGGCGATGTTCGGTCTCGGCTGCTTCTGGGGTGCCGAACGGTTCTACTGGCAGCTCGAGGGCGTGCACACAACCGCTGTCGGGTACGCCGGTGGCTACACACCAAACCCGCTCTATGAGGAGGTGTGTACCGGTCGCACCGGACACAACGAGGTGGTGCGGGTGGTGTACGACCCGTCGGTCGTGTCGTACCACGACCTTCTCAAGGTGTTCTGGGAGGTCCACGATCCGACCCAATTCATGCGGCAGGGAAACGACATCGGCACCCAGTATCGAAGCGAGATCTACGTCTATTCCGACGAGCAACGAGACGCTGCCAAGGCCAGTCTCGACCGCTACCAGCAGAAGCTGAGCGGTGCCGGCTTCGGTGACATCGAGACGACGATCGTCGATGCACCGGACTTCTACTTCGCCGAGGAGTATCACCAGCAGTACCTCCATCGAAACCCGATGGGGTACTGCAACCACGGCCTTTGTCAGGTCAGCTTCGACTGACGCAGCCCAGCACGTGGATCGTCGTCTCGGGAGACGATCACAGGTCGACCTCACCGTCGACGCACGTCACGACGTCGCCGCCGATCCAGATCTCGCCGTCGGCCTCCTCGACGTGAACGTATCCGGCGCGGCCGAGGACGGTGCCCTGCGAGGCCACGTACGGTGACGACAGTCGTCCCGATCCGAGCAGCCACTGGGCGAGTGCAGCGTTGAGACTGCCTGTCACCGGGTCCTCTGCGCCGGGACCGTCACCCATTTTGAACAGGGCCCGCACCTCGATCGCACTGCTGCTCCCCGGCGGATACGTCCCGACCACACCGATCTTGTAGTCGGGTCGCGCGTTCATGTCGGGTTCGAGGTCGATGACAGCGTCAGCATCGCCGAGATCGACAGCAATCCAACCGGGGCCGTTGTCGGCCCAGGCAGCTGCGACCACCGCACCGGGTTCGATACCGAGCACTGCGCACGTATCGAGGAGATCGCTGTCGTCGACCGGACCGCTGCGCAGGAGCGGGGGAGCGGCGAATGCCAGACGCTCTGCCTGGCGCACTGTCACGAGACCGATTCCACACTCCTGAACGATGAGCCCGTCGCGCCTGGGTACGCCACCTGCCTCGAGCCACGCATGGCACGTACCGAGCGTCGGATGACCGGCAAAGGGAAGTTCCACCTCGGTCGTGAAGATCCGGACGCGGTAGTCGGCTGCCGGATCGGTCGGTGAAACGATGAACGTCGTCTCGCTGAGGTTCGTCCAGTTGGCGAACCGTTGCATCTCGTCGTCGGACAGCCCGTCGCCGTCGAGCACGACGGCGAGCGGGTTGCCGCGATAGGGGTCGGCGGTGAAGACGTCGACCTGCGAGAAGGCGCGCATGGACGAACCCGTCGAGTGCGTCAGATGCTTCGACCGGGGAACCCGGGACCCTCGTGGTCGACGCCACCCATGTTGGCGTTGAGGCGGGCCTTGCTCATCAGCTCGGCGACGACGGGACCGAGGTCGCCGGGGTCGTCGGTCTGGGTGGCGACCGGACCCAGGTGCCAACCCTCGGCGATACCGAGCTGATCGCCGCGGATGTCGAACACGCGGCCGGTCACGTTCTGGGCCTCGGGGGAGGCGAGCCAGGTGGTGATGACGGCAATCCAACGGGGGCTGATTTTCTCGGCCAGACCCTCCGGTGCAGCGTCACCACCCATCAGGTCGGCGGTCATGCGCGACCACGCCGTGGGGGCGAGGCAGTTGACGGTGACGCCGTACTTGACGAGTTCCTGCGCAGCGATCACCGAGAACGACGCAATGCCGGCCTTGGCCGCGCCGTAGTTGGTCTGGCCGACATTGCCGTAGATGCCCGAGGGTGAGGCGGTGTTGATGATGCGGCCGTAGACGTCCTCGCCGGCCTTTGCCTTCTCGCGCCAGTACTTGGCGGCGTGGTGGCTCGGGGCGTAGGTGCCCTTGAGGTGCACAGCGATGACTGCGTCCCAGTCGTCCTCGCTCATCGAGAACAGCATGCGATCGCGCAGGATGCCGGCGTTGTTGACGACGATGTTGATGTCACCGAAGGTATCGACAGCCTGTTGGATCATGGCCTCGGCCTCGTCGAACTTGGCGACGTTGCCGCCGTTCACCACGGCCTTACCGCCCATGGCCTCGATCTCGGCAACGACCTCCTGAGCCGGGGTGGTGTCGGCACCGGCCCCCGAGGTGTCGCCACCGAGGTCGTTCACAACGACCTTGGCGCCCTCCGACGCCATCATCAGCGCATGTTCGCGGCCGATCCCGCGTCCGGCGCCGGTGACCAGCGCTACCTTGCCATCGAGAATGCCCATTGGATACTCCAGGGTGAGAAGTGAACGGTCGTTAGCGTGCCAGATGTCAGGCGCCACGGCTACTTGACGGCAGACTGTCGGCTCATGGGGACGACCGATCGCCGCTACGCCCTCGGGGTTGACACCGGGGGGACGTACACCGATGCCGTCGTGTACGACGAAGCGGCGCGCGCAGTTGTGGCGAAGGCCAAAGCACCGACGACGCACGACGACCTTGCGATCGGTATACGCAGTGCGATCGAAGCGGCGCTCGGCGCCTCGGCGGTCGACCCGGCGTCGATTCAGATGACAGCCCTGTCGACCACACTTGCGACCAACGCGCTCGTCGAGGGGACGGGGCGTCCGGCCGCGCTCGTGACGATCGGCTTCGAGCCCGATGCACTCGACCGCGGCGGTCTCCGCGCCGCGATCGGATCCGATGCGGTCATCCAGGTGAAGGGTGGCCACGGGTCGCACGGTGAACCGATCGTCGAACTCGATATCGATGCACTGTCAGCGGCCATCGACGAGATCGCGGCCGACGTCGACGCCTTCGCGATCACCGCCCAGTTCGCAACCAGAAACGCCGAGCACGAACTTGCAGCTCGCGATCTGATTCGTGAACGTACGGGGAAGCCGGTCACGTGCAGCCACGTGCTGTCTGCGAGTCTCGGTGGCCCCAAGCGCGGTGTGACCGCACTGCTCAACGCCCGCTTGATCGCAATGATCGACGATCTCGTCGCCACCAGCGATCGTATTCTGACCGACCTCGGGGTCGACGCGCCGATGATGATCGTGCGGGGGAACGGATCGCTGGTGGCGGCCGACTTCGTGAAAGAACGTCCGGTCGAAACGATCCTGTCGGGGCCGGCAGCCTCACTCGTCGGCGCTGCTCATCTTGCTGCAGCTAACGACGTCGTGATCTCCGACATCGGTGGGACCACGACCGACATCGCCGTGGTGCGAAACGGCGTACCGGCGTTCGGTGAGGACGGCGCGATCGTCGGTGGGCACCGCACCATGGTCGAAGCGGTGATGATGCACACACACGGCCTGGGCGGCGACAGCGAGGTCCGGCTGAAGGACCGTGCGGTGGGTTGCGAACTGGAGATCGGTCCTCGCCGTGTCGTCCCGCTGTCGTTGATGGCCGAGGCGCACGGTGAGTTGCTTCGAACGACGCTCGAGCGCCAACTCGACGCAGAGATCCCTGGCGCGTTCGACGGCATGTTCCTGCAGCGGACTGCTCGGGTCGGCGGCGCCAGCATCGACGGCAACGAGGGCCAGGTGTTGGAACGGGTGGGCGCTCAGGTGGTGCCGGTCGGCACCGCGGTCGGCACCGCACGGCAGGAGCGGGCGATGCGCCGCCTCGTCGGTCGGGGGTTGCTCCGGCTCTGCGCCTTCACGCCGACCGATGCCAGTCATGTGCTCGGCGAGCAGACCACCCACGATCCAACCGTGGCCAGACTGGGAGCCGACGTGTTCGCCCGCCGCCGGGATCGGTTCGGCAACGCAGTCGCCAGCGATCGCGAAGAGTTCTCGCAGGCGGTGATCGCAACCCTCGTGCGTCGCTCGGCAGAGGCGTTGCTCGCTGCAGCGCTCGATCGCGATGGTCTGGATCGAACCCTCGCAGCCGGTCCACTCGTCGCAGCTGCGCTCGATCGAACAACCGCCAGCGCACGACTCGACATCGGTCTCGGTGTGCCGATCGTCGGCCTCGGCGCACCGGCGCGCACGTACTACCCGGCGATTGGTGAACTGCTGGGCACCGACGTCACCGTTCCCGAAGATGCCGACGTTGCCAATGCGATCGGAGCTGTCGTTGCGAACGTGCGAGTCCAGCATGAGGTTCTGGTGACGGCTCCTCGCCGGGGCGTATACCGCGTGCACATCGGTACCGAGCCGGAGACACAGTGGGAGCGGCCCGAGGCGCGGGCTCGGGCCTGTGAAGCGGCCGAGGCAGCCGTGCGCGAGAAGGCGGTGGCTGCCGGCACCCGTGACTTCGTCGTCGAGACCGAATGGACCGAAAAGGTGATCGATGTCGACGGCCGCCCGATGTTCGTCGAGGGTCGGGCGGTGGCGGTGGCGTCGGGTCGCCCCGATCTCGGCTGACCGGACCGCCGGTGGCGGCCTAGGGTCGCGGTCATGGCCCTCGAAGACGAACTCGTCAACCGCGTCACCTGGAAGATCCCGAACGCGCTCGCCCTGGTCGGGTCGGCGGCCGGTGATGAACGCAACGCAATGACCACGAGTTGGATCACCCAACTCGCAATGGAACCAGTGCTGCTCGGTGTCGGGGTCGACAATTCGGCCCTGACCCATCGCCTGATCACGGATGGCGGTTCGTTCACCATCAACCTCTGGGACAGTGAGGAGACTCGGCCGTTCGTGAAATTCTCGAAACCGGCGTCCGACGACGGGACGACCCTCAACGGTCGACCGGTCCGTACCGGGGTGACCGGTGCACCGATCTTCGAGGAAGCGATCGCATGGATGGAGTGCGAGGTCCGGCATGCGCACGATCTCGGGTCACACACGCTCTTCATCGGTGAACTGGTCGATGCTGCGATCAATGACGACGAGAAGCGCCCTGCCGCCATGAGCGACACGCGCATGAAGTACGGCGGTGTCCGCCGCGGTGGCCACTGATAGCGGACCACTCAGAGTTCACCGAAGGCGGGGTCGCCTTTTCTGCTACCGCGCGGCGGGGTCCTCGCCCAGACGATGTACTCGTCGACGAACATGCCCACCGTTCCACCCGGACGGACCGTCCCGATCACGGTCCCGAAGCCCTCGGGCCCGAGTCGGTCGACTTCGTCGGCGGCGATGGCGGTCACACACTCCGGTGCTGCGCCGATGCCGGCCTGCGGGGCGTAGATGGCAAGGAGCGGCTCGAGCGGCTCAGGGTCCATCCGCGGGTCAGGGCCGGCCAGTCCGGCGAAGACCGCAATTCCGCCGGCAAGGCCGGCAACCAACGCAACGATCGGCCGCGGTGCGAACAACACCAGCACGCCGCTGATCACTGTGCCGGCGATCACGACGAGCAGCGCCCGTTCGAGTCGGGAGCCTGCGGGCGGGGGTTGCCCGGTCGCCGCACCGACAAAGGTGCGGTAGGGGCGCACGGTGAGAGTGACGTCATGCTCTGCGACCACAAGCGCCTGAAAGGCGCGCTGGCGGTCCTCCCAGCGAAGTTCCACGCTGCGACGCTAGGCGCAGGTCCCGTGGTTCGAGGAGTCGATCGCAAGACAGGCTCCGCCGATGGTCGTGTGCGGCTCGTTCGATATCGCCGTTTCGAGGCCCCGGACCTGTCGCGAGTGTGATGAGTTCGGTTCTCCGTCTACGGTGCAACGCGACCACTCGGACCGTACGAGGTGAAGTTTTGTCTGCAGCTCCCGATGACCTTTTTCGGACCGTGGTGGCCGATGCGTCGTCGGCCCTTCGGTTGATGCCGGACTTTGTGTCCGGCCTCGTGTCTCCGGAATCCGGAATCGCCTATCTCGAGGTAGCCGTCGAGTCGATGGCGAAGTCGCTCGCCGCAACGACCGTTTTCGTGGCGCACAAGGTCTCGGACGAAACCGACGAAGTGCGGGTTCTCGCCGCCATCAGCGATGGGGAGCGACGCGAGCCGTTCAGCTACGCCCTTCACGAACAGCCGTGTCTCATCCCTTACGACGGTCAACCCACACTCATTCCTTGCGACATCGGTGACCAGTTCCCCGCCAAAGGCGAGGCGGGCTACCGGAGCTTCGTCGGGGTGCCGCTTCGTGCCGGGAGCGGGAGTGTGATCGGCCACATTGCGATCTACGACCGTTCCGAACTGATCGCAGATGGAACCGTCGAACTCGGCCTCGTACAGGCGTTTGCCAGTCGGATGGCGTGCGAACTCGAGCGGCACCTCGAACACGAGAAGCTGCGTCGAACAGCCGACACCTGCAGCATGACCGGCCTGCTCAATCGGCGAGGATTCGATTCCAAGGCGCATGTGCTGATCGACGCCGCTCGACGTTCGAGGAGCGATCTCACCGTCGTCGCATTCGACCTCGATCGGTTCAAAGCGGTCAACGACACCCATGGGCATGCGGTGGGTGATCGCCTGATCAACACCTTTGCGTCGTGCCTCGGTGCAGTCTTTCACCGCAGCACCGATCTCGTCGCTCGCGTCGGTGGGGACGAGTTCGTCGTGGTCGCAGCGGCCACATCTAAGCAGGAAGCGCTACGACTCGCCGAAGAAGGCCGTTTGCTGTTCGAAGCTGCGCCGGTGGACGCCGGTAGCGAGACGATCTCTGGATCGTGCTCGTTCGGTGCTGCGTCGCTCGACGAAGCTGGACAACTGGGTGAGCTTCTCGAGCAAGCTGATGCCGCCCTCTATGAGTCGAAAGCGGCTCGAAACGGGCGTCGGGGCGACTGATCGGACAGGTTGCCGTCATGGCGTTGCACGTGGGGGTCCCCGTCAGCCTTCGGTGATCGATCCGCCCAGCGAGGGAGCCTGCTTCGCTATCGCAAACGAACTTCTTGGCGCCCGAGTTCGGCCTGCACCGCGGCAATGTCGACATCGGCGACGGTTCGACCGGTCTTCACGGCGATCGCAGCGGCGACGCCGGCACCCTGCCCCGAGACGGTGCAGCACATCATGTTGCGTACAGCAGCGTGAGAGGTCTGGTCACCACCGATCGAACGACCTGTCACCAAGAGATTGTCGACCCCGGTGCTGGGCACCATCGAGCGGTACGGAACCTGGAAGTAGCGGCCAGTGGTGGGAAGGATCAGGATGCCATACCCGTCGATGAACTCGGGGAAGATGCCGACCGAGTCGTCGAATCGGCCCTGTTCGCGAACGTCCATGGCGGTGAGGTCGTAACGGGCCACAAGCTTGCGGGTGTCTCGAATACCGATCGTCATGCCGTAATTTCGGAGCTTCGCGTTCTCGCACCCGGGGGTGTAGCGGCGCAGCGCATCGATTGCCATCAACGCCTGCCGTCGCCCCTCCATCTCGCCAGCGGTGAGCGACCACACGTCGGTGCCGTCGATCTCGGGCATGTGGACCAGGTTGAGATAGGTGAGATCGCCTTGGTCGGAGATCGCACCCCACGTCCCACCGAGCGTCTTGAGGTCGGCGGGGATGTGGCCCGCTGCTTTGGCCCGGTCGAACGGCTTCGACAGCCACGGCGAGAACATGTGGTCCTCCTTGCCGGTTGTCTCGACCGTCCACTCGTCGGCACCAGCCCACGACAGATAGGTCTGCGGATCGTCCCGCACTCCCTGGATGAAGGCCGCCTTGTCGACACCGGTCATGTGGAACATCACCGATGCGGCCTGCATCTGCTCGAGTGGCGTCTTGCGGGTCGGTATGCCTGCTCGGTGGGCGATGTCGGCATCACCGGTTGCGTCGATCACCACCCGGCCGAGCACCGCGTGACGACCTGACTTCGACTCGATGATCACACCGATGATCGCATCATCCTCGACGATCGGTGCAACGACGAGCGCATGGAGCAGTGGTTCGACACCGGCTTCCATGATCATGTCGTCGGCGACGTTCTTGAACCCCTCGGCATCGAGCGCATGGCTGTCGCTTTGCGGTTCGGGCTGAGCGGCACCGGCAGCTTTGGCCCGTTCCTCGAACTCGATGCCGATGCCCTCGGAATCGACCGTGCCCTCGTGGCGATACCAGGCAAAGCCCTCGACTCCGACCTGGGTGATGTTGCCTCCGAAGCAACCGTTGCGTTCGAGCAGCAGCACCGAGACACCGGCCCGAGCAGCAGCAAGCGCAGCTGCCAATCCACCGGGGCCGCTTCCGATCACGAGGACGTCAGCCCGTGCCAGCACCCCGAGTGTCCGGCTCGGTTCGGTGATCACCTCGAGGCTGGGAAGCGAATGCATCAACGATCGAGTGTTCCGAGATCGTGTCCTGCGCTCGAGGGTTGCTCCTCGGGCCAGTTCGTCCGCCAGACCTCTGCACTGACCCGCCCGACCGGCATCGGTGGTTTGTGGAATCCCTCCAGGCACGGCACGAGCGGCTCGACGGTCACTGCGTGGTTCGGGACCACGAAGAACGGAAAGGAGTAGCGGGCGCTGCCGCTTCGATTGACGACCCGGTGAGGTGTCGCCACGAACCGGCCGCCCGACCAGAGCTCGAGCATCTCTCCGACATTGACGACCAGTGCATCAGGGGGTCCGTCGACGTCGATCCAGTCGCCGGTGCGCCCGCGGATTTCGAGACCACCGACTGGGTCTGGATGCAGGAGGGTGATGACGTTCGTGTCTTTGTGAGGGTGGATGCCAGTGATATCTCGTGCGGGTGGCTGCGCCGGATAGTGCAGGAGCGTCATGTTGGTGAGCGGCGCATCGTGCCAGGCGGCGAACTGCGCAGTCGAGACGGGCAGGACTTCGGCGAATGCGTCGAGCATCCGCGTCGCAACCGCATCACAGGCGTTCCAGTACTCGTCGATGACTGCTTTGAGCTCGGGCAGTTCGTCAGGCCAGCGGTTCGGTCCATACAGCGCACAGTGTTTGCGTACCGGATGATCGCTCGGACACTCCCAATGGAGCTTGTACCCCTCGTACTGGTCGGTACCGGCGCCGCCGGTCTCGGATCGGTTGGGGCTGAAAAAGCCCAGTGGGATGAAGCCCCGATAATTGGTCGGTGTGATCCGAAGGTCCGTCTTGACCCGATCGCTGAGCGAGAAGAGCGCTCGTAGCGACCGTCGGACCCGATCAAAAAGTTCGACCGTGATGCCGTGCTCGACCACGGAAACGAATCCGATCTGCTCGCAGGCCGAACGAAGATCGGCACCGAAGGTGACCGACCGAGCATCGACGATCGGGATCACGTCTCAGGTTCGGACGACGACCGTACCGGAGAGCCGCTCCCAGAACGTGCGGTTCTGATCGTCGAAGAGGACCAACGCAAGCAGGATCAGGGCGGGTATCACGTACAGCGAGAGGGCAATGTTGAGCGCAATGCTGCCTGCGATACCGCGGATGAAAATCATGCGGGCCGGTCCAGCCGGCAACCCGGTCTGTTCGATCAGCACCTGCTGCTTCATCAGCTTTTTGGCCGGCGTCTGGCCCTCATTCTTGAGCACGAGGACCAGGGCCCAGATCAGCCAGCCGATGCCGAGTGTGACGATGGTGAGGGCGATGTCGAGCAAGAAGGACAGGAAACGATCCGTCTTCGAGACGATTTCTCGATGGCCCACCACAGCCGGCGGCGTGGCCGCAGGCGCCGGGAGTGGATCGCCCACCCACTGGTCGCCGTCCCAGTACCGGACGGTGTCGGGTGGATCGCCTTCGGCGTGGTAGTGCCCGGCTGGCTGGTTCATGATGCTCGACGCTCCTGGGAGAAGTGGCTGATCGAGACCGTAGTGGCTCTACGGTGTGCCCATGCGTGAACCGTCGTTTCCCAATGCGGACGAACTGCTGGCGAACAATGTCGCAGCCGCATCCGAGGACCGGCCGTTCCTCGCAAGCGAGCCCTCTCGCCGACTGGCTGTCGTCAGTTGCATGGACTGCAGGATCGACATCGAGACGGTTCTGGGGCTGAAGCACGGTGAGGCGCACGTGCTTCGCAATGCCGGAGGTGTCGTCACCGACGATGTGATCCGTTCGCTGACGTTGTCGCAGCGGTATCTGGGAACTCGTGAGGTACTCGTCATCTCCCACACCGACTGTGGCCTGTCGAAGGTGACCGAAGCGACGCTTCGCTCCGATTTGTCCGCCGAGCTCGGCGTCGAGCCCCGCTGGGAGCTCGAGGACTTCACCGATCCGGCTGATGCCGTTCGGCGCTCGATCGCCCGCCTCGTCGAATCGCCGTTCGTCGAGCACACCGAAAACGTACGCGGCTTCGTCTACGACGTGGAGACCCGACTGCTCCGTGAGGTCAGCTGATCGAGCGAACCAGTGCAGCGAATGCAGTTGCGATTGCGGCGCTGACGCGCTGCATCGTGAGCGGTGACGTCACATCGGCAGTGATGTCTTCCGGCGTATGAAACTCGGCGCCGGCGCCGGTGAGCGACAACATCGGTGTGTCGAGTTCACACAACACCTCAGACTCACCTCCCCACGACCCGGCGTCGCCCACGAACCGATAGTTGACCGACGTGAGGGCAGTCGCCATCTCGACGGCGGTTGCGTCGTCTGTGTCGGTTCGGGCGATCCGCGTGCGGATCGGTTGGCGGCTGCCGTCGGCGGCGATCTCGTCACAGCCGACACTCGCCCCGATGTGGGCGATCGCAGCGAGCGGTCCAGGCGCCGACGAAACCCACTGTCTCACCCCGAGGTAGTCGAGTTCGTGGCCCCCCGTCGCCAGGACGAGGAGCGGGTACGAGGAGAACCGCTCGATCAGATCGAGGAGTACGGCGGCGCCGGTCCCTCGCTCCCCGCTGCATTGGAACCAACCCGACAGCGGGGTCGTCAGCAGCAAGGGAACCCCGGGGACATCGTTGCGAGCGATGAGGTTCTCGGTGGTCGCCGGCGAGAGCGCAGCATCCATCCGCAGGCGGAGTTCGCCTGCGGCCCGGGCGCGCTCGACGTCGCGGCCGGCGATCAACACCGTCGGTTTGCCGTGGCGTTCCTGGATCGTTCGATTGGCGGCCTTCAGCAAGCCCTTCGGATTGATCGTGGCCAGGACGCCTGCGGATGCGCTCGTTGCGGCAACCAGTTCGGTCGCCTCGAAGTCGGAGCTGCCGAATCGGCCCCGTTCGTCTCCGAGGTCGATCAGCGCAACATCGGTCGTGTCGATCGACCCAGTCCACTCGTAGAAGAGCGGGAGATGCTCGAGTGCCTCGCCGTCGACGGTCAACTCGGAGCGATAGTCGTAGCGGTCGAAGGGCACCGCCACCCGTTCGGTCGACAGACCACGAGCGCGCAGACGTTGCTCGTACCAGTCGAACGTCGCTCGGTCGGTCTCGGTGCCCGCCCGGTGGATGCCGAGCCGTTCGTACGACTCGACGAGGGCGTAGAGCTCGTCACCGTTCATTGCTTGCTGCTACTCGTCATTGCTTGCTGTTACTCGCTGGCGCCGTCACGGGCGCCGTTGTGTCCAGGGGTTTCGAGGTCGCCTCCGTCATACGCCGCCGCAGCGACGGTGAGTGTGAACAGGACGGGTGTCGAGCGGCGGATCGTCGTCACGAACATCGGTACTCCGTTGTGATTGCGTCACAGTGAGCGCTGGCCCACGAGGGCGAACGCGTCAAAACGGCACACCGACAGCGTCGCACAGCAACGCCATCATCGGTCCTGCCAGGTCGAACCGGCTCCGGAGCACCTCCGCGAAGTCACGGCTGACGACCGTGCGCTGGGTGAGCGGGCTGGTGGCGATGAAGCTCGTCCGTCGAAGGTCATCCATCAACGGATCAGCAGGGTCGACATCGATCCCGCGCGGTGGGCGTTTGAGTTGGTCCCCTCCGAGTGAGAAGTGATCGGTGAATGGCCCACGCCGGGTGGCCTGCGTCCACTCGTCGGCGTGCGCGACGATGTGGAGCCGAATCTGCTGGGCGACCTTCGGTTCCGGCGTCCACAGTCCGGCGCCGATGAAGCAGTTCCGGGGTTCGAGATGAACGTAGTAGCCGGGGGCATGAGCGTCCCGAGCCTGGTCGTGACGGAAGTGCATGCCGGTGTTCACCTTGTACGGGGTCTTGTCCTTGCTGAATCGGGTGTCGCGGTGGAGCCGAAACAGCGATCCGCCAACCGTGCGCGAGTCCGCCACGAAGTGGGGCGAGAGTGTGCTGAGCGGCTCGACGAAGTCCGTGATGAAGTCGAGTGCAGGTTGGCGCACCGACTCCTCGTAGCGCTGTTTGTTCTCCTGAAACCAGGTCCGGTCGTTGTTGGCAGCCAGGTCACGAAGGAAGGCGAAGACGTCGGGGCTGAAGTGTCGAGCCATGGGCAGAACCTAGATCCGTCAGGGCGTTCGGCGCCTGTCCGGATCGGGGATGGAGCCCAGACCCCGCCGATGGATTAGCGTCGGGGTCATGAGCGTTCTCCGCGGCACCAACTTCACCCTCACCACTGATGCGTTCGCCGACGAAGGAGGGGCGATCGCGCTGGCTGAATCGAGAGGTGAGCACCCGCTCGCACTCGACATCGCAGCGGTCGAGAACGACTTCCACTGGCATGACTTCCAGACGACGACCTACATCGTCAGTGGCGAGTTGACCGTGGTCGCCCGTGACACCGGTGAGACCTACACGTGCGGTGCCGGCACCATGATCCGTGCCGATGAGGCCGGGATCGTCCATCGCGAGGTCTCTGAGGGCTACCGCGCCGTTTTCGGATTCGACCGGGATCCCAAGACGCTGACGATGCCGATCGACAAACCACCGCGTGACTGATCTTCGCCAGTTTCGAGCGGAGGTTGTCACCTTCGTCGAGGCCGCGAAGGAGTCTGGGATTGCGTGTCCCGCCTTTGGTGCGATCGTTCCACCGGACATGGTCGAGCTGTCGCAACGATGGCAGGCCCATGCCTTTGTGAACGGTTGGTCGGCACTGCACTGGCCTGTCGAACACGGGGGACGTGGTCTGAGCCGAGCGCACACAACCGTGTGGTACGAGGAGTGTGCTCGCGCGCAGGTGGCGCCGTATCTGAATCTGCAGGGTTACGTGCTTGCGGCAGAGTCGATCATGCGGTCGGGCACCGACGAACAAAAGGCCACCTTCCTTCCGCAGACTGCAGCTGGTGACATCGTCTGGTGTCAGCTCTTCTCCGAGCCCGGTGCGGGTTCGGACCTGGCCGGCCTGCAGACCTCAGCGGTTCGAGACGGTGACGATTACATCCTGAACGGGCAAAAGGTCTGGTCGTCGAACGCCCAGTTCGCCGATTACGGCATTCTCCTGGCCCGCACGTCACCCGATCTGCCCAGACACAAGGGCATCTCGTTCTTCCTGCTCGACATGAGCCTTCCCGGCATCGACGTCCGGCCGCTCCGGCAGATGACCGGAGACGAGGAGTTCTGCGAAGTGTTCTTCGACGACGTCGCCATGCCGCGGTCGTCACTGCTCGGTCCTGAGAACGAGGGTTGGCGCGTTGCGATGGAGGTGCTTGGTGACGAGCGAGGCTCGTTCGGTGAAGCGGGTGTCATCTCGCTCGATCAGCGACTCGACGTCATCGCTTCCGTCGGGGTTGGGTCCGGCAACCGAACCGCCATCGCTACCGATGCGCTCGCCGACCTGCTCGTTCGCGGCGGTGCGCTGAAAGCGTTCCTGCAGCGAGTCGACGGTGACGTTGCGCTTGCGCCGGCGACGAAACTGCTCCGAACCGAGCTGACGTCCGCTGCCGACGCCTTCGAGGCGGGTGTGCGCGGCGCCGGGGCAATGTTGCTCGACGAGGTCACCAACCAACTCCTCTACAGCCCAGGCATGCGGATCGCCGGGGGCAGCAGTGAGATACAACGCAACATCGTGGGCGAACGTGTACTCGGACTTCCTCGCGAACCCGCCTGATGGCTACGGACCACCGAGCGTTGGCTCGTTGATTTCCGGCACCGCGTGATGGTGGGGATCGGCGTGCTCGATCGCAGCGGCAATCTCGAGCAACTGCTGTTCGGCGCCGATCGGCGCAACGAGTTGTAGGCCGACGGGGAGGCCGTCGCTGGTGAACCCGGCAGGGATCGAGATGGCGGGACAACCGGTGGCTGTGATCATGCAGCACGACATCATCCAGCCGAGGTAGTCGGTCATCTCCTCACCGCCGACGACGGTCGGGAACTCCCAATCGCTCGGGAACGCTGCGACCTGGGTGGTCGGCAATGCGAGGACGTCGACGTCGTTGAACAGGTCGTGGACTCGTCGGTGCAGGTTCGATCGGAGGCGGTCGACCTCGACGATGTCGTCGGCGGTGATGGACTGGCCGTAGGCCATGTTTTCCTGGACTGTCGTTTTCATGCGGCTGATCTGCTCGGCGGTGAACGCATCTGCCAGTCCCCGATAGTTGATACCCCGGATCACCCGAAAGATTCGTTCGGCGCCGTCGAGCGACTCGTCGATTTCCGTGATGGTGCCCACAGCACCAGCGGCGCGCCGGGCGAGCGCCATCGGCTCCTGTTCGCACACGAACCTCCCGCCGAGATCGCCCATCCACCCGATGCGTGGGGCGGTGGCGAGTTCGCGCAGCATCCGGAAGCCAGAAGGATCGATCGGGCGACTGATCGCGTCGAGTGGGTGCGGCCCGGCGAGTACCGCGAGCAACAGTGCCGTGTCGGCAACGGTGCGTCCCATCGGCCCTTCGACCCCGAATCGCGAGAGCGAGTGACTCCGGGCATCAGGATTGGGAACGGTGCCCACGGTGGGGCGAAGGCCCACGACGCCGTTGAACGCAGCAGGGTTTCGGAGCGATCCGCCGAGATCGCTCCCATCGGCGACCGGCAACATACGAGCAGCCAGCGCTGCTGCTGCACCGCCGCTGCTCCCACCGGCTGAGCGGTCGGTGTTCCACGGATTCCGGGTGAGCCCGTAGACCGGGTTGAACGTGTGGCTTCCCGTGCCCCACTCGGCCGTGTTCGTCTTTCCGATGATCACCGCCCCGGTGGAGCGGAGTCGTTCCGCCACCAACCCGTCGCGAGCTTGGGGAGTGAGGGGCATCACCGGTGAGCCATGCGACGTCGGAAGTCCGGCCACGTTCTGGAGATCCTTCACGGCGACTGGCAGGCCATGGAGCGGTCCCGACGGCTCATCGAGCGCGTCGAGCAGCGCTGCATCGCTGAGCACCGCCTCACGCGCTCGACGAACCGGGATGGCGTTCACGATCCCGTCCACCTCGTCGATTCGATCCAGGTGGGCAGTGACGACCTCGACGGCGGAGATCTCCCGTGCCTGCAGTCGTTCGGAGAGCTCGGTTGCCGTGGCGGTGATCAGCGGGTTGAGCACCCCGGGAGTATTGCAGGCCGAGCCTCTAGGCTCCGCCCGATGATCGAACGCGGAAAGACGATGTCGAACGAACTCGGGTGTCGGCGGGTGGGCGAGCTGTCGTGACTGCCATCACCGTTCTGCACCCGGGGGCGATGGGGGTGAGTGTTGCTGCGTCGTTCGTGGCTGCAGGTCACGACGTCCGATGGGTGGCACAGGGTCGCAGCGCGGCTACCTCGCAGCGTGCGACTGCAGCCGGTTTGCGGTCGGTCGACGAATTGGCCGCAGGCTGCGAGCATGCCGAGTTGGTGGTCTCGGTCTGTCCACCCTCCGTCGCAGTCGACGTCGCTCGCACAGTGGCGGCGACCGGGTTCGCCGGCACGTACCTCGATGCGAACGCGATCAGCCCGGAAACTGCAGCAGAGGTGGCGTCTGTGGTGGCGGCGTCGGGGGCCACACCCGTCGACGGATCGATCATCGGTATGCCGGCGCATCGGGCCGATACGACCCGGCTCTACCTCTCCGGGTCGGGTGCGTCGGAGTGGGTGGACGAGCTCACGGGTGGACCGTTGGCGGTGATCGGGATCGAGGGCGGTATCGGAGCGGCGTCGGCACTCAAGATGGCGTACGCAGGCTGGACCAAGGGTTCGTCGGCCCTGCTGCTTGCGTTGTTCGCCTATGCGGCCGAGATGGGTGTCGATGGTCCTTTGCTCGACGAGTGGTCTCGCTCGCAGCCACAACTGCCGGGGCAACTCGAAACGAGGGCGGCCAGCACCGGACCGAAGGCGTGGCGCTTCGTCGGAGAGATGGAAGAGATCGCCTCGGCGCTTCGTGCCGCCGGTTTGAGCGGGGGCTTCCACGACGGCGCGGCAGCCACCTACGCCGCGCTCGGTCGTTTCAAGGATGCATCACCGCCGCCCGATTTGGCTGCGGTTGTCGAGGCGCTGCGATCCCGAACGTGACGGTCACGCCGCCAACCCGGCGACAGGGTGGGTCACCGATCTCCCGAGTTCGTCGTGCTCACGGTCGAGAAGCGCAGCAGCATCGTTGGTTCGCCCGTCGTTGACGTACGCGGCGAGCAAGGTGTTGGTCACGAGGTCGCTCTGTGCTCTGCTGCCGCCGATGCGGGGGAGTTCGGTCATCATCGGCTCGAGGGTGTCGATCACATCGGCCCAGCGGGCGTTGGCGAACGCGTCGTACGCCCGTGCCACCTGCGCGCCGAATCCGCCGGCCGGTAGTCGGCCCTGCTCGGCCAACTCGTCGAGCACGGCGATGGTGGCTGCAACCTTGTCACTGTCGCCCAGCGCCGCATAGGGCAGCGCAGCGTGACAGTCGACGAACACGATCGGTTTGCGGAACGACGTTTCGTAGTGGTCTCGCACGGCCTCCCAGATCGCGGGGCTGCACTCGAGACCGGCGATCGCAGCCCGCCAGAGGAACGACGATGCGTCGGTGAACACGTTGATTGCTGGACTCGTGGTCGTGTCGGGCATGCAGTTTCGGGTGAAGGCATCCCAGGCAGCGTCGGCGTGTCCCGCTGTCATGAGTACGAGGGCGTAGTGCCACCAGAGGTGACAGTGGAGGATTCCGTCCCGGTCGGTGTCGGGCACGAATCCGGTCAGGAACTCGAGCGCGTCGGTGTCGGCACCACCCTCGTACAGGACGTGGGCCAGGGTGTGCGCAGCATGAGCGTTGGTTGGCCGCAACTCGAGCGCTCGTTCTGCCAGGGTGCGGGCTCGTTCCCAGTCTCCGGTCTCGGCGATCGCAAAGGCGTGGACAGTGAGGAACCACCAATCGTTTCCGTAGTGCGTGGCCAGCGGATCGAGGAACGCTCGTTGCTCTTCGAATCGGCCGATACGGCCGCTGAAGCCGATGGAGCCGAACACGCCGCTTGCGGGGGCAACGACGAATGCGTCTCGCGGATGCTCGGCCAGGTGCTCCATGGTCAGGTCGAGTGAGCGTGGGATGTCACCGCTGATGATCGCTGCGTAGATCTCGGTGTGCCGTCGCTCGCGGGCTGTGGTGTCGGCGGCGAGTGTGATCGCTGTCTCCATCCGGTCGCGTGCTTCGCGTCCATGCCCGAGCAGGTGGTCGTGACGAGCTCGGGCGACGTGGGCCAGTGCAAAATGCGGATCGGCTTCGATCGCTGCGTCGAGAACTGGGCCGATGCCTCCATCGCCGGCCAGCATTCGGTCGATCCCGTCGACGTAGAGGGCGCAAGCCTGCTCCGACGTCGTGGTGAGCTCGTTGTCGTACCGATCCGTCAGCATGTGTCGACCGTAGTGCGCCGAGGTTGCCGTGCAGGGGGCGCAGTCGACGCCGAACACCTCGATCCAGAGCCGAAAACGAACGAACCCGAGCCGACGAGGGCTCGGGTCCGGATCATGAACATGGTCGGGCAGGCGGGATTTGAACCCACGACCTCCTCGTCCCGAACGAGGCGCGCTACCAACCTGCGCCACTGCCCGCAGTGCAGAACAGGGAGGCTATCGGCTGACGCCGAGGACGGCTCCTGCGCTCAGGCGGATTCGGTGGCGTCGGCCAGTGCGGTTTCCACTGCCCGAAGAACGCGGAATGCATCGATCGGCTTGACGAGGTGACCGTCGGCCCGGGCCTCGTTCGCAAGGTAGACGTCGACGTCTCGGTCGAGCATGAGCAGGACCGGACGTTCATCGAGATCACCCATCTCTTCGCGCTGTCGCACGGCGAGGCACGTGGCGACACCACCCATGTTGCCGATCTGGAGATCGAGGAGCACGAGCCCAGGGTCGACCTCACCGATGGCGTGGACGACGTCGACACCGGCGCGAACCCGGTACAGCATGTGGGTGCCGGCGACCGCCGCCTCCACCTCGTCGGCCAACGCATCGGAATCGGTGGCGAGAAGGATGTCCGTCACGGCCCGGATCGTACACGCCGCCTCGGTTTCGCCCACTGTTCATCGAGTGGCGGTTGCCCGCGTGTTCGCCGGGGGCTCATGCGGTTACCATGCGGCCGTGCTTGAGATTCGGGTGGACCGTTCAGCGGGCGTCGACTACGTGCAGCTCTGCCCCGAGGGTGAGCTCGACGCGTACTCGGTTGCTGCGTTCCGTGAAGCGTTCGCCGAGCTCGGTGAAGAGTCGCGGTTGATCGTCGATCTCGGCGGCGTGCAATTCATGGACTCGGCCGGTCTGGGTGCGCTCATCGGCGGTATCCGTCGCGTGCGAGAAAACGACGGAGCAATCGCTGTGTTCTGTGATCGGGCCAACATCACCCGCCTCCTGCACACCACCGGTTTCGACCGGATCGTCACCGTGAGTGAAGAACTCACGGCCGCAATCGCAGCGCTCGACGAACCACCGGCTTGATCATGAGCGAGTCCGAGCCGCGCACTGGCGAGCGTGCATCGCACGATCCAGCAGAACCGTCTGCAACCGCCGAGATCGATGCGGAACTCGATGAGCTCGAGGCGGCGCTCGAGGCGGTCGATGCCGCACTGAAGGCGCTCGACGCCGACGATCTTGATACTGCGGAGGCGCTCACCGCATCACTGGGCGACACGAACGACGTGTCACCTGCTGATCCCTCGTTGTCGACCGAAGGCTGAGCTGTGGGCGCGCCGCGCTTCGTCACGTTTCTTTCGTTTGCCGGCGTGGTCGTCTTCATCCGTCGGGTTCTGCGTCGTCGAGCCGGTGACGGAGCAGACGCGGACGGGCCGATCCACTCCACCTCCCGCAGGGAGCGCTCGGTGGCGATGGCCCGACTCGCTGTGCGTCGCGCCGGCGACCGTACGTGGACGAAAGCCCGGCAGCAGTTGGCCGACGACGAGGGTCGACGTCGCATGCAAGCCGACCTCGAGCGGCGTGAAGCTGAAGACGTGGTAGCGGCCCTGGGCCACATGAAGGGCGCCATGATGAAGCTCGGCCAGATGGCCAGCTATCTCGACGAGGGCATGCCCGAGCCGATGCGCGAAGCACTCGCCGGCCTACGAAGCGATGCGCCACCGATGAGCGGTGATCTTGCGCTGAGCGAGATCGAGCGAGGGCTCGGGCGACCGCTGCACGATCTCTTCGACCATGTCGACCCCGAGCCGATCGCCGCAGCGTCGATCGGTCAAGTCCACCGGGCTCGAACGCTCGACGGGACCGAGGTTGCGGTCAAAGTTCAGTATCCCGGAATCGCTGAGGCGGTGGCAGCCGATCTCGACAACAGCGAGACGCTTGCGATGCTCCTCGGGATGGTCTTTCCGGGCCTCGATCCCCAAGAACTCGTGGAGGAGCTGCGAGCTCGGATCACCGAGGAGCTCGACTATGTCAACGAGGCCGACAATGTCCGCCTGTTTGCGGATTACTACCGCGGCCACCCACACATCTGGATTCCCGACGTCGTCACCACGCACTCGAGCGGCACGGTGCTCACGACCGAGTTCGTCGACGGGCAACGTTTCGAGTGTGCGTTCGACCTGCCGCAGGAGGAGCGCGATCGGGTCGCGGAGATCCTGTACCGGTTCGTGTTCCGCAGTCTGAATCGTCAGTACACCTTCAACGGTGATCCGCATCCTGGCAACTATCTCCTTGCGCCCGACGGCCGTGTCGCTTTCATCGACTTCGGTCTGGTGAAACATTTCGACCCGAACGAGATCGAACAGTTCGCCCGCTTGATTCGCGCCATGCTCGAGCGCAACGCCCGGGATTTCCGCCGCATTGCCGAAGAGGTGAAGGTGCTGCGGCCTGGCGCGCCGTTCGACGATCAGGAGATCTACGACTGGTTCGCCGCGTATTACGAGTTGATCCTCGACAACGAAACGATGCAGGTCACGAGCGAATACAGCGGTCGGCTGCTTTACAAGACCTTCGACGCTCGAACGAACGAGATCCTCAAGCACACCAACGTGCCGCCAACCTTTGCGTTGATCCAACGCATCAATCTCGGGCTGTTCTCCCTGTTGGGTCGGCTCGAGGCCACTGCGAACTGGCGAGCGATCAGCGAGGAACTCTGGGCCTGGACCAGCGCCCCCCCGTCGACGCCGATGGGTGAGGAGGAGGCGGCGTGGATCGAGGCTGGTGGTGGTGTTGTCAGCCCGACTGCTGGTTGAGACGGTCGCTGACCGCCATCAGATAGCCGGTGGCTCGTTCGTTCAATGGGTAGCGGTTGACGATCGACTCGAAGTCGGGGCCGTGGTTGGGAACGACCAAGTGTGCGAGTTCGTGGATGAGCACGCTGTCGAGCACCCACGGCGGCACGTCGACGAGACGATCGGAGATTCGGATGTCACCCGAACCGACCGAGCATGATCCCCAACGCTGGCGCTGGACCTTCGACCATGTGACCGACGTGGGGTGGGGGAGGCCGTAGTCGTCGGCGAGCGACTCGGCCCGCCGGAGAAGATCGATCGCCGACGAGCGACGTTCTCGTTCGATGCGAGCAACGACATCGTCGACGAAGCGCGCCTCGTCTTCGGCGGTCATCCACGCCGGGATCCGTACTCGGATGACGCCGTCGACGATTCTGGCCGAGACGGTTTTGTTGCGGCGTTCGGAGCGGATGACCTCGACGGGGTAGCGCGACGACATCCGACGTACGGCCGGATGGGCCGGGTCGTGGCGCGGATCGTCGGGCGTGGGTGAGACGGCGGGCATCAGACCATGTCATCGAGGTCGATCGAGACGTTCTCGGGGGCAAGTTCGATGCGTTCTCCCAGGTGCCACGCAGTGCCGTCGTGGTGAAGCCAACGTCCGCCGAGGTTGCCGATGCGTGCGTGGGTCTCGCCGTGGTGGCCTTCGATGCTGTAGATGACCCCGCCATGAGTCACGGCGAGGACGGTGCCCGACCCGCCGGTGTGCTCGAGGATTCCGTCGAGTGCAGCCCATACCCGTGCCAGCAAGATCTCGTCGGGCTCCCAGCCTGTCGGCCAGCGGCGAGCGGCGAGCGCACCGGGAAATCGGGCTTCGATCTCGTCACGGGTGAGTCCGGAGAAGTCGCCGGCGTCGCGTTCCTTCAGGCGAGGGTCGACAATGACGGGGCCGACTCCGATCGCGGAGGAAATGATCATGGACGTGTCGAGCGCCCGGCTGAGGTCGCTGGCAAAAATGGCGTCGAACGTCCCCGCCTGTCGAGCCGCAGCATGGGCCTGGGCCCGGCCCCGTTCGGAGAGGGGAGGGTCGGCCTGCCCCTGCCACCGGCCAGCGGCATTCCATTCCGATTGGCCGTGGCGAGCCAGAAGCAGATCGAGCATCGTGCCGCAAGGTACCGACGTCGTCCGACACGGATGGGGATGCCCCCCTGTGGAAATATCTTTCCGGTGTGCCTGGCGGGTGCGACGGACTCCAGGGCGGCGACGCCTCGTCGACGCGATAGGAAAGGGGGATGGCTGACGTGTCCCTTCGCTTGTTCGCATCTGCACGAGAGGCCGCTGGCACCGGCAAAGCGGTGATGACGGGGAACACTGTCGGTGACGTGCTCGATGCTGCCGTCGCCGCGTATGGCGACCACTTCGGGCACCTTCTCCCAACCTGCAATGTCTGGCGAAACGGTGAGCCGGCGGAGCGGTCAGACCGAGTGATCGACGGTGACGAGATCGCCGTGCTGCCGCCGGTTTCCGGCGGCTGAGCCCGTTCCCGGTAGGCTGAGGGGGTGATTCCCGAGCTGGAACGAGTTGTCGATCCCGCCTATGTGGTCGGCGTCGCTGAGGCGCCAATCGAGCGGATCAGGGCGATGCGCGCCGAGTGTGCAGAGCTCGAGAACGGCACGTCCTATGTCCGTCGGCTGGCCCAGGGTCGGCTCGATCTCCTCGCCGAGGAGACGAGGCGCCGTTCCGAGGGCGGGGGTGGCAATCTCGGCGAACTGGTCGCAGGCCTTGCCGACCTGATGAGCGAGCGGGTCCGGTCGTCGGTCTCTGGCCGTGTCGATCCGCAACTCGAGCCACCCGACCATGTGGTGGATCCGCTCTGCACCGTTCTCGACGCCGTGGTGGGGGCTCCGATCGTCTCTGCCGTCGCCGAGCTCACCGATACCGAATTGGCCGATGCACTGGACGGAATCCAGCACTTCGAGGTGGAGTTGTCGCACATCCGGCGCTCGCTGCACAGTGTGATCGACAGCCTCAACAACGAACTTGCCCGGCGCATCTCGGCGAGCGATTCGCCTGCCGGGCCGTCCTAGACGAGTCTGCTCGGAATGTCGGCTGGAGCGGAGAGGTTGAAGCGGTTGTGACCAGGGTCGCGATGCTCTCGCTCCACACGTCGCCGCTCGTGCAGCCGGGTGGCGGCGATGCCGGCGGTATGAACGTCTACGTACGCGAACTGGTCGCTGCGCTCGCGCACGGCGGTACGGACACCACCGTGTACGTCCGCCGTTGGAGCAACGATCTGCCGACGCGGCTGACGGTGGAACCCGGCTTCGAGGTCGTGCATGTCGATGCGGGACCGACGACGCTCGCCAAGGAAGACCTGCCCGGCGTTGTCGATGCCTTTGCAGACGGGGTGCGCCACCAACTCGAGGTTCGTCCTGTCGACGTGCTCCACGCCAACTATTGGCTGTCAGGCGTGGCTGGCCACCGACTCAAGCACGAACTCGACCTCCCTCTGGTGTCGACGTTCCACACGCTCGCTCGAGTGAAGGCCGAGACCGGTGATCGCGAGCCGCAGCATCGGATCGACGCCGAAGCCAGCGTCATTGCGTGCAGCGATGTGATCACGGCCAACTCGGTGGTCGAGATGGACGAGCTCATCACGCACTACGGAGCCGAATCCCGCCGCATCGAGGTCGTGCCCCCAGGCGTCGATCATGCGTTCTTCTCCACCGGTTCTCGACACGGTGCTCGTCAGGCGCTCGGGCTGGGCGAGGAACCGGTGCTGTTGTTCGTCGGCCGGATCCAGCCGCTCAAAGGCGCTGATGTCGCAGTCGAAACGCTCGCCCGTCTGCAACAGCATGACGGCCGGGAGCCACGTCTGTTGATCGTTGGCGGGGCGAGTGGTGCCGAGGGAGATGACGAGGTTGCAAAGCTGCAGCGACTCATCGCACATCGAGGGCTCACCGAGCGGGTGACCATGGTGCCACCCCAGCCGCACCACTTGCTCTCCACCTACTACCGGGCAGCCGATCTCGTTCTCGTCCCGTCACGCAGCGAGTCGTTCGGGCTCGTGGCGCTGGAAGCGGCGGCCTGCGGTGTTCCGGTCGTGGCATCCGATGTCGGTGGACTCCGCACCCTCGTCGATCACGGCCGCACCGGTCTGCGGATTCCGGGCCGCGATCCGGCCGATTTCGCCGCTGCCGTGGACCAGATCCTCAGCGACCGGGTCTTTGCCGATCATCTTTCTCGTCGGGCGGTCGAGGCCGCGTCGTCGTACACCTGGACATCGATGGCTGCTCGACTTCGTCGGGTCTACCTCGACCTCTCCGAGCGCGTACCGGTCGACTGTCTCGCCTGAGGTTTCGTGGACCTCTCACCCCCCGCCACTCCTCAGGAATTGGACGAGCTCGAGGCGCGCATCACCGCCTGGCTCGATGCCGAGCTGGCGGCCAACCCGATGATCGATGCGGTCGAGCGCGGCCGGCCCGGAGAGCGCCGATGGTACGTGCGCCTTCGGGGTGAGGAGAAAGATGTCTGGACCGCATGGTGGACAATCAATCAGCGCACCTTCCGCTACGAGACCTTCCTCATGCCGGCGCCGGAGGCACATGAGCAGGCGTTCTACGAACACCTCCTCATCCGCAACCGGGAGTTGACCGGGATGAATCTCGAGATCGGTGACGAACACGCAATCTTCCTCGCCGGTTCTCTGCCGCTTCATGCGGTCACCGACGCCGACCTCGACCGAGTCCTCGGCTCGATGTGGGCCTACGTCGAACGGATCTTTCGGCCGGCGCTGCGGATTGGGTTCCCTGGTTTCGAGAAATAAGATTGCTTTTGACTATGTTTCATGTATTCTCGAAGTCGTCGGGGGCGGGGTAAGACGCTTGGGGAAGTGTGATCTCGCCCCGCCGCCGGCACCACCTCCGCTACCGTGCCGAGCATGACCGAGCAGACCGTGCGGCTCCAGTTCATCGGTGGAGGCAAGATGGCCGAAGCTCTGCTGGGCGGCATGATCTCGGACGGCTGGGCCGAGGCAACCGAGATCCACGTGGTCGAACCGGTGTCGGAGCGCCGCACGATGCTCGCCGAAGCTCATCCCGGGCTGTCGGTCGGCATCGCACCGATGGCGGAGATCGACGCCGTGCTGGCGGTCAAACCGCAGGTTGCGCCCGTGGTCTTCCCGGTACTCGCCGACGCACGGGTACCGCGGCTGCTGTCGATTGCGGCTGGTATCACCACTGCCACCATGGAAGCAGCGCTCATCGAGGGTGTCGCCGTGGTGCGGTCGATGCCGAACACACCGGCTCTCGTCGGACAGGGAATGGCAGCGATCGCGGCCGGTGCGCATGCGAGCGAAGCCGATCTCGACTGGGCCACGTCGATACTGACGGCTGTCGGCCGGGTGGTCGTCGTCGCCGAATCCGACCTCGACGCCGTCACGGGAGTGTCCGGATCCGGGCCCGCCTATGTCTTCCACTTGGCGGAAGCACTCATCGCAGCCGGTGTCGCCCAGGGACTCACGCCAGCGGTCGCCGACACGCTGACCCGGCAGACGTTGCTCGGTGCTGCGGCTCTTCTCAGTGAATCTGGAGAAGACCCCGCCAAGCTCCGTGTCAATGTCACCTCGCCGAACGGCACGACGCAGGCCGGTCTCGAGGTGTTCGCAGACCACGGCTTCGTGGAACTGATCGACCGGGTGGTCGCAGCGGCCGCTGACAGATCACGCGAGCTCGGCGGGTAGCGTCGATCTCGTGGATGGGTCCGCTCTTCGCTACGACACGATTTCGTTTCTCTCCGATTTCGGCACTGCCGACGAGTTCGTCGGTGTCGTACATTCGGTGATTCGATCGATCGCCCCTGCCGTCACCGTGGTCGACGTCAGTCATGGCATTCCGAAATTCGATACCCGGGCCGGCGGGCTGGCGCTCGCTCGTGCCGCCAACTATCTGTGCCCGGGGGTAGTGGTTGCGGTCGTCGATCCGGGCGTCGGCACCCAGCGGCGCCCGGTCGCCGTCGAAGTCGGTGACGGCATGTCGGTGCTCGTCGGTCCGGACAACGGTGTACTCGCCCCGGCGGTCGGGATGGTTGGTGGCGCAACGCGTGCCGTCGAGATACGGAACCCCGACGTGTGTCTCCCTCGGGCTGGCGGGTCGACCTTCGATGGTCGCGACGTGTTCGCGCCGGCGGCTGCGCATCTCTGTCTTGGGGTGCCGATGACCGATCTGGGGCCTGAGATCGACCCGGCCAGCCTTCTGCCAGGGGTGTTGCCCATCAGCCGGTTCGAGCCCGGCATCGACGGTGATGAGCTCGTGTGTGAGGTTCTTTGGGTTGATCAGTTCGGCAATTGTCAGCTCAACGTCGACCCCATGGAGATGCTCGCGTTCGGTGGCGAGGTGATCGTCTCGATCAACGGCGACGACCGCATCGGTCTGCCTGTGGATGCATACGACCAGATTCCCACCGGCCGTGTCGGGCTCGTGGTCGATTCGAGTGGTTTGCTCTCGTTGGCGGTGGCGCGCAGCTCTGCGGCAGACGAACTCGAACTCGGTGCGGGCATCGAGATTCGCCTGCGACCGCTGCCCGACAGTGACCGGCCCAACGGTGTCGTCACGCCGGTTCAGCTCGGGAATCGGCCCGACGATCGGCAAGGAGACCTCGCATGAGAGCTGGGACCACCCTCGTTGTCGGCCTGTTGCTCCTTGTCATCCTTGGAGCTGCAGCTCTCCAGTTCGTCCTGCTGACCTAGGTGGTCGCTGCGATCCGATCGCGGCTGAATCGGGTTGCGCCGCGCCACACGAGCGCAACGGCAATCAGCCAGATCACCGCGCCGATTGCCAACGCCAGCCGCAAACTCACCAACAACACGCCGGTCGATTGGCCGACTGCGAGGAAGATGAGCGGGAGGATGACGGCCCCACCGAGTTGGTTTGCTTCCTGGCTCGTTCTGGCCCGGGCAGAGACACGCACCATCACACCGAGTCCGAGCAGCGCCACTGCGGGTGCGACCCAGAAGATCATCACGAGCCAGAGTTGGTTGGGGACGAGGAGTCCCTCGACTCGCCCCCACGACACAGTGTTCGCAACCATGCAGAAGGCCAGAAAGCCTCCCCAGGAGACGACGATGGCGGGGAGCATTCCGGTCAGGAGCTTCGCAATGAAGAGGTCACGCTCGGAGATCGGCAGATGCAGCAGTGTCTCCATCGTGCGCCGCTCCTTTTCGCCTGCGAAGGCATCGGCGGCGATCACTGCGCTCACCATCAACGGCACGATCATGAACAGTGGGGCGAGCAGAAAGCCGAGCACGAGCGTGAGGAGTTGCGCCTCGGGTGGGAGTGCTTCGATCGGTTCGGCGAGTCTGCGGGGAAGCGAGTCGAGGAATGCCTCGGCTCCGAGCCCGGACGGTGTCGATCGCGCTGCGTAGCCGATCGTGAGCGGAAGAACGACCATGAGCAGGATCGGAACCAGCAGCATCGGGATGACGACCGCCTTGCTGCGGCGGATCGCCGTAAGGTCCTTGCGCACGAGCGCGCCGACCGCCGGCCACTGGATCCCCCTCATGACGCCGGATCCGTAGCGAAGGTCTGCTCGAGCGCGAAGTACACGTCCTCCATCGACGCCGGTCGGAGATGTGCCCCGAACACCGCAACCCGTTCCTCGTGAAGCGAAGCGAGGATCGTTGGTACGACGTTTCGCTCGCGCACACCAGCCGTCATGCCGGAGTCGGTCGCCTGGCAGTGCGTCACCCCAGCGGTTGCGATCATGAGGTCGACCTCGGAACCGGTGGCCGGACGCCCAAGGTCGATGTCGATCGGCATCCCGTCCCACAGGGTGGCTGCGAGTTCATCAGGGCGACCGATCGCCATCAGACGACCATGGTCGAGCACAGCCATACGGTCGGCGACTCGGCCTGCCTCACCGAGAAAGTGTGTGGCGAGGACGACGGTACGACCGTGTTCTCGGGCGAGAGATCCGATCAGATCGGTGACGTCTCGGGTGGCGGCCGGATCGAGCCCACTGGTCGGCTCATCGAGGAACAACAGCTCGGGGTCGTGGACCAGAGCACGGGCCAGCGCAAGCCGCTTGCGCTGCCCGGTCGAGAAGCCGACGGTTGTCTCGTCGGCATAGTCGGCCATGGCGAACCGTTCGAGCTGCTCGTCGATGCGTCGACGAGCAGTTGCTCGATCGAACCCGCGGATGCGCGCTGCGAACTCGAGGTTCTCGCGCGCAGTCAGGCGGTCGTCGAGCCCGGCGTTCTCCGTGAGCACTCCAGTCCGTCGGCGAATCGCGTTGCCCTCGGTCGCCGGGTCGAGCCCGAGCACCTCAGCGGTGCCGCTGTCTGGTCGAAGGATGCCGTTGAGGAGTCGAACCGTGGTCGTCTTGCCGGCTCCATTGGGGCCGAGCAATGCCAACACCTCACCTCGCAGCACGCCGAGATCGAGTTCGTCGAGCGCAACTCGGTCGCCGAACGTGCGAGAGAGGCCGCGGGTCCTGATCGCCAGGTCGGTCACAACTCGAGTCAGGTGCCGATCTGCTCGAGGAGTTGGAGCAGGGCGACGATGCGACCGGCATCGACGTCGGCCGGGGCAAGCGCAGTTGGAGATGCAAGGTCTGGGACGGTCGTAGTCGTCGTGGGCTGTGAAGGTGGCGCAGTCGTTGTCGGCCCTGAGGGTGGCGCAGTCGTGGTCGTCGGCGCCTTCGTGGTCGTCGGCGGTTGTGTCGTTGTCGTGGTCGTTGTCGTGGTCGTTGTGGTGGTCGTGGTCGGTGGTGCCTCGAGGAAGCGGTGGGTCGTGTAGAGCGTTCCGCCCTTCCACACGACACCCACGCCGACGTGGGTGAAGCCCGGATCGGTGAGGTTGCTGTAATGGCTGGGGCTTGCCACAAAGGCGTTCATGAGGTTCGACACGCTCGGTCCGAACCCTACGTTCTCACCCATCCTCAGCCAGGGGCCGGTGTAACCGGCGGCGAGGGGTGATGCGTGGAAGATGTAGCCGGCATCGGCCATCTCCTGGGTATGGGCACGCGCCAGGTTCGCCAATTGGACGTCGACCGTGAGCGTTGGCAGCCCGGCGTTGGCTCGCAGATTGTTGATCCTCGAGACAAAAGCTGCCTCGTCACTGGCGGTGGCTGCCGCCTGCGGCGCGTCGCGAACCATGAGCGCGCCGAACAACGTGAGCGCCATCACGACGATGGCGACGGTCCGCCTCCGTGGGCGGGCCGGGGTGGGGGAGGCGGCTCGAAACGTCACCATCTCCATTCGGTTGCGAACACCGGTTCCTTTAGCCAGTCCGTGCCAGACTTCTGCTCTGTGAACATTGCGACACTTTTCGCCGAACATCCGAAGGACCGTACCGCCATTGTGGCCGGAGCCGACCGGATCACGTACGGACAGCTCGAGACCGAAGTTGCCAAAACCCGCGGCGTTCTGACATCGCTCGGCCTTGAGCCCGGCGACCGGGTCGCCATTCTGTGCGCCACCAACTTTCGCTTCGTTCGAGCGTGGTTCGGCATCACTGGTGCAGGCATGGTTGCCGTCCCTCTCAATCCCCAGAGCCCGGCTCCCGAGATCGAACGAGAGCTTGCTTCGGTGGGCGCAAAAGCGGTCATCGCAGGTCCGGCCGGGATCGCAGTGCTCGAGGCGATCGATCGGGCCATGGTCCCCGCGCTCCGTCACGTGCTTCGTCCCTCCGCTGTGGCACTTCCCGATTCGATCGATTTGGACGCCATGCGTTCTGAGGTCGAGCCGGTAGGAATCGTTGAACGCAGCGACACCGACCTCGCGGCGCTGATGTTCACCAGCGGCACAGCGGGAGCGCCGAAGGCAGCCATGCTCAGCCACGGCAACCTCGCTGCGAACCTGAACCAGACCGCCTCGACCGGCGGGCGACAGATGCGTCCCGACGATGTCGTTCTCTGTGTTGTGCCCCTGTTCCACATCCTTGGTCTGAACTCACTGCTGAACTACTCGTTGTTCATCGGGGCCACGCTCATCCTGCAGGAGCGCTTCGATCCCATGACGGTGTTCGACACCGTTCGAGACGAACAGGTCACGGTTCTCATCGGCCCGCCCACCCTGTGGGTGGCGCTGAGCCAGGTTGATCTCGTTCCCGGGGACGCACTGTCGACCATCCGAATCGCAATGTCGCGCGCCGCCATGATTCCCGACCGGGTGGTCGAGGACATCGCCGGGCGCTTCGGCGTCCGTGTGCTCGAGGGCTACGGTCTGACCGAGGCTGGCCCCGGCGTGATCATCGCACTCGAGGACGACACGCCCGTCGGCTCGATCGGTCGACCTCTCGTCGGTGTCGAGATTCGGATCATTGACGATACGGGGCGTGACGTTTTCGTCGGGGATGCCGGGGAGATCATTGTGCGTGGCGCCAATGTCTTCGCCGGCTATCTCGACGACCCCGAATCGACGGCCAGGGTGCTCGATGCCGATGGTTGGCTTCGTACCGGCGATATCGCCGTGGTTGACGACGATGGCTACATCTACATCGTCGACCGTTCGAAGGACCTGATCATCGTGTCGGGCTTCAATGTGTACCCGGCCGAGATCGAAGAGGTCCTCGCCGCACACAGTGGTGTCGCCGATGCAGGGGTGGTCGGCGTCCCTCATCCGCACACGGGTGAAACCGTCAAGGCGTTCGTCGTCGCCGAAGAGGGTCAGGAGGTGGAGGAGGACGATCTGATCAGCTGGTGTGCGGCCGAGTTGGCCCGCTACAAGTGCCCGACGAAGATCGATCTCATCGACGAGATCCCGCGGGGGCTGGGCGGCAAGATCCAACGCAGGCAACTGCTCGACGGTTGATGTACGCCGTCGAGCGTCTCATCGATGCGCCGATCATCGACGCGTCGACAGATCGGTCGATCGGTCACAACATCCAGGGCCCGTCACTGATCCGGGTCCCAGACTGGGTTGCGAACCCGTTGGGTCGTTACTACCTCTACTTCGCCGATCACAAGGGATCGTTCATCCGTCTTGCCCATGCAGATGCCCTCCATGGACCGTGGACGGTCCACCGGCCCGGGACCCTGCATCTGGCCGAATCCTGCTTCCCGAGCGAAGACCTCGAGGTGGACGACGAGATGTACGAGACGTTCCGCTCGGCGGTCGAGACGCAGCTCGGCGATCAGATGCCGAACGAACTGAGGGAGGATCTCGTCGTCGCCCACATTGCGTCACCCGATGTTCATGTCGACGACAAGCGACGAGAGATCGTCATGTACTTCCACGGATTGGAAGCCGTCGGCCATCAGGTCACCCGCCGAGCGACATCAGTGGACGGGTTGCACTTCGCAGCGCAGCCAGACGTGCTGGGGCCCTCCTATTTTCGCTGTTTTCGCCACGATGGATGGTGGTACTGCCTCGCAATGCCTGGCAGGTTCCTTCGATCGCGCGACGGCCGTACTGCTTTCGAGTCAGGGCCAACCCTGTTTTGTCCATCGATGCGTCACTCGGCGGTTCGGTTGATCGGCGATGTACTCGAGGTCTTCTGGACGCGGGTTGGCGATGCGCCGGAGCGCATCCTGCGCAGCACGATCGAGCTCGGCCGGGACTGGCAGACGTGGTCGGCATCCGAGTCGGTCGAGGTCCTCAGACCCGAGCGGCCGTGGGAGGGCGTACACGAACCCCTGACACCCTCACGACGGGGTGCGATCACAGTGGCAGCGAATCAGCTACGTGATCCGTGCGTGTTCGAAGAGGAGGGACGGGTGTTCCTGTTGTACGCCGTGGCCGGCGAGTCCGGTATCGGTATCGCCGAGCTGACTGCCGGCGTCTGACTGGGCCGAGGTTGACGCTCGTGAAGGAGAGGCTTGTGAAATTGTGATTTACCTTGTGAATGGGTGCACAAGTTCGTACCGTTTGCCCATGAACTCCATCGGTCGCATCCCCGACGCCACCGTGGCCAGGCTTCCGCTGTACCTGCGGGGTCTCGATGCGTTCCCGGTCGGTGGTGCAGCGACCGTTTCTTCCGAGGAGTTGGCCGCGCTTGCAGGTGTGAACGCGGCAAAGGTTCGCAAGGATCTCTCCTACCTCGGTACCTACGGGACCCGTGGGGTCGGCTACGACGCCGACTTCTTGCGGTTCGAGATCAGCCGTGCGTTGGGTGTTGCCAACACGTGGCCCATTGTGGTCTGCGGAATGGGCAACCTCGGTCGGGCCCTCGCCAACCACAGCGGCTTCGCCGAGCGAGGTTTCCCTGTCGTAGCCGCCATCGACACCGACCCCGACAAGATCGGCGTCGAGATCGACGGTATTGCGGTGTATGGGCCCTCTGCGTTGGCCTCGGTCGTTGCGAAGCACGACGTTGCAGTGGGCATCATCGCAACCCCACCCGAGGCGGCACAGGGAACAGCCGACCGGCTCGTCGACGCCGGGATCACGTCGATCATGAGCTTTGCTCCCATCGTCCTCACCGTTCCCGACGGCGTCGACCTTCGAGCCGTCGATCTCGCGACCGAGCTCCAGATCCTTGGCTTCCACCTGCACCGCTCCCGGCTCGTCGGCGGTGCCGACGTCTCCGGGGACCGCGAGCGAGATCTGTTGGTCGGGGAAGGACCGGTGTGACGGTCGTCCCCGACTCACGTTTGGCCGGCGTCAGCCGATACCGTTCAGGGGTGGCTGCGGCCATCTTCTGTCCGTCCAGCGTCCTGCTCACCACCTGAGGTTCCCCGCTCGTGTCGATCGTCGCCATCGGTTGCAACCACCGGTCGACTCCGCTCGCCGTGCTCGAGCGGATGACGATCGCGGCCGACGACATCCCGAAGGCACTTTCCGATCTTGGGGCGGCCGACAATTTGTCCGAAGTCGTTGTGCTCTCGACCTGCAACCGTGTCGAGATTTACGCCAATGCCGAGCGGTTCCATGGCGGATACCAAGACATCCGAGAGTTCATCGGCCGCTATGCCGGCCTTGCTCCAGAAGACATCGCCGACCACCTCTACGCATTGCACGACGCCGAGGCAGTACGTCACCTCTTCTCGGTCACGGCCGGACTCGACTCGGCGGTTGTCGGTGAGCATGAGATCCTCGGCCAAGTTCGCACCGCCTGGGAGCAGTCCTCCGAACACGGCACCATCGGCTCGGTTCTGGGGCCGCTGTTTCGTCATGCACTCGAGACCGGGAAGCGGGCCCGAACCGACACCGCAATCGGTCGGGGTATCGCCTCGGTCTCTCAGGCTGCAGTCGCCCTCGCGTCGGCCCATCTCGACGGGCTCGGTGGTCGACCCGTGCTCGTGCTCGGCGCCGGCGAGATGGCGGAAGGCACGGTCAAGTCGCTCGCCGCAGCCGGCACGTCGGACATCTTCGTGGCCAACCGCACCTGGGAGAATGCTGTACGGCTCGCCGAGGTGTGCGGTGGAACCGCCGTCGGTCTCGATCACGTCCCCGACGCACTGGTGGCGGTCGAGATGCTCGTCACCACCACGGGTGCGCAGGACATCATTCTCAATCACGTCGACATCGCTGACGTGATCGGCCGCCGAGCTGGGCGTGAGCTCGTCATCGTCGACGTCGCCGTTCCTCGTGATGTCGATCCGGCCGCTGCCGATCTCGACGGTGTCACCCTGCTCGACATGGACGACATCGGCGCGTTCGTCGATCAGCAGATGGTCACTCGCACCCGGGTCATCGGCAATGTCGAGACGATCGTCGACGAGGAGGTTGCGCGCTTCCAGGCCGTCACCTCGGCTCGCGAGGTTGCTCCTCTGGTGTCGCAACTGCGAAGCCGAGGCTCGGAGATCGCAGACGCCGAACTGAGCCGATTCGCCGCCAAGTTCGCCGATCTGGAGGATGCCGAACGTGAGGCGGTCGAGGCGTTGGCGCGAGGCATCGTCAACAAGCTGCTGCACGAGCCGACCGTTCGGCTCAAGGATGCCGCCGGGCGCGCCCGCGGTGATCGTCTGGCCGAGTCGCTGCGCGACCTCTTCGATCTCTGACGCCGGTGCCTGATCTGCGAGCCGCCACCCGGGGCAGCCCGCTGGCGCTGTGGCAGACCCGCCACGTGGCTGCGTTGCTCGGGCGTGGTGTCGAGGAAGTCGTGGTGTCGACCGTCGGCGATCGCAACACCGACGTGCCGATTCACTCGATGGGCGGCAAGGGAGTGTTCGTCAAGGAAGTCCAGGCTGCCGTGCTCGACGGCCGCGCCGACTTCGCCGTCCACTCGGCGAAGGACCTTCCGGCCGTGACGCCCGACGGCCTCGTTCTCGTTGCCGTGCCCACTCGCGCCGATGCTCGCGATGCGCTCGTCGGGTCATCCTGGGCCGACCTTCCGCTCGGAGCTCACGTCGCCACCGGCTCGGTGAGACGACGCGCCCAGATGGCGTGGCATCGGCCGGACCTCGTGTTCTCAGAACTCCGCGGCAACATCCAGACGCGGCTCGGCAAGCTCGAGTCCGAAGGGTTCGATGCCATCGTGATGGCTGCCGCCGCCATCGATCGGCTCGAGCTCGTGATCACGAGCACGGTCGACCGGCTCGAGCCGTCGGTCATCGTGCCGCAGGTCGCACAGGGCGCACTGGCGATCGAGTGCCGCTCCGACGATGTCGACACCATCGCAACCCTGGTTGCGGTCGAGGATGCCGCCGCCCGTCGTGTGGTCGACGCCGAGCGGGCATTCCTTTCCGAACTTGGTGGTGACTGCGAACTGCCGGCGGGCGCAAACGCCTACCGCACCGCCGACGGTGACTTGGCGATGGTCGGTGTGCTCTCGTCGCTCGACGGACGCAGACTTCTTCGCGAAGCGCGCGTCGGCGACGATCCCGAGCGCCTCGGCCGGAGCATCGCCCGCTACCTTCTCGACGACCTCGGGGGGCGCAGCCTGTTGGAGAACACCCCGTGACCGAAGGTCGACTCGACCGGCTGCGGGTCGTCGTGACTCGTCCCCGCGAGCAGGCTGCGCCACTCGTCAGCGCGCTCGAGACGCTCGGCGCCGACGTCGTACTGGTGCCGACGATCCGGATCGACGACCCGCCCGATGGTGGACTGGCGCTGCGGGCCGGACTTCGAGCGCTCGGCGCCGACGATTGGGTTGTGATCACGAGCCCGAACGGCGCAACCAGGGTTGGTCGGATCGTGGCCGAGACCCCCCTGGCCGCCGGCGTCAACGTGGCGGTGATCGGTTCGGGCACCAAGGCACGAGCGGAGGCCGAGGGACTCACCGTCGATCTCGTGCCCGACGAGGCGATCGCCGAGGGGTTGGCTGCCCGCTTCCCTGCCCGTCCGTCGACCGGTGGCCGGGTGCTGCTCGCCCGCGCCGAGGTCGCTCGCGAGACCCTGCCGCTCCAACTGACGTTCATGGGATGGAATGTCGATGACGTCGTCGCCTATCGGACGGTGCCCGTCGACATCGACGAGGACGCAAAGTCGGCGTGTCGCTCGGCCGACGCAGTCATCTTCACGTCCGGCTCGACGGTGGAGAGCCTCGTCACCGCAGTGGGGCTCGAGGGTCTCCCACCGACCGTGTTCACGATCGGACCGGCCACCGCCGAGGTCGCCACAAATCTCGGGGTCGGCGTCGACGTCGTCGCAGCCGAACACTCCATCCCGGGTCTCGTCGACGCGATGCGGGCTCATTACGCCAACCGGCCCTACGTCCACGCCGAGGACCCCGCAAGCATCGATGCCCAGCGGTGTCTGCAGCACTACGTCGCCGAGGTCGCGGGGCGCCTCGACGGCGCAGTCGATCTCGAGGCCCTCCCGATCTCCGATGCTGACGGTGTGATGCCCCCGAACCGTCGGTTTCTCGTCGCCCGGCTGGATGGACGAGCGGTTGGCTGTGGCGGCCTCGACCGAACGGCGCCCGACACGGCCGCCATCGAGCACCTGTGGGTGTCGACCGATGTTCGCCGTCGTGGAATCGGTCGAGCGCTGCTCGAGCACCTGATCGTCGAGGCGCGTCGACTCGAGTGTCGATGGGTTCGAGTCAACGCCGATCCGACCTTCACCGAGGCGATCTCCTTCCTGCGGTCGGCTGGGTTCGTCGACGAGTCGGCCTTCGACGACCAGCATGATCCGCAGCGCCGGCTCACGCTCCACCTCGACTGACGCGAGAATCTCGACATGCAACCAGCGGCCGTCATCTTCGACTTCGACGGGACCATTGCCGATACCGAGTGGCCCGTGTACGAGGCCGCCCGGATCGCCCATCACCACCATGGGTTGGCACTCCCGGTGGAGGAGTGGGTGAAGATCGTCGGGGCGGCCGACAACCCGACGCTCGAGGACCGTTTGAAGCGTGAGCTCGGGCGCGACCCTGACCCCGAGGCGATCGAACAGGCGAAGAGCCTCCATGCCGAGGCTCGAGAACGGGTGCCTGTTCTCCCCGGGGTGTGTGACGTGATCGGCGCAGTCGAGGCTGCGGCGCGGGCCCTTTCCATCGCAAGCAGCTCACCGATCGGATGGGTCGAGGGGCATCTGGAGCGCCTGGGTCTGCTCGAGCACTTCGATGCGCTCAGCACCCGCGATCAGGTCGATCGGGGCAAGCCGGCTCCCGATCTCTTCCTCCTGGCTGCCGCCAAGCTCGACGTCGACCCGGGCGAGGTCATTGTGATCGAGGACTCCAAGAACGGTGCGATCGCTGCGAAAGCGGCGGGGATGACATGCATCGTCGTCCCCAACAGCATCACGAGGCACGACATCCCCAGAGAGGCCGACATGGTGCTCGACTCGCTGATCGACTTCCCCTACGCCGACTTCGGACTCGAGGCGCCCCGCTGATGGTCGAGATCGACGGCCCTCGCCTGCTGCGGTCCCTTCGGGAGCTTCGCACCTTCGGAGCCACCGGCTCGGGTGTGGTTCGGCCCACCTTCTCCGACGTCGACATGACGGCCCGTCGCTGGCTCGTCGCACAGATGTCCGAGGCCGGTCTCGAGGCCAGCATCGACGGCATCGGAAACGTGATCGGCCGCTCACCCAACCCGGGCCCTGCGGTGGTGCTCGGGTCGCACTCCGACACCCAACCCGAGGGCGGTTGGCTCGACGGCGCCATGGGTGTCATGTACGGCATCGAGGTCGCCCGGTCACTGCTCGCCGATCCGGCAACCGCGCATCTGGCCGTCGACGTCGCAGCCTGGGCCGACGAAGAGGGCACGTATGCGTCGGCACTCGGAAGTCACTCCTTCGTCGGTGAGTTGACCGACGCCTCTCTGGCGGCAACCAATGCCGACGGCGAGAGCGTGGCCAGTGCGTTGAACCGGGTCGGTCTCGCCGGGGTCGATCCGATCTGTCTCGAACCCGATCGCCATGTCGCCTACCTCGAAGCCCATATCGAGCAGGGTCCGCATCTCGAGGCGTCGGGCAACCGCATCGGAGTGGTCACCGGCATCGTTGGGATCTCCGGCGCGACGGTGCGGTTTCGCGGTGAACAGAACCATGCGGGCACGACCCCGATGTCGATGCGAAAGGATGCCGCAGCATCGCTGTTCGAGTTCGGCGTGCGCTTCCGGTCGCGCTTCGCAACCGTTGCCGGCCCTGCCTCGGTCTGGACGATCGGCAACCTCGGGGTGCACCCGGGGGCAGACAGCATCGTGGCGGGGGAGGCATGGTGTCGGGTGCAGTATCGCGACGCGTCGGTGCAGGTGATGGATCGGTTCGCCGACACCCTGACGGCGCTCGTCGCTGAACTCGACGACGAGGGCCCATGCCGAGTCACGGTCGAGACCGGCGACCGCGGGATGGTCCCGGTGACGATGGACCCGGCGATCGTCGCCGTTCTCGGCTCGGCTGCCGAACGACGTGTGCCTGGGGCCTGGGTCGAAATGCCGAGCGGTGCGGGCCACGACGCCAACACGTTCGCCCCCCATCTCCCCACCGGCATGCTGTTCATCCCCAGCATCGGCGGAGTGAGTCATGATTTCGCCGAGGACTCCCATGACGACGACATCGTCCTCGGCTGCCGCGTTTTCGCCGACGCCGTCGAGGCCTATCTCACCTCGTTGTGAACGAGCGATCCCACGGATTGCGGGGCCGCCGTGGGCCTCGCACTTCGTCGGTGGGTAGCCTCACGACGTGACCTTTCCGCAGCGCCGGCTTCGTCGGCTCCGTCGAACCGAGGCCCTTCGTCGCATGGTCCGCGAGAGTCGGCTGCACCCCGATGACCTGATCGCGCCGCTCTTCGTGAAGGAGGGCGCCGATGCGCCGGTCCCGATCGCGTCACTCCCCGGCCAGTTCCAACACACCCGCGACTCGCTTCGCCAAGAGGTTCGCGAGATCAAAGACCTGGGTGTCCCCGCTGTCGTCCTGTTCGGTGTGCCCAAGCACAAGGATCCTGAAGGCTCTGAGGCGTGGAACCCCGACGGCATCGTCCAGCTCGCCATTCAGGACCTGAAGGACGACCACGGTGACGAGCTGGTCGTGATCGCCGATCTGTGTGTCGACGAGTACACCAGCCACGGGCACTGTGGCGTGCTCGACGCCTACGGCCAACCCGACAACGATGCCACCCTCGAGCTCTACGAGCAGATCGCGGTCGCCCAGGCGACTGCGGGGGCCGACATCTGTGCGCCGAGCGGGATGATGGACGGTCAGGTGTTCGCCATTCGCGAAGCCCTCGATGATGCGGGATTCGATCAGGTCGCGATCTTGGCCTATGCCGCCAAGTTCGCCACGGCGCTCTACGGCCCCTTTCGCGACGCCGTCGATGTCACCATCGAAGGCGGTGGGAACCGCAAGGGCTACCAACAAGACGTCGCAAATACCCGCGAGGCGATGGAAGAGATCCGAGAAGACATCGGCGAAGGCGCCGACATGGTCATGATCAAGCCGGCGATGCCGTACCTCGACCTCATCGCCCGGGCTCGACAGGAACTCGACGTGCCGATCGCCGCCTACCACGTGAGTGGTGAGTACGCGATGGTGCATGCTGCGGCACAGAACGGCTGGCTCGAACTCGAAGCTGTTGCGTTCGAGCACGTCGGTGCCATCAAACGGGCCGGTGCCGACCTCGTCCTGACCTATTTCTCTCGGCTGATCGCCCAAGGGCTCCAGTGAGCAGCAACGAGTCACTCTTCGAACGGGGTCAGGCCGTCATCCCTGGTGGTGTCAACTCACCGGTTCGAGCCTTCGGCTCCGTCGGCGGCACGCCGTACTTCGTGGAGCGCGCCGAGGGGCCCTTCGTCTTCGATGTCGAGGGCAGGCGTTACATCGACTACGTCCAGAGCTACGGCCCGAGCATCCTCGGTCATGCCCACCCGGCGATCCTGGCCGCCATCAACGACGCCGCCTCGCGCGGCACCAGCTACGGCGCTCCGACCGAGAACGAGGTTCGAATCGCCGAAGAGATGTGCGACCGCGTGGCCGGGATGGAGATGGTGCGGCTGGTGTCGAGCGGCACCGAGGCGGCGATGAGTGCCATCCGCCTTGCGCGGGGTGCGACCGGTCGCGACAAGATCGTGAAGTTCGCTGGCAACTATCACGGTCACACCGACTCACTGCTGGTCGCTGGCGGCTCCGGTGTGGCGCAACAGGGTCTCAAGGGCTCAGAGGGTGTCACGTCCGGCGCGATCGCCGACACCATCGTGGCGCCGTACAACGTGATACCTGAACTCGACGAGTCGATCGCTGTTGTCTGTGTCGAACCGGTGGCAGCCAACATGGGTCTGGTCGCGCCGGCAGCTGGGTTTCTCGAGGGTCTTCGTGCTGCATGCGACCGTGTCGGTGCGCTGCTGTTGTTCGACGAGGTCATCACCGGTTTTCGACTCTGCCGGGGTGGCTCGGCCGAGTGGTTCGGTGTCCAGCCCGACGTCTGGTGTTTCGGCAAGGTCATCGGGGGCGGACTACCGATGGGCGCATTCGGTGCCAGCCGAACGGTCATGAGCAACCTGGCTCCGCTCGGCGGCGTGTACCAGGCCGGAACACTGTCGGGGAACCCGCTGGCGACCGCCGCCGGGCTCGCGGCACTGAGTCACCTCACCATCGAGGCCTACGAGCAGCTCACCGAGATCGCCACTCGGCTCCAGCAGGGGATGCTCGATGCGTTTGCGACGGCCGGAGTCAGCGCAGTGGTGCCGAGAGTCGGACCGCTGCTGGGGCTCTTCTTCACCGACACCGAGCCACACGACTTCGACTCTGCCAAGGCTGCGGCCGACAACGGCATGTACCCGCGATTCTTCCACGGGATGCTCGACCGGGGCATCGCGCTCGCTCCCGGTGCCTATGAGGCCATCTTCCCGTCCCTTGCGCACGGTCCGACCGAGATCGATGCCACGATCGAGGCGGTCGCCGAAGTGGCCGCAACCCTCTGAGCGACGAGATGTCCAAGAACCGGATGCTGATCGTTGGGTGCGGTGTGGTGGCGGCGGTCGTCGTCGCTGCGTGGTTCGTCGTGTTCGGCGGTGACACCCCCGATGCCGTGGATGTTGCTGCCGCCGACGCGCAACTCGACGAAGTGCTCGGCGCCACCGACGTCATCGGCGCAGCACCGTTCGATGGTGAGGTCGACGGTGTCTGGATCATCGACGACGAGATCGGAGAGTTCGACTTCGAGACGGCGAGCGGCAGTTTCGCCGGCTTTCGGGTCGATGAGGAGCTGACGGTGGGGTCGGTCGTCGCAGTCGGCCGCTCCGGTGGCGTGACTGGATCGCTGACGATCGAGGCCGGCCAGCTGGTCGCCACCGAAGTCATCGTCGACATGAACGCGATCGTGTCGAACGACAGCCGCCGCGAGGGTGCGATCCGCCGGGCTGTCGGTGCGTCGACCAACCCGACTGCGAGCTTCGTGCTCGACGACCCGGTCGATCTGCCGGACGGACTCGCCAACGGCGAGGTCATCCGCGTCGAGATCTTGGGACAGCTCACGGTCAACGGGGTGACCAACCCCACGAAACTTGTGATCGACGCAGTGGTGCGCGACGACGGGTACGGCGTCATCACCGGGTCGACGGACATCGTGTTCGACGAGTTCGGCGTGACGCCACCGAGTGCCCCGATCGTCGTGTCGGTCGACGACACCGGCATCATCGAATTCCAGTTG
>Ga0181583_10000137_pt1 | contig 45966 bp, 42 predicted proteins | sample 071ome_31_FD_132461 | JGI IMG/M metagenome (GOLD analysis project Ga0181583, IMG submission 132461) | Coastal salt marsh microbial communities from the Groves Creek Marsh, Skidaway Island, Georgia - 071405CT metaG (megahit assembly) | ecosystem: Environmental > Aquatic > Marine > Intertidal... | reverse complement strand
AATGCACTCAACAACCTGTCGGCGTTCAGATTGATCGATCTGCTCCCACTCAGGCCGAACCCGAGTGTCCATGAATTCGCGAACTCGAAGTCGAACCTCGTCAACGTCAGGCGGAAAACTGAAATCAATCATGATGTGAGTCTGACCGCACTCGAGTGAGCGGTGCGAGCCGGGTCGTCGTAGCCTGCACACTGTGACCGACAACGATTCACGTGCCAACCCAACGAATGTTCGGCCTTGGGAGGGTGACACATTGCCTCAGGGCGATGAGAAGCGCGCGGCGATTCGAGAAATGTTCGACACCATCGCACCGCGATACGACATGGTCAACCGCATCATGACGTTTCGGCTCGACACTCGGTGGCGAAAGCGAGCCGTTCGAGATTTACGCCTTCCACCCGGTTCAGTCGTTCTCGACCTTGCATCGGGCACCGGCGACCTCTGCATTGATCTCGTCAATGCACATCTTCGCCCGATCTCGATGGATTTGAGTTTTGGGATGCTCGCGGCTGACAGATCAGGCTCCCCACGAGTGCAAACCGACATTTTGCGACTCCCAACCTCATCACATTCGGTAGACGGAGTCACGTGCGGATTCGCACTACGGAACCTCACCAACCTCAATGAGTTTTTTGCCGAACTTGCACGCGTGGTTCGTCCTGGAGGCCGCATCGCTCTCCTCGATGTCGGAGTGCCAAGTAACCCGGTGATTCGATGGGGCAACTCGATCTATTTCGGCAAAATAGTTCCGTTTATCGGAGGTCTCCTCTCCGACCGCGGCGCCTACCGCTACCTGCCAAGGAGTGTCGCCTACCTGCCTTCTCCAACCGAGATGGTTGCGGCCCTTCAAGACGCTGGGTTCGCTGATGCCCACCACGCTGAACTCAGCGGCGGGCTCACTCAGCTTCTCACCGGCACTCGAGACCCACTGTGATCGCCGTCACCCGTGACCTTGCGGGCACACCGATTGAGCACGTACCGCTCGTCGATATTGCTGGTGATGACGGACTGCTCTTCAAAAGTGCGTCGTCTGGCCGGGTGGGGATTGGTTGTGCAGCAGTCGTCGATGTCGACCGAGCCGTCGAGGAACTCCAGACGATCGAGCGACGGAACGAATCATCTGCAGACAACGCTCTGCTTCCCCTCGCATTCGGGTGCGTCGACTTTCTGCCCGGAGCTCCTGCAACACTGACGATTCCCGAACTCACCATCGTCGATGATGGGTCGGGGCACCGATTCGCAGTTGTGTGTGCAGCTGAGCACGACGTCGACCGCATATTTGGGTCTCTCACAGTGAATCCGCCGCCACCTCCCACGGCGAACAGCTTCCACGTCACCTCTCCAATTCCGATCTCCACCTACCTCGAAGCGGTGACCGGAGCCCGCGATGCAGTGCGATCGGGCAAACTTCGCAAAGCGGTTATCGCCCGGCCAGTGATGGTGACCGCCGACCACGCAATAAGCATTCATGCCGTGCTCAGACGCCTCGATGCCACCTTTGGGTCTACCTACCGCTTTTCAATACAGGGCTTCGTGGGGGCATCACCCGAACTGCTCGTCAGCGTCAACGGCGCCACCGTTCGTTCGCACCCTCTCGCCGGCACGACTCGAACAACAGGAAACGACGACGTTGACGCCCAACTTGCTGCCGAGTTATTGGCCAGCGAAAAGAACCAAATTGAGCACCAAGCGGCAATCGAGATGGTGAGAGACTCGCTGTTGCCATTCTGCAGCTACCTCGACTGGACACCAGAGCCGTCGATCATCAAGGTGGCCAATGTGCAACACCTAGGTTCACTCGCAGAAGGTCATCTCAGCGAGCCACATCCGACTGTCGTAGAGCTGCTCAGAGAACTCCAACCAACTCCTGCGGTCGGTGGCCACCCTCGAGCCTCGGCGATTGATCTCATCGTGAATTCTGAGGGGTTCACCCGAGGCCGATACGGCGGAGCGGTCGGGTGGGTAGATGGTGCAGGCGATGGCGAATGGGCAGTTTCACTGCGCTGCGCCGAGTTTTCTGACGATCGCCACCACGCTCGGCTCGTCGCCGGTGGCGGAATTGTCGCAGACAGCGATCCTGAAGCGGAGCTTGCTGAAACACAGGCAAAGTTGCAAGCGATGCTGGGAGCGATCATCCGGCCCTAGCCCCGGGCGACTACCACCTCAACCAATCGCTTTGCGAACCTCATCGACGAGGAGTTCATGCACCGCAACATTTCGGCGACGATTGCTGGGAACCCGAATCACACGTGGGCCCGGCACAGCGAGTTCTCTGATGAGTTCGTCACGATCTTGTACTGACACCGCTTCAACACCGTGGGCGGTAGCAACCGCGCAGAGATCTGTGCCATGCGGGGTCCCAAACAGGCGTTCAAACTCTGCACTTGGCAACTCTGAGGCTTGAGGAAGAAAAGAAAAGATTCCGCCCCCGTCATTGTCGATCACGATGATTCGAAGGTCAACATCGTGGGCCCCAATTCCCCACAGCGCGTTGCTGTCATGAACAAATGCAAGATCACCAATGACCGCAATGACCGGCACACCGGTGAGAGCAAGGCCGAGTGATGTCGACATGACACCATCAATACCGTTCGCCCCACGATTCGAATGTGCAGCCGCCCGACGCCCTCCAAACCATTCGAGATCTCGCACCGGCATCGACGAAGAGACCACCACCCGGGCATTACTCGGCGCGGCATCAGCCACAACTCGAGCAACGGTGGGCTCTGACAGCTCGGGCGCAAGGAGTAATTCGCTGAGGGTCTGTTCTGCGATCGCATCCACATCGAGCCATGACGTTCTCCACGATTCAGCCCAACGGGAGCCCGTCGCACCTGAAAACCCTTGAGCAATCGCAGCGTCAACGTCATCGGCTGAACAGTGAACCACCACGTTGTGGTCGGGGTCGATCACGCCTGGGCCCCCAACTTGGATCACCGGAGCGCCCGAGTTTTTCACCCACGTCGACAGCACCTTCGATGCGGGAGGTCGGCCGAATCGAAGCACCGCTTGCGGGATATGACTGTTTGCAAATCCCTCGTGACGAAGGAGGACATCAAAATTTGCGACCGCGCGGGCGTCAGAACGCACACCGGAGAGCGGATCAGCAAGAATTGGCCAACTCAATGCCTCAGCAATGCGAGAGATCGTGTGCGCATCAACCCCTGATGCACCGCCAGCGACGATGATGCCACGCTCCACCTGGACCGACTCGGGAAGCGCAACCAGCGCGGGTCGCTCCTCTTCAGTCGACAACTCAGCCAAGGGCGCCGGGAGTTCATCAACCTCTCCAAGCAGCGGCTCACGGAACGGGAGATTGAGATGCACCGGGCCACTTCCGGCAGCTACATACATGTCGCGAGCGAATGTTCTCCACGCCGATGGCTCGGAGTCATCGGGCACGGGAGTATCGATCGACATCTTTGCAGCAGATCCATAAATGTTGATCTGGTCGATCGTCTGCGGGGAGCCGACTCCACGAAGCTCGGGTGGCCGGTCGGCAGTACACACGAGCATCGGCACTCCGGAAAGGCCCGCCTCGACAACCGCTGGCAAAAAGTTCGCGGCAGCAGTTCCGCTCGTGCAGATGAGGGCGGCGGGACGTCCACGCAACCCGAGTCCGAGTGCCACAAATGCCGCAACACGCTCATCGAGAATCACGTGAGTGCGAATCCTCTCTTCCCGAGAAGCCGCGATCGTCAACGGAGTGCTACGAGAGCCCGGAGCGATGACAACGTCGGTGAGGCCGAGCGAAACCCACTCGTCAAACAGCGTCGTAGAAAAAGTTGCCGATGCCGACACAGCCCCGACGATACGGCCTTATCGCTGACGACGTATCGTCGTGTTATGACGATTTCCGACACGCCCACCATCAACATCGATATCTGGTCTGATGTCGTGTGCCCTTGGTGCTACATCGGGAAGCGAAAATTTGAGTCTGCTGTCACAAATCTCGGAGATGAGATTCACGTCAACGTCACCTACAGGGCATATCAACTCGACCCGACCGCGTCGCCTGGAAAAACCGAACCGGTGCGGGGCGTATACGAACGAAAATTTGGCGGACCTGAGCAAGCCGACCGCATTCTCACTCACGTGACGTCAGTCGCTGCCGAAGCCGGACTCGACTTCCAGATGGACAACGCACAGCGAGCAAACACACTCCTTGCGCACCGATTGATTTGGCGGGCCGGTCAACCCGACTCACCGGTCGCTCAAGCAGAGGTGAAAGAACTACTTCTTGCGTCGTACTTCACCAACGGAAACAACATTGGTGATCCCGATGAGCTCGCTGACCTCATGCAACAGCTCGGCGCAGATCGAGCCGACACCCTCGCATTTCTCGAAACGCACGAGGGTGAACAGGAAGTGCGAAATGAGTTACTCGGAGCCTCCGAACTCGGCATCACGGCCGTCCCGACATATGTCGTCGAGGGGCAGTGGTCGATTCCTGGCGCCCAAGAGTCTGAGACATTTGAGCGCGTACTGAGACGGCTCGCTGATCGGATGAACGAGGCCTAAATCGTCACCATGCAGTTCAACCTTCTCCATGGGTTCACTCAAACCTCCGAAAGTTGGGCTCAACCCATCGCTGCACTGAAAGAGCGCCTTCCGGCAGCAACCTTTTGGGCTCCCGACATGCCTGGTCACGGCAACGGCATGACCCTCCCCTACTCCCTCACCGAGGGCGCCACCGTGATCGCAGAGCTGGCCTCACCCGGAATCTGGATCGGGTACTCAATGGGGGGTCGCTACCTGCTCCATATCGCCACCCAGCATCCCGAGGTCGTGACTGCACTTGTGCTCGTCAGCACAACAGCCGGGCTCGACACAAGCGAGGAACGTGAAGAACGACGAAACGCCGATCACGTTCTCGCTGACAGCATCGAGCGCGACGGGGTTTCTGCATTTCTACAACGATGGATGGCCCTTCCGCTGTTCTCACGTCTTCGACCAAGCGCGACTGACCTCGCAGCGAGACACCGCAATAGCAGCACCGGTCTCGCTGAATCTTTACGCCACGCAGGCACCGGATGCCAACAGCCGCTCTGGGACGAACTCGCCTCAGTCGATGTTCCCACCCTCGTCGTGACCGGCAGTGAAGACGAAAAATTCTGCGCGCTCGGTGCTCGACTTACGCAAACGATGCCCCAAGCCAAACATGTCACGATGAGCGAAGCAGGCCACGCTGCCCACCTTGAAAACAGCAAAGAATTCGCTGAGCACGTGGTCGATTGGGCGAACAGCGTGAGCACACGCTCACCGTCTACATAATGACGAGACCGACGCTCAACAACACGCCAAATAACAACTGCAATTTCCCTGTCGAGCCCAGCACCGGGATGAGTTCTGCACCGACTACTCCACTGTGAATCGTTCTCACCACCGATAGCGCCGGGACCGCAACGACCAGGGCGATAAGAGCCCCGAGGTCAGCGATTGCAACCGAACTCGCCAACGCCGCAACAACAAGCGTGGTGAACATGACTCGCGTGCGAGCGTCGCCAAGCCGAACCGCCAGTGTTCGCTTGTTGACATCTCGATCAGTCGGCAAGTCACGCAAATTATTTACGACCAGCAACGCGCAGGCGAGCGCACCAACCCCAGCACCTGCTACCCACGACCTCCACAGCAATTGCTCAACTGCAGCGAACGTCGTACCGACCGTTGCAACCAAACCGAAAAACACAAACACAAACACCTCACCAAGACCGAGGTAGCCGTAGGGCTTCGGACCACCCGTGTACCCCCAAGCCGCAAGCACCGCAGCGACTCCAACCGCAATAAGCCACCACGACGTCATTGCCGCTAGAGCACAACCGGCCACCGAGGCCAGCAGAAGGCTCGTGAGTGCAGCCGCTCGCACTTGTTGAGGCGTTGCAGAACCCGATGCAACAAGTCGAAGTGGACCAACCCGCACGTCATCAGTACCACGAACCCCATCTGAATAATCGTTCGCGTAGTTCACCCCCACCTGCAACAACAAGCTGACCACCAGAGCAAGAACGACGCCAGCCCACGACACCGATGACCACCCCGAGTCGTCGACCGCAACCGCAGCACCTACCGCGACTGGCACCACGGCTGCAGGCAACGTCCGCGGGCGAGCACCCGCAATCCAAATGCGTAGTGATGGCGCTCTGCTCATACTTCGGCAATGATGGTGCGTGAACCCCGGGTTCACAACTTGACCCCCGCTCGAGACATGCCCAAACTCACTGCCCTCAACCTTCCTGGATCACCAGATTTCGTTCACGCTCTGCAATCGGTGTGGGAACGAGGCGATGCAGTGTTTCCTCTCGATCGCCGGCTGCCCATGGCTGCGCAACGCTCAATGCTGCAGGGCTTCGGCGTCGCAACGGTTATCTCAGGAGACGGTGAAACGGCTCTCAGCGACGGGGAACCGGTCGAGCCTGGGGACGCCCTCGTCATTGCAACGAGCGGCTCTTCAGGGCCACCAAAAGCAGCGGTGCTCACCCACGCGGCGGTGGAAGCGTCAGCCCGAGCAACATCAGAGCGTCTGCAAGTAACCGATAATGATCATTGGCTTGCCTGCCTTCCGCTTGCGCACGTCGGCGGTCTCTCTGTCATCACCAGATCTCTCATCACCGGAACCACCCTCACCGTTATCGATGGGTTTGATGCAGACGTTGTCAGCGCGTCGGAGGCGACCCTTGTTTCACTGGTAACCACTGCTCTCCAACGAATTGATCCATCACTGTTTCGGGCCATCGTGCTCGGGGGCGCACGTCCACCAGCCGATCGTCCACCTCATTGCATTGCAACCTATGGACTCACCGAAACAGGAAGTGGGGTCGTGTATAACGGCAAGCCTCTCAACAGCGTCGAGATTGAGATTCGAGACGGAGAGGTGCATGTACGAGGGCCGATGCTTCTCCGCTGTTACCGAGACGGCACCTCGCCTCTCACCAGAGATGGGTGGCTACCTACCGGTGATCTCGGATTCCTTCGCGATGACGGGAGTCTTCATGTCGAAGGCAGGCGGGGCGATGTCATCAACACCGGTGGCGAGAAGGTGTGGCCAGACGATGTCGAACGCCAACTGATTCAGCATCCAGACATTCACGACGTCGCCGTTACCGGGCTCCCCGACAACGAATGGGGGCAAATCGTTGCTGCGTTCGTCGTCAGCGCACGCCCCAACTTGTCACTTGACGAGATTCGTGCGCACTGTCGAGCGCAACTTCCGGGCTACGCGCTCCCCAAACAACTCGAACTCGTCGAGGCCATTCCCCGCACCGCCCTTGGAAAGGTTCGACGTAGCGAACTCACCGTGTGAGCGATGTCACCCTGCGGCGTCTTTTACACCCGCCCCACCGTCGATGACGTAGGTTTCGCCGGTGATCCATGAGGCAAGGTCAGATGCAAGGAATGTTGCGAGATTCGCGATGTCTTGGGGCTCACCGAGGCGTTTCACCGGAAGTTCCTTCGCCAACTTGTCACCGAAATTGTCAACAAGCACCTGAGCAAAATCTGTGACGACAAGCCCCGGAGCGATACCGAGCACTCGGGTAGGACCAATTTCACCAGCGAGCTGTTTTGTCAGATGTATGAGTGCCGCTTTCGTAAGGTTGTAGACGCCGAGGTGTGGCCCTGACCGGAGCCCACCGACCGAGGCCATATTGATGATGACTCCGGGCTTTTCTGCGAATGCGGCGCGATGGGCGGCCGCTGACCAGAACATTGGTCCTCGAAGGTTGACCTCAAAGGTCTTGTCCCAACGGCCCTGATCGACTTCAAGCACCGGGCCGTAATACGGGTTCGTTCCAGCGTTGTTCACAAGAATGTCAAGCGAACCGAAACGCTCGATGGTTGCCGCCACCGTTTTCTCTCCGGAGTCAGCATCACCGACATGCGAGGCAATGACATCTACATCACCTTCCATCTCAGCCTTTACCGCTTCAAGTTGATCAAGCTTCCGAGACGTCAACATGACCTTGGCGCCAGAGGCAGCCATTGTTTCTGCAATCGCCTGACCAATTCCTCGTGATGCGCCGGTGACGAGCGCGACTTTGCCTTCAAGAGATACGTCCATACGACGAATGTACATGAAGGGCTACAAACGACGGTTAGTCAGATGGGGCCTCGGCTGCAGAGTCGTCGCCACCGTCTTGTGGAGCGGGAGTAATGCGAACGCGACGTACGCGCCGCCCTTCCACCGACTCAACAACAAACACAAAACCCTCAAAGTCAATCGCATCACCAGGTTCAGGTACGCGCTCAAGCGCGGAGAAGACGAAACCGCCGACGCTGTCAAAATCTTCGTTCGGAATGTCAATGCCAAGTTCGTCAGCGACATCACCGATGTTGAGACCGCCGTCAACCAGCAATGTGCCGTCGTCGAAGCGCTCGATGTCATGTTCTTCCGCGTCGTACTCATCGACAATTTCACCGACAAGCTCTTCGAGGCAGTCTTCGAGAGTGACGAGCCCGGCGATGTCGCCGTACTCATCAGCAACGATCGCAATATGAAACTTGCTGTCCTGCATCTCACGCATCAGCCGGGCAACGGGTTTATTTTCCGGAATGAACGTCACATCTCGCGCAAGGTCGAGTACCGGAAGGTCACCGCGACCTTCGCGCTCTGCGCGCATGAGGTCTTTCGTGAAGGCGAGACCCACGATGTCATCCTCGTCACTGCCTGAAACCGGCAAGCGACTGAAGCCATGCGCAATTCCGAGGTTGAGCGCGTCGGTGATGGTTGCCGTATTCGCCACCATCACCATGTCAGGTCGAGGAACCATGACCTCCCGAGCGACCGTGTCACCAAACTCGATGATCGACTCGATGAGTTCGCGCTCCTCGTGTTCGATGACCTCATCTTGAGCGGCGGCCTCGACGATGCCGAGAAACTCCTGCTCGCTCACGAATGGGCCGCTCTCTAAACCACGGCCTTTCACCAGCACATTGGTGAGGCCAATCAAGCCTTCGGAGATCATTCGGAGGGGAGGAAACGCAGTGAGCGCCCGCACCGGTCGAGCAGCGATCATCGCTGCCCGATCAGGATTGAGCACGGCATACGTCTTCGGGACCGCCTCTGCGAGCACAAAAAAGACGATGACGTTCAATGTGACACCCACGGCCACGCCAACTCCCCCAAACAGATTCCCCGCAACGATTCCCGTCAAGGTTGCTTGAACGGTCTGGCATACGTTCACCATCAACAGCAGGGGGTTGATCCATCCTTCTGGGTTGTCGACGAGAGCGCTCAGACTCGGCTCAATACGCGGTTTGTCCTCGGTAATCGCCGCGGCCCGGGGCTTCGTCATCTTTGACAGGCCCATTTCGGCAATCGCCAAAAAGATCAATGCGAACAGCAGCACAATGATGACGAGCAGCATCACGAGGTTGGCGCCGTTCATGACCTCACCTCTGACCGGTGATCAAAACTGAACCCATCAGGCACCTCACCATGCCAGAACTGATTGATGAGATGTTCGCGCTCGCGCAACTGCATTTCGTGACGCTCAGCGTCGCTTTCATGATCGAAGCCGAGGATGTGAAGAATGCCATGCACGACGAGCAACGCAATCTCGTCATCAAACGTTCCGGCGTGGGTCGATGCCTGAAGGTCGGCGACCTCGGGACAAATGACAACGTCTCCGAGCAGACGAGGCACATCATCGCCTTCCCTCACATCGACATCGAGAGGGAATGACAGCACGTCGGTTGGGTGCTCACCTGCGTCACCGAAATGCTCAATTTTCAGGTCGATGATGTCGGCAGCATCAACAAAGGTGAGCGTCAGTTCACCCGACTCACCCTCGGCGCGCAGAACAGCCTCGGCAAGACGCCCCCACCGATCAAGGTCGACGTGTACAACGTCTTGGGCGTTTTCGGTGACGACAACCGCATGCGATTGGCTGCCGTCGGTGGGACTTGACGGCTCCTTCATGACGACGTCCGCTCTTCGTAGGCCGCAACAATGTCAGCGACAATTCGGTGACGGACGACGTCACCAGCACCAAGCCTCACAAAACCCAAACCGTCGATTCCGTCGAGCACGTGTTGCAACCCGCTGAGACCACTCCGACCGTCGGGAACGTCGACCTGAGTCGCATCACCGGTAACAACAACCTTCGACCCGAAACCGATTCGGGTGAGGAACATCTTCATTTGCTCAGGTGTCGTGTTCTGAGCCTCGTCAAGAATGATGAACGAATTGTTGAGGGTTCGACCACGCATAAACGCAAGCGGTGCAACCTCAACGACCCCTCGCTCAAGCAACTTCTGAGCTCCGTCGGTATCGATCATGTCGTACAGAGCGTCATACAGCGGCCTGAGATACGGGTCGATTTTTGCCATCAAGTCACCAGGCAGAAATCCGAGCCGTTCGCCAGCCTCAACGGCCGGCCGCGTCAAGATGATGCGCTGAACCTCTTTCGCCTGCAACGCTTTCACTGCCATCGCCATCGCAAGCCAACTCTTCCCGGTACCCGCAGGGCCGATTCCAAACGTGATGACATTGCGCTCGATTGCATCGACGTACCGCTTTTGACCCGCAGTCTTCGGACGCACGTGGCGACCGCGAGAACCTCGCAATACCTGATGGGTAAGCACCTCTGAGGGTCGCTCATCGGCTTGCACCATCTGAATTACACGACCCAACGTGACATCATCGAGCTCTTGGCCACGCTCGATCAGTGCGATCAACTCTTCAAAGAGCCGGCCGACATGACTTGACTCATTTCCTTTGATGAGGATCTCATCGCCACGAATCTGAATCGATGCGGCGGGAAACGCTGACTCGATTGCCCGCACATTGACATCTCGCGGACCACACAGCGGCGCAAGCAAGTGCTGTCCGGGCACAACAACCCTTGTAAGGGCATCTGTGGTCGTCATTCGGGTGCGTTCATCTGAGGTGTAGGTGTGTGCCAACCGCTCGAAGCGCCGGCGTATTCGGGTAACGGTAGCGGGTTCTGACCACCTCGTGCGACTGGAATCGGTACAACGCCAAAAAACGGCCTCGTCCGCCAGTCACAACAGGTCGGGAATACCGTCATCGATGACAACCCCTGCCGTATTCAACAACATTGAGACCAGGGTGTACTGACCGACGGTAAACACGATGTCAAGAAGTTGCTCGGTGCTGTAATGCTCTGACAGCGAAGCCCACGTCGTGTCATCAATTCGTTGGCGGGCGTGCAATTCATCAGCGGCTGACAACAATGCCTTTTCGAGGTCTGATCCGGGCCATGCGTCGATCGGGCCTTTCGTCGCCTCGATGTCATCATCAGACAGGTCGCAATCTTTTGCGATTTGGGCGTGTTGCGCGAACTCGTAGCGGGAGCCACAACGCACCCCGGCACGCAAAATTAAGATCTCACGATCTCGGGGCGACAGCGTATTCTTCGCCATGATGTGGCCCGCAAACACCATCCACCGACGAAGAAGATCTGGGTGGTGAGCAAGGGTTCCAAAGATATTGATCGGCTTTCCGTTTGGCCCTTTCAGCCCGGCGCGGTCAATAAAGTCGGCTACTTCAGGGGATGGATCCTCAATAGGGAAAATGCGCGTCGAATCTCCGGTCATGAACTGACAGTAGAGACTCCACGCCCTTGCGGGAGGATCGGAGGTTGTAACCACCCGATCTCTCAGAGGCGACGATGGGAATCGAACCCATGTACAGGGCTTTGCAGGCCCTTGCCTAAGCCACTCGGCCACGTCGCCAGACCTAAGACACTACCTGCATGCCTTGCCCGACCCTCGGTCGGCGGGCAACATAGAGAGATGCAGTCTTTCTCGATCACCCGACGGTGGTCGTTTGCCGTTGCAGCGCTGGTGCTCACTGTGAGCGCATGCACGGCAGAGACTCCATCTGCGGCCCCCACCGATCCGTGCCAACGTCGAGTTGATGCAGCCGCCCTCGCCATCGATATCGATGAGACCGTCGAACTTCTCGACATCGCAATGGAAATCTGTGACTCTCTGACCGAATTTGAGACGGCCTTTGCTCAGCACCCCGGGGTTCTCGGCTTTTCGCCTCTCGAAGTGGTGGCCCGCAGATGCCGCACACATTCGGTACAGCGGACATCGAACGCCCCACTTTGCGAGGAAGCCCCCGTCATTGCGCTCACCGGCCTTCAACCTCCCGACGACAACGGCGACCCTGCGGTCTTCACCGGTATCGCTCTCGACGGTCGAGCTATCGACATCACCGAAGATTCAGGAATCGAATTTGACCGTGGAATCCCGGCAGACCTCATCACGGTCGCCAACCTGGCGGCAAGCCGCGACTGTGAAACACTCGCAGAGTCAGCAGAGATCTGGCGGGTGCTCGCCTCGACCGAGGGCGAGGGCGATGCTGCCTCAACGTTTGCTCATGCAACAGACGTCATCGCTGACCATGTTGGCTGCAACCTCTGACCAACTACATCAGCGCAACGATCTCATCGACAATCCGTGCCGATGAGTTGGTGTCGGTCCGCACCTGAGGAAACCTTGCGTACGCCGATTCTCGTTCTGCAACAAGTTCTGCGATGCGCTGTCGGGGATTGGCAACCGCAAGCATCGGCCGCCGTTCTCCGGCCCGTTCTCCACCGACGCGTTGATAAATCGTGTCAACATCGGCAACAAGGCTCACCACCAATGAGCCAGCGCCGATAAAGATGTCTGCCACTGCACTGTCGACAAGCATCCCCCCACCGGTTGCAATGACGAGCGCAGGCAACGCAGCAAGCTCGGATGCCAACTCACGCTCAATCGCCCTGAAGCGTTCCTCGCCTTGAGTTCGAAAGATCTCTGGAACCGGACCAAACCGTTCTTCGATAAGGCGGTCGGTGTCGACAAAGCCGTAACGCAGCCGCGCAGCAAGTTGTCGGCCAACGGTCGATTTGCCGGTCGCCATAAACCCGGTGAGCACCACGCTTCTGCTGCGACTTTCCCCGCCTCGTCGTTGTTCGTGACCGCTCACCGTGGTCATTCTTCCACGAACGAGACAACGCGTGTCGGGAACGGCGCGTCACAGCCGCCTCACCGACGCTTCAACAGAGGCTCAAGAATGGTGGCCTGCGAACTCCAACAAAGCCGCAGTGACGTCGTCGGGGCGCTGCGCATGCACATCGTGGTGAGCCCCCTCAAACCAGACCGCATCAACTCGGCTGCCGCCCTGAACGACGAGCGCATCGATCGCAGATCGGCGCTGAACTCGTCGGTCTGCATCACCGCTGTCGGCGACAAAGAATCTCACCGGTGCAGTCGTACGCAACAGCGCATCAGCCGGCTCATGACGCCATAAACCTGCGAGCACATCGTGATGGTCGTTGCGGCTCAACCGGGGAGAGATAGTGCCATCTTCACGCACGATGAAGTTCGCGAGGGTTCCGCGTCGACCCTCCTCAGGCCAATCGGCTGCAGACTGGGCGAGCCACTGCTCAATCCGCTGAAGAGGAACGCCCTCAAGAACCGGGGGCGCCAATTCTTCCCAACATGCCTCCCACTCCGGATAGTGATCTTTTAGGCGAATGAAACCACCGTCGACACCAACGACCCCCGATGCCAACCCTGCGTGCCGAGCAGAACACTCCAGCACGACATTGCCTCCCCACGACTGACCAACAAGGAAGAGTTGCGCTATGTCGAGAGAGTTCGCTAGTTCGGCAAGGTCATCGGCAACGATCTCCATTTCATAACCGCTCGGCGACGACTGCGAATGGCCGTGGCCCCGTTGGTCAACCGCAATCACCCGGTCGCCCTCAGCCGTGAGGCGACGAAGCACACCATCCCATAATCGAGCATTAGAAGAAAGACCGTGAACGAGCAACCACGCTCTCGATGCCTCATTGCGCTCGTTATCGATAACGGAAAGTTCGACGCCCGACGAGAGCACTACCGATCGACGTGCGGCATTTGGTGGCGCCAAATCATTGCTTTCCACAGAGTGAACGTACCGATGAACCGCCCACGGTGCCGAACCGTGGGCTTCACCGCATACAAGACCTCGATGCGAGTAAACGCGGGTGTTATCTCGTAAAGTCATCGCAGTGACCGCCCACAGTTCCCCCAATGTGGCGACAACAGATACCGAGCTCGACCCCCGCTACGCGAAGCGAGTTCTCGTCACTGTCGTGACCACCGTCATCGTGTTCACGTCATCGATGACCATTGTTTCTGCATCGCTTCCGACCATCGCCGACGACCTCAACTCATCTGAGGGCTTCCTTGCGTGGTCGGTTACCGGCCTCTTCTTGGTGATGGCAGTTACCACCCCGATCATGGGACGACTTGGGGACAGTCACGGCCACCGGAAGATATTTCTCATCGGAGCAGTACTGCTCGGGCTCGGAACCCTCGCCTGCGCTCTTGCGCCGTCAGCCGAGGCGTTTGTCGCCGCCCGCATGCTGGTCGGTCTCGCCATTTCTGCGACCATGCCGACAGGGATGGCGCTCATCATGGCCGCACACCCTCTCGAACAACGCGGCGAGGCGATGGGCTGGTTCCAGATGACCATGACCGGGGCGCCCGTCCTCGCTCTCGTCGCTGGCGGACCGCTCATCGAAGCGTTCGGATGGCGTTCGGTATTTGCTGGACTCCTCCCGCTTGCGATTATCGGAACCACCGCCTCATGGCGCACACTTCGAAAGTCTGGCGGCGATAGCGATGTTCCGATCGACTGGACTGGTGCCGCAACCCTCGCCGTTGGAACCTTGGGCTTCCTTCTCTTCCTCGAGTTCGGTGGCCGTTCAGGCTTCACCGCACCTGTGCCGCTCTTCCTCGCAGTCTGCGCCGTGGTGGGCATTGGCTTGTTTCTTCGGGTTGAACGTCGGGTCGAGCATCCGATGCTTCGTCTCGACTATTTCAGATTGCGCAACTTCACCGGGCCGCTCATCTGTCAACCTCTCAGCCAATTTGCCTACATGGGTGGGTTTCTCATCGCCCCGATTTTGTTGGCGAGCTTATTTGGTTACTCGGTGGGAGCTATCGCTCTCATTTTGCTCTTTAGGCCTGCGTTCTACAGCCTGACCTCTCCACTCGGTGGACGTTTATCAGGGAAATTTGGCGAACGCTTCTTCTTGCTGATCGGCTCGGTTCTCATGGTGCTTTCGATGGCTGCGTGGATCGGCGGCGCGCAATCTCAAAACCTGACACTCGTCATCATTGGCCTCTCACTTTCAGGTATCGCAATGGGTCTCGCATCACCGTCGTACTCGATCGCAGTCGCAAACGCGGTCGACAGCGCCGATCTTGGCATTGCAAACGGCATGAGTTCCACCCTGATGAACATTGGCATGCTCACCGGCATTCAGTCGATGTTCACCGTTCTCGGCGAAGGCCGTGACCCTCGCGACTTCGTCCGAACATTCATCGTCGGCGCATGCGTGGCCGGGGTCGGATCAGTGGGGGCACTGATGATGTCAAAACCAAAACCTGTCACTGATAGTTGAGACGAAGCCCGGGCCGTTCCCACGGCATCTCGTACAGCAAACCCCAACCCGAGGACGTCACATATGCCGTCGTTAAGTCGGGTCCACCAAAACAGATATTGGTGACATACGCATCCCATTTCGGAACGTGCACCTGATCGAGCAGCTCACCTTCGGGGCTAATCACGCTGATGGCGCCGGTGACCAATGTGGCAACGCACACGTTGCCGTCACCATCTACTGCGAGCGAATCAAGCAGCTGGTAGCCATCAAATCCGTAGAGCAAGGTGCCATGGGCGAGCGGCGTCGTTCCTCGCTCGACAACACCCGGACTCACAATGTTCCATTTCCAGACACGCCCGACCGATGTTTCTGCCACGTAGACCGTTGAACCATCGGGCGACAGTCCGACCCCGTTAGGTTTCGTCAATCCGTAGGCCGCGCACACGATGGAAGATCCATCAGCGAGGGCGTAATAGAGGCCGCCGTTATCGGAATCTCGAGAACGACTCTTGCCAAGATCGGTAAACCAGAACCCGCCGTTGGTGTCGAAGACGATGTCATTTGGGCCACGCAGTTGGTGACCGTCGCACTCTGTGTACAGGGTGGTGACCTCGCCAGTTTCGATCACGACGCGTTGAATTGACCCGCCGACGTAGTCATCTCCTTGATGGCCCGGTGCCGTCATTCCATCGATTTCACGCCATGCGAATCCCCCGTTGTTGCACACATACAACGCTCCATCAGGGCCAATCGCCATTCCGTTGGGTCCGCCGCCGGTTTCTGCAACCACCTCTGTTGAACCGTTCGGCCAACAGCGCGTAATCGTTTGCCGCTTAATTTCGACGACGAGCACACTGCCGTCGTCGAGCGCAACCGGCCCTTCTGGAAATTCAAGTCCTTCGGTCATCACTCGAGTCATTGCAGAACCTCCTCACCTCGTGTTGTTGCATCCTGCCCGCTCGGCACTGTTCTGGACGAGCGCAAACCCGACTCGCTACCGGCGACACAAGGTTGCAAGGATCACTCCATGATCAGACTTCGTCAAGTTGCCCTTGTCGCCCATGACCTTGAACCGGTTGCAACAGCACTCTGCGAAACCTTTCAACTGTCGATCTGTGTCAGAGACCTCGACGTCTCAGAGTTCGGACTGACAAACGCCCTCATGGTGGTTGGGGATCAATTTATTGAGATCATCACCCCAGTAACCGAGGGCACAGCAGGGGGCCGAATGCTTGAGCGACGAGGTGGTGACAGCGGCTACATGGTGCTTCACGAGGTTGATGACCTTGACGACCGTCTTGCTGACCTCGCAGATCGCAACGTGCGAATCATCTGGGCTGCCGATCACCATGACATTCGTGGGCGGCACCTCCACCCGAAAGATGTCGGCGGGGCAATCGTTTCGCTCGATGAAGCAATCCCTGAGGGATCGTGGCGTTGGGCCGGCGACACGTGGACCGCTCACCGCCACAACTCCGTTGTCTCGTCGATCGCCGGCGTCACGGTTGGCGCGCACGACCCCGAAGCAATGCGCGCACGTTGGGAGGAACTTGGAGTATCCACCTCGGTCACCTTCTCGGACGCTGGGCCTCGAGGCGAAGGAATCGACCACATCGATCTCGTTGCCACCGACCGCCGACGAGTCGGAGAACGTCACGACATCGGCGGTGTCACCTGGGTGCTCGTTTAACAGCGAAAATTCTCAGCGTTAACACTCCAGGAGGTCGTCAGCCGACTCGTTGACACTCCCCGACCACACCGCATCTCGGCGTTCGAAAAACGCAGTAACTCCTTCGACTGCGTCGGGCATGCGAGCGATCGAACCGATCACGCGGCCCTCTCGGCTCAACATCTCGTCGACACCGGCTGTCACCCCTTGCCATAGCAATTGCTTCGATACCGCAAGTGCAACCGGCGAGGCGTCGCGGACCATGTCTGCAGCTAGCGCCATCGCTTCGGTCAACACCTGGTCTGCGGGTACCGCCCGAGAGGCGAGCCCGAGTTCAGCTGCCTCCGCTCCCGACAGCATCCGACCTGTCAGCATCAACTCGGCTGCCTTTGAGAATCCGATCACCCTCGGCAAAATGACATGTGATGCGAGCTCGGGCACCACGCCCCGCCGAACCATGGCATATTGAATCTTGGCGTCCTCTGCAACCAACCTGACATCGCAAAGCATCGAAAATGTGATGCCCACGCCCACTGCATGACCATTGACTGCCGCAATGATTGGCTTGCGAACTTGATACGGCCAGAGACGGGGTCGGCCATCGTCATCAGCTGAAACCGGAAGAAAACCGCTTTCGCCATCGCCAAGGTCAGCACCTGCGCAGAAGGCTTTCCCTGCTCCGGTGATGACGACAACAACAACCTCGTCATCGCGGTCAGCCTCGCCGAGGCGGGCCTGCAGCTCATCGCTGAGCTCTCCAGTCCACGCATTCATCTGATCAGGTCGATTCAACGTGATCTTTGCGATTCCGTCGGAAACCTCGTACAGCACTACATCATCCATACGACCGTTTTACCGACCGCGCACCTCGTCGATGAAGTCGAACCTTCCGTGCTCTCTGCAATTCACCTGAACGTACTCCGGCGCATGAGCACACCGACCCTTATGCAAAACTCGCAAGATGTCCGAGACCTCCACGAGTGCTCGCCCCGAATGGGGAACCCTTATCGGTATCGGCCTCACGTTTTTTGCAATCGGCGTCACCGTCAACGTCCTCGTCTATGAGCATGTTGGGTCAGCCGTGAAGACCATCGCTGCAGCTGGCATCGTCTTATCAGCAACGTCAGAACTCGCATATATCGCCGTGCGTGACGTCGGCGGGAGCGTGCTCGCCGCACTCATCGCTGGGTGGGTCGTCGCATCACGGTTTGGCCTGCTCGCAGCAAGCCTTGGCACCCGTATCCAGGTGGGCCACCTACAACGGAGCTGCGCCGCTCTCAATTGCCTCGATCCGAACGTCGGTGTCGCAATGCAGCAGCCCACACCGAAAGGAGTCATCACTGCCTTCTGGTGGGTCACCGGGGCACTGCATCTCGGCTGGTGGTGTGGCACCTTCACCGGCGTCTTTCTTGGAAACATCATCGGTGATGCAAACCGGCTAGGTCTCGACGCAGTCTTCCCCGCGCTGCTTCTTGCAATCATCGCCAACCTGTTGCGACAAAAGCCCGGTCTCATCGCTGCCCTCGTCGGCGGAGGGCTCTGTGCCGCACTGCTTCCGATTGCGCCGGCAGGCACCCCCATCATTCTCAGCCTCACCGGAGCGGTCGTTGCCCTGAAGGTGCCAGAGCCAAAGGCAGCCACCTCATGACGTGGACCATCATCATTTTGCTCGCCGTCGGTGTGGCAAGCCTCCGCCTTCTCGGCATGTACGGCGGCACCGCTCTCGTGCGCAGAGTTCCGATGTTCGAACGGCTCGGATCACTCATCCCGGCCGCAGTTGTCAGTGCGGTCATTGCCCAACTCACATTCGCAAGCGGAAAATCTCTCACCATTGATGCACGAAGCGCAGGCGTCGCTGTTGCCGCTGTGCTCATCTGGCGACGAGCACCCATCATCGTGGTGATCTTGGCGGCTGCTGCCACCACCGCTCTTCTTCGCCTCTGACCAACTCGACTCCACGTCAGATACCTTCATCTCTATGCGTAATTGGCGGCAACGACAATGGCTTACCGCAGTCGTCGGTGCCGTGGCGGTCGCTCTTGCCGTCGGTCTCCCCACCGATGTCATCCCAAACCCCCTATTTGGGCGTCCAGTCGACGTCACCTGGTGGAGTTACCCCAGCCTCGCCATCACCTCACTGCTCGGCGGTTTGCTGCTCGCCACATATGTCGCTCAACCACAGCCCGTCACGCACGAACGCCGAGGAATCGCGGGCGGCCTACTCGGCTTCTTCGCAATCGGTTGCCCGGTCTGCAACAAACTCGTCGTCATCGCACTCGGTACATCTGGGGCACTCGACTGGTTCGCCCCCACCCAACCATTCCTCGCCGTGTTATCGATGGTTTTGTTAGCCGTCGCGCTCCGCCAGCGACTCAACACTGCAGACTCATGCGAGGTACCAAACAGCGGAACGATGACAGCAAATGAGCCCGAAGCGGCGACAATAGAGTCATGAGCGCTCGCCCCGACACCTCAGAAATCTTCGATGCCTCCCAATGGGACGTTGTCCCAGGGTTTGACTTCACCGACATCACCTACCACCGCGCCCGCGACGTTGGATGCGTGCGCATCGCATTCGATCGTCCAGACATTCGCAATGCCTTCCGCCCCCACACGGTCGACGAGTTATATCGAGCGCTCGATCATGCCCGCATGTCAAGCGATGTTGGCTGCGTCATGCTCACCGGCAATGGCCCCTCTCAAAAAGATGGGGGTTGGGCGTTTTGCTCGGGTGGCGATCAACGTATCCGAGGTCGAGATGGCTACCGCTATGCCGATGGTGAGACCGCAGATTCAGTCGACCCTGCTCGATCGGGTCGCCTTCACATCCTTGAGGTGCAGCGGCTCATCAGGTTCATGCCGAAGGTCGTGATGTGTGTTGTCCCCGGCTGGGCTGCAGGTGGCGGACACAGCCTTCACGTGGTGTGTGATCTCACCATTGCAAGTCGCGAACACGCAAAATTCAAACAGACCGATGCCGACGTGGCGTCGTTCGATGCAGGGTATGGCTCGGCCTACCTTGCGAAAATGGTCGGACAGAAATTTGCCCGAGAGATTTTCTTCCTCGGCTCAGAGTATTCAGCCGACGACATGCATCGGATGGGCGCAGTAAACGCTGTGGCTGATCACGCCGAACTTGAACGCACCGCTCTCGAATGGGCCCGGACCATCTGCGGGAAGAGCCCGACCGCTCAACGCATGTTGAAGTTTGCATTCAACCTTGTCGACGACGGCATCGTTGGTCAACAAGTCTTCGCCGGCGAGGCCACCAGGCTTGCCTACGGAACAGACGAAGGTGCCGAAGGACGTGACGCGTTCCTCGAGAAGCGTGATCCTGACTGGTCGCCCTTCCCCTATCACTTCTGATAGCGACTTCTGACATGCCATTCGTCAAGATCGAGTCGGTTGACGACGAGCGACTCGCTCTGTTTCGACTGCGAGAACGAGGGCTCACCACACGCGCCGACAAGCGCGATGACCATGGATCTGGCCTCTTTCTCGCCGAGGGCGATCTCGTTGTTGAACGAGCATTTCGAGCTGGCTGCACACCCGTCGCTGCTCTCGCTGACGAGCAACGGGTGCCACCCATCGCTCATGACCTCGGCGTCGACGTGTTCATCGGAGGTGATGACATTCGCCGGCTCGTCACCGGACTCGGCATGCCTCACCCCATCGTCGCAATTTTTGAGCGTCCACCAAGACCAAGCGCTACCTCGCTGCTCGCTCGAACCCACCGTCTCGTAATCGTTGAACAGGTTGACAACCCAGCGAACATAGGTGGAATTGTGAGAAACGCTGCTGGACTCGGCTGGGACGGCTTGCTGCTCGACGGAGAGAGCGGAGACCCGCTCTCTCGGCGATCGCTTCGCGTTGCGATGGGAACCACATTCGAGCTCCCTCACGCACGCACATCAGACCTTGATGGCCTTCTCAAAGCCGAAGCCCTCGATGGTCGACGCGATCTCATTGCGCTCACCCCTGATGAGACCGCCGCTCCGATCGATCGTGTGGCCGCAGAGCTCGACCCCAGCCATCCACGAGCAGTACTCATCGGATCTGAGCGAGCGGGGCTCCAACCATCGACTTTGGCTCGCTGCGTCGCTGCCCGCATCCCCATGTCGCCGAACGTTGATTCGTTGAATGCGGCCGCGGCCTCAGCAATCGCCTGCTTTGCGTTGAGATAACAAACCCAGTTCGCAGCACAATTCGCTGCCGCCCGACGTCAGCCCGATTGGTGGGCCGCCCGTCGCCGTCGAGTGCTTCCGCCAGGGGCTGCATTCCAGCGAAAGGTCCGAACCGCACAAGCGAAACCTGCAACCCCCCACAGCACGATGACGCCAAGAGCACCCCACTGAGGAACCGTCGTCGGGTCAACCGGATGCAACGGGGCTTGCACCGCATCGACGAAAGGTCGAAGCGGCAACAGGTTTGCAGCAATATCAAGCGCAGTCGGCGGAGACTCCATCGGAATAAACACGTTCGAAATGAGCGCCATCGGCAACACGATTGCGTTCGCGACCCCTGATGCAGCACTTGCCGTCGGCACTAATGCCGCAACTGCCATGCCCATCGCCGCAAATGCAGTAGTCGCAACCACAACGGTGACCACGAGAGCAGGAATTGAACTCAGCGGCACCGACACTCCATAGAGCGCAACACCGACTGCAAGCATGAACACCACACTTGCCACTGCAATGACTACGGCAGCAAGAACATGCCCGCCGACGAACACCCACACGGGCAACGGCGTCGACCTCCAACGCTGCAGCACACCTTCTTCACGCCGAATCGGAACCATATTCGCAAGATTGGTGAACGTTGCCGACACGGCTGTAAAGGCGGCGATCGCGACACACACAAACGCATCAACCGGCCATTCACCATTCGGATCGCGAATCAGACGATCACCCGAGGTCGCGTTGATGATAAGTAACACCACGAATGGAAGGGCGATCGTGAAAAAGACAGCGACCGGAACCCGCACAAAGAGTCGCAGCTGGTGACCCGCCTGCCGAATGAGCAACGGCAGAGATGGTGGAAATCGACGGGCTTCAGTCATCGTCACCCTCTCGATCGATGTCGGCGTTCAACTCAAGAAAGACCTGCTCGAGAGAAGGGCGCTCAATCGACCACTCGCTGAGATCAGCGCCCATCGATAGCGCCCATCTGGTGATTCGCTCTAGCACCTTCGTGGTCTCCTCAGTCGTGATGAGAAGTCGCGTGCCCTGCCACGCCAACGTCGACGAGATTCCATCCAGCACAGCCGCAACCGATGCCTCAACATCAGAGAGCGAACCGGCACCCGCGATCTCGACCGACATCACGCTACGTCCGTGCGCCTGTTGCAGTTCTCGGGGAGGGCCCTCGACCAACATCTCACCACGCGAGATCACACCAACTCGGTCGGCAAGAAACTCGGCCTCTTCGAGGTAATGCGTGGTGAGCAGAATGGTCGTTCCATCAGCATGCAAACTCCGAACGAGTTCCCACGCGTTCCTTCGGGCAGATGGATCAAAGCCGGTCGTCGGCTCATCAAGAAACAAGACCCGAGGGCGACCAATCACCGCCACCGCAAGGTCAAGACGGCGACGCTGACCTCCAGATAATGATCCGACGCGCTGATCAACAAAGCCAGCCAAACCGACCCGTTCAACGACGTCAGACAGGGAATATGGGTTTCGATACACCGCGCCAAACAGCGTCAACACTTCACGAGGTGTGATCTCAGGTTCGATTCCGCTCGTTTGTAACACGATGCCGATCTGATCACGTAACTCCCTCCGACGAGACCCTCCGGCAGTTGGGTCGATGCCAAGAATCTCAACCTGGCCACCAACTCTGCTGCGGTGACCTTCGAGCACCTCGACCGTTGATGTCTTTCCGGCGCCATTCTCACCGAGCAGCGCGTAGACCTCCCCTTCAGCGATGGAGAGATCAAGGCCGTTTACCGCACGGATCGTGCCTTGTGATGACGTGTACTCGACAACAAGGTCATTCACCTTGATCGCCGGCGACATCATGGCCGCAGTCCGAGCGGCTGATCGTTACGAAGGTGATCGGCAGCCGGAACGAAATAGTCGAGAAGTTCTTTCGCGATATCGGCGCCACCATCGCGGCCATCGCACACCTTCTCAACGGCTGACGCCATGTGCATGAGCCAATGATCACGTTCTTTCTCACCGACAACAAACGAAAGGTGGCGCATGCGCAACCTCGGGTGCCCACGCTGTTCCATATAGGTGTGCGGGCCTCCCCAGTACTGGATCAGAAATAACGCAAGTCGGTCTTTGGCCGGCTCAAAATCTGGATACTCCGGGTACAGCGGCGCAAGAAGGGCATCGGTTGCAATGCCGTCGTAGAACGCAGCGACAAGTTCCCGGAAGAACTCCTCGCCGCCGACGCGCTCATAGAGCGGCTCTTCATTCACAGAAACAGCCTACGCAACGATTACGAGTCGTAGGTGGGGTCGTCCCAGTCAGAAAAGATCGTTCCCAAACCATCAGACACCTTGTCGGGGAACTGGGGTGCTCGCTTCTCGAAGAACGAATTAATGCCCTCTTTGACATCTTCAGAGCGGCCACGCTCCAAAATGCCACGGCTGTCAACCTTGTGCGCTGCCATTGGGTGATCTGCTCCGAGCATTCTCCACATCATCTTCCGGGCGACCGCAATCGAAACCGCCGATGATGATTCCGTCAACTTGCGAGCGAGAGCGTACGCAGCGGGAAGCAGATCGTCGGGCTCATGGACCGATCGGACAAGACCGCCTGCCATCGCCTCTTCGGCGGGGAACACCTCACCCGATGCCACCCACTCCATGGCTTGGCTGATGCCCACCAAGCGCGGAAGGAACCAGCTCGATGCTGCTTCTGGAACAATGCCGCGTCGTGAGAAGACGAAGCCGAACTTTGCCGCAGTTGATGCAAGCCGAATATCCATCGGAAGTGTCATCGTGACACCGACGCCGACAGCAGCACCGTTGATTGCACCGATGACAGGCTTTTTCGACTCGTAGATTCTGAGACTTACGGTTCCGCCACCATCACGAGGCACACCATTGCGTCCCATAATGTCTGAGCCGCCACGAGAGAAGGTGCCTTCGCCCGATGACAGATCGGCCCCAGCGCAAAATGCTCGACCACGTCCTGTAAAGATCACCGCCCGAACATCATCATCAGCATCGGTGTGATCAAGAGCATCGATGATCTCGTACCGCATGAGCTCAGTAAACGCGTTCATCTTGTCGGGCCGATTCATCCAGATCGTCGCAATACCATCGGCAATCTCGAGTTCGATGTGTTCGTAGGTAGATGGGTCAAGGTCGGTAGGTGCAGCCATCCCTACATCATGGCCTGAAGGTCACACATCAAGGAATTTGGAGGCGGCGGTTCCAGAACCAATTGTGCCGATGAGCGCGCCGAACAGCACAACGATTAGACCTACACGCCATTCGTACCCGTCGACCACGACCAAAGCCGTCATACCCGAATTAGCGGGGAATGCCTCCACCCCTGCCGTCCAGCGTCCGTTGATGAACCACATTGCAACCGACGCAACCGCTCCCCCAGCGACGCCCTGCAATAGCCCTTCGAGCATGAACGGAAGTCTGATGAACCAGTCGGTCGCGCCAACGAGCTTCATCACCTCGATCTCTCGACGCCGAGCAAACATCGCTGTTCTGATCGTGTTCCAAATCAGCAACGATGCTGCAACCATCAACGCAATCCACAGGCCTGTCGTATACGTCGACACAAAGCCCTGCAGTTTCGAAATGAGATCGAGTTGCTCTTCTGCGAGCTGCACCGAATAGACATTCGGTAATTCGAGATAACGGTCACGCAAGCCCCGCAAAATATCGACCTGCGTTGCATCAAGCGGAACCACTTTGTACTGCGTCGGAATGTTGAGTTCGGTGAGCTGCGATCTCGTCACCGGGTCGCCAGCGAAGAGACGATCGGCATCAGAGAGTGAACACGCAACATCGCAATATGACCATGATTCGATCGTCACACCCTGCTGCTGGCCCAGCGCATCCTCAATGACGAGACGCTGCTCTTCACCTGCACCCGAATTCACATAGACGATCATCTCGACCCCGCCCTCCCATTGGGACAGCAAATTGTCGAAGCCATGCTGAATGATGAGGGTCAGCCCAAAAATGAGCAGCGACACCGCAGCGGTGATAACCGAAGCAACAGAAAGAGTTGGATTGCGGCGAATGCTCTCACCGGTTTCACGGAACATGTATCTGAGGCGCGATATCACTGGTACACACCTCGCTCTTGGTCACGAACAATCACTCCTCGATCGAGCTGCACAACGCGTCGACGCATCGCATCGACAATCCGACGATCGTGTGTAGCCATCACGACCGTCGTGCCCGTGCCGTTGATCCGATCGAGCAACCGCATAATGCCCTCACCAGTGCTGGGGTCAAGGTTCCCGGTTGGTTCGTCAGCCACGAGAATGAGCGGCCGATTCACGAACGCCCGCGCAATCGACACACGTTGCTGCTCACCACCGGATAACTGATGAGGAAAACGATCTTCCTTGCCCGACAATCCGACAAGGTCGATGACGGCAGGCACCTGCTGAGAGATCACATGCTGTGGTTTTCCGATGACTTCGAGAGCGAAGGCAATGTTTTCAAACACTGTCTTGTTGAGGAGCAGTTTGTAGTCCTGGAAGACATTTCCGATGTTTCGGCGAAGTTGAGGAATGCGGTTGGCAGGCATGTCGACAATGTCACGACCTGCGACCCATACCGAGCCCTCTTCCGGGCGTTCCTGACGGTTGATCAACCGCAAGAGGGTGCTCTTCCCTGACCCTGACGGGCCCACAAGAAAGACAAATTCGCCCTTCGGTACCTCGAAACTCACATCGTCAAGTGCAACCACCTCAGACGAATAACGCTTCGTGACATTTTCGAGCCGAATCATGACAACGTCGAGGGTAGTTCGCCATTCAGTAACGAATGGTTCAGGCCTCGTCCTCCGATGAGCGACGCCAACGGAGATAACCCTCCATAAATTCGTCGAGGTCGCCATCAAAAATGCCTGACACGTTCGCCGACTCAACTTCGGTTCGCAGATCCTTCACCATTTGGTAAGGCTGCATCACGTATGAACGAATCTGGCTCCCCCAACCGACCTGAGCCTGCTTCCCGCCAATCGCGTCGAGTTCTGCCTGATGTTCCTCTTCAATTTTCGCCGCCAACATGGCTTGAAGACGTCCAAGCGCTCGTTCACGGTTTTGCAACTGACTGCGTTCTTCCTGTGAGGAAGCAACAAGCCCGGTGGGCTCGTGAATCAGGCGCACCGCGGATGATGTCTTGTTGACGTGCTGGCCACCTGCACCCGATGCGCGAAACACCTCCATGCGAATATCTGCCTCATTGATGTCGATATCGGGTGCGTCCATCACTGGCCACACCTGAACCGCCGCAAAACTTGTCTGGCGGCGACCCTGGTTATCGAACGGGCTGATGCGCACGAGGCGATGTGTTCCCCGCTCAGCGGTCATTAAACCGTATGCATAACGCCCAGTAATCGTGACCTCAGCAGAGTTGATACCTGCCTCAGTGCCCTCTGACTGGTAGTTCAATTCGATCGCGAATCCACGACGCTCCGCCCAGCGTCCGTACATACGAAGCAACATTTCGGCGAAGTCTTGGGCATCGACTCCACCATCTTTTGCATTGATCTGCACAATGCACGCCGAGTCATCGTGATCGCCGGTGAACAGGCTGCGGAGTTCAAGTTGGTCGAGTTGAACCGCAACTGCGGCAATTGACTCCTCAATTTCAGGCTCGAGGCTCGCATCATCTTCATCGCGCGCGAGTTCGTGCAACACCTCGACATCTGATACCGACGCAACGATCTGAGAATAGGTATCAACGTCGTCTTTCACGGCTGCATATTCAGCGTTGACCGCCTTAGCTTTATCGGCGTCATCCCACAGGTCTGGTCGGGAGATTTCCGCCTCCAGTTCGACGAGTCGGTCACGACCTTCGGGAATATGCAGATACGAGGAGGCTTCGTCTACCCGGCGAACAAGGTCGCGAATGTCATCAGTAAAGTCGCGCATCGCACTCTCTCGTCAGGCTGCGCCGTGGCAGTTCTTGAATTTTGAACCCGAACCACAAGGACACGGAGCGTTTCGAGGTGTCTTCTCGAACGCGTCTTTCACCACCGTCTGCTGCTTCGCCGCAGGAGGGGGCGCAGCCGTCGGTGCCGGTGCACCTGATTCTTCCGCGACCGCCGCTGCGCGAGCTGAGGCAAATCCGCTTTCGTTCGACGACTCGCTGGAGGTCTGCTGCATATTCAGCACCTTCGGCGTGAGTTGAGGCTCGTCGGGCTGAGTGACCTGCACGTTCATCACATAACGCACAAAATCTCTTGCAATGCCGGCCATCATTGCGCCGAACATCTGGAAACCCTCGCGCTGCCATTCAACGAGCGGATCTTTTTGACCCATCGCTCGAAGGTTGATGCCCTCTTGCAGGTAATCCATCTCTTCGAGATGCTCTCGCCAACGCTGGTCGATAATGCGAAGCATCACTTGGCGTTCGACCTGACGCATGACCTCTTCGCCAAGTTCAACCTCGCGCTGCTCGTAATGGTTGCGCGACTCTGCGAGCAGCACCTCGGTGACTTCTTGCGAGGTGTGAAGGCGCCCGAGCTCTTCCGACGTTGCGGTCGTTGGCCAATACAGCGCAGTTTCTTTTAAGAGACCGTCGAGATCCCACTCGTCGGTGGCTGCCGACACACAGTGAACGCCAACGAGATCAGCGACAGCGTCATCGAGGTATTCGTAGGCAGCAGAGCGCAGGTCGGCCCCCTCAAGAATCTGATCGCGCCGCTGGTAAATGATCTTGCGCTGCTCGTTCATCACCTCGTCGTATTTGAGGACGTTCTTACGAACTTCGGCGTTTTTCTGCTCGACGGTGGTCTGAGCACGTTCAATGGCCTTTGTCACCATCTTCGCTTCGATTGCCTCATCTTCATCGAAACGCCCCATTGCCCACTGCAGGGCGCCGGTGGCGAATAAGCGCATCAGTTCATCATCGAGGCTGAGATAGAAGCGACTTTCCCCGGGGTCTCCTTGGCGACCAGAGCGTCCACGCAACTGGTTGTCGATACGGCGGCTGTCGTGGCGTTCAGAGGCAATGACGTACAGGCCGCCGAGTTCCCTTACTTTCGACCCCTCTTCACTGCATTCGGTGGAGAACCGGTTGAGGTGATGCTCGTAGCGCTCGAAGGCGGCAACTCGTTGTTCGCGGAAGTCGTCGGGCATGTGCTCCAACGGCTGTGGAAGCGCGAAATCATCGACGAGTAACTCTTCGTCGAAGCCTTCCTTCAGCACCTCTCTCCGGGCGAGCAGTTCGGCGTTGCCACCGAGAAGGATGTCGACACCGCGACCTGCCATGTTCGTTGCGACCGTGATCGAACCAAGCCGGCCCGCTTGAGCGACAATTTCTGCCTCTCGGGTGTGTTGTTTTGCGTTCAGCACCTCGTGGTCGATACCACGATCTCTCATCATCTTTGAGAGCAACTCGCTCTTCTCAACCGACACCGTGCCGACGAGCACCGGCTGGCCAGTCTCATGGCGCTCGACAATGTCATCGATGACTGCGTTGAATTTTCCAACTTCGCTTTTGTAGATGAGGTCTGCCTGATCGAGTCGAGCAATTTCTCGATTCGTTGGAATGGGAACGACACCGAGACCGTAGGTATTCATGAGCTCAGCCGCCTCGGTCGAGGCAGTACCGGTCATACCGGCAAGCTTGTCGTACATGCGGAAGTAGTTCTGCAAGGTGATCGTTGCGAGGGTCTGATTCTCCTCTTTGATCTTGACGCCCTCTTTTGCCTCGACTGCCTGGTGGATACCTTCAGACCAACGGCGACCCTCGAGAATTCGACCGGTGAACTCGTCAACGATCTTTACGTCTCCGCCTTGGACAATGTAATCCTTGTCGCGGCGGTACAACTCTTTCGCCTTCAACGCCACCGTGAACTGGTGGACAAAGTTTGCCTGCACGTCGTCGTAGAGGTTTTCGACTCCGAGGGCTTGCTCGACCTTTTCGATGCCGGGCTCGAGCGGAACAACAACTCGCTTGTCTTCTTCAACCTCGTAATCAACGTCACGGGTGAGGGTCCGCACAATCGACGCGAATCGGTAATACAACTTTGCGGCATCGCCCACTCGTCCAGAAATGATCAGTGGGGTTCGGGCCTCGTCGATAAGGATGGAGTCAACCTCGTCAACAATGCAGAACGCGTGACCGCGTTGCACTTTGTCACTCAATCGACCCGCCATGTTGTCGCGCAGGTAGTCGAAACCAAATTCGTTATTCGTTCCGTAGGTGATATCGCAGCCGTAACTGGCGCGCTTTTCATCTGAGCCGGTCTTCACACCGGGAATCACCAAGCCAACCGTCAAGCCGAGCCAACGATGTAGCTGGCCCATCCACTCAGCATCTCGACGAGCGAGATAGTCGTTGACGGTAACGAGATGCACGCCGTTACCTGACAGCCCGTTGAGGTAGGCCGGCAGGGTTGAGACGAGGGTTTTACCTTCTCCTGTTTTCATTTCGGCTACCCAGCCGAAGTGCAGAGCCGCACCACCCATCAACTGGACGTCGTAATGACGCTGTCCCAGCACACGAGTGGCTGCTTCACGAGTAACTGCAAACGCCTCGATGAGAAGATCATCGAGCGTTTCGCCACGGTCAAGCCGCTCACGAAATTCAACGGTTTTATGACGGAGGTCATCATCTGACAGCGATCCGATCGAGTCTCCGAGCGCGCCGATATCGGGCACGATGCCCTCAAGAGCCTTTAATTTCTTTCCCTCACCAGCGCGAAGGACGCGATCAAGAATTCCCATGCGGTCATGAGCCTATCGGCGGGTGCTCTCAGGCTGCCGCCCGATATCGCTCGCGTGTTGCCTCACGCCCTTCGCCAACGCGTTTCGGTGTTGCCGCAACCGCAGCCACATGGATGTGGCTGACTCCGGCAGTTCTTAGGGCGCCAGATGCTGCAGCAAGGGTTGCTCCAGTGGTGACAACATCGTCGATCAACAACACCCGTGTGTAGTGGGTACGCCGCCCCCGAAAGCCAGGGCCGTTCCAACGCTCGACACCGCTCCGGGTTTTTTGCTCTCCCGAATCAGCCCTAACCAGCGTTCGAACAACCGGCAGGCCGAGCTGAGCCCCGACCATGCGAGCCATCAGTTCACTCGGATCGAAACCGCGCTCACGACGACGACGCGCCGAGGCAGGAACCCACGTCACCGCATGGACATCAACCCCCGGAACGAGGCCATCGCCGATAATGCGCCGAGATAACAGGCCGCCGAGATACTTGGCCGCACCCCGATGATTCTTAAATTTCATGCCGTTGACAACGTCACGAAGACACCCGCTGAACTCGCCAACAATCGTGCGGTTGGTCTCAACCGGTGAACCTGTCGAGACCGAACGCAACTGTTCGATCATCGAACATCGACACAACCGGCACACCTCGGCTCCGGCTCTACCGCACGCCGCGCAAGTGGGCGGACAGACCGCGTCGACGACCTGTGTAAGGGCTCTTCGGCAGAATTGAAACAGATTGTTGAACACCACCTCGTCAGCATGACGAAAGGGTGTAACAGTTGGTGCTCAGTAGCGGTAGTGCTCTGGCTTGAATGGGCCCGATGGCTCGATACCGAGGTACTCGGCCTGCTCGTCGGTGAGTTTCGTCAACCGCACACCCAACGAGTCGAGATGGAACGTAGCGACACGCTCATCGAGATGCTTCGGCAACACGTGAACCCCGAGCGGATACCGGTCGAGATGGTTGAACAACTCGATCTGGGCAAGCACTTGGTTTGAGAACGAACAACTCATCACAAAGCTCGGGTGACCGGTTGCGCAACCCAGATTCACAAGGCGCCCCTCCGCAAGGACGATCACCTGATGACCATCATCGAACGTCCAGACGTCGGTTCCCGGCTTCAACTCATCACGAACCGCACCTGAGCGAGCAAGTCCAGCCATATCAATTTCGTTGTCGAAGTGACCGATATTGCAGACGATTGCGTTGTGCTTCATCTCACGCATGTGGTCGATGGTGATGATGTCAGCGTTACCCGTCGCGGTGACAAACAAGTCGGCATCTCCGACAACCTCATCGAGAGGAAGCACCTGCAAGCCCTCCATTGCGGCCTGGAGCGCATTGATCGGATCGATCTCAGTAACGATCACTCGACAACCCTGGCCGCGTAGAGACTGAGCACAGCCCTTACCCACATCGCCATACCCGCAAACGACCGCAACTTTGCCGCCCAACATGATGTCGGTTCCACGACTGATCGAGTCGACCAGTGAGTGGCGGCAACCGTAAAGGTTGTCGAACTTCGATTTCGTGACCGAGTCGTTCACATTGATCGCAGGGAACAACAACGTGTTGTCCTCAGCCATCTTGTAGAGCCGCTTCACACCTGTGGTGGTCTCTTCGGTGACACCCTTGATGAGCTTCGCCATGCGCGTCCACTTTGTTGGGTCAGACTTCAGCGTGCGCTGCAACAGCCCAAGGATGACCGCGAGTTCGGCGTTGTTGGCCTCGGTCGGGTCAGGCACCTGCCCGGCTGCTTCATACTCGACACCCTTGTGAAGCAACAGCGTTGCGTCGCCGCCATCGTCGAGGATCATGTTGGGCCCGTCGTGACCCTCCCAGGTCATCATCTGCTCGGTGCACCACCAATATTCCTCAAGGGTCTCACCTTTCCAAGCAAAGACCGGCACGCCCTGCGGATCGTCTTCGGTGCCATCAGGCCCCACGACCACCGCGGCCGCTGCGTGGTCTTGGGTGGAAAAAATGTTGCATGAGGCCCATCGAACTTCCGCACCCAACGCCGTCAACGTCTCAATGAGCACTGCGGTCTGAATCGTCATATGCAGCGAGCCTGAAATGCGGGCGCCAGCAAGCGGCTTGGTGGAGGCATACTCACGGCGAATTGCCATCAGGCCTGGCATTTCATGCTCAGCGAGCAACATCTCTTTGCGGCCAAATGGTGCTAGAGAAAGATCAGCAACACGGAAATCTTGCGAAGCCGAAATACGGGTTTGAGTAGACATGGCGGTTCTCCTCGACTGAAGTCGTTTAGTGAAAGTCTGATTGAGGAACGAGCCGGAGCCTCCTGGCCCGATCACGACAGCCCGCCGAAGACCTCAGCCTAACGTCGCGAATCGAAACCGTGACGGACGCTGTCAACCTGCAGCGATCGCAAGCAGCCTCTGCACCTCGTCGTCAGAGATCTGAGAGGCTTCATCAATGAGCATCACCGGGATGTCGTCACGAACCGGATAGGTGCGACAAAGCCGCTCGTTCAACAGCACGCCTTCGGACTCGACATATACCAACGCACCCTTATCTTCGGGGCAAACCAAAATGTCAAGAAGCTGGGGGTCGAGTGACATGTCGTCTCCTTTTCAGATCGCCTACAGCGTACCGAGCAGTTGCTGTGCAATCAGCACACCTACGCGGTGATGATGTCGAGCACCTCCGCGACATGAGCGTCACACGACGCCACATCTGCAGCCTCAAGATTCAATCGAAGTAGCGGTTCGGTGTTCGAGGGACGAAGGTTGAACCACCACTCGCCCGCGTCGACGGTAAGCCCGTCGAGCTCATCGAGATCGCAATGCGAATACGCGTCTCGAACTCGGTCGATGACCGCCGAGGGATCGTCGACCACCGTGTTGATCTCGCCTGAGGCAACATATGGCTCATACGGCGTGCGCACCTCTGACAGCGTCGAGCCCGAACGAGCGAGTTCAGAGATCATGATGAGACTCGCAATCAAACCCGAATCTGCTCTGAAATTGTCAGCAAAGTAGTAGTGGGCCGAGTGCTCGCCACCAAACACGGCATTCCTGCTCGCCATCTCTGACTTGATGTAGCTGTGGCCAACCCGGGTGCGAACCGGAGTTCCGCCATGCGCTGAAATCGTTTCTGGCACCGCTTTCGAACAGATGAGATTGTGCAAGATTGTCGACCCCGGGTGATCTCGCAGCATCGCCACTGCCAGGATCGCCGTCGTCACCGACCCGCTCAACCCAACGCCCTTCTCGTCAACGATGAAGACCCGATCGGCATCGCCGTCGAAGGCCAAACCAATGTCGAATCCACCCGACACCACTCTCGCTTGAAGGTCTCGCTGATTCGCTGGCTGCAACGGATCAGCCGGATGATTCGGAAACGTGCCGTCGAGCTCTCCGTACATAACTTCGAGTTCGATCATCGGGAGCCTCTCGAAGAGTGCTGGCACCACGAGACCGCCCATGCCGTTCGCCGTATCGGCAACAACACGCATTGGCTTTAGTGCCGAGACATCAACAAATGACATGACGTGATCGACAAACGCATCGAGCATGTCGCGTTGTTCGCGCTGGCCGCGCTCTGCCACTGCCTCTGGCACGTCTCCGTCAAGCATTGCCTGGGCAGCATCACGAATATCTGCCAAGCCAGAATCAATGCCGACAGGTCGAGCCCCCGCCTGACAGAACTTGATGCCGTTGTACTGCGCAGGGTTGTGGGACGCCGTAAAGACAGCGCCGGGCAGATCAAGGCGCCCCGAAGCGAAATAGAGAAGGTCGGTCGACACGAGACCGAGGTCGATCACGTTGACGCCTGCATCTTGGGCACCCTCGGCGAACGCATCTACAAACTCAGGCCCACTTGGACGCATATCTCGTCCAACAACGATCGCGTCTGAGCCCACATAGCGGACAAACGCTGAGCCAAGCGCCCGAGCCGTTGCGACATCAAACTCCTCCGGGACGACACCTCGAACGTCGTACGCTTTTACGATCCGGGAAAGATCTGCCATTGCCGGGAGGCTAGCTCGCCATTACACAGTACCGCTCTCGCTCATGACAACGACATCGTCGGCGGGCGCATCATCGGCAGCCGGTTCAACCGGTGCGGGTGAGTGACCATGGTCGAGATCTCCCTCGCGACGCCAGCGAATACAAAGGCCGATGCCTGCGAGCGACAGGAGAACCGTCACCCAATCAAGGCCGGTACGGGAATATGTCAGCGATATCTCGTTGCTCGTTGGTACGACCACCATTGCATTCGGAGCGATTCGGTACACCTCATCGGCTCCTTCAACCGACCAATTCGGGAAGTAACTCACCTTGATGAGCACCGGCACCCCCGTCTGATCAACTTCAAATTCGATGGAGTCCTGATCGATCACCACGTTGTCGATCGATACGGCCGGAAGCGAAACCTGGGTAATGGGCTCGGCAGGAACCACAATGTCGACGCGACGCCCCGGCCCTCCGGGCACGCCCTCCTGCCGGCTCACGTCGACGACTGCATCAATGCGCTGCCATGAGTCAGGGCCGTCATCTGCTGGCATCGCAGCCCAATCTGACGGATGCTGAAACCAACTCGTTCCAAGTTCGAGATGGCGTTCACGTTGATCACCCGCACGCTCATTAACCACCACTGGCTGCACCGCAAGCGGCACGACGATGTCGGAATTTGCTACCTCGTAGACCTCCCACGGGCCTGACGATGCAACAAGGGTCAGCTCGGGCTGCTGGCGGGCTTCACCTTTTGCCTCATCGGTGCGCACCATGGCGTATTTCACGCCCAAGTCTTGAAGGTGCCGCACGCCGACGGAGGCGTTGTTATCGACGTATCGAAGTTCACGTACAGGGTTCGATGACTGCTTTGACATCGCTGCAGTTGCCAAAAATGAATACGGAGTTGTTCCAGATGCTTCGAAGAACAACGCCTCCATCGACCCGATACACCCATCCGTCCAGAACGGGAGCAGCATCAGCGCCATCGTCGTGCCGTACTGACCGTTATCGGGGCTGTTCTCCCACAGCGCTCGGCCGCAGCCATGCGCCGGGTCATCACCGAGTGCCCCCATTGCCTCGACGATCGAGTGATACTCGGTGTACGCAGCACCACGCCCCTCGTAGCCGGTGAAGTTGTAGCTCGACCACCCATCTCCGGACGCCCTCACGTTTGTTGACGTCGCCTTAAATGGCCCCCATCCATATACCTGTGCGCCATTGTGAGTAGTGATGCCTCCACCTGGCAGCACTTGAAACATGAAGCCCAGCACGCTGAGCACACAGAGTGCCGAAATTGCTCCGAAGCCCGTCGCAACCCGATGACCCACCGGGTTCACTGCGTGCCGCTCCTTCACGACGTTCCACGCAACATTCATGACCGCAACAGCACCAACCATCATCAGCATGTACCGAACGAGGTAGAGGAACGGCAACAACCGAGGGTTCCACAGCAGCCCAATCACAGGAAGCGAATCTCGAGCTAGGTACACCCCGGCAACGAGCACGAGACCGGTTATGCCGAGCGCGCTTCCGTTCTGATGGCGACGAAGCACACTCCACACAACCCCGATGATTGCGAGCACGGAGATGATGACGTCTAACGGCGCGGTCAACGGGAAAAACATGTCCCAGAACGAATCCTCAGCTCCCTCTGGTCGAGGGCCATATTTCATGTCGGTCATGTACTCGTGATTCATCAAGAACGGACCAACCCACCACGCAACGAGCAAAAAGGCGGTGATGCCCGTCGTCAACACCCATCGCCAACGGTTGCTATCGACCCACAGGGCAGTGAACACGAGTGCCGCCACTGCGATGAAGATGAGGACAATTCCATGCGACACCGCAGCCGCTGCAATCAGTGCCGCCGTCCACACCCGGTATTTGCCGGTTCTCAACCCAGCAGCCAACGCGCCGAGGGCGAGCATCGCCAATGTGAGGGCGATCGAAAACGAGAATTCTCCCGCCATCGTCGACTTCAAGTTGCCGCCGTAGATCGTGAAACTTTCGTCGAGCAAAAAGGCGAGGCCAGCAAAGGCAAACAATTCTGGAATCGGAAACGCGAATTTTGCAAGACGGCCGAATCCCCAACATGCGGCAGGCAGCGTCAACAAGCCGATCACACCGATGAGCTTTAACGCAACGCCATACGGAAGCAGCACGTCGACCAGCACCACGGCAAGGGCTGGCAACACCATGTAGAAGCGGTACGCCGGCATGCCGCCATACCAATCCATTGTCCAACCGTTGAGGCGGAAGCCCGGCAGCAGGTGGTCTCGAAGGAATGCTGGTCCCCACACATGGGCTCCGAAGTCACCACCGGTTGGCGTGTTGTCATCAAAAATGAGGTCTGCACCCGGGCTCAACGGATTGAGGTGAACGACGTTCATCATGATCGTCGTCGTCACCGCGAGTGAGAACGCCGTAAACGAACACTTCCAGATGCGACTTGAATCCCACTCTGACGTCAGCCAACGGCGTGGACGCTGGGTAAGCCGCAGGAGTAGTCGCTGCACCAGAGAAGGTGCGCCGGAAGCGGTTTCGCCATCATCGGTGTCGGAACCATCAATGTCGGAACCCTCGTGTGCCTCGACCTCGCTACTCACGATGCCAGTCTGCCACGACCGGCCGAACGTTCACAGAACACCCACCCGTAAGCCCTAGTCAGTTGAAAAGCAAGAGCGCAAAGATTCCGGTGGCGTTGAATGACGCATGCGTGATGATCGATGCGCCAAGTCGGCCCGTTCGTAACAGCATGATCCCGAAGACAAGGCCGGCAACGGCAAGCCCCGGCAACTCCACCGGACGAAGATGGATGAGACCGAAAAAGATCGACGCAGCAAACAGCCCTCCAACGGCGCCAAGCCTGGCTGAAGCAGAGCGCTGCAACAGGCCCCGGTACACCAACTCTTCGACGAGCGGCGCACCAACCACCACCACGAGCACAAGGAGTACGGTCTTCCAGCCTCCGGCGGAATCGACAAGATCTTTCGCCGTTTCTTCAAGGGCAGAGCTATCAAAGGTTGAAGGCCAGATCGCCCTCAACGGCAGATAAATCACCGGCACAACGATCATCTGAGCCAACACACCCACCGGGATACCGATGAGATCGATCCACCGAAACGACAGCCCAAACAGTGTTCGAAAATCGACCGCCTGCATGCGGCACGCCGTCCACAACGCCACCAACAGGCAGGTCCACGACGCAACCGCCATCGCAGTCAATGTGAGGGTGCCGGTTCCATCTTCTGTCGACGAAAGGGCGTAGATCACTCCCCCGAAAACGATGCCGCCGACCGACCAGCCGAGCGACCACAGTGCGAGCGCCTGCCCTAACGGAACAGACGGAGATCGTTCAGACAGCGACACGCCAGCCGAGTTGCTGGATGCGTCGATCGACAACTTCCCAACCCTGGGGGGCGGTCAGACGGCGAGCGTGATCTCGGCACAAATCGTACGAATGAGGCTCACGTTCAGGCGACAAACCATCAATCCACACCTGCGAATTCTGGTACTCGTAGCTCAACGTTGCAGTTGCATGCTCAGAACAACCCGTTTTGGTGCAAAGGCGAAACACGTCACAACCGTAGGGCACGACGTGCCCAGAACGGCGGATGCCTCTATCCTTGGGCTATGGACAACCTTCCTCCGCCACCTCCCCCTCCCCCTCGGGGTCGCAGCGAGGGCCGATCGAATCCGCCCCGCAACAATCAATCGCGCGGCGAGAACCGCCGAAATTCAGGCCAGCACTCATCAGACCGTCAAAACGGCCAAGAAAATCAGTCACAATGGCGGCGCTGGCTTCCCTGGGTTGCCGTTGGCCTCTTTCTCGCTGCGGTCATCTTGCCGGGCATGCTGAACGGCCCCAGCGGCCCAGCAATCTCGTATTCAGAATTCATCGACGAAGTTCGTAATGGCTCCGTTCAATCGATCGAAATCAACAACGTCACCGGAGAGATTTCAGGCACTCTCACCGATGGCTCATCATTCACCTCTACCGGTGGCGGCGAACGAGGACTCTCAGACACCGATGAAGAACTGATTCGTTCAACCGGTGTTGATTACGAGTTCATCACCCCATCATCTAATTGGCTGCTCAACCTCGCCGGGTTACTGCTCCCCGTCATGCTCATCATTGGCTTCTTCATGTGGATGCAGCGCCGTGCACAGGGCCAGATGGGCAATGTGATGTCAATCGGTCGCAGCAAAGCGAAGACGTATTCTTCCGACCAGCCGACGACGACCTTCACCGATATCGCCGGTTACGACGGGGTGAAGCAAGAAATCACCGAAGTTGTCGATTTCCTTCGCATGCCTGAGCGGTTCGCAGAAATTGGCGCCCGGGTTCCGAAGGGCATCCTCCTCGTCGGCCCACCCGGAACCGGCAAGACCCTGTTCGCCCGAGCGGTGGCAGGTGAGGCAGGGGTTGGATTCCTCAGCGTCACCGGTTCTGACTTCATGGAAATGTTTGTAGGTGTCGGCGCAAGCCGTGTCCGAGATCTCTTCCAGCAGGCTCGTCGCATGGGGAAAGCGATCATTTTCATCGACGAAATCGACTCGATCGGTCGCAAACGTGGCGCAGGCCTCGGCGGCGGTCACGATGAGCGTGAGCAAACCCTCAACCAGATGCTGTCGGAGATGGATGGTTTCGAGACGTCAGAGGGCATCGTCATCATGGCGGCCACCAACCGCCCTGACATCCTCGATCCGGCGCTTCTGCGCCCTGGGCGCTTTGACCGCCAGATCGTCGTGCCGCTCCCCGAATATCAAGAGCGCCTCGAGATCCTTAAAGTGCACAGCCTCGATAAGCGGATGGGCAACGATGTCGACCTGTCGACGATGGCACGCGCAACTCCAGGAATGGCTGGCGCCGACCTTGCCAACCTCGTCAACGAGGCTGCTCTCATCGCGGTGCGGCGGAGTTCGAATGAGATTGAGCGCATCGACTTTGAAAATGCTCGAGATCGGGTCGTGCTTGGCGCTCGCCGGGAATCGATGATTCTCAACGCAGAAGAGAAGCGGGCGACTGCGTTCCACGAAGCCGGCCATGCTCTTCTCGCAACCGTGCTACCCAATGGCGATCCGCTTCACAAGGTGACGATCTTGCCACGCGGAATGGCCCTCGGAGTGACGTGGAGTCTCCCTCAGGAACGCCACACGTACTCGAAGGAATATTTTGAGGACACCATTTGCAAAGCAATGGGTGGCCGTGTCGCCGAGATTCTCGTCTTCGGACACCTCAACTCTGGTGCTGCGAACGACCTTGAGCAGGCGACATCGATCGCTCGCCGCATGGTTCGTGAATGGGGCATGAGCGACAAGGTTGGCCCGATGGCATGGTCAAGTCAGCAGCAGGTCTTCCTTGGGGAAGATCTCATGTCGAACGGCCGTGAATATTCTGACGAGACCGCCCGAATGCTCGACGAGGAAATCGCTTCGATTTTGACAAGTCAAGAAGATCGGGCTCGGGAACTGCTCACCAAGCACAACCGCGGGCTCGAACTCGTCGCAGAAGCGCTCCTCGAGCACGAGACGATCGATGGTCCGCATGTCGCTGAACTCATTCAGCAAGGCCTCACCGAATCAGGCACCGATGAGCAGATTCAAGCGAATGTCTTGGGAAGTCCTGAATAGCCCGACTCAGGACAGCTAACACGCGTGAACGCGGCCCTAGCTCGACGGCCAGGCGTCGAGCGTCTAGTCAGCAGATGAGCAACCGTCTGTTGTGCCGGATGATCCGGGTTCACGAACCTCAGCAAGGCCTGCCCATAAATCGGTTGCGGTGACCGGGCCGATAAAGCCTCGTTTGACAACGCCGTTTTCGTCTGCAATCACTGCGGTCGGAACCGCATCAATCTCGTAGCGCTGATGGAGGTCGGCCTGTTCGAGATAATCAACCGTGGTCACCGAGACCGCAGATGAGGCAAGAACCTCTGCCTTCGCCGCAACATCAGCGCACGTCGAGCAGGTTGATGACGTGAAGACGACAACCAACCACTGACCAGTCGACGACACGAAATCGGTTGGGTCGAGCTGGGCCGGGAACTGCCATGACGGTTGGGTTGGCGCATCGGCCCCTCGTTGATTCTGCTGCCACCTCACGACCGCAATGATGACGACCGCAATCACACACGCAAGCAGAAGTTGGAGCACAATGATGTTCTACCAGCAGCAGACATTCATGCGACTAACGCAGCCCAGTTCAGCAGCAGGGCATCCCTGCAATCGCCCACGCCGACGAGAACGCATCTGAACTTGGCACACGGCGTTCAACAAGAAGACGACCGGTTGATTCAACTGCAATCGGGCGACCAAGCACTCCCGTCTCCTTAAGGTCGACAACAATTCGAGATGCTGCCGGGAGCATCATTTGTGTTGAGCCCTCCACCGCAACAAGCCCATTTGAGCCGTAGGTCGACAGCGACACCTCTCGATCAACGTCATCGAGATTGATGACGACCAAGCCCGACTCGACCTCAACTGAGGGTCCAGCTGCGACGAGCCATGATGTTGGAGCCAGCCCATCACGTCGCTCTGGAACACCCGACGCAATCGATGTCACTTTCACACCGCTCGGGCTCACCCGAGTCAACGCCCTGTCGACAACAATTGATCGCCCGTCAAGCGTCGAAAACACCGCCGAGTGGTCACCCTCTGGCAACTCGGCCAACGCTCCGGCATCGATCACCGCTACGTCATGAGACGCGACCTCCATCACCGAGGTGACGGCCTCACCAGCGACATCTTCCACGTTGTCGGACAGGAAAAACGTTGCAAGAACGGTCACTGCCTCATCGGTCGGGTTGAGCACAGAGAACCGCTCCGATGCCTGCGGGCTTTTCACGCCATCAGCGAACCACCAGCGGTCGGCAAGTAGTGGTGCTGCCATTGAGATCGATGTTCCCCCACGTCGGTCATCGTCCGCCGTCATCGATCGGCCGACCATCAACGCGCCCCGAGCAGCCCGCACCGAAACACCTACCGATTCCTCGCCTCGCGCGCCGCCACCTTCAACCCCAACATCAATCACTCGAACCGAGTAAGGCTGTACCGGGAGCCCGTTATACACCGATGGTTCAATCGTGCCCGAGGCTGTATGAAACGCAACATCGACCACGACTTGGTCAGCAGACGGGTTCGACAGCAATAACACCTGCTCTGCGAGATCGACGGTATAGCCCTCGGCGAGATACCACTCTGACGAGAGATTGATCGAACATGGTGTTGCCGACTGACCGAGGCCTGCCGACGTCGGATAAAACGCTCGCTGCTCAACTAGCCCACCGCCGCCAAGAATCTCGACCGATGTTGCGACGAATGTTCCCTGCTGCTCAGCATCAACGTCGACCTGCACTCGATCAAACGCAGGTATATCGACGATCTTCGTGCGCGCCGCCGCGATGTCACTGAGGAACGTCACACGAGCCGAAGTGGGCTGATCGCTCGTATTCGTCACGATGACAGCACCACCGACGTCGGTCTCACCCGTCGCTGGCACACCCGGACAAAACCACGTGCTCTCCAAAATGTCATCTGAAGGGACATACGGAATCCACACTTCTGGAGCGACATTGAATGATGCAGCGCTGATGTCATCTCGCGGTTGTCGCGCAAGCCAGACGAGCCCCCCCACCGACAGCAACGCAATAACCAGCATCGGGTGTCGCCGATTGAATCGACCACCCCTTCGTGAGGTGTCTGTGCTCATGAGTCCACCGCCTCAGGTTCGAAGGGATCACCGGTCGAGGGTGTGAACGCCATCATCGGGGCCTCTGCGGCACGGTTTCGCTGCCGCACGCGCCGCTCAGGCCGCGTCGCTGCGAGAAGAACCCCGAACCATGCGAAGGCGATCATTCCCTTTAAGACATAAGACGTCATTGGGGTGTCATACGCAACGGTGATCTCACCACCCCTTGGAATGTCGAACGCCACCGTCTGGCCGAAACCCGCCCGTGGCGACAACGTTTCACCATCAAGCGTCACCCGCCATTGCCGGTCGAACGGGACTCCAAGATGCAGCACCCCTTCAGAGGGCACCGACAACATTTGAGGGCCTTGAACCATCACTGCGTCAACGAATTCTTCTCCGCCGTCAGCTGAAAGCTCAACGGCGGTGATCCCATCGAAATCAGCGAGCAGCAGACTGCCCGCGCCGGCATTTCGAGAGGCATCCGCTGCGCCGCCTGTGAGGAACGCAGCGGGTGGAATCCACGACCGATTGACAAATGCCTCGATCGTTGGCGGCGACTGGATGACCCCAACATCAAGCTGGGCCGCTAACGCGGCAGAAAGACCGTCTGGAGGAGCGATCGGATCATCGATTGTTGAGGCAACGCCATCAGCGAGCGGAACTGCAATAAAGCGGATGCCAAGCGGGGCGAGCAGGCGGCCAACCCGAGATGTCGACCCTGTTGAGAGAACTGCGAGGGCATCCCTCACCAGGCGTGCATCATCGCCCTCCGGGCGCACGATTGTGTCGCTCAGCGTCAGGCCTCCCGAGTCGGTAATGACGAACGAAATACCGGGAGCGAACTCATGCCCTCGGACAGGCAACACCCGCGGGTCACCCACCCAGAGCACTCGGTAGACGCCAGTTGATGAGTTCGAAGGAAACTGTGACTCGACAACACTTGAGATCGGGTACGCGCTGGCACCCCAATCACCAGCGCCCACCGACAAGATCCCCGGCACAACACTCACCGCCATCGCAAGATTCGCGCCCAATGCAAGCGGCTGCCGCCAGCCGAAGGCTCGGTCAAGCACATCAGAACCAAACCCGCCAGCAATTCCGGCTGCGGGAAGTGTGGCGCCAAACAGCATCACCACTGACAGCACCGAGGCAGGCGGAAGATACGCCGTTGCCACGCCCCTTCCGATGAGCAGGAGCAGCAACAGACTCACACCGACAAGAGACGCTCCACGAACCGCCCACGTCAGTCTCCACGCCCTGGTAATGAGCACAGCAGCAATGACCGGAACCACGAGTGCGATGCCGAGAAGACCAAGTCCGCCCTCTCCACCGAATGACGCCGCATCACGAGCATCAGCAACCGAAACGCCCGCCAACTCACCGCCGGTCAGTGTGCTCCACCGCCAACCGAGGCTCGATGGCAGCAGCAACAACCAACTCGTCGCAGCCGCTCCAGCAGCAACAAACCAACGCACCACCACGAGAGCAGGAGACCTCATCAGCCATGAAGAGAGACCAATCAGGACGAGCACCACCACCACGACCGGAACTACGACCGGGGCAAACGATCCGCCCGCCGCAGTCACCAATACGATTGCAGCAATCATCCGCCTGCGCTGTGCAGCCGACACCGGGAGCACACCGTCGACGAGATCTCCCTCGACCGTCGACACCTCGGCAACAGAGATGCCGGCAAGCTGTCGAGCGAGATGCACCACCCATGGCAGCACCGCATACACCCCAAAAGCAGCGGTATCACCCGCACCGAGCATTGATGGCACGATGGGCCCTGCTGCGTAGATCACCAACGCAACAACTCGAGGTCGCGTCGTCGGATACACACCGGTCAATCGCTGAAGCCCAATCAGCCCGATGATGATTGCTCCGACTCCAAGCCCCCAGCCGGTCAGCAATGAGCCGATAAGCGGTACTGCGCTGAGGGCACCGAGCACAACTACCCCACCGGAGGTCGCCATCATCAGGCCCACACCTCGTGAATCCCACGGATCCCACCACTGCCGTAACAACTCGCCAGCGGTTTCTGTGTTGGGAAGCCATGCCCCAACACCTGGGACCCCTGAGCGAATGAACTCTCTCGAGCCAATCAGGAGCCCAAGGATGATGAGGAACCAGGCCAAGGTAGGGCCGTACGTTCGTTCACGCTGCCTCACCAGCGGAGCTCCAGCTGTCACCACAACATCGTCGTCACGAGATTTCACGATCGACGTCAACCGGCTCGATATCGGGTAGAGCAAGGAGGAGATCTCCGCATCAGACACCGACCTCAGCGGGCGTAAACGCTTGCGACGTTCCCGTAGCGAGCGCACACGAAACGGTGCAGACAGCACTGCCGCAAGGCGGCGAGCCGGAGGTCGAGTCGCACCAAGGAAGACGCCGAGGATGAGTTGAAATAGTGAGACACCGAAGATCTGCAGCGTTCGCGCTACCCACTGCTGTGCCGATGCAGTCACCAGCACCGTGTCAACCTCGTCACGTACGACTTGTGATCGACTCGCGCTTCTCGATGCGATCAGTGCTGCGATGCGCTCGTGCGGACGGGCAATGACGGCGTCAGGAACAACCATCACTCGAGCGCCCGCACAATGGGCTCGCCAGCACAACTCGACGTCGGCGGTTCCCGCACTCATTGGCGAAGCAAAACCACCGAGTTCTCGAAAAAGATCGGCCCGAAACAACATGCCACTCGCATCGACAGCAAGCACATCGCGCACGCGATCGTGCTGTTCTTGGTCGGCCTCGTCGAGGTTGAGGGGCTCGACTCGTTCACCGAGTCGATCAACAGTGATCCCTACCGCTTGGAGACGGTTTTCGTCATCGGCATTGACGATCTTCGGCCCGACAACAGCAGCATTCGCCTCCAGTAACTCAGCGACAAGGTGGTGAAGCGCACGGGGCTCGGGAATTGTTCCCGACTCAATCAACCAAAATAAGCCGTTATCTCCATCGACAAGCCCGGTCGCCTCGTTGGCAACATCGGTGAGCGTTGCTGACCCGACTTCGGCGACGATGTCAAGGTGATCATGGTCAAGGTGATGCGAGTCTTGCGCAATCATCGCTTCGACCTCGGCGACCATCTGTGAGTCAGCAGCGATGAGCACTCGGAGCGCACCATACGACTGGCCGTGTAATGCGATAAGGGAGGCCTCAACGTCACTAGTGCTCTCGTTGGCAACGAGCACCGCAACGACTGGTACGAGTTCTCCTCCCTCCACCCCGGCGAGACTATCTGTCAGGGCTGGCGGTGGTCGGTCAGCACCCTCAACAACGGATAGCGTTTCCCGCCGTGACCGACGCCGAATCTTCACTCTCATCTCGAGAGGCGTCAGTTGACGCTCCGCCCACTGGCGGAGCCCTACCCGAGGGCGCTGCCACCATTGCTGTCGGGCTCATTATCGCTGGGGTTGCGACCTACGCCTTTTTTAGGGTGGGAGCCTCTGCGCTCGGTGGCGACGAGGAGTTCGCTCCGATCGCAGCCATGTGGTTTGCGATGTTCGCTCTCGCCCCGGGATTCTTTCTGCCAATCGAACAAGAGCTCGGCCGGGCACTCGCCCATCGACGAGCTCTCGGTCAAGGTGGACGCCCGGTGGTGACCAAGATCGCAGCCCTCACCTTGGTGGTGTCGACAGTTGTCGTCGTCGGGCTCGCTATTTCGTCACCGTGGTTGACCGGTTCGTACTTTTCTGGCAACTGGTTGATGTTTGGTGCACTCATTATCGGCTTTCTCTCGTACGCACCGGTTCACCTTTCGCGGGGAATTTGTTCTGGCCAAGGTCGATTCACCCCATTCGCCGTCGTCGTTGCCTCTGACGGCGTCATGAAAATCGTTGGCACGGTCGCCCTCACCGTTATCGGCACTACCGCCGTTGGCGCGTACGCATTCGCTATCGCTGTTGCACCGCTCTTCGCGGTTATCGCAATTGGCATGCGCGGCTCGTTGCGCACCGAGCCTGGCCCGCCGGCCCAGTGGCGAGAGATCACTCAAAACTTCGGGTGGCTGTTACTCGGAACTGCATGTGCCGCCGTGTTGCTCAACGCCGGCCCGATCGCTGCGAATATTCTTGCCAGCGAAAATGAAGCTGACGCCGTTACTCGATTCAGTTATGGGGTGCTGCTCGCACGAGTGCCGCTCTTTATGTTCCAGGCGATTCAGGCAAGCCTGTTTCCTCGCCTTGCTCGGTTAGCCGCGCAGCGCTCATTCGACGAGTTTCGGCGCGGCCTCCGCCTGCTCGTCATCGTTGTTACTGGAATCGGTGTTGCCGGCACCATCTTCGGAGCTCTTCTCGGACCATGGACATTGAGGTTGGTCTACGACGCTGACCTCGGCGGCCGCACCCTT
>Ga0181583_10000133_pt1 | contig 46369 bp, 36 predicted proteins | sample 071ome_31_FD_132461 | JGI IMG/M metagenome (GOLD analysis project Ga0181583, IMG submission 132461) | Coastal salt marsh microbial communities from the Groves Creek Marsh, Skidaway Island, Georgia - 071405CT metaG (megahit assembly) | ecosystem: Environmental > Aquatic > Marine > Intertidal... | reverse complement strand
GAAAGAGGAAAGAGGGGCTCCCTAAAAAATCGTCTCGGTAGACAATTCTTCGGTCTGTTCCTCGTTCAATTCAATACCGGGCAGTGGGGTCTCCAGGGGCGCCGGTGCATTCTCGACACGGAAATATTCGAAAGTTGAATTGGGGTCGCCCGGTGTGGCCAGTTGCCCGGAGTTTTTGTCGATGAGCCTGTCCACGATACCGTCGGGCCTGCTCATGGTGTTTTCGGGTTTCCCTTTCAGCGCCGCAGACATGAAATCGATCCAGATCGGCACGGCGACAGTCGCGCCCTGTTCACGTTCGCCCAGCGGCTCTGGCTGATCGAAGCCCACGAATACCGTTGTTGCTATATCCTTGTTGAAACCGGAAAACCACAATTCCTGTGGACCATTGGTCGTGCCCGTCTTGCCCATCAGGTCACCACGGCCAATTTCTCTCTGCACGCGATTACCGCTGCCTTCTTCGACCACGGAGCGCAGCATGGAGTTCATGATAAACGCAACCCGGGGATCCATGATGCGCGGTGCAGGATAGGCTTGCTCGCCGGATTCACCATTCATGTTCTGGCAGTCCGATTCGCACACCACGGCGGGAGTTGCTCGATACAGCACACCTTCGCTGACGCTTCGGATTTCCTTGATAAACCAGGGATCGACCTTGTAACCGCCATTGGCGATGACCGAGTAGGCGGTCACCATTTCCAGTGGTTGCACATCCTGGCTGCCCAGCGCCACGGTGAGGTCATTGGCGGGAAAATTCTGGGTCTGGAAACCAAACTTGTTGGCGAAGGCCAATACCTTATCCGAGCCCAGTTCATCGTAGAGTCGCACCGTGGGTACGTTTCGTGATTCCCGCAGCGCGTGGCGCAGGGTAATCGGCCCGAGGAAATTATTTTCATAATTATTGGGACGGTAGTCGCCCCGGGTGAACGGGGCATCATTAATGATGCTGGAGGCGGAGTAACCGTTTTCCAGTGCAGCACCGTAGACGAAGGGCTTGAAGTTGGAGCCGGGAGGGCGGGGTGTGAGCACACGGTTAACCTGATTCCAGCGGAAATCATAGCCGCCTACCAGGGATAGCACGCTACCATCGGCGGGGGACATGGAGACCAGTGCACCCTGGATATCCGGTACCTGGCCAAGATGCCAGCTATCTTCGCTGCGCCTGACCCGAATGAAGTCGCCCTCGCTTACCACATCGGATGCCGCAGACGGTGGCGGCCAGGCTTCGTTGCGGCTACGAAACGCGTAGGCCCACTGAATGCCTTCCCAGGGTACATCGATTGTATCGCCATCTTTCAGCAGGGCAGTGAAGCTCCGTTCCTGAACCTCGGTCACAATGGCCGGCTGCTGATTTCCATAGGCAGGAATAGGTGCCAGGTGTTCCAACCACTTGCCAAACGGATCTATCGGATCGGCTGGATAGTTTGCCGTGGGGCCACGGTAGCCATGTCGGCGATCGTAGTATCCCTCGAGGCCATCGACCAGGGACTTGTTTGCTGTTAGTTGCAGGTCACCATCGATGCTCGTTACCACTTCGAAGCCGCGAGAGTAGGTTTCCTCCCCGAATTGATCGTACAGGATCTGGCGTACCATTTCGGCCACATAGGGAGCCGGCACGGCGATGTTTCGATTGTGCCTGCGGGCTGTGACCGGTTCGGCGTTGGCCAGGTCGAATTCAGCCTGGGTGATCATGTTCTGGTTGAGCATATTGCGCAGCCTGGTCTCCCGGCGCTGGATGGCGCGTTCGGGCGAGGCTAGCGGATTGCAGGTGGATGGGCAGGGCAGGACTGACACCATCATGGCGGCTTCCGCCAGGGTCAGTTCGCTGACGTCCTTGCCATAGTAGACAAACGCCGCGGCACCGATGCCATCGGCGCCGGCTCCGAAGTAAATGGTATTCAGATAAAGCGTGAGAATTTCTTCCTTGCTCAGTTCCCGCTGGATCTGTAAAGCGAAGGGAATAGTCTTGAGTTTGCGCAGGTAGACGTTGTCACTGTCGAACGACAGGATATTCGCCAATTGCATGTTCAGGGTGCTGCCTCCTCCCAGGCGATTGCCAGAGAGAAAACCGTAGAAGGCTCGCATCAGGCTCTGCACATCTACCCCGGGATGCGAATAGAAGCGCACGTCTTCGGTGGCGATCACGGCATTCTTGAGCGTTTCCGGTATGTCCGCGGTGCGAATAGGATTTCTGCGATTACCGATTTCATCGATCAACCGCCCGTCAGCAGTGAAGATGCGCAACGGAGTCTCCAGTTGCACATCGCGATAGGTCTCGGCAGCGGGTAGCAGTGGTGCCAGATACAGATAGGCGGCCATGGCTACCATGGTGCTGCCGCTGCTTAAAAAGACGGCCATGAGTATGAGCCATCTGCTCCATTTTGTGATGGATAAACGCATGAGCTTGTGACTTGCGGGACTGGCTTTATCCAATGGGCCTCCGGATGCCGCTGCAGCAAGGGTTATGGCGTCGAACAAGGCGCGAAAAATGGACCTCCATTATACACTCGGCTTCAGAGAATACCCGGCATTATCGGACTGATAGGTTGTGTTTCCATGCACAGGGTGGGCTTCTTGCTGCTGTTCAGGTAGCTGGTTCTTTCAATCCTTCTCCTGAACAGGGTGCTGACAGCCCTCAGGACAGTCTGAATGCGGATGGGTAGCCGACAGACCTGGCCTGATCCTGAAAGTCAGTAAAGACGGCGTTTTAAACAATTGATGTGATCTAATTCAAGGATTTGTGTATCAGTCTGATACACTATCAGAGAGTGAAGCTGTTTGTATTGAAAGTCTGATAATTATTTGAAAACTATATAAGTTCTTTGTTGGCCGATATTGAGGGTTGGCAACTCTAAAATTCAGGAAATGATAGTTAAGTCTCTGTTATTTAAGAAATATTTCTTAAATTCGAGGTATAAATCAGAGAAAAGAGATAGAGGAAGTGGACCGAGAGCCCTACCTTCCGTCGGTAATATGGCCATTTTGAACTTTTTGGGAATTTGCTGTGTTGGATCAGATAAAAAATTTGGGTTCTTTCGCCAGTTTTGGTAAGAAATCCAATACATTACTGGGGATCGACATCAGTTCGACCTCCATTAAGATCCTGCAGCTCAGCGCGGTGGGTAATTCCTATCGGCTGGACAACTATGTCATTCGCTCTCTTCCAGCCAATGCGGTGGTGGAGAAGAATATCAGCGATATCGATGCGGTAGGCGACGTGATCAGTGCCGCTGTCTCGATCCTCAAGCCCTCTATCAAGGACGCCGCCGTGGCCGTGGCAGGCTCCGCAGTGATTACCAAGACAATCGAAATGAATGCCTCACTCACGGATTCCGAGATGGAGAATCAGATCGTGGTGGAGGCTGACCAGTATATTCCGTACCCACTGGACGAAGTGTCCATCGATTTCGAGCGTCAGGGGCTGTCCCAGCGCAATCCCGAATTGGTCGAGGTGCTGCTGGCAGCGTGCCGCCGGGAAAACGTGGATTCCCGTGTCACGGCGCTCGAGCTGGGCGGCCTTACCTGCAAGGTGGTGGATATCGAGGCCTACGCCATTGAACGCGCCTTCACGTTGCTGGCCGAACAGATTGGCTCCGATGACGAGCAAACGGTCGCGATCGTGGATGTCGGTTCCATGATGACTACGCTGAATGTCATCCTGAAGGGCAAGACTATTTATACGCGCGAGCAGATGTTCGGTGGTAACGCCCTGTCCGAGGAAGTGCAGCGTCGATTTGGACTCTCGGCGGTTGAGGCGGAGACCGCGATGAAGCGCGGGGGCCTGCCGGAAGAATACGAGTTCGAGATTCTTGCACCCTTCAAGGAAACCGTGGTGCAGCAGGTGAGCCAGACCCTGCAGTTCTTCTTCTCTTCGAGTCACTACAACGAAGTCGACCATATTCTGTTGGCTGGCGGTGTTGCGGCCATCGATGGGCTGGCGGACCTGGTGCAGGAAAGCCTGAGTACACCGGTGTCTATCGCCAATCCGTTTGAAGGTTTGCAGATTGGATCCAAGGTCAACGAAAGCCTGCTTAAAAATGATGCGCCCTCTTTGCTGATTGCCTGCGGTCTGGCGATGCGAGGTGAGTACTAATGGCTCATATCAATTTACTACCCTGGCGCGAGCGCCTGCGGGAGGAACGCAAACGCGAGTTCCTCACCATCGTGGTCGGTTTCGTGATCATCGCGGGTGGTCTGGTGTTCCTGGTGGATCGCTACTTCAACCGAGAGATCGACATGCAGACGGCTCGAAACGATTTCCTGCGCGGCGAAATTCGGGTGCTTGATGAACAGGTCGCGGAAATAAACCAGCTGCGTCAGCAGAAGGAAGATATCCGTGCCCGCATGAACGTGATTACGGACTTGCAGGGCACGCGCCCGGTAATCGTGCGCATCTTCGATGAACTCGTGAGAACGCTGCCGGATGGAGTGTTCTATGAGACTGTTACGCGCACCGAAAATGTCATCGCAGTCGAAGGGGTGGCGGAGTCCTACGCACGCATCACCGAGTTGATGCGGAGACTGGATGACTCGCAATGGTTTACGGCAACAGACTTGAGTGAATTCTCGGTGGTGCAAAGTGCAGAAAGCCCCATGTCGGCTTCCATTGCATTTTCATTGACTCTCAACATAGAGCTTCCAAACCAGGAAGAGCAGTCGGGAGCGTAGCTAAGCCATGTCCATATTAACCAATATCACCAATGACCTGCGGAATTTCGATTGGAATGACCTGCAGGACGTCGACACCATCGGTGTTTGGCCGGTCGCGGTTAAGGTCGTTATCGTCTTTATTATCTTCTCCGGTTGTCTGGCGGCCGGTTACTTCCTGCATGTACAGAACCTGCAAACCAGTTTGCAGAGTGTGTCCGGTGAAGAGAACCAGTTGCGAATCGAATTCGAGCAAAAGGCTTTCCTGGCATCAAATCTGGAAGAATATCGTGCGCAGACAGAAGAGATGGAAGAGTCCTTCACCGAGCTACTGCGCCAGTTACCGTCAGAGACTGAGGTGCCCGGTCTGGTAGACGATGTTACCAACACCGGTGAGGGTAGTGGTCTGGAGTTCGCGAACTTTGAGTTGCCTGAAGAGCAGGTGCAGGAGTTCTATATCGAGATTCCAATCAACCTGAACGCCGTGGGTGACTATCACGATTTCGGCACCTTCGTGAGTGGAGTGGCGAGTCTCGACAGGATTGTAACCCTGCATGATTTTGCTATTACCCGACGCGACGATGTGTTTCTCGATATGAGTATCCTGGCGCGTACCTATCGCTACAAGGAAGTCGATGAAGGCACGGGGGTAGGGCAGTAAATGGGCATGCTCTCCCTTACAAGCGCTCGGGTACCCGCTCTCCTTATGTTGAGCATGAGCCTGGTGGCCTGTCAGCGTTACAACAACCTGGCTGACCTGGAGGCGTTTGTGGTCGAGGTCAAGGGGCGGCCTGGCGCGGAAGTTGAACCGGTGCCGGAGTTCGTGCCCTATGAGGGCTTCGTCTACAGTGCTGCCTCCATGCGCAGTCCTTTCGTCGTGCCCATGGTGATTGATGCGGAATCGGCAACAGTGCTCTCCCAGGATGTAGAGCCGGATTTCGAACGTCCGCGTGAGCCCCTGGAGAGCCAGTCACTCAGCGAGATGAGCATGGTTGGCATGTTGTTCAGAGGCAACAAATACGAGGCCCTGGTAGAGGATGCCTTTGGTGAGGTGCACAGGGTTGGTATTGGGAACTATCTGGGTCGCAATCATGGCCGGATAGAGAATATTAGTGAAAGGCAAGTCAATATTATTGAGATAGTGCCCAGCGGCTCAGGTGGTTGGGTCGAGAGACCACAGACTCTTACGTTGCAATAACACTTGTTGCGTTTACTGCGTAAGTCGAGGTTACCGGTATGAATAGGATTATGAATTTAAAAAATAGCCTGCAATGGATAGAAGGCGGCATCAGAGGGCTGGCGCCTGCGCTCCTCCTGCTTCTGATGACGGCGGCTGCCCAGGCGCAGCAGTCGATCACACTGGATAGCATCGGCTTCGTGAACCTGCCAGGAGACAGCATCGAGATTCAATTGTCTTTCGATTCGGCTCCGCCTGATCCAAGCAGTTTTGTGCTGGATAATCCTGCCCGTATTTCCCTCGACCTGCTGGGAGTTGCCAGCGGCCTCAATCAGCAGCGCTTCAATATTGATTCCAACAATGCCCAAAGCGTCATGGTGCTGGATGATGGCAGTCGTACGCGCCTGGTCGTAAACCTCGATGAGCTGGTGAACTACGAAACCCAACTCTTCGGCAATACCATGACCATTCAGGTAGGTAACGATACGGGTAACGCTCGTGGTGGCGTGGTTGCTTCGAACACGGTGGCGGGTATTTCGTCCACCAGCAACAACCAGATTTCTGATGTTACCTTCCGGCGGGGTGATGAGGACGAAGGCCAGATCGTCATTGATCTCTCCAGTGAGTCCGTCATTGGCAGTGTCGAGCAGGTTGGTGCCAGGGTCTATGTTGAGTTTCAGAACACAACGGTTCCCGACGACCTGAATCGTCGATTCGATGTGAGTGATTTTGCCACGCAGGTGAGTACGGTAGACGTACTGGGTCAATCGGGTCGTGCCACTGTGGTAATCGACATCGATGGTGCCTATGAATACGTGGCGTATCAGAGCGGCGCTCAATACACGGTGAGTGTGCGCCCACCGCCTCTCGATGTATCTGGTGATGATGCAACAGCGCAATACACCGGAGATATAGTCGGTGTGTCTTTCCAGGATATTCCGATCCGCTCTGTCCTGCAGATCATGGCGGACTACTATGATTTCAGTCTGGTAGCCGGTGATGCAGTGTCGGGCAACATCACTCTGGTACTGGATAATGTTCCCTGGGACCAGGCGCTGGAGCTCATTCTGCGAGCAGGCAATCTGGGTAGTCGGCTCGAGGGCAATGTATTGTACGTGGCGCCTGCAGATGAAATTGCAGCGCAGGAGCAATTGGAGATTGAAGCCGAGCAACAGGCTCAGGCCCTGGCGCCACTGTTCACCGAATTCGTTCAGGTTAACTACGCCAATGCCAATGACATCATGGCCCTGCTCACGGGCGAGGGCGCTGGTGGCGGAGCGGCAGCTCCCGGAGTGCCGGGTGAGGGCGGCGCCGCTGGCAGTGGCGGGATTCTCTCTCCGCGCGGCACCGCGACGGTGGACGAGCGAACCAATATCATCATCGTGCGTGATATCGAAGAGAAGCTGGAAGAAGTGCGCGCCATGCTGTCGCGGTTGGATGTGGCCGTACGCCAGGTGCTCATCGAGGCACGCATAGTAAACGTCTCGACAGATTTCAGTCGCGATCTCGGTATCCGCTGGGGCGGCGCAGGCAGTGCGCCAACCGGTGACAGCTTTCGTTATGGCGGTTCGCAGGCGACTACTACTGAATTGGCCAACACCGAATTGGCGCAGGAAATCGCGCTACAGAATGCGGCCCTGGCCGGGGATCAGGCACGCCTGCAGGCCTTGCAGTCAGGTACCGATCCAAGCCTGATAGATGCGCTGGTTTCCCAGGCGATAGCCTCCGTGCCGATTCCCACCGGCAATATCACTTTCCCGGATGCGCTGGCGGTGGATCTCGGCGTGGTTTCAACCGACGCATCGACCTTCTCAATTGGTTATACCGGCAGCAGCGGTCTCATCGAACTGGAGCTGTCAGCGCTGGAAAGCACAGGTAATGGTGAAGTAATCGCCCGTCCCAAGGTTACTACCCAGGACAAGGTCACTGCCGAGATTCGATCCGGTGTGCGTATTCCCTACCAGTCCCAGGCGGGAGGTACGGCGGGTGGTTCTACAACTGAGTTCGAGGATGCTGTGCTGTCGCTGCGTGTCACTCCACAGATAACACCAGATGGCCGCATTAACATGGAGCTTGAGATTCAGCAGGATTCCGTGGCAGCGGGCTCGGGTCAGGTTCCGGCGATCAATACCAACGAAGTGACGACGAGTGCGCTGGTCAACAATGGTGAGACAATCGTGCTGGGCGGTGTGTTCCGTGAAGAAAGCACCACTACCGAGACCAAGACTCCGCTACTCGGGGATATTCCTTATGTGGGACGTTTGTTCAAGCGTACAGCACGAGCGAGTCGCCGCACGGAATTGTTGATCTTTATTACGCCCAAGATCATCGCCGATATCGCTATCCGCTAGAATCAATCCAGATAACAAGAAGACCGGGCTTGCCCGGTCTTCTTGTTATCTGGATGCCTTCCCCAGAGTTAAGGCAAGGCATACGCCCTTAGCGTAAGGGTTCGCAAGGAGGTAGAATGCGGCCTTTCTGTGCACTGGACCTTATTTCATGTTATCGAAGAACAGCGTATACCTGGTCGGCCCCATGGGAGTTGGCAAGTCTACGATCGGTAAAGTCCTTGCCGAATTGCTCGACATGGAGTTCATCGATTCCGACCGGGAAATCGAGGCCGCGACTGGCGCAGATATTCCCTGGATCTTCGACGTCGAGGGAGAAGCCGGGTTCCGTGTCCGTGAGGAAAAGATGATCGACACCCTCACCAGGCGTAAAGGCATTGTGCTGGCTACCGGTGGTGGGGCGATTTTGGCGAAGCAAACCCGCAAGCGGCTTCAGAAACGGGGTACGGTTGTCTACCTGCGAGCTTCGCTGAAATTACAGGTGGAACGCACCAGCCGCGACAAGAACCGCCCGCTGTTGCAAACCGCCAACCCGGAGAAGACGATCAAGCAACTCATGAAAATCAGAGAGCCACTTTACCAGGAAGTGGCAGATATCATTGTCGATACCAACCGCCGCAATCCGCGCACGGTGAGCAAGGAGATATACCGACAGCTGAAGAAGATGCAGTCGTCAGCCGAACAGGGAAAGCCCGCCAAATGACCATGAACGGAACCATGCAAACTGTAAATGTTGATCTCGGGGAGAGGAGTTACCCTATTCTAATAGGCGAAGGACTTCTCGATACTCCCGGTTTACTGGAACCCTACCTGGGGCGCGGACGCGCCATTGTGATAAGCAATGATGTGGTGGCTCCGCTCTATGCCGAACGCATCCGGGGGGCTCTCGGTGATCGCTTCGCTGACATGATCGTGTTGCCCGATGGCGAGGCGCACAAGAACCTCGATACCGTGGCTACGATCTATGATCGATTGTTGGCGGGAAAATTCGACCGACAAACAACCCTGGTCGCCCTGGGTGGCGGAGTCGTAGGAGATATCACTGGTTTCGCTGCGGCAACCTACCAGCGGGGCGTGAATTTCATTCAGGTGCCTACCACCTTGCTCGCGCAAGTGGATTCCTCGGTGGGGGGCAAGACCGGGGTTAATCATCCTGGCGGCAAAAACATGATTGGCAGTTTCTACCAACCCCGCTGTGTGTTGATCGACACTAGCGTCCTGGCCAGTTTGCCCGAACGGGAAATCAAGGCTGGACTGGCCGAGGTCATCAAGTACGGACTGATAGTGAACCGGGAATTCTTTAACTGGTTGGCTGACAATTCCGCTGCCGTTATGGGGCTGCAGACTGCTGCAATCACCGAGGTGATCAGGATTTGTTGCGAGACCAAGGCCGATGTCGTTGCCCGGGATGAGAAGGAGAGTGGGGTGCGGGCACTGCTGAACCTGGGCCATACCTTCGGCCACGCCATTGAAACAGCAAGCGGCTATGGCAAGCTGCTCCATGGTGAGACGGTTGCCATGGGTATGGTAATGGCGGCAGATCTCTCCTGTCGCATGGGGTGGTTATCGGCGGCAGACGCGCAGCACGTCCGGGCTGTGCTGGAAGAAAATTATGGTATGCCGGTAATTCCGCCTGCCGATATAACAGAAGAGCAGTATCTCGACCTGATGGCGTCGGACAAGAAAGCCGAGCAGGGGAAAATTCGATTCATCCTGCTGAAGGCCATTGGTGAAGCCTTGCTTACCGATGCCGTGGACAGCGCTGCTCTGCGCCAGACATTGCAGGCTGGGGAGACCCTCTGCAGGGCTTGAGTCTGCCACGAGCAAGAATCCTGAAACTGGGCTAACAGTCTGTGAACAAGTACGTCAAGAAAATGGGACTCAGTTACGACCCCTTCGCCGCGGCGGAGAAGAGTCGTACATTCTTCACTGGCGGAGGGCGGCAGGCGCTGCTGCAGCGGCTGTTGGAGCAGGCCCATTTTGGCGCTCCCCTGAGCATGGTGTGTGGCACGCTTGGCAGCGGCAAGACTGCGCTGGCCCGCGAATTCAGAGCCAGTTTTGCAGACGAAGCCCTGTGTGTGCCTGTGCATGCCACCCTGTTCATGAACCAGCATCAGTTCCTCGATGCCCTGCTCGAGCAATTGCCAGTTGGGGCATCCTCTCCAGAACCCGCCGCTATCGTGGATGACATAGTCCGTTTTGCCGAGAAGCTCTACCTGAATGCAAAAACCCTGGTAATCATCGTGGACGACGCCCATGAGCTCGCCAGCGAAGTGCTCGAAATCGTGGATGCCCTCACCAACAAGGCCAGCGAGGGAGCGGTACACATCCTGATGTTGGGTGAGCTGCAACTCTCCAACATGTTGCACAGTTCTCTGGGAAACAATGCGATAGGCAATCGGCTCTCGGGAAGAATGCTGGATGAGCAGATGGAGCCGCTTCACAATGATGAGGTGCTCGACTACGTGAAGCTGAAGCTCACGGATGCGGGCTTCACGGATGAATTGCCACTCCAGGGTACAGTGATCGGTGAAATCATAAACGAGGCTAATGGGATACCTGGCGCTATTAATGTGCTGGTCACCGATGCGTTAAACAATAGGATGCATGTGGTGCCGAAGCCGGTGGAACAACCCAAATCGCTGCTGGAGCTGGGCGCTGCCTACTGGGCTACCGCCGCGGGCCTTGTTGTCTGTTTATTGGCGGCGATCATCTTCCTGCCCTCCGGTTCCGGGGATGATGAGGATGCCCGGCTTGAGGTGGCAGAGGCCCAGAGTAACCGAATGCAGATACCGCTGGCGGTGAATACTTCCCGGCAGCCAATTTCCTCCGCGGGCACTGTGGTGGAGGAGCCAGTCTCGAGTCCAATCGAGCACGGCCAGTCCGGAGTGCCACCGTCGATCACCACCGACAGCACGGGCAGTGCAGCGACGGCGGCAGCGGAAAGTCGCTCTATGGAGCAGGCTCCGGTTACTGACAGCCAATCGGCTCGACCAGTAGCCCCCACATCCGTGGCTGCTACTGCAACCAGCGACAATGAGCCGGCCCAGTTTGCACAGCTGGGGATGAGCGAATTTGAGCGGGAGCTCCTGTCCTATAGCCCTGAGCACTTTACCCTGCAGATCATGGGGTCACGCTCCGAAGAGGCGGTGCGGCGTTTCGTGGATCGGGAACTCAGCGCCTTCAATCATGGTTATTTTGAAGCGCGCCACGAAGGCAATCCCTGGTTCGTTGTGGTTTCCGGGCACTTCACTTCCCGTGCCGCGGCTAACCGCGCCCTGTCCGACCTGCCCGCCAATATCCGCAACATGGAACCCTGGATCCGCAGCATGGGGGACGTGCAGGCCGCCATCAGTGCGGCTCACCCGGGAATCGCCGCCCAATAGAAGCCGCTGCGTTGGTGTAAGCGCTCCCCTCGTGTAAAATCCGCCCCTTCATTTTTGCCACTCGCCAGCAACGAGGATTTCTTGCCCGTGACTTTGAAAAACGACCGGTTTCTGCGTGCATTACTCAAGCAGCCCGTGGATGTGACGCCAGTTTGGATGATGCGTCAGGCAGGACGCTACTTGCCGGAATACCGGGCTACCCGCAAGAAAGCCGGGGATTTCATGAGTCTGTGCCAGAATCCTCAGCTCGCCTGCGAAGTTACCCTGCAGCCCCTGCGGCGCTACCCCTTCGATGCCGCGATCCTGTTCTCCGATATCCTGACCATCCCGGATGCCATGGGACTTGGGCTGTATTTTGAAACCGGGGAAGGCCCACGCTTCAGGAAAGTTATCCGCAGTGCTGCGGATGTGGATGGCTTGCCGGATGTTAATATTGCCGCAGAACTTTCCTATGTGACCGATGCGGTGAGGGTCATCCGGCGGGAGCTGGACGGCAGTGTGCCCTTGATCGGCTTCAGCGGCAGCCCCTGGACGCTCGCTACCTATATGATCGAAGGAAGCGGCAGCAAGGATTTTCGCATGGCCAAGCAGTTCATGTACGACCAGCCTGGGGCCATGCACCAGTTACTGCAGCGTCTGGCGGATGCGGTAACCGATTACCTGAATGCGCAGATTGAAGCCGGCGCCCAGGCAGTGCAAATTTTCGATACCTGGGGAGGCATCCTCACCCCCACGGCGTATCAGGAATTTTCCCTGGCCTACATGGACAAGATCGTGAAGGGTCTGATCAGGGAGCGGGAAGGGCGCGAAGTGCCCGTCATCCTGTTCACCAAGAACGGTGGCCTGTGGCTTGAAAAGATCGCAGAGACTGGCTGTCATGGCGTGGGTCTGGACTGGACCATCGGAATCGGTGATGCCAGGCGGCGCATCGGCAATCTGGCTGCGTTGCAGGGCAACATGGATCCCACCTTGCTCTATGCCTCGCCAGCAACAATCCGCAAGGAAGTCGGCTCCATACTCGCCGAGTTTGGCAGTGGCTCCGGTCATGTATTCAATCTGGGTCATGGCATTACGCCGGGAGTCGATCCCGAGCACGTGGCCGCCTTTGTAGAAGCAGTTCATGAACTCTCCGTCGGTTACCACCAGGAATGAGCCAGCCCGCATCACGGTCTACATAGGCCTTGGCGCAAACCTGGATTCCACCGTTGGCAGTCCTCAGCAGACTCTCAGCTATGCTGCCCAGCGTTTGGCACAATTCAGTGAGGGCGGGTTCAGGCTTTCCAGCATCTACTCCTCCAGCCCCCTCGACTGTCCACCGGGATCACCGGTGTTCTGCAATGCCGTCGCGGAACTGCGCCTGACACCGGGCATCACGCCAGAATACCTGCTCTCGGAATTGCAGAGCCTGGAATATGAGTTGGGCCGCGTGCGCTCAGACGTCCCCAACGAGGCCAGGGCCCTGGATCTGGATTTGCTGACATTTGGCGACATGGAATTGCTCAGCGAGGACCTCGTTCTGCCACATCCAAGAGCCCATCAGCGCGGATTCGTGCTGGCCCCGCTGGCTGAACTGGCACCGGATCTATTGCTGCCTGGACAGACCCGGACAGTGGGCGAGTTGTTGAGTGAGCTGCCCGAGGACCCGCTCTTGTCCCCGATCGCCACGCAAAAATCAATTTAATTCAATAAGATAGATCAGCGATCAGGCGGCGGAGCCCGATGCCGGTGAGCCTGCCGATTCTGCTGTTTTCCCACCACAAAGCTATGTAATTAATTTCCCGGAATTGCTAGACTTAGAGAGTATTTAGGAGCGGTTGTCGAGAGCTCCGCAGATTGCAAAGATTGAACAAAAACCGGTCAAGAAGCCAATGAGCCGCCAACAGAACCCACAAACTGCGTCCAGCAACAGGCTTGGCCCTGCGGCACTGGCCCTGCTGTGCGCGTTTGCCGGCTCTTCGGCACTGGCTCAGGACGTCGATGTTCTGGACAGTTTCCGGGTTGCACCCTCATCGATTCTGAGCAGAGCCACGCCGATATTCGAGGTGGCGCGGGATGTGGAGGCCAAGGATTTTCGTGGTGGCCTGGTGGAAGATGCGCTCAACTTCAATCTTGGCGTAAAGATCACGCCGATCGCTGGCCTCGATCTGCAGGCCGATGCCTGGCGCCAGGAGATTGCAGATGCCCCGGCGGTAACAGTAAACCCGGGTTTCGAGCAAAACCTGCCACAGTTGTATATCGATGATTCAGCAATCAACGAATTCAATGTGGAGAACCCCTTGCTGGGTTCCCAGCTGCAAACGAGTGGCTTCGACCTGGGCGCGTCCTATGTCTGGGATACATCTCGATTTGGGCAGTTCACCCTGAGCACCAAGACCACCTACGTTCAGGACTTTGAAAACCGGGGCTCAATCCTCGATCTCCTGAATGAAGACGTTACTGCCATCGACGACCAGGTTATCAGTCCTGAACTGCAGAGCAGCCTGAGGCTGACCTGGCAGCTGGGTAATCACACCGCCAGCGCAATCACCAACTATTTCGATTCCTTCAAGGACATCAGCGAGCTCGACATCGAAGAGATCAATGCCCTGGTGGATGACATTACTACCATCGACCTGCAATACGGCTACAGCGTGGAAACCGGCTCCAACAAGCGGGCGGTAATTTCCTTCGGTATACGTAACGTCTTTGATGAAAAGACAGCCCAGCTGCTGAATTCATCAACCCGCATTCTCGACCAGAATGGTCGCGTTGCTTACGGTTCCATCAAGTACCAGTTCTGACGCCCTGTCGATCGGTAATTCCCTCAGAGAAGCGCCGCGGGCGCTTTTTTTACGCGCAAAAAAAACCCCGAAAAATCGGGGTTAAAGGTCTGCTCTTTCAAAACTACTCATCATTCCACGAAGTAACCAACGCGCAATAAACACGAAGACTGATGCTTGCGAATTATAGGTAAGCGATGCAATCACGCTGTGCGGCGTATCACAAATCAGGTGAGTTTCCCGCTTTTCGGCATCAGGAACAGGTGCGTGCGACGCACAGCACCTGGACCCGCGGTATTCCGTGGCGTTTGAGCAATCGAGCCAGGCTGCTAACCGTGGTCATGGTGGTAACCACATCATCGATAATTGTGATGCTGTTCACGTCCGCCAGTGTTCGCTTGTCAGCAATGGAAAAAGCTCCTTGCAGGTTCTGTCGCCGGGCTTTGACCGAAGACTGCAAGGATTGGGCAGGCGTGTGTCGACATTTGCGTAATACGCGATTGCTGCAAGGAATGCCGAGTGCGCGGGACAACTGCCGGGTCAATTCCCAGGCCTGGTTGAACCTGCGGCCACAGAAGCGCCTGTAGGAGACTGGCACCGGGACAAGCAGGTCTGTTCGCAGCTCAGTGAACTTGCACACCATCAGCCCGGCGAAACAGTGCCCAATGTCCAGCCGCTGACTGTGCTTGAAGCCGTTGATCAGCTCCCTGATCGGCGAGCTGTAGGAAAAGAGTGCCTGGCAGCGGTCCACCGGGTACTCGTTGCCGAGGCACTGCCCGCACTGGCCATCAACCAGATTTTCGGCCGCGAAAGGAAGACCGCATCGCTGGCAGGTGGAGTCGAGCCAGGGCAGGCGGGATTCGCAAACCGGGCACAGGGGTATCAGCCGGGAACAGGTTCTCAGGCATACCAGACAATTTGAGGGAAAGATTCCAGTAAAGAATGGCATAGGCAGATCACGGCGATTTCATCGTCCTCGATTGCCTGGGAGCGATTGTGGCTGACCTGCATTGAATATAGGCAGGCCTGGAAAATTCGCCAAGCAATGGCTGCAAACAGTTCAAGGGGAGCGGACCATCTCATATAATGGACGCTCGATTTATTTTGAATGAAGTGGGGACGCGACTCATGGCCGCTTATCGTGCGCCGTTGGCAGACATGCGATTCTTGCTGGGCAAGGTCTTCGCTGCCGAAGAATTGTTTGCCAGCATGCCCGGAACCGAGGAGGTTTCTGAGGATTTGATCACCGCCATTCTGGAAGAGGCAGGGAAGATCGCGGAAGGCCTGCTTGCCCCGATTAATTTGTCTGGAGACCAGCAGGCCTGCACCTGGGCAGAGGGCAGGGTTAGCACACCGGCTGGATTCAAGGACGCCTACAGGGCCTATGCTGAAGGTGGTTGGGCGGGGCTGACCGGTGCCGTGGACTACGGCGGCCAGGGCATGCCCAAGCTGTTGTCGGCTCTGATAGAGGAGATGTTCTTCGCGGCCAACTCTTCCTTCGCCCTCTATGCCATTCTGAACACAGGCGCGACCCTGACCCTGAGCGAGCATGCCAGTGAGGAATTGAAAGCCCGTTATCTGCCGAAGATGTACGAGGGCGTATGGTCGGGCACCATGTGTCTCACCGAACCGCATGCGGGCACCGACCTGGGTATCATCCGCACCAGGGCTGTACCCGAAGAAGATGGCAGCTATCTCATAAGCGGCACCAAGATATTCATCACAGCCGGTGAGCACGATCTCACTGAAAACATCATCCATCTGGTGCTGGCGAAATTACCCGATGCCCCCCCGGGCCCCCGTGGAATCTCCCTGTTCCTCGTGCCCCGAAACCTGGTGAACGAGAATTCCGAACTTACCGGAGAGAGCAACAATGTGAGCTGTGGTTCCATCGAGCACAAGATGGGCATCAAGGCGTCAGCCACCTGTGTGATGAACTTCGACGGTGCCAGGGGCTGGCTGGTGGGTGAGTTGAATAACGGCCTCTCGAATATGTTCACCATGATGAATTATGAGAGGCTGTCCATGGGCTTGCAGGGCAATGGTCTGGCAGAGTCCTCCTACCAGACCGCCGCGCAGTATGCACAGGAGAGACTGCAGGGGCGGGCACCTTCGGGTACGCAGAACCCCGGCGGCGCGGCCGACCCCATCATCGTACACCCCGATGTGCGGCGAATGCTGCTCACCATGCGCGCAAACATTCAGGCCGGACGGGCACTCTCCATGTATGCTGCCTTGCAACTGGATACCGCGCGCTTCCATCCTGACGAAGCGGCTCGCGCACGCGCCGAGCAGCTGGTGGCCCTGCTTATTCCCGTACAGAAAGCCTATGCATCAGATCGTGGTTTCGAAGCCTGTGTGCTGGGTCAGCAAGTGCTTGGTGGACATGGCTACGTGGCCGAGTGGGGGCAGGAGCAGAACGTGCGTGATGCCCGAATTGCCCAGATCTATGAAGGAGCAAATGGCATTCAGGCCCTGGACTTGATGGGCCGCAAGACCGTGCGCAGCAACGGGGAGTTGCTGAAGATATTACTGGAGGAGATGGATAGCTTCAGTGAACAGGCCGGGGCAGTGGAGGGTATGGATCGTTACCTGCCCGTGCTCGTGGACGCCAGGAAGATCATCGAATCGGTGACCCGCGAGGTCATCGCTCGGGCCAAAGACAATCCCGATGAGGTAGGCGCTGCGTCCTATGCCTACATGGAATTGCTGGGACTGGTGTTGTACAGCTTCATGTGGCAACGCATTCTTGCCTCGGCACTGCAGCAGCGCAATGATGGTTCGGGAGACCAGCAGCACCTGGGTGGCCTGATAAAGACCGGCGACTTCTTCTTCGCCAGATTGTGGCCGAAACACAAGTCGCTGGTCGCCGAAATTCAGGCTGGTGCGGAATCACTCATGGCCTTGAGTGCCAAGGAATTCTAAGGGCCTGGTGAGCCACTGGTCGGGTCAGATTACCCACTCCATGTTGTCTGAAAACAGCTGCTTGAACAGATCGAGGTTTTCTCCATCTTCGCCGATGAGTACCAGGTTGCCTTCACCCATCGGCACCACCATGCCGCGGAAGCGACCGTCCTGAATGCGGTATTCGGATTCCACCGGGCTGTTATTGATGACGATGATGCTAACCACCCCTTCCTCGCCCCGTACCATCAGATGGGCACTGCTATATGCCGGTAATACGATGCAGGGGTTGGCGTAATAGACCGGATTATCCTGTTGCAGGGTCGATGCCAGTTGGACGCCGGCCGATGACATGATCTGGTTAACGTCATTCCATTGCACTGTGACCAGATCATCCCCGGTGTTGATTGCCGCAATCTCGCTGCTCTCATGGTAGAGGTGATTAATCATCTCCTCACCCAGCGCGATTTCGAACTCATTCGGTCCAGGCTCAAACGTCAGGGTAAATACCACGCCAATCACCAGCAGCAGACTGGCGGCAATGGCATAGTATTGAAAGAAGCTGGCCGCATTGGCGGCAGACTTGTCGCCAGCGGAGGCAACCGAAGCTACCCTCGCTGACTGTGCGTCGTTGATTTCGGTATTGAGACCAGGAATATCCAGCAAGGATGCCTTGAGGCCTTCGGGAACCCTGACAGCCGTGAGCACTGAACTGATCTCGGTTTCCATCTGCCGGCTCTGGTCGAGAATTTTCTGATAGGCGGGATTATCCCTGGCAGCATCCAGGAGTTCCTGGTCAGGCGCACCGGGGTTGGCGTAGACCCGTTCGCGAAATTCTGATTCTTCCATCATTTGTCTCGGTTGTTGCTTGGTAACTGATCTGTAGCAGTCATCTGCCGTTTTTCTATCTCTACATGTCACTGCATGTTTGGCCTGATGCCTGGTTTCGGCTCCTCGATGCCGAAGCAGGCAAGCCTGTCATTCGTCTCCCGGGTCCGCATCCAGCCCGAATTCCTGCTTGAGTTTGCTGCGGGCCCGAAACAGACGGGTCATGACGGTGTTGTTATTCAGGCCCAGGATATCGGCGATTTCCTTGCCGCTGAAGCCACCCACTACCTGTAATAACAACGGCTCGCGATAGTCGCTCTCCAGTCGGTTGATCGCGTTGTGTAACAACTCACGATCCATCTTGCTGTCTGGCTCTTCGTTGTCCGATTCCGCAATGGACTGGTCGTCGATGTCTACCAGATCGGGCCGATAGCGCTCATACAGCCGAGCGTTTTCCCGGCGCAGAATGGTAAACAGCCAGGCCTTGGCCGCCTTATCGTTCTGCAGGCTGTCAAGAGACCGCCAGGCACGCAAAAAAGTTTCCTGAACGAGGTCCTGGGCCAGCGGCTGGTTCTTGCACAGCCAGTACGCATAGCGGTAAACGTCCTGGTAGTGTGCCGTAACCAGAGACTCGTAACGCTGCTGCTTGTTACTTCCTTCTAAGACCGGGGCGTCGCTCATTAATTTTCAGGAAACTCGGGAAATAATGGACCGTACTCACTGGCCCTGAAAACTATGGATTTCATCGGGCCAGAATTGCGGCCCTGAGTGTGCCTGTATAGCGGGAGCGCTTCAAGTTCAATGGTTTGAGGTGGGCGGCAGGCGTGGCCGCCTGTATACTTGCCGGCTTCTCCAAGGGGTTGATAGATATGACAAAGGTAGCGATCGCCGGAGCCGCAGGGCGCATGGGGCGAACTCTCATACAGGCCGTGGATGCAGAAGGATCGGGGCTGAAGCTGGCGGCTGCCACTGTGCTGGCCGATGATCCGTGCCTGGGCGTGGACGCTGGTTTGCTGGCAATCGGCAAGCAGCTCGATGTGAAAACCGTGGCTAGCCTGGCCGAGGCGAGTGATTTTGATGTGCTGATTGATTTCACCTCCACCGAGGCAAGTCTGGCCCACCTGGACTACTGTCGTGAGCAGGGCAAGGCCATGGTGCTGGGAACCACGGGCTTTACTCCCGAGCAGCAGAAACACATCAATGGCTTGCAGGATCTGCGCCTGGTATTTGCCCCGAATATGAGCGTGGGAGTGAACCTGTGCCTGTCCTTGCTGGAGAAGGCGGCCAGCGTGCTGGGCGACAGCGTCGATATCGAAATCAGCGAAGCCCATCACCGGTTCAAGAAGGACGCGCCATCCGGCACCGCATTGAAGATGGGACAGGTGATCGCTGACACGCTCGGCCGCGATCTGCAGAAGGTTGCGGTATATGGTCGGGAAGGCATGGGCGAAGAGAGAGATCGTTCAACCATCGGTTTCTCAACTCTGCGTGCGGGAGACATCGTCGGGGATCATACCGTGACCTTCGCCAGTCTCGGTGAGCGAGTTGAAATCACGCACAAGGCGAGTTCCCGAATGACTTTCGCGAGTGGCGCCGTGCGGGCGGCGGGCTGGATCGTGAGTCAGCCTCCCGGTGTATATTCGATGACACAGGTTCTGGGGCTGGATTGAGCCGAAAAATAATCATTTCTTTATTCGGCGACGTTGCACGTAGACAGACGGGGGGTATTTTCTGTAGAATTAACTCTCAGTATGTTGAGTACTGTAAACCATAACAGCAGACGAATTTTGTAAAAAAGCGGAGGCGAGATTTCTCTCCTCCGCTTTTTTTCGCCTGTAAAAAACACAATGAATTCTGATTGTTCAGGCAATCAACCAGGAACACAGGAGCAGAAGTGTCCATAACAGCAATATTGGCTCTGGAAGATGGCAGCCTGTTTCGAGGCATCGCTATCGGAGCCGAAGGTAGTGCCAGCGGCGAAGTGGTCTTCAATACGTCGATGACTGGCTATCAGGAAATCCTTACCGACCCATCCTACGCAAAGCAAATCGTCACCCTGACTTATCCCCATATCGGAAACACCGGCACCAACGAAGAGGACAATGAGTCCACGGGAGTGTGGGCGTCCGGGCTGGTGATTCGGGACTTGCCGATGCTTTCCAGCAACTGGCGCCAGGATCAGACTCTCGATGAATTTCTGCAGGCCCGTAACGTGGTCGCCATTGCCGAGATCGATACCCGCCGCCTCACTCGACTCTTACGCGACAAGGGCCCCCTCAATGGTGCCATCGTGTCCGGCGCAGAGTTGGAAAAGCTCGGTGAAGCGGGCGCATTGGAACTGGCAAAAGCCTTTCCAGGATTGAAAGGCATGGACCTGGCGAAGGAAGTCTCGGTCAAAGAGAGTTACCAGTGGCAGGAAAGCGTATGGAGTATCGGCGCGGGCTATACGGCGCCGCCAGCGCAGAAATTCAAGGTTGTGGCCTACGATTTTGGCGTGAAGCGCAACATCCTGCGCATGCTCGTCGAGCGCGGTTGTGAGGTCACGGTGGTGCCGGCCCAGACCGCGGCGGCAGACGTGTTGGCCATGAAGCCCGATGGCGTGTTTCTCTCCAATGGGCCTGGTGATCCGGAGCCCTGTGACTACGCAATCGACGCCATCAGGCAGTTACTGGACAAGAATATGCCCATGTTTGGCATCTGTCTCGGCTGCCAGCTAATGGCGCTGGCCTGTGGTGCCCAAACCATAAAGATGCAGTTGGGACATCATGGCGCCAACCACCCTGTGCAGGATCTGCGCAAGGGAACGGTGATGATCACCAGCCAGAATCACGGATTTGCCGTGGATGCAGACACGCTTCCAGAAAACCTGGAGGCTACTCACAAGTCCCTGTTCGACGGTTCACTACAGGGTATCGAGCGCAAGGACAAACCGGCCTTCGCGTTCCAGGGCCATCCCGAGGCCAGTCCTGGTCCCCACGATGTTGCACCCCTGTTTGATCATTTCATCGAACTAATGGAGGCAGCCAGATAAACGCGGCGCTGTCCGGAGCAACCCAACTAGTACAGCAGAACTAATTTATCCAGAAGATTTATATGCCACGCAGAACTGACATAGAAAGCATACTGATTATTGGCGCCGGCCCCATTGTGATTGGCCAGGCCTGTGAATTCGACTATTCCGGGGCGCAGGCCTGCCAGGCGCTAAAGGAGGAGGGTTACCGGGTGATCCTGGTGAACTCCAATCCTGCGACCATCATGACGGATCCCGCCATGGCGGATGCCACCTACATTGAGCCAATCAAATGGGAGATCGTTGAAAAGATCATCGAGAAGGAGCGACCCGATGCCGTGTTGCCCACGATGGGAGGCCAAACCGCACTGAACTGTGCTTTGGATCTTAACCGTCACGGTGTATTGGAAAAATACGGTGTCGAGCTGATAGGTGCAGATAGCAAGGCGATCGATAAGGCCGAGGATCGGGAGCTATTTGACAACGCGATGGTTGCTATCGGATTGGAGACGCCCCGCCATGCCATAGCGCACAACATGGAAGATGCCTACAAGGCACTCGAGCAGATTGGATTCCCCTGCATCATTCGGCCCTCTTTTACGATGGGCGGCAGCGGCGGCGGTATCGCCTACAACAAGGAGGAGTTTGAGGAAATCTGCTCTCGAGGCCTTGAATGGTCACCGACCAATGAGCTGTTGATCGATGAGTCCCTGATCGGCTGGAAGGAGTATGAGCTGGAAGTGGTTCGGGACAGGAACGACAACTGTATTATTGTCTGTACTATCGAAAACTTCGATGCCATGGGTGTCCATACCGGAGACTCCATTACGGTCGCACCTTCCCAGACCCTGACCGACAAGGAATACCAGATACTGCGAAACGCGGCTATCGATGTGCTGCGGGAAATTGGTGTGGAAACCGGTGGCTCCAATGTGCAGTTTGGCATTCACCCGGAAACCGGACGATTGGTGGTAATCGAAATGAATCCCCGGGTGTCTCGATCCTCTGCCCTGGCTTCCAAGGCAACCGGCTTTCCTATAGCAAGAGTCGCCGCCAAGCTGGCTGTAGGATTTACCCTCGATGAGTTGAGCAATGAAATTACGGGAGGTGCAACGCCGGCATCCTTCGAGCCGACCATCGACTACGTGGTGACGAAGATCCCTCGCTACACATTCGAAAAATTCCCTGAGGCCAATGACCGCCTGACTACCCAGATGAAATCGGTTGGCGAAGTGATGGCTATCGGACGTACGTTCCAGGAATCACTGCATAAGGCTTTGCGTGGTCTCGAGGTTGGCATGTGTGGATTCGACCCGATTCTCGACAGTGACATGAGCGATGCCAAACAGGTGCTCACCAGGGAGCTGACCGAGGCCGGCGCACATCGCATCTGGTATATCGCTGAGGCGTTTCGGCAGGGTTGGTCCCTGAATACTGTTCATGACCTGACCCGAATCGATCCCTGGTTCCTTGTGCAGATTGAGGAGCTCATCGCACTGGAAGGCAAGATTGTGGAGCGCGGCTTACAGGAGATCGACTACGATTTCATGCGACAGCTGAAGCGCAAGGGTTTTGCCGACAAGCGTATGGCGCAATTACTCGGTGTGCCGGAACTGGAAGTCCAGAAGCACCGCCATGAACTCGGGGTTAGGCCGGTGTATAAACGAGTCGATACCTGTGCCGCAGAATTCGTGTCGACGACAGCCTACATGTACTCGACCTACGAGGAAGAGTGTGAATCTCAACCCAGTGATCGCAAGAAGATCATGGTGTTGGGTGGCGGGCCAAACCGGATCGGTCAGGGCATCGAATTTGACTATTGCTGTGTGCATGCCGCATTGGCGATGCGCGAGGATGGCTATGAGACCATCATGGTGAATTGTAATCCCGAGACGGTTTCAACGGACTACAATATCTCGGATCGACTCTATTTTGAGCCTCTCACTTTCGAAGACGTCATGGAAGTTGTGCTTCTCGAGAAGCCCCATGGTGTGATCGTGCAGTTCGGTGGCCAGACTCCGTTAAACCTGGCGACCGAGCTTGAGGCCGCCGGCGTGCCAATCATTGGAACCTCTGCCGATGCCATCGATCTGGCAGAGGACCGGGAGCGGTTCCAGCAACTCATTCAGAAACTGGGCCTGAAGCAGCCTCCGAATAGCACGGTGCGAAGTGTAGAGGAAAGTATCGAGAAGGCCGTGGCTATCGACTATCCGTTGGTGGTGCGTCCCTCGTATGTGCTCGGTGGCCGCGCCATGGAGATTGTCTATAACGAGGCAGAGCTGAGACGCTACATGAAAGATGCGGTCATGGTCTCCAACGAGAGTCCGGTACTGCTGGATCATTTCCTGAGCTCGGCCATTGAGATCGATGTTGACGTGGTCAGCGATGGCAAACAGGTTGTGGTAGGGGCCATCATGCAACATATTGAACAGGCGGGAATTCACTCCGGTGATTCAGCCTGTTCCTTGCCGCCCTATAACCTGCCAATGGACGTACAGGACAAAATCAGGCAACAGGTTACCGACCTCGCGCTGGAGTTGGGTGTGGTGGGATTGATGAATACCCAACTGGCCTATCAGGATGGGGAAGTCTATATCATTGAGGTGAATCCAAGGGCCTCTCGAACCGTACCTTTCGTTTCAAAATGCATCGGTAACTCTCTGGCGAAAATCGCCGCCCGTTGCATGATCGGCCAAACCCTGGAAGAGCAGGGATTCACGAAGGAAGTCATTCCCAGCACTTTTGCGGTGAAAGAAGCCGTCTTCCCATTCAACAAGTTCCCCGGGGTCGACCCGATTCTGGGGCCGGAAATGAAATCCACCGGTGAGGTTATGGGCGTTGGTGTGACCTTTGCCGAAGCCTACGCGAAATCGCAACTAGGTGCTGGCGAAACAATAAAGACTAGTGGTAATGCCTTCATCAGCGTACGTGACCGGGACAAGCCGGATGCCGTCGGGCTGGCGCGACGCCTGATTGATCTGGGCTACTCTGTGATCGCGACCCAGGGTACCGCTCAGGTTCTGGCCGATGCCGGTATCGAAGTGACCAGGGTGAACAAGGTGGCGGAAGGTAGACCTCATATAGTCGATATGCTAAAAAATGACGAGGTGCAGGTGGTATTCAATACCACCGAGGGCAGACAGGCGATCGCCGACTCCTCCCTCATTCGCAGAACGGCGCTGAGACACAAAGTATTCTGTACGACTACCATTGCCGGGGCACTCGCAGTGTGTGATGCTCTGGAGTTCGGCAGTAATATGTCGGTGTACACCCTGCAAAAATTGCACGCCGACCTGCACTAGGGCCGCAAAATAATTTAGGGAAGCTGTTCCGCATTCTTGAGCATCGTCAGGAATGCGTAGCAGCATTATGTTAGGACCTTGAGCCGAGACCTTGAATAGACCATGAATAAAGTACCTATGACAGTCCAGGGCGCCGAGCGCCTGCGGCAGGAATTGAATGAGCTCAAGAGTGTCACTCGCCCGAAGATCACCGCTGCCATCGCCGAGGCGAGGGAGCATGGCGACCTCAAGGAGAATGCCGAGTATCACGCGGCCCGTGAGCAGCAGAGTTTCTGTGAAGGGCGCATCAAGGAGATAGAGAGCAAGCTGGCGGATGCAGAAGTAATCGACGTGACCAAGATCGAGCCCACAGGCAAAGTGGTCTTTGGTACCACGGTAAAGCTCTACAATCTCAACACCGAAAAGTCGGTTACCTATCAGATCGTTGGCGAAGACGAGGCCGATGTGCCTGCCGGCAAAATTTCCGTGATCTCACCCATAGCGCGTGCACTGATGGGCAAGATGGAAGGGGATGAGGTGGTGGTTAAGGCGCCCGCCGGCGATATCGAATACGAAATCGAAACTGTAGAACACATCTGACCTCCCCAGGCGGGCGGGGGCGCTACCTGTTCCAGGCTGTCAGAAGCTGGCACTCGGCGCGTTAGGATCGAAATCCGTCAACTGCCTATTTCTTGTTGCGCGCGATATTCGACAGTTTTGGGTCTGGTTTCTTTGCGGCGCGATAGAGCAGTACCACGTGCCCTATACTCTGCACACATTCAGCGGTAAAGTCCGCGCAGATCTCCTCAGTCAGGGCCTTCTTTGCTTCCCGGTCGGGAATGGCCAGCTTGACCTTGATCAGTTCGTGTTCTTTCAAAGCCCGCTCTATCTCCAGTCGGATATTCTCTGACAGGCCGTTTTGTGCAATGATCACAATCGGGTTCAGGCTGTGACCAATTGCCCGTAGACTCTTTTTCTCTGCATTGCTAAGGCTCATGGAGTGAGTTTCCTGCCGCTGGGTTGTTAGTGTTGGCTTGTTGCTTAAATACTGGCGTATTCAGCATACAGGGCCGCGCATTCTAGCAGTTCGCTACCCGCACTATAAACCATTGCATTCGATTGCCTTGCCATCGAACAAGCTATTCATCGCGTTAAGGTAACTCAGTCCCATGGCCAAATCCCGTAGCAGCAAGGAGTGGTTGAAGGAGCACTTCGATGACGTGTACGTGAAACGGAGCCAGGAGCAAGGCTACCGATCCCGCGCCAGCTTCAAACTGTTGGAGATTCAGGACAAGGACCGCCTGATCAAGCCGGGCATGACCGTGGTCGATCTCGGTGCCGCTCCTGGCGGCTGGTCACAGGTTGCGGCACAACTCGTTGGCGACAGGGGCAAGGTGATAGCCAGCGATATACTGCCCATGGATAGCCTGCCGGGAGTGGAGTTCCTGCAGGGGGATTTCACGGAAAATGAGGTGTTCGAGGCGCTGTTGGCCAGTATCGGCGAGGAAGGCGCTGACCTTGTAATTTCCGATATGGCCCCCAATATGAGTGGAATGAAGGAAATCGATCAGCCTCGCGCTGTCTACCTCGCCGAACTCGCCCTGGATCTCGCGAGATCTATACTCAAGCCGGGGGCGTATTTTCTGGTAAAGGTGTTTCAGGGAGCCGGATTCCAGGAGTTTCATCGAGACATGCAGACCAGTTTCAAGGCTGTAAAGTCCCGGAAACCCCAGGCATCGCGGGCCAGATCCCGGGAAATTTACCTGTTAGGCGCAGGATTCGAGGGCTAGATCGTCTCCAGGGCCTGTTTTACGTGCAATTATCGCTACAGGGATTAGAATTGAAGTCCCTCAGCAGAATTGTCAGTTCCGGGCCAGGCCTGGCATTTAGCCTCATCTGAATTAACTATAGGGAGATAAACCCTTGAATGATATGGCAAAAAATCTGATTCTCTGGATGATCATCGCCGGTGTGCTGTTGACTGTGTTCAACAACATTAACCAGGAAACCAGGGAAGACAACATCAACTACTCCCAGTTTATCCGGGAAGTGCGTTCCGGACGGGTAGAGGCCGTGGAACTGGCGGGAATCAATATCACCGGCATACGCAGTGATAATTCGCGCTTCCGCACCGTCATGCCCCTCATCGGGGACGATCAGTTGATGAATGATCTCTTCGACAATGGGGTGGAGATCGTTGCCAACGAACCAGAGCAGCAAAGCATCTGGACCCAGTTACTGGTGGCCAGTTTCCCAATACTGATCATCATTGCCCTGTTCTTCTTTTTCATGCGCCAGATGCAGGGTGGAGGTGCCGGTGGCCGTGGCGGCCCCATGTCCTTCGGCAAGAGCAAGGCCAAACTGCTCGGCGAAGACCAGATCAAAGTCACCTTTGCCGATGTGGCGGGTGTGGATGAAGCCAAGGAAGATGTGCAGGAGCTGGTTGAATTCCTGCGTGAGCCTGACAAATTCCAGCGCCTCGGCGGACGTATACCTCGTGGCGTGTTGATGGTGGGGCAGCCAGGTACCGGTAAGACCCTGCTCGCCAAGGCTATCGCCGGTGAGGCAAAGGTTCCTTTCTTCTCAATCTCAGGTTCTGACTTCGTCGAGATGTTCGTAGGTGTGGGCGCTTCACGCGTGCGTGATATGTTCGATCAGGCCAAGAAACAGTCACCCTGTATCATATTTATCGATGAGATCGATGCGGTCGGTCGTCATCGTGGCGCCGGTCTTGGCGGGGGGCATGATGAACGGGAACAAACCCTGAACCAGCTGCTGGTCGAGATGGATGGTTTCGAAGGCAACGATGGTGTAATCGTCATGGCCGCAACCAACCGCCCTGATGTGTTAGACCCGGCACTCCTGCGTCCCGGTCGATTCGATCGTCAGGTCGTCGTGGGCTTGCCCGATATCCGGGGTCGTGAGCAGATTCTGAAAGTGCACATGCGTAAGGTGCCGATCGATGATCGCGTGAAGGCCAGCGTTATTGCCCGTGGTACACCGGGCTTCTCTGGCGCCGATCTGGCCAACCTGGTCAATGAGGCGGCGTTGTTTGCGGCTCGCGCGAGCAAGCGCCTGGTGACCATGGAAGAATTCGAGAAGGCCAAGGACAAGATCATGATGGGTGCTGAGCGCAAATCCATGGTTATGTCTGAGAAGGAACGCCTGAACACCGCTTATCATGAGGCTGGCCACGCCATTGTGGGTCGACTTATGCCTGATCATGACCCAGTCTACAAGGTGTCTATTATCCCTCGTGGCCGTGCACTCGGTGTGACCATGTTCCTGCCGGAAGAGGACCGTTACAGTTTCAGCAAGCAGCACATTCTGAGCCAGATCTGCAGTCTCTATGGTGGCCGTATTGCCGAAGAGATGACGCTTGGCAAGGAAGGGGTTACCACCGGTGCGTCCAACGATATCCAGCGTGCCACCGAGATGGCGCGAAATATGGTGACGAAGTGGGGGCTGTCCGATGAGTTGGGCCCGCTGCTCTATTCAGAGGATGAGGGCGAAGTGTTCCTCGGCCGCTCGGCCGCCTCGCAAACCAAGTCTGTGTCCAGTGACACGGCCAAGGCCATTGACAAGGAAGTACGACGCATCATCGATGAGTGCTACGGCAAGGCGGAGCAGATCCTGAAGGACAACCGGCATTTACTGGACTTGATGAAAGACGCTCTGATGGAATACGAGACTATCGATACCGATCAGATCGATGACATCATGGCTGGCAAGAAACCACGACCACCTTCGGGTTGGTCTGATTCCGATGACGCCAACGGTGGTGCGAGCAAGGTGGAGACTGAAGACGCCAAGCTTGATGCCACGAGTGAGACAGGCAAGGGCGCTGGCCCTATCGGTGGGCCAGCCGGCGAGCACTGATCTCGACGGCGGCTAGCCTGCCCCTTTCCCCCTTGAACCACATCCTGCAAGCCGGAGATCGACAAATCGATTTGTCATCTCCGGTGTGCATGGGCATTCTCAATGTAACCCCTGACTCTTTTTCCGACGGATCGCAGCTTGCAGTTGCCGGTGCCGGCGCTTTCACTGTGGATCTGGATAAAGTTCTGGTACGCGCGCGCGAGATGGTCGATGCCGGTGCGATGATCCTGGATGTGGGTGGTGAGTCCACGAGGCCTGGTGCCCAGGCGGTATCACCAGAGGAGGAAATAGCCAGGGTCGTGCCGGTAATAGAGTGCTTGCGGGGGGAGTTGGATGTATGTCTTTCGATAGACAGCAGTGAACCCGGAGTAATTGATGCGGCCATACGTAGTGGTGCGCATTTTGTGAATGACGTGCGTGCGCTCAATGTTGAGGGAGCTCTCGAGATTGTTGCCGGGTCTGAAGCCGGAGTCTGTCTGATGCACATGCAGGGTCAGCCGCGCACGATGCAGGAGCAGTATCATTACGAGGACGTGGTGCGCGATGTGGGACAGTTTCTCGCCCGGCAGCTCGAGAGATGCGAGGCGGCGGGTATCGAACGGCGGCGCATCGTGATCGATCCTGGTTTCGGCTTCGGGAAATCAGTCGACCACAATTTTCAATTGCTTGATCGTCTCGAAACGCTTTCCGCTCTCGGTGTGCCAGTCCTGGTTGGAATATCGCGCAAATCCATGATTGGAGCCGTGACAGGTCGCCGCGTTGATCAGCGTTTGGCAGGATCGATAGCGGCGGCTGCAATCGCCCTGCAACGGGGTGCCCGCATAATTCGCAGCCATGATGTGGCTGCCACGGTGGATGCAATTAGAGTACACTGCGCCCTTGCAGCGAGCAGGTCAGAAGCCCTGGGCGATGCCTGAAACAATAATAATAGAGTCTCGATTGGTGCGATAGATGGGATCCCGCAAGAAGCAATATTTCGGCACAGACGGTATTCGCGGAACCGTAGGAACTGCCCCTATTACGCCGGACTTCATGTTGAAACTGGGTTGGGCCGCGGGGCGCGTGTTCGGCAATGATGATGGTGCCAGAAAAAAAATCATTATTGGCAAGGACACACGCATCTCTGGATATATGTTTGAGGCCGCCCTCGAGGCTGGACTGGCCGCAGCCGGAGTGGATATCCATCTCACCGGTCCCATGCCTACACCTGCGATTGCCTATCTCACCAGAACGCTGAGGGCCCAGGCGGGAATCGTGATTAGTGCTTCGCACAATTCCTTTGAAGATAACGGCATCAAGTTTTTCTCTTCTTCCGGCACCAAGCTGCCAGATGAAGTCGAGCTGGCTATCGAGCACCAGCTTACAAAAAATGTTTCAACTGTCCCCTCAGCAGCGCTGGGAAAAGCTCACAGGATCACTGACGCTGCGGGGCGCTATATCGAGTTCTGCAAGAGTACAGTTGGCTCCAATCTTAAATTCAATGGCATGAAGATCGTCGTCGATTGTGCTCACGGCTCTACCTATCACATCGCACCGGCGGTGTTCGAGGAGCTTGGGGCCAGCGTCAAAACCATAGGCGTTAAGCCAGATGGCCTCAATATCAATGCCAGTAGTGGCTCTACTGCACCGGAGCAGTTGTCAGCAACCGTGCTCGAGGAAAAGGCCGACCTGGGAATTGCTTTCGATGGCGATGGTGACCGCGTGGTTATGGTGGATCACAAGGGGCGGATTGTAGATGGTGATGAAATTCTGTACGTGATCGCGAGGGAGAGACGGCGACAGAAGATCGATTTCGGTGGAGTGGTGGGGACCGCCATGAGCAATCTGGGCCTGGAATTGGCTCTGGACGCGCTCGATGTGCCCTTCGTGCGTACCAAGGTGGGCGACCGCTACGTGATGCAGGAAATGAAGGAACGAGCCTGGGATCTCGGTGGTGAGTCATCGGGACATATCATTTGCCTGGACATTAATACCACCGGCGACGGCATAGTATCCGCATTACAGGCCCTGGCGGCGGTGGTCAATTGCAATCAACCGCTAGCGGATCTGACCAGCAAGATGCACAAACTACCCCAGTTCATGGTGAACGTCCGTCTACCCAAACGGGTAGATATATCAATGAACAAGGCAGTACTGGCGGCGGTCTCTGACGTGGAGTCCAGGCTTGGCAAGAGTGGCCGCGTGCTGTTGCGCCCATCGGGCACTGAGCCGGTGGTGCGGGTCATGGTGGAAGGGGAGGATCCGGCTATTGTAGAAAGCCTGGCCCGTGAGCTTGCCGAGATCGTTTCCACAGAGTTGGCTTCTGCCGACTAGACTGAGCGGATTTATTGCAAGAACCCAGTATCTTGGGTAGTATTGGCGCCCGTTTTTTCCCGCCCAAATCGCAATCAGGATAGGCTCTATGCGGCAGAAATTGGTCGTAGGAAATTGGAAAATGAACGGGTCGAGCCAGCAGATTGAGAGCCTGGCCGGCGAAATGCTGTCGGGTCTGGCCAATCTGGCGAACCCGGTAGAGATTGGACTGTGTCCAGCCTATGTTTACCTGCCCTTGCTTGGTGAGTTGCTGTCCGATTCTGCAGTACTATTGGGCGCTCAAAATGCTTCTCAGTATGAGGCGGGTGCGTATACCGGGGAAGTGGCCTGTAGCATGTTGCGGGATCTCGGAGTTGACGCGGTTATTGTGGGTCACTCTGAGCGCCGCCAGCTGTTCGGTGAGAGCAGCGAGGCAGTCGCCGCCAAGTTTGAAGCGGTAACAGCTGGCGGAATGATGCCGATCCTTTGTGTGGGCGAAACCCTGGAGCAGAGAGAACAGGGGGCTACCGAGGCGGTTGTGCTGGAGCAGCTGGCTACCGTCTGGCACAGAGTAGGCGCAGCAGGCTTTGCAAACGCCGTGGTGGCGTATGAGCCGGTCTGGGCGATCGGAACCGGGAAGACGGCTTCCCCGGATCAGGCGCAGGCAGTACACAAGCTGTTGCGGGAATTCCTGGCACAGCAAGACGAACAAACAGCTGTAAATACGCGCATTATTTATGGCGGTAGCGTGAAGAGCTCCAACGCGAAGGAGCTGTTCGATCAGGCAGATATCGATGGCGGTCTGGTCGGGGGAGCATCATTGGATGCCAAAGAATTTATTGCCATCTGTGCAAGTGCGGATACTTAGTCATGCAAACACTAGTCGTAGTAGTACATGTGATCGTAGCCATCGCCATCGTGGCGCTGGTACTGCTCCAGCAAGGTAAGGGGGCAGATGCCGGGGCGTCTTTCGGTGCCGGTGCATCCCAGACCGTTTTCGGTTCATCAGGCAGTGGCAATTTCCTGGTGAGGGCAACCACGATTGCGGCCACAATCTTCTTCGTGACCAGCCTGTCTCTGGCAATCTTCGCAAGGAGCCAGTCTGGTGTGGCAACATCCTCGGATCTGCCTATCGCGAACCCGGAATTGCTTGAGCAGCGTGTTACCGAGCAATCAGATGTGCCCGCTCTGGAAGACGATGAGCCCGTATCCACGCAAAGCGACATACCGAGTATTCCGGATAACAATTAAATAAAAAGAACAAATATCTAAGAGATTGGAAACCATTAAGATCAATGCCGAAGTGGTGGCATTGGTAGACGACGTGCAGGATGCACTAGTGTCGCGTAGGACAGGATGTCCGTGAGCGACCACGCTAACTGGCCGCAAGGCCAGCGAGTGGAAGAATGCAGTAAGTTGGAAGATTTTGAGATCAATGCCGAAGTGGTGGAATTGGTAGACACGCTATCTTGAGGGGGTAGTGAGCCCAGCTCGTGCCGGTTCAAGTCCGGCCTTCGGCACCATCTTTCCTGGCCCTGTGCGATCCCCTGGCACGGGTGCTCATTCGCAGTCCAGCGCCCCGATCCCGGCCCCAAATCGCCGGGTTCGCGGAAACCCGCACGGCGCTTGACCTTGGGGCATGCGCCTCCGTATAATGCGTCCCCCTTGTCAGAGAGAGGCAGCCATAGTCTGGCGCCAGAAAACCTCTTTCTAAACAAGGGCTTAGTAATGATCTGGTGCGGGGTGGAGCAGTCTGGCAGCTCGTCGGGCTCATAACCCGAAGGTCGTAGGTTCAAATCCTGCCCCCGCTACCAATTTAGTTCGGTACCAGAATGACGGGTCAGTTCCCGAATACGGGTTCTACTCCCCAGCTCTGGCGGCAATGCCGGGAAGGTCGCAGATTTAAACCCTGCCCCCGCTACCCACTAAAATCGTAGTAATTTTGCTGTGTTTCCCGGGTCTTATGAGCTCGAGACAGCATGACAATTTCTTCGCACTGGGTCTTGCTTCAGCCCGGTTGTGAAGCAACAGAGTGGGCCTTGGGCCCATTTTTTGTATCTGGAGTATTACTTCTGGATAAACCGCAGTTGACGTGTTGGGAAGAGCTTTTCGGGAATAAGGCAAAGTGAAAAATAGCGAAAAGCTGATAGCCGAACTGATAGCGCCCACCGTCGAGGCCTTGGAACTGGAGCTGTGGGGAATTGAACATGCGCAGCAGGGAAAATATTCCGTGCTGCGAATTTTTATCGAGAGTGAGCGCGGCATCACTATCGAGGACTGTGAAAAAGTCAGTCGCCAGGTAAGTGCGATTTTGGATGTGGAAGATCCGATCTCCGGAGAGTACACGCTGGAAGTATCGTCGCCGGGCCTGGACAGGCCGCTGTTCAAGATCGAGCAGTTTGAGCAGTACAAAGGAAATGAGATCGATGTGCGGTTGCGAGCGCCACTCAACGGGAGGCGCAAGTTCAAGGGACTAATCGCTCGCGTCAGCGATGACAAAGTATGTGTGCAGGTAGATGGAGTCGAGTATCAACTACCGCATGCTGATATAGAGAAGGCAAATATAGTTTACTGATCTTGCAGGACGGAGCATTTGAGTAGCCGTCTGTAATGATGAGTTGGTGACACGATTATGATGAGCAAAGAGATTTTAATGGTTGCGGATGCAGTCTCGAATGAGAAAGGCGTGTCCCGTGCTGTTATCTTTGAAGCAATTGAATCTGCATTGGCCACTGCGACCAAGAAGCTTCGCGACGATGAGGAAATAGATTGCCGTGTAGCAGTTAATCGCGATACGGGCGAGTACGAGACGTTCCGTGTGTGGACAGTGGTTGAAGACGAAGACTATCTCGAAGAGGCTTCCCAGCTCACGCTCGAACAGGCTGCAGAGAAAGACAAGTCGCTTGCGATCGGGGACACCTACGAAGAAAAAATAGACAATGTCGAGTTCGGCCGTATTGCTGCACAAACTGCGAAGCAGGTTATCGTGCAAAAGGTACGGGAAGCCGAACGCGAAATCGTTATATCGGAATACGAACACAGGGTTGGTGAGTTGGTCGCTGGCACTGTGAAGAAGGTCACTCGAGACAATATCATCGTGGATCTTGGCAATAACGCCGAAGCGCTGCTGCCCCGCGATCAGATGATTCCTCGTGAAACTTTCCGCATTGGGGATCGACTGCGGGCAATTCTGACCGAAGTAAGTTCGGAGCAGAGAGGACCGCAACTGTTCCTCAGCAGAACCTCGCCTGACATGCTCATCGAGTTGTTCAAGATTGAGGTGCCTGAGATCGCCGAAGAGGTTATCGAGATCAAGGCGGCTGCCCGTGACCCTGGCTCTCGCGCGAAGATCGTGGTCAGTACCAACGATGGACGCATCGATCCTGTTGGTGCCTGTGTAGGTATGCGCGGCTCACGAGTGCAGGTGGTTTCTAACGAGTTGGCCAATGAGCGTATCGACATCATTCTGTGGGATGACAATCCCGCGCAGCTGGTGATCAATTCCATGGCCCCGGCAGAAGTGGCTTCCATCATTGTGGATGAGGACAGCCATACCATGGATATAGCCGTGGAAGAGGACAACCTGGCACAGGCCATCGGTCGCAACGGCCAGAACGTTCGACTGTCGAGTGAGTTGACCGGCTGGACCATCAACGTGATGAGCGAAGAAGAAGCCGCCGCCAAGCAACAGCAGGAAGCGAGCACTTTCATCGAGATGTTCATGCAGAAGCTGGATGTGGATGAAGACGTATCTGAAGTTCTGGTACAGGAAGGCTTCACCTCTCTCGAAGAGATTGCGTACGTACCTCTGGACGAGATTCTTGCAATCGAAGGCTTCGATGAGGAAATCGCCAACGAATTACGTAATCGGGCCAAGGATGCACTGCTGACTCAGGCGATTGCTTCGGAAGAAGATTTGTCTTCCGCAAATATTGCAGACGACCTTCTGAATATGGAAGGCATGGATGACACCCTCGCCCTGCAGTTGGCGAAGAAAGGCATCCTCAATATGGAAGACCTCGCTGAGCAGTCAGTGGATGAATTGATAGACATTGAAGGTATGGACGAAGAACGCGCAGGAAAGTTGATCATGACTGCGCGCGCACCGTGGTTTGAATAGCTCTTTGGTGCAGGGTAAACGGGAGTAATTGAATGGCAGACGCAACAGTTAGTGAACTTGCCGAAGTAGTTGGAGTGTCAGTAGACAAATTGCTGGCGCAGATCAAGGAAGCGGGCTTACCTCATACCGCTGCTGGTGATCAGATTTCCAACGAAGACAAGAACACCTTGCTGATTCATCTACGTCGCAGTCATGGTGACCGCGAGGCTTCTGCTGCTGCCCCCAGGAAAATCACCCTGAAGCGAAAGACCATTGGCACCTTGAAATCAGCGTCAAGCTCGGGCCGCGGCAAGACAGTCAATGTGGAAGTACGCAAGAAGCGCACCTATGTGAAGCGCAGTGCTCTGGATGTACAGCCTCCGGAGGAGGAAGTAGCAGCCGCTCCAGAAGAGGTAGTGCCAGAGCAGGAGCAGGCTCCAGCGGCGCCGGAAGTTGCGGCCGAGACTCAAACCGAGGTAGGAGTAGCAGCGGAAGCGACAACTGAACAGCCAGCGACTGAAGCGGCAGCCGAGGAAACTACCGAGGCCAAGACTCAAGACGAGCCCCCACCTGCGCCCGATGCTGAATCGGCACGGGGCAAGCCCGCTGCTCGCCGCAAGAAAGGCGCTGGCGATGACGATGCGGCCGACAAGAAGAAAACCCATCTGCGCAACAAGGCCAAGGCGCAGCAAGCACCAAAGCGTCCCAAGACGATCCATGTTAATGATGATTTTGTGCTGGAGGGTGATGAATACGACGAGCTGGGTGGTCGCCGTCGCGGTCGGAAGGGCAAGGGCAAGCTCAGTGCGCAGACCCACGCTTTTGAGAAGCCGACTGAATTCATAGCGCGGGAAATCAAGATTGGCGAGGCCAATTCCGTGGCTGACCTGGCGTCACAGATGTCGGTGAAAGCCGCCGAGATCGTAAAGATTCTGTTCAAGATGGGCGTTATGGCCACCATAAACCAGGTTCTGGACCAGGATACTTCGACCCTGTTGATCGAAGAAATGGGCCACAAGGCCAAGTTCGTCTCGGAAGATGCCATCGAAGAACAGTTGGCTGATTCCCTCGCGGCGCAGGTTGGTACCGAAGAAATTACCCGTGCTCCGGTTGTTACGGTGATGGGTCATGTGGATCATGGCAAGACTTCCCTGCTGGACTACATCAGGAAATCCAGTGTTGCCTCCCATGAGGCTGGCGGCATTACCCAGCATATCGGTGCCTATCACGTTGACACCGCACACGGCATGATCAGTTTCCTTGATACACCCGGCCACGCGGCGTTTACCGCAATGCGTTCTCGTGGTGCCAAGGCCACCGACGTCATCGTGCTGGTTGTTGCAGCAGACGATGGTGTGAAACCACAGACAGAGGAAGCGGTACAACACGCCAAGGCGGCGGGTGTGCCCATGGTTGTCGCGATCAACAAGATGGACAAGGAAGGTGTGGATCCGGACCGGGTCAAGAATGAATTGTCCGCACTGGAAGTGATTCCAGAAGACTGGGGTGGTGACACCCAGTTCCTGCCGGTTTCTGCCCATACAGGCCAGGGCATCGATGAGTTGCTGGAAGCCATCCTGCTACAGGCCGAATTGCTCGAGTTGAAGGCTTACACCGACGTACCTGGCCAGGGCGTGGTCATTGAGTCCCGTCTCGACAAGGGACGCGGTCCGGTCGCCTCGGTACTGGTACAGAACGGTACCCTGAGAAGTGGTGATACCGTGCTGGCGGGCACGGAATATGGCCGGGTCAGGGCGCTGGTTGACGAGAACGGCAAGAACGTCAGCGAGGCGGGCCCGTCAATTCCAGTCGAGATACTGGGCCTCAACGGTGTGCCCGAGGCGGGAGACGAATTCGTAGTGGTCGCGGACGAGAAGAAGGCGCGGGAAGTTGCCCAGTTCCGACACAATCGTCATAAAGACAACCTGCAGGCACTGCAACAGTCCAACAAGATGGAGAGCATGTTCGCCGGAATTGGCAGGGACGAGAAAAAGGTTCTCAATGTCATTATCAAGGCAGACGTGCGTGGTTCGCTCGAGGCTATCGTCGGTTCTCTGCAGAAGCTGGGCAATGACGAGGTGGAAGTAAATGTTGTCGCTTCGGCCGTGGGTGGAATATCGGAAACCGATGTTCACCTGGCACATACAACCAATTCGATGATCATAGGCTTCAACGTGCGCGCCGATAAGGTCGCTCGCGATATCGTAGAAAATGAAGGCCTGAGGATGCGTTATTACAACGTGATCTATGATGTCATCGATGATGCCAAGGCTATTCTGGGTGGCATGCTGGAGCCGGAGATTCGTGAAGAGATCGTCGGCATTGCCGAGGTGCGGGATGTGTTCAATTCGCCCAAGTTTGGCCTGATTGCCGGTAGCATGGTGATTGAAGGCACCGTGTATCGCAGCAAACCAATCCGGGTGCTGCGGGACAATGTCGTGATCTATGAAGGTGAACTGGAATCGCTGCGTCGCTACAAGGATGATGCCAACGAGGTACGCAGCGGCATGGAATGCGGTATCGGCGTGAAGAACTACAACGATGTGAAAGTAGGCGACAAGATCGAAGTCTACGAAACCACCGAGGTCGCCAGGTCACTCTAGGACAGCTTGTCCGATAGAAGTGAAACGGTGAGTTGAAACAGGGACTGCCAACGTGTCGGAAATGACCGCCAGGGCGCAACGAGTAGCCGACCAGATCCAGCGAGAAATCGCCGTGCTGATCCAACTCGAAGTCAACGATCCCCGTGTAGGCATGGTCTCGGTGACGGGAGTGGACGTGAGTAATGACCTCGCCCATGCCAAGATTTATGTCACGGTGATGAACTCCCTCACCGGGGACAGCGAACAGGATAAGGAAACCCTGGCCGAGCCAGGAAAGCTGGACCAGTTGGAGATCGAAGAAAACCTCAAGGCCCTGACCAAGGCTTCGGGCTATCTGAGGACACTGTTGGCAAAGCGCTTGCGCCTGCGCGCTGTACCGAAGCTACACTTTTACTATGACGGAAGTGTGGAGAGGGGGCAGCGCCTCTCAAGCCTGATAGACGATGCATTGGAAGCAGATCGTCAGCAACACACAGACACGTCAGACAGTAATGAATAAGGTCAGCGGTGACAAACAGGGAAGAGGGCAACGCAGGAACAAGGGCAGGAAAGTAAACGGCATAGTGCTCCTGGACAAGGCGGGTGGCCTCAGTTCCAATGCCGCGTTGCAGCAAGTGAAACGCCTGTTTGAGGCGCAGAAGGCCGGGCACACCGGCAGTCTCGATCCGCTGGCGACGGGTGTATTGCCACTCTGTCTGGGGGAGGCCACCAAGGTATCGCAGTTCCTGCTGGATTCTGATAAGGCCTACCGGGCCCGCCTGAAACTGGGTGTCAGGACAGACAGTGGCGATAGCGAAGGAAAAGAGATCGACAGGCGAGACTGCTCCGCAATCGGCACAGGACAGATTGAAACTGCCCTGGCGCAGTTCGAGGGCGAGATCGAGCAGATACCTCCCATGCATTCCGCGATCAAGATCGATGGGGTGCCGCTATACAAGATGGCGCGCAAGGGCATAGAGATCGAAAGAAAGTCTCGAACGGTGCGCATAAGCAGGATTGAATTACTGCAGCACGAAGGCGACGAAGTGGAAATCGAGGTCTTTTGCAGTAAGGGCACCTATATTCGCACTATCGCGGATGATCTGGGTGAACGGCTTGGATGCGGTGCGCACATCATTGCGCTGCGACGCATACAGGCAGGCAAGTTTCGCGAACAGCAGTGCATTTCTATAGATGAACTGCAGCGCATCAAAGAGTCTGACGGCCTCGCAGGTATTGATAAATACCTCGTTGCCATGGACGAAGCAGTAGGCGACCTGCCCGAAGTGAGGTTGCCCAGTATTACAGCCGACTGTGTAAAGCACGGGCAGGCGGTATTGGTAAGGCACTTGCCGGCTGAAGGCCTGGTAAGGCTTTATGATGAAGAGGAGTTCATTGGTATCGGCGCTATAGACGACGATGGCAAAGTGGCTCCAAGGCGTCTGCTGGTCAGCTAATCATTCGGCTGACCGGGCAGGCATTTCGTATGAGGAAAGTACCAGTTAACTACTAATATGCGTGGTTACACTGGTTTTATAGGGATATTGAAGCTTCGGTACTGATTGCAAGAGGGCGATCAGGCGAAGCCAAAATTAACCGCATATTACGGAGAAATTAAAATGGCTTTATCAGCTGAACGTAAAGAAGAAATCATTAAAGAGTATGCTCAAGGTGAAGGTGACACCGGTTCCCCCGAGGTTCAGGTAGCGCTACTCACTGCCAATATCAATGATCTGCAAGATCATTTCAAAGAGCACATCCATGATCACCATTCACGTCGCGGATTGATCCGCATGGTGAATAGTCGACGCAAGCTCCTCGATTATCTGAAGCGCAAGAACGTTGAGCGCTATTCAACTCTGATCAAGCGACTTGGTCTGCGCCGATAAGGTTCATCTTAAATAAACAAAAACAGGAATTACTGGAACGCCACACTCGAAACAGGAAAAGGTGTGGGTTTTGGAAATTGTAGGAAGAGAATATGTTTAATCCAGTAAGCAAGACGTTTCAATTTGGTGAGCAATCGGTCACTCTTGAAACTGGCAAGATCGCCCGCCAGGCGACCGGTGCCGTTGTTGTAACAATCGGCGATGTCCAGGTACTCGCCACTGTAGTTGGAAGAAAGCAGGCCAATCCAGGTCAGGACTTCTTTCCACTGACAGTCAACTATCAGGAAAAGACCTACGCCGTGGGCAAGATCCCCGGTGGTTTCTTCAAGCGTGAAGGACGCCCGACTGAGAAGGAAACGCTCACGTCACGCTTGATCGATCGACCCATCCGTCCCTTGTTCCCGAAAGGGTTCATGAACGAAGTTCAGGTCATCTGTACTGTAATTTCTGGCGGCAAGAGTGAAGACCCGGATATTGCTGCCATGATCGGCGCCTCCGCTGCACTGGCCATTTCCGGCATTCCATTTGCCGAGCCTATCGGTGCCGCTCGTGTTGGCTATGACCATGAGAATGGTTATGTGCTGAATCCAAATTACGAACGTCTGCAAACCTCCTTGCTCGACATGGTCGTTGCCGGTACGCAATCTGCCGTGCTGATGGTTGAGTCCGAAGCCAAGCAACTGACTGAAGACCAGATGCTGGGTGCGGTACTGTTCGCACACCAGGAAATGCAGGTGGTCATCAATGCCATCAATGAACTGAAGGCAGAAGCAGGCAAGCCTGCCTGGGATTGGGAACCTCCCGCCGAGAACACCGCCCTGCGCTCAGCGCTTGAAGAAAAGTTTGCCGCGGGAGTTACCGAGGCATACCAGATATCCGACAAGATGGCGCGCTACGATGCAGTGGGTGAATTGCGTCAGCAGGCTATCGCCGAGATAGCCAATGAAGAGAGCGGTGTAAGTGAAGGTGACGTCGCCGATGCATTCGGTGCCCTGGAGAAGCGTACGGTTCGCAACCGAATCCTCGATGGCAACCCACGAATCGATGGTCGCGATACCAAGACGGTACGCGCGATCGAAGTCGAGACCGGTGTGCTGCCAAAGGCGCACGGTTCGGCACTGTTCACTCGTGGTGAAACACAGGCACTGGTTGTAACTACCCTTGGTGCGCTGCGCGACGCGCAACTGCTTGAAGGTCTCGATGGTACGAAGAAAGACGGCTTCATGCTCCACTACAACTTCCCTCCCTTCTCTGTGGGTGAGGCAGGTTTCATGGGTGGACCGAAGCGTCGCGAGATCGGTCATGGTCGCCTGGCCAAGCGTGGTGTTGCGGCTGTCATGCCGGCCGAAGAGGATTTTCCCTACGCCATTCGCGTGGTATCGGAAATTACCGAGTCCAACGGTTCCAGTTCCATGGCCAGTGTCTGCGGCAGCAGCCTGTCCATGATGGATGCCGGTGTTCCGGTTTCAGCGCCAGTGGCGGGTATCGCCATGGGTCTGATCAAGGAAGGCGAACGCTTCGCCGTCCTGACTGACATCCTCGGTGATGAAGATCACCTTGGCGACATGGACTTCAAGGTTGCAGGTACATCCAATGGTGTGACTGCCCTGCAGATGGACATCAAAATCCAGGGCATTACCGAAGAAATCATGGAAATCGCACTGGCCCAGGCCCACGATGCCCGCATTCATATCCTCGGTGAGATGAACAAGGTCATAGCCGAGCCACGTGCCACAGTGTCGGATAATGCGCCAGCCATGGCCATGCTGAAGATCGATCCTGACAAGATCCGGGACGTGATCGGTAAGGGCGGCGCCGTCATCCGCGGTATTACCGAGGACACCGGTGCATCTGTCGACATCGATGACGATGGCAACGTTCGCATCTACGGTGAAGACGCCGAGTCTCGCGATGCCGCAGTAGCCATGGTTAATGCCATCACTGCCGAGGCTGAAGTGGGCAAGATCTACAAGGGCAAGGTTGCCCGTATCGTCGACTTCGGTGCCTTCGTGACGATCCTGCCCGGCAAGGACGGCCTGGTACACATCTCCCAGATATCCCAGGATCGTGTAGAAGACGTGAATGAGTATCTGCAGGAAGGCCAGGAAGTCCTGGTGAAGTGCCTCGATCTGGATGCCCGCGGCCGTATCAAGCTGAGCATGAAAGAGATCACCGACGAGGAGATGGCGGAATTCGCTGAGTAATACACCCTCAAGGAAATCGAGAAAGGAAACCCGGGCTGGTCCCGGGTTTTTTGTGCCAGTCGTAAATTAAGCGGCACCTGCTCAATAATAATGTTTGAAAAACAGTCACTTGCGAGGGGGTTAAGCACGACTTCCGTAGCAGAGTAATTGTTCGTTAGAATGTAGTCCCGAAGGTAGAGAGTCCCGCGTTGCCGGAATCTGTAGCCACCTTCTGAGCATGTAAGATCCGAAGCAGACTCTTATACAGAACAATAACTAAATTGCTCGATACGCATCTCGCACAGGAGAGCCCCGCATGATTAAGCAACTCCATTCGCTAATTCCCGTTTTCGGCACCTTCGTCGCCAGCCTGTTGTCAGGCGCCGCTCTGGCCCAGGACGACCAGGTGACTTTTCACAGGGACATCGAACCGATCCTGCAACGCAGTTGCCAGAACTGCCACCGGGTGGGTGGTGTTGCGCCGATGCCACTGGTGACCTATGAGCAGGTAGCGCCGTTTGCCGGCCTCATCGAGTATAAAACCGGGCTGCGTGATCGTGCCGGTGCCATGCCGCCGTGGTATATGGAGAAGAATGTAGGCATTCAGGATTACAAGAACGATCCTTCCCTGAGCGACGCCGAAATTGCTGCGATCTCTACCTGGGCCCGTACCGGCGTACCCAAGGGCGACCCCTCTGATGCGCCAGCGCCCCTGGTCTTCGATGACTCGGTGAAATGGACAGCGGGTGAGCCCGACCTGATCGTCAAGACCAATTCTGTGACCAAACTGGCCGGCACACCCGACTGGTGGGGCGAGATAGATCGTGTACCGGTAGGCCTGGATCAGGATCGCTATGTGAAGTCGGTTGAAATCGTCGAGGTGAATGACGTGAACAACCAGGCTGGTACGGGGCGGGATACCGTGGGTGGACGCTTTATCTTCCACCACATGATCTGGAGCACGGCAGATCTGGATGAAAATGGCGATCGCATCGAAGATACGGTTACCAGCTGGCCGGTACACGAGGTGGGGCGTAATCCGGATCTATTCGATCCAGACGGTGGACGCTTGCTGCGGGCCGGCTCCTATATCTATTCGGACTCTGTGCATCTGCATTCCAATGGCCAGGATACAACCGGCCATCTGGAAATCGGTTTCCGTTTCCATCCCGTCGGTTATGAACCCAAATACGAACGGGCAACCCTCGGTCTCGGTAACGGCGTGGATATCAGTATCGCGGGCAATCAGGACAAGCAGGAGCTGCACGCATACCGTGTGCTGGAGCAACACACCAAGATCATTACCTTCGAGCCGCATCTGCATGCACCCGGCGAGAGAATGTGCCTGGAGGCAATCTGGGGCTACACCGTGGAGACTCTGTCCTGTGTGGGTTACGACCACAACTGGGTGCGGGGCTACGCCTATGAAAGTCATGCGGCGCCCTTGCTCCCCAAGGGCACCATACTGCACATCGTCGGTTACATGAACAACACGGAAACCAACCCCAATGTACCTGACCCTCGCAACTGGCAGGGTTCAGGTAATCGCTCGGTGACCAATATGTTTATCGACCTGGGCATGCGGGTCACCATGAATGAAGAGCAGTTCATGGAAGAGATGGCAGAGCGCCGACGGGTGTTGAACATGGGGCCAAACGATCACGTGATTGGCTGCCCTCTCTGTGGTGCGCCCCTGGTGTCACCCATGGAACCCACCGGTGATGATGCCGACTAGCGCTGGACTATGATGAAGTAAGACGGGGAAAACAGTAATGAGAAGTCTCATCATAAAACTTTCGGGAACGATGCTGCCGCTGCTGACTCTGCTTGCGGGTTCAGCGGCTCTTGCACAGACCTATACCAGCGGACAGCATGTGGAACCAGCCTATGAAGGCTGGCGCCCGAATCCGGACGGTACGTTTAATTTCATGTTTGGTTACATGAATGAAAACTGGGAAGAAGCACCCGATATGCCAGTTGGAGATAACAACTATTTCTCGCCTGGTGACGCCGATAGGGGTCAGCCCACCCATTTTCTACCACGCCGCAATCGTTTCACTTTTGAAGTGACCGTGCCTGCCGACTGGGGCGACAGGGAATTGGTCTGGACGCTGAATATCAATGGCAAGGAGCGCAAGGCCTATGCCACTCTGCGCCAGGACTACCTGGTGGACAACATGGTTATCGCCTCGGAGACAGGTTCCCTGGGTGCGGGCACCAGCAGTCCCGAATCGCGTGCCAATGTACCGCCGGTGGTGAGTGTGATTGGTGATGAAAGGCGCACGGTACGAGCCGGACAGTCATTGAGAGTCGAAACACGAGTAACCGACGATGGCCTGCCTGAGTCGACCGATCCTGTTGAGGAGGCGCGCCGCTTTGCGGAATTTGCAGGGGGTGGCCTGGCTGCCGCCCTGGTGACGCCAGAAGCCGTCATGCAGCGACGCCTGATGTCTCCACCGCAGAAGGTGACCGTGGACAAGGTGAATGGCCTCTACTATTCATGGAACAAATACCGCGGCCCCGGCAATGTGACCTTCGATCCACCCCAGGTTAAGGTATGGGAAGACACCCGAACCAGTGCCAACTCTCCCTGGGGAGCCCTGTGGCTGCCACCCCCAGTTCCGGAAGATGGTGTCTACGACGTCACCATGAGCTTCGACGAACCGGGTGAATACATTCTCTGGGGCCGTGCCGACGATGGTGGGCTGTACCACGATGCCTATATCACGGTGACGGTGACCGAGTAATTTTCTTATATCACCCTGAGGGGCGCCTCGCCCCTCAGGGTGATTGTCTATTGATAGCTGTTTTCAACCTGAACACCGTTCTCATTCGGCTTTCTCGGCTTTACTTCCTGCCAGTCATGGCCCTCTCTGCTATTCACCATACCTACGCGGCTGGACACGCAGATTCTGGTGTCTGTCGCCGGGAAATTGCGGAAAAACCAGCCAATTCAGCCTGCTAAATAGTTTCATTTTGTTACTCATCACGATTCTTGTGGCAATTTCACGGGTTCTATGGTGAATTAGGAGGGCGGATAAGAGCAGTACCGCGCTTGCAAGCGTAAATAAGAAAACAATTAGAAAAAATAATAAAAGAGGTACCTAGTATGGCCCACGAAGTAGTCCGTACGTCTCGACAATTCCCCGTAAAAACTCTGGTAACCGCTGTCTCCCTGGCATTATTGCCCCTGGCCAATCAGGCGACAGCACAACAGGGAGATGCTGGAGTCGAAGAAGTAATCGTTACCGGTTCGTTTATTCGTCGATCAGAGGGATTAACCGCCGCCTCACCACTCGTGCAATTCACTGCAGAAGACATCGAAGCAGAAGGCACGATTAACATGGCTCAGGTCGTTCAGAACCTGACATTCAATAATGGAACTGGTGTTGTAAATTCCATTCAGGGTACAACTAACCAGATAGCCAGTTTCAACCTGCGCGGCCTTGGATCGCGTGCCACCTTGCCATTGATTGATGGCAAGCGTGTACCCACAGACAATGTTCAACTATTGTTGCCCACCATGGCCCTCGAGCGCCTGGATATCGTGACTGATGGTGCGGCCGCACTGTACGGTACCGATGCCGTGGCAGGGGTGGTCAACATGGTGCCCTACAAGTCATACGATGGTTTCAAGCTCGAAGCCTACGAAGAGCAGGATAGCCGTGGCGACTACTGGAAGCGGGAGACGTCATTCCTGGCAGGCCGTTCCTTTGGCGATGTTGACATCGTGCTCGCGGGCTCCTATGCCGTCAACGATACCCTGGCCTGGCATGACCGGCCTGAATGGGTTCACGCAGGCCTCACTCATAACAGTGGATCAAACCCAGGAAACTTCGAAGTTCCGAATCGCGATGCTAACGGTGACCTGACTGGGACAGCACGCAATCGACCCGATCCGAGCTGCGGACTGAATGAAACCGCCAACCAGGCTGAACAATTCAATTCTCCCTGGGGAACCAATGCCCTGGGCCGATGCTGGCTCAGCTTTGCTGACACCCGAGACTATATGGAGGCTATAGACTCCACCAATTTCTATGGCAACCTGAATTGGGATTTCAGCGACGATCTCACTCTCTATGCACAGGTGTTGTATAACCGACAGGTTGTGCGTGGTCGTGAGAATCCAGGCAACCCGGGTGCGCGTATCGATGATCTACCCACGGTGCGGGGCGAGTTACCAGGCAATACCTTCCGCGCCGCCGCTTCAGGTGGTGAGCTACTCTTTGCCGAGCCGCTACGTGACGCCAACGGCGATATCATCAACGACGCGTACGGAAACGCCCAATGGATGCGTGATGCCAACGGTAACTCGGTACTGGCCCAAAACCGGTTCGCCGATATCAATGCCGATCCCCTGGGTGGTGTCCCTTTCTATGAAGATGTGCGCATAGGCTCCTGGCTTCCTTTTGGTAAGCCTATGGTGAATACCCAGCCAAGCTTCATGGCCGATCACGATGGCCTGAACAGGGAGCTTGATGACAAGCGTACGGCGCGGTTCTCGATGGGTGCGGATTTCGCAGTACCCTGGATTGAGGGTTGGGAAGGCAAGGCTGAATACATGTATGGCTATTCTGATCAGCAGGACGTAGCCAACCAGGACTTCAGTTTCAGCGCAGTGGCGAATGGTTTGAATTGTGACCAGATCAATGCGCCTGAGACCTGCTTCAATCCGTTTGCTGCGCAGGATGTTCGCTACAGAAACTCACAGGCCGTAGCAGATTCGGTGTATACACGCTTCCGTGAAGGCAATGTGGACACGCTACAGACCTTCAATATACATGTTAGTGGCGATCTACCCATCGGGTTTGAACTGCCTGGCGGACCTATTGCGACAGCGATTGGCTATCAGCGCCGGGATGAGACTGATGAAGATGTTCCACCGGCTGGGGATATAGCGAATGATCAGTTGATCGGCAATCAGGAATTGCCGCAGACCGTTAATCGTACCGTCAATGCATGGTTTGCGGAGTTTTCATTTCCGGTGCTGAGCAACCTCGAGGTCACCGCAGCTGTGCGCGACGAGAGTTTCAGTACAGGGCAGGGCGCTGTCGTGGACAAGTATGGCGTGATCTACAGCCCTACCCAATGGCTGAGCCTTCGAG
>Ga0181583_10000131_pt1 | contig 47020 bp, 53 predicted proteins | sample 071ome_31_FD_132461 | JGI IMG/M metagenome (GOLD analysis project Ga0181583, IMG submission 132461) | Coastal salt marsh microbial communities from the Groves Creek Marsh, Skidaway Island, Georgia - 071405CT metaG (megahit assembly) | ecosystem: Environmental > Aquatic > Marine > Intertidal... | reverse complement strand
GGGAGTGGTAGCATTTGGTAAATTAGGTGGTCTCGAAATGGGCTATGGTTCTGATCTGGATCTTGTCTTCATGTGTAAGAACTCCTCATCAGAACAACATTCATATTCACAAGATTTAGATGCCACGACTAAAAATACATTGCTAATTCAACGTTTGACTCAGATGCTAACTTTGCAAACTGTCAGTGGAAAACTGTATGAAGTGGATACACGGCTACGCCCTGACGGGGCGGCAGGTGCTATGGTGCCATCGATTGAGCAGATGCAAATCTATTATCAGCAGCGTGCTTGGGTGTGGGAGTTGCAAGCATTGGTTAGAGCTCGTTGTATTGTTGGCGATAGTGATTTGAAACAGCAATTCAATCAAATGCGGGAAAACATACTCTCTCAGCAGCGTGAGGTTGTCACGCTTCAAAAACAGGTGGCTGAGATGAGAATAAAAATGATGGCTCGGAAATCATCACGCGATGAGCAAAAATTCCACCTTAAACATGATCGTGGAGGTATCACCGACATTGAATTTATGGTGCAATACATGGTTTTAGCGTATGCACATAAGCACACAAACTTATGTGCGTATACAGATAATATACAACTTCTTGGTTGCCTCAGTGACCTCGAAATCATAACGACTAATGAGGCGCAAGAATTAAGTGAAATTTACCGTGAGTATCGACAAACCATGCATGTTAAAGCGTTACACGCTGTTGAAGCTGAAGTATCTAGTGAAGAATATATTCTTGAGAGAGAAATCATTGGAAAATACTGGCAAAAAATTATTGGCAGTTAAGTTAAAGGATTAGGAGTAGAGCATATGTCTATGTCAGACAGAGATGGAAAAATTTGGCGTAATGGTGAAATGATTGAATGGCGAGAGGCCGAGACCCACGTTCTCACTCATACACTGCATTATGGAGCGGGTGTGTTTGAGGGTGTGCGCGCTTATGATGGCACCATGGGAACTGCGATATTCCGCTTACAAGATCATACAAAAAGACTGCTTAACTCTGCCAAAATTATTGGTATGAAAGTTCCTTATACTCTAGAGGAGCTTAATCAAGCGCAGATAGATGTGGTGAAAGCAAATGATATGAGATACGGCTATATTCGCCCGATGTGCTTCTATGGTTCGGAAGGTATGGGTCTGCGAGCAGAGGCATTGCAAGTACATTGCATAGTTGCTGCCTGGGAGTGGGGTGCTTACATGGGTAAAGAAAAATTAGAGCAGGGTATCCGAGTTAAGACATCATCATTTACTCGTCATCACGTGAATGCAACTATGTGTAAAGCTAAGGTGAATGGTCACTATGTAAATTCAATGTTGGCTTTGCAGGATGCCGCTCAAGATGGATATGATGAGGCGCTAATGTTAGATCCCCAAGGGTTTGTTGCTGAGGGCAGTGGTGAGAATGTATTTATTGTACGAGATGGAATTTTATATACACCGGAACTCAGTTCTGCTTTAGATGGGATCACCCGCAAAACGGTCATTACTATTGCAAATCAGATGCAGATTCCTGTGGTTGAGAAACAAATTTCACGCGATGAAGTCTATATTTCAGATGAGGCATTTTTTACGGGTACGGCCGCGGAGGTAACACCAATAAGAGAGTTAGATAAGCGTCCCATTGGCAGCGGTACACGAGGGCCAATCACCGAACAATTACAATCTACCTATTTCAAAATAGTGCATGGTGAGATTGATGAATATAAAGATTGGTTGAGTGACGCCAACGAGTAAAGTGAATGGCAGAAACTCAGTTCTAAGTAAATGTAACCATCGATCAATTTTAGCAAGATCGTCAACATTGAGTGTGCCTGCTGCGAACTGCAGTTTCAATGTGTTGAGAAGATAATCATAACGTGCGCGTGCGAAATCACTTTGGGCTTCATACACCGCTTGTAGGGCGATTAATACATCCACCGAAGTTCTAGTGCCAACTTCAAAGCCAATATTGTTAGCATCCGCTGATATTTGTGCGGACTCTAGTGCCTTGGCGAGCGCCTTCACTCTACTTACACTGGCGATAACATTGTGATAAGCCTGAGCAGTATCACGTTTTACTTCTCGTTTAATTTGCTCGTGTGCTTGCAGTGCTGATTCATAACGGTAATAACTTTCTTTAGTTTGATAATAATTACGACCACCGAGAAAAATTGGGATATTTAATTCTAGTCCCACTCTTGAGTCATCGGTTTTTCTTTTGCCAGTAAGACCGCCACTCTCTGTGTCGCTATGACTTGCGACAATATCTATGGTTGGATGATAGCCAGAACGACTTAATTGTATTTGTTGATGAGCAATTGACGTGTCATATTCGTTGATAAGCAATCTAAGGTTTTGGTTAAGTGCGTTATCAATCCAGTTCTCGATATCATTAGGTTCTGGGAATAGTGGATCTATCTCCTGGGTTAACTGAGATAGATCAACGATGCGTTGGCCGGTGATCATGGCCAGATTGTCTAGGCTAAGTTCTAGATTGTTGTATGCTTCGATCTCTTTTGCGATTGAAATATCATAGCTAGACTGTGCTTCTTTAACGTCGGTGATGGCAGATAAACCCACTTCAAAGCGATTTTCTGCTTGATCACGTTGATGTTTGATGGCTTCTTTTTCTGACGAAATAAATTGTAGATTGTCACGTGCTGCAAGTACCTCAAAGTATGCTTCAGCGGTACGAATAATTAAATCTTGCTCTGATAAATCCAGTTCTACTTGTGCCCGTGCCACTGTGTTTCTTGCTTGTCGTAGCTGAATAATAAAGTTGCGATTATAAAGTGGTTGTGTGAGAGATATTTGATATCCATTTGAGTTGTAGCTGACTTTTCGACCCGGCACACCAAATGTATCCCCTTTGGTATCTAGGCGATTTTCCGAAGTTTCAGCAGATAGGTTTATCTGTGGAAGCAAGGAAGCACGTGCTAACGGCTGAGCCAGTGCCGATGCTTGATAGTTCGCGTTGGCCTGTCTAATAATCGGGTCTTGATCCTTGGCAATTAAGTACACATCGGTTAATCCATTGGCTTGCCCAAGGGGTGAAATCAGTATGCATACGAAGCATGTCATAGTTGCGAAGCGATATAATTTAGTCATAGTCTTTTCTTGCATGAGGAAGTAGGCAATCTGAGAGCTCTTCTGGAATTAATTCTTTGGCCAGCGTACATTAAATCAATACAGTGGCATAGAGTTGTCTACAGTCTTTGCCCATTCATCGATACCGCCTGATAAATTTATGACCTGAGTGAAATCATTGCTGCTAAGAAATGAAGACACTGAGCGGCTGCGGATACCGTGATGACAAATAACCACAGTTTCTCTATCTGGATCTAGTTCATTGATAGCAGTGGGGATCTGACGCATCGGAATCAGCACCGAGTTATTAATATGGCAAGTTTGATACTCCCAAGGTTCTCTGACATCAATTAATAATGGTTTAATGGTCAAGCTTTGCAGGTATTCATGTAAATCTACTGCGGACATTTCTTTGAAACTCAATGGATTATCCTCTTAAAAATTGATCTTCTAGAAAATATTTTTTCATCAACTATTTATGTATCAATAGGAGCCATCAAAGTTTTAACGCATCGGTCGGGCTCCTGAGCATTCAGAGTCTGAAGCAATTTTATTGACTAATATTGTACCGAAAAGTAGGCAACATATTATAAATTGCCAAGTGCAGCCACTAAATCTGACAACACCATACATACATATTGGTCACTTTGAAAACACATATTCCTGTACATTATGGTGAATGCGAGTATGTCCATGAGGCTGATTTACTAGACAGTTACAAACGCACTGTGACAAGTGTTATTCTTGGATCCCAGTGTTTAGCCAATCAGGGTGTATTAATAGCATCTATAATCTTCAGGTAAAGGTATGAGTACGACATGAGTGCGACCAGCGTAGATCTTGTGAAAGAGACAAAAAAATTAAGTGAAGAAGTTTCACGACCCTTCCCGAAATCGAAAAAAATATTTGTGCAAGGCTCGCGTGATGACATACGGGTAGGTATGCGAGAAGTGATTTGTGACAACACAGCCACATCCGATGGCGAGGAAATTAATCCTGTTATTCCGATCTACGATACATCGGGGCCTCTGACAGATCCAAATGTCGAAGTGGATTTATCCCAAGGTATTGATAGGATCCGTTCCGCTTGGATAGCCCAACGTGAGGATACTGAAGCACTTGATGAACTGACTTCAGAATATGGTCGAGCAAGAGCACAGGATGCAGATACTGCAGCGATTCGATTTGGCATCCAACATCCACCACTTAGAGCGCGAAGCGGCAAGAATGTGACTCAAATGCATTATGCTCGCCAAGGGATTATCACACCTGAGATGGAATATGTTGCTTTGCGTGAATCACTGCGACTCGATGAGCTCAAACAAGATCCTCAGTACGTAAAATTGCTCAAACAACATCCTGGGCAACCTTTTGGCGCGCATTTGCCTCATCAGATTACTCCTGAGTTCGTGCGTGAAGAAGTCGCACGGGGGCGTGCCATCATACCTAACAATATTAATCACCCAGAATCTGAGCCGATGATTATCGGGCGTAATTTCTTGGTCAAGGTGAATACTAATATTGGTAATTCGGCCGTGACATCCTCTGTGGTCGAAGAAGTGGAGAAAATGGCATGGTCGGTGCGCTGGGGTGGCGACACGATTATGGACTTGAGTACCGGAAAAAATATACATGAAACCCGAGAATGGATACTGCGTAATAGCCCAGTGCCTGTTGGTACGGTTCCAATTTATCAGGCGCTGGAGAAAGTGAATGGTAAAGCTGAGGAATTAACGTGGGAAATCTTCAAAGATACTCTGATTGAGCAGGCAGAGCAGGGTGTCGATTACTTCACTATTCATGCGGGTGTGAGATTAGCCTATGTACCATTAACGGCTGAACGACTGACTGGAATAGTATCGCGCGGTGGGTCGATTATGGCTAAGTGGTGTTTAGCGCATCACAAGGAGAGTTTTTTGTATACGCGTTTTGAGGAAATTTGTGAAATTATGAAAGCCTACGATGTCGCTTTTTCATTGGGTGATGGATTACGTCCTGGTTGTTTGGCTGATGCTAATGATAAAGCGCAATTCTCTGAACTAGAGACTTTAGGAGAGCTGACACAAAAGGCTTGGCAGCATGATGTCCAAGTTATGATTGAAGGGCCGGGGCATGTGCCCATGCAGATGATTAAAGAGAATATGGAAAAAGAGCTCAAAGATTGCTATGAAGCACCTTTTTATACACTTGGTCCTCTTACCACCGATATCGCGCCGGCTTATGATCACATTACATCTGCGATCGGAGCGGCCCAAATAGGTTGGTATGGCACGGCAATGTTGTGCTATGTCACACCCAAAGAGCATCTTGGATTGCCGGATCGTGAAGATGTGCGCGACGGTATTATCACATATAAGATTGCAGCTCATGCGGCCGATCTTGCTAAGGGTCATCCCGGTGCCCAGCTGCGAGATAACGCTTTATCGAAAGCACGTTTCGAATTTCGTTGGGAAGATCAATTTAATTTAAGCCTAGATCCAGAGCGTGCGCGAGAATTTCATGATCAAACACTACCTAAAGATTCCTCTAAAGTAGCTCATTTTTGTTCTATGTGCGGTCCACAGTTTTGTTCAATGAAAATCACACAAGACGTGCGTGAATACGCGAAAGCCAAGGGAATTGGTGATATCAAGATTGCGATTGAGTCAGGCATGCAGGAAAAATCTTCACAATTTAAAGATGAAGGAGCTGAGATTTATAAGAATGTGTGAATTTATGTGGGCTCGTGTTTTAAAAGAGTGAATTATTTAGAAAGCTTGCAATGAAAAAAAATGCCCAAGAAAGGACGTAAACGATGAATATATCGAGCATGATAATGTCATTAGAAAATTAACAAGCTTTAATGATTAATCAACGCAATTTAATTGTTTATTGTTAAATAATGTAATATTACAATTATCATTGTGCGGGTATTTGTTTGCTGCCAGCGGGGCGTCCATCCATGCGCACATGGCTTTTATTCCCAATGAGTGACAATGGTATAGCCCGCGTCTGCTAACGCACTAGTTAATAGTTCACCATCGTAACCATAGATTATTTGTTCATTAATTATGCTGATAGGCACGCCTGGTTGTCCGAGTATCAGATAAGCCAGTTTTCCTCTGAGAGTTCTTTCTACATCGATTTCTTGATAATTGATTTGATAATCGTTCAATAAATTCCGTAATGTATGACAATAAGGGCATAACTGTGTCGTGTAGATGATGACATGCTGTTGATTGAGTGGGGTTAAGTAGGCGCGCACACCTTGGTAGCACATGATCAGTAATAAGCTCAAGAGTAGGATTTTAGATAAGTTTTTTTTACACATTGAGGAGATTCTAAATGCTATTTTTAATTGTTAATGCGGCAAGTAGGCTGTGTTATATTAACATCTTAAAAGGATTATTATCATGAACTAAGCATTCATGATTTGGGGGCATTTTCGTTACATCCAATATTAAGGAGGCAGTATGTTTGAACCGTTAGCAGTACCTTTCGGATGCGTCATGTTATACAACGTAGTTAAATTAAAACCTGGTGTCAGTGTCGAGGATGTTGAAATGAGCCTGGGTGAGATGTGTAATGTGGTTAAAAATACGTATGGTGACGATAAAGGCGGTTTTATTGGAGGCCAAGTATATAAATTTAGTGGATTTATCTCTGATGAGGGTTCTGTAAGTTCAGAGGAGAAAACTGATGATCACATTGCCATCGTGACTTATTGGCAGTCTTTTGAACAGCATGAAAAATCTCACGCGGACGGGGTATTCAAAGAAAAGTTTGACGGTTTGGTTAATTTCGCGCAAGAGACCTATGAAATTGGGTATGAAATGCTTTGGCAAGGCGATGCCAACGATTAGCACCATATTCGCATACGAGCATAATCTCGAGTAATAACGTAGGGCAGCGGCGCTAATATTTAGTCGGCCCCGATTTGGGTAAATAACGGATCATGAACTCGATCCGTTATTGCCAGCGATATACTGTGATTGAGGATACTCAGGCTCATATTTCTTGGTGGACTCTTTCACTGTGATCAGTATGTCTGATTCATTTGAGTTAGGCTGTTTTTCGTCATCGACCAGTAGCTCAGAGTCCTCTACTGATTTTCCATCAACTATTTTTTCATTGACGGCCTTCTTATTTTGACGGCGTTTGTTGTTTTTACTGTTTTGCTTGGGCGCATAAGTAAACCAATCATCTTCATTTATTCTGTAATGATGGTCACTTTCTTCTTTAATAACATTGGCAGTGGTTGCATCCACTGAGGCAATTTCTACTCTTACACCTTCTGACTTCAGATGACGGACCAGTTCAATGTAATCGGAATCCCCAGACATAATAACAATAGTGTCAACTTTGCTAGCTAGCTGCATAGCATTGATAGAGAGAGGGATATCTGCAGATTTATGACATGGACGAACTGATCCATGGAAAAATTCATGCAAACGATCACGTAACTTCTGTGATATTTGTTTGCCCTCACGAAAATATATTAAACGATTTAGACCGCGATTGCCCAAGAGCTTAGGAATCAGGCGATCGAAGTTAAGCATGGTATTAGGATCATTGGTTTGATCATGAATACTGCGCTCAATATTATTTCCATCAATGAGAATTGCCACAGTCTGGCTGATAATAACTTGTTCAGATTTTTGTTCAGTCATAGTTTTTTTGTCCCTCAAGACGCTGCTATTCAGTCTCTATCTGAAACAATTGGCAGCGGTTTGGATGATATATAAATCCAGGTGGGCAAGCTTATTCACCAACCTAAGACAGTTACATGTGTAACACACCAAAGTATAGATACATAAGCACGGAAGATAAAACTCCCACTTGTGGATAGGCTTATACAAGATATTTATATTCTCTGGAAGTAAGTATAGTGTGGTTACATTAGCGTCTAGGTTTCACAGTGTTGCCAGTGGTTACGCCTAGCAATTTTGAGGCTGAGTTTTGTCTGTATGATTTTTCACGATATTCGAAAAGCAGTGTTTACCGTTCATTGTCACGGGCAAGGCGTTTCAAAACATAAGCGCTAGCGAGCATGCCAAAAGTGCTAGTCACTGCACATAGAGAACCAAAGCCATCGGCGCAGTTGAGGCCAGAAAGGGAGTGATTTTCAGATTTTTTGGTGGTTATTTCACCTTGGTTATTAGGATAACGCAATGTCTCTGATGAGAATACGCAAGGAACATCGAAACGACGTTCCAAGTTTCTACTGAACCCATGTTTTGTTCGCAGCTGCTTGCGTGTCTTGGATAAAAGTGCATCTCCTTCTGAGCGAGTCATATCTGAGAGTTGGATACGGCTGGGATCAATGCGACCACCCGCACCGCCCACTGTCAAGCAACGGATTTTATTGCTTTTGCAATAATGTATGAGGGCGGCCTTGATGCGGAACTGATCACAACAATCAATAACATAATCAAAGTCATGCAGAATGTACTGAGTGATATTCTGACAGGATAGGTGATCATCGATTAAGTGTAATTTGCAGTCAGGGTTAATCTGATGAATGCGCTCAGCCATGGCAATGATTTTTGCTTGGCCCAGAGTATTTGAGAGCGCATGAATTTGTCGATTAATGTTCGATTCAGCAATATGATCTAAATCAATCAGGGTTATCTCGCCTACATGTGTGCGGGCGAGAGACTCTGCTACCCATGAACCCACTCCACCAATGCCAATGACACATACATGACTGGCTTGTATATTTTGATAGCCTTGGCTTCCGTAAAGTTTTTGTATGCCTAGAAAACGGCGTTGTTGATCATTTGACATGGTGCATGAGTGGTAAAATATTGTTTTATAATCACACCATATATTATTCTCTTACTAGATGAAATTAATAGATAGTCATTGTCACATAGATTTTGAAGAGTTTTCGCAAGACAGAACAAAAGTCTTGCAAGCCGCGCGTGCTAATAAGGTAGAAAAACTGATTGTGCCTGCTGTTATGTGGAGTGCTTGGGATGACCTGATAACGTTATGTGAGCAGCATCGAGAGTTACATTATGCTCTCGGTTTGCATCCGATGTTTATTCATGCGCATGAGCCCCAACATTTGCGTGAGCTTGCTGATTATTTGCATCGTTATCGGCCTTGTGCTGTGGGTGAGATTGGGCTGGATTTTTATGATCGATCTCTATGTATAGACAAGCAGAAAGAATTTTTTGAAGCGCAACTTGCGATAGCCTGCGAGCAGGCTATGCCGGTTATCCTTCATGTACGTAAAGCACATGAGGAAGTATTAGTTGCTCTGAAAAAATACCCTGTGATTGGTGGAATTGTGCATGCTTACAATGGCAGTATGCAACAAGCGGAACGCTATCTGAAAGCCAATTTTAAGTTTGGTTTCGGGGGTATGCTTACTTTTGAGCGATCTACTCATTTGCGACATTTAGCAAAACACTTACCGATAGAGAGTATTGTGCTAGAAACAGACTCCCCAGACATGACTGTTCAACAACATAGAGGTGAACGCAATAGTCCAGAGTATCTTCATTACTGTTGTTCAGCGTTAGCTGACATACGGCAAATGTCGGTACAACAGATCGCCGACATTACCTCTGCAAATACTTTACAAACGCTCAATCTCTAGGAGGCTAATAAAGCATGGAATTTATCAGTATTAAAGATCGCCTTCCAATGCCTGAGGAGGCTCTGCCTGGTCGTACTGAAAAAATGCCCGTGGCTGCAACGCATTATGTTACGGGTAATGCCATGCAGCCAGCGTTTCTTTCCGGCATGCATCATGCAATGTTTGGTATGGGATGTTTCTGGGGGGTGGAGAGGAGATTCTGGACTTTAGAAGGCGTCTATTCAACAGCGGTGGGATATGCGGCAGGACTCACTCCTAACCCTAGTTATGATGAGGTATGTACAGGGCTTACAGGGCATAATGAAGTTGTCTTGTTAGTGTTTGAGCCTGAAAAAATTTCTTATCAGCAACTTCTAAAAGTTTTCTGGGAGTCACATAATCCAACGCAGGGCATGCGACAAGGGAATGATCGTGGAACACAATATCGATCAGGCATATATACATTTGATGAACAACAACGAGAGCAGGCGGTGGCTTCTCAATTAGCCGTTGCGCAAGCATTAACTGAAATTGGATTGGGCGAGATAACCACAGAGATTATGCCAGCGCCGAAATTTTATTATGCTGAAGATTATCATCAGCAATATCTGGCAAAAAATCCCAATGGATATTGTGGACTGGTAGGCACAGGTATTACCTATACTGCATCTGAATAAACGGAGTCAGATATTTTTTGTAGCTTATACTTGATGTTACACACTTTCATGATGCTATGACTCATCAAGCGTCATGGCGAAATGGAATGTTTAACGTTGATGGCTGAAACGGTTGTATGGTTTCTTCAGTACTAACTGTTGTACATCTATCACTCGTGTTTCAAATCCGGCTTGGCAATATTTTAAATAGTATTCCCATAGACGAATAAATTCGTCGTTGTAACCTAGTTGATAAATTTCTTTTTGTTGCTGCATAAAGCGCTGATGCCAGTCATCCAGTGTGCGTGCATAGCTGCAGGCAAAACTTTCAGAGTGGTAAGGAGTGAGTGAGGTATGACGGGCGCAAGAGGATAACATTGCTGTCATGCTGGTAAGACAGCCACCTGGAAAGATGTATTTACGGATAAAATCTACGGTATGGATATAATCTGCATATAAATAGTCCGAGATGGTAATTGCTTGTATCAGCATAATGCCATTTGATTTTAATAAACGGTCACACGTCTTAAAATATTCATCAAGATATTGAAAACCTACCGCCTCGATCATCTCTATAGAGACTAATTTGTCGTATTTCCCTTCCAGTGTTCGATAATCTTTTTGTATGAGTGTGATGCGATCCTCAAGTTGAAGTTCTTTTATGCGCTGTTCTGTGTACTTATACTGAGCATCAGATATTGTCGTCGTGGTAACACGACAGCCATAATTTTGAACGGCATAAATGGCAAACCCACCCCAGCCAGTACCAATTTCTATAATGTGGTCATTACAGCTTAATTGTAGCTTTTCACAGATGAGTTTGAGTTTGTATTCAGCAGCCGTCTCAAGATCATCCTCTGCGTGCTGATAATAAGCAGAGGAGTACATCATTTTTTTATCCAGAAATAATTGATATAACTCATTACCGATATCGTAATGGGCGAGGATATTTTTCTTTGAACCCCTGGGAGTGTTTTTCTGAAACAGGCTCAAACAGTAATTTAGGTATTTAGCCAGCATGCTAAATCCATCTTTGAACTTGAGTAAAGTATCTTGGTTGAGTGTGAATATAGTCAAAACATTAAGTAGATTGTCTGTCTCCCACCAATTATCGATATAAGTAGTGCCTGCCGCAGGATCGCCCTGAAGAATGAGACTGCTGAAGACACGCATATCTTTAATGCGAATGACTGCTGCAGGTTGATCGTCGCCACCTTGACCGAATCTATGGACCTCATCTCCTATATGTATGGTGAGTGAGCCAACTTCCAGTGAATTCAACTTTTTTAATAAAACAGACTTAGCTAAGCGACTTAGCAACGAAGGGTTTAAAGAGCTCTTATGTTTTGCTTGTGGGAGGATGGACATGGCGTGTTAGTTGTTTTTTTTGTATGGCACATATTTAATCCCCTTGAGCCATAACTTTAAGGCTTGTACGTATATTGCTGTTGTCACTTTATAACTCATAAGGGGGAAATTGAGCAGTGTTTGTATGAGACTTTTTTGAGTGATTTCGTATCGCTGTAAATCCAATGCTGCGTTAAATAATATCTCATTATGATGATGATTTTCTATGCGTACATTCAGGTTTTCAGCGGGTATGCTGATCTGCCAGTGATATGACATATTAAGATCCATGAAGGGCGATACATGAAAATCCTTAGCATGATCTTTGGTAACGAATGTTCCTTGTCTTGACTCACCCTCAAGTACATAGCAATGACGCTCATTCCACGGGGTATTGCATACTTCGGCAACTACATGAGTGACGTGAATGGCGCTTTTATCGTAACAGTAATAGAGGCTGAGAGGGTTGAAAACATAACCAAAATATCTAAAGTGAGTAAGCAGCCTGATAGGTCCTTCAATTGCAGTGCCGGTTTCTTGCAGTACGAGTTCACGAATACTTGTGGCTAAATCGATCTGTGCATCACCATAATGATCTTCACGCTTGAAGCTTGCAAGAGCAGGAGCGTCAACATCCCAGCCTCTGTATTTCTCAAACAGAGTGGGTAACTCTGCTAAATCTACATACATCATGAATAGCTTGTAACTAAATTGATGGAACTTGGGTGTATTGCGTTGGTGAATAACTCGCCCTTGGTAGATAGCACTATGCATTACTGTGCTTGCGTAAATAATTTAACTGCTTGAAGGCCGCTCCAAACGCCATCTTCATGAAAGCCATTCCTCCAGTAGGCGCCACAATACCAGGTATTTTTGACGCCATTTATACGTTCAAAATTGTCTTGCGCTTGCACAGCTGCGTGGTTAAACAATGGGTGCATGTATTGGATGGAGCGCACAATCTTTTCCTGTGAAATCTTTTCTTCCATGTTAAGTGAAACGAAATAATCTTGTTGAGTAGGTAGGCGCTGTAAAAGATTCATGTAATAAGTGACTTTAGCTTGCTGAGATGTATCTTGTGTCAAAAGATAGTTCCAAGCACACCAGCTTTTTTTTCGCGTTGGCATGATGCTCGCATCAGTATGTAAGGTAGCTATATTATTTTGATATTGAATAGCTCCGAGGGTGGTTTGTTCAAGCTCGCTGGCTTGCTCGAGCATGGCCAGTGCTTGATCACTGTGACATGCAATAAATACATGATCGAAATCATAGCTGTCACCACCTGCAGTGTGCAGGGTGACTGAATTAGTATGTCGAACGATTTTCTTGATGGCGCAATTTAAAAGTATCTGATTTTTAAATGGCTGCGAGAGTTTTTTTACGTATTCTCTGGAGCCGCCTTGTATGGTTTTCCATTGAGGTTGATTGGTGATAGACAATAGTCCATGGTTTTTGAAGAAATTTAAAAAACTCAAAGCTGGGTAGTCACTAATATCAACCATGGAGGATGACCAAATCGCAGCCCCCATAGGTAGAATGTAATAATCAATAAAAGCTTGTGAGAATTTATTTAAGAACAAAAATTCTCCTAAGGTTTGTTGTGAACTGATGGACGAATTAGGTTGTACAGCACGGTTGGCAAGTCGATTGAAATTAATAATATCCACTAGCATTTTATAAGCGGATAGTTTTTTCCAGTTGTCGCTATTGAAAATTAAACCTGTAATTCCATTGCCACACCATTCAAATTGACTGGTTTCACAACGCGCCGAGAAACTCATTTCAGAATTGTAAGTATCGATATCTAATAAGTTTAAAATTTTATTGAAATTAGGATAGGTGAGATCATTCATTACAATGAAGCCCGTATCTATAGGAATGATGTTACCGTTTTCATTGACGTCAACAGTGTTGGAATGGCCGCCAATATAGTGATTAGATTCGAACAAAGTCAATTCGTGATGTGGGTGAAGTTGATGGGCTACGCTTAGGCCAGAAATGCCCGTCCCTACAATGGCTATTTTCATTTAACTCTCAATTGTTTTGGCTAGTAGTCGATACTGGAGGCTGATAGGTAAAAAAGAGATAAACTTCAAGCTCCAACTAAAGCGTTTGGGAAAATGTATTTCAGGATGATGTTTTTTTATGCCTGTTAAAATAATTTTGGCTGCGCTCTCAGCAGTGATTAAGGCTGGCATGCTGAAGGTGTTCTTAGCGGTTAATTCTGTGGCGACAAAACCTGGGCAGATCACGCTAGATGATATGTTATGGGGCTTCAAGCTGACTGCTAATGCTTTGAACATATTATAAATCGCAGCCTTGGTTGCTCCATAGGCTTCGCTGCGTGGGATGCCTAAGTAGGCTGCGGTGCTACTCATACCTATCAGCTGTGCACAAGATGATTGTTTGAGCATGGGTAATGCCGCCTCAATGCCATACACCATCGCCATGAAATTTATATCCATGAGACGTTTAAACAGGTCACTGTCAAAACGATCAATATCGACATATTCACAGGTTCCAGCGTTCAGAATAGCAATATCCAGTCGACCCTGTTGCTGTGCCATGCTGTCGCAGATAGATTGATTTTCAGTCTTAACACTGAGATCACCCGCGAGCAGGTGTATGGTGGCTTTAGCTGATGTATTTGCAAGACAGACTGATTGTGTTTCTAGAAGATTGTTCTGATTGCGTGCGCTCAAATACAAAGTGCAAGCATATTGTGATAATGCTATTGCCAACGCGCGTCCAATCCCCGATGAAGCACCGGTGATCCAAATGATTTTACCTGTATAAAATTCATTGTCAGAGGGCATGGCGAATTTTTCTGATAAACATGCCAAGTAATGGGACTTGTTCATAAATAAGCGCACCGAGATCGTAATAGTCGCGGTGATAACAAATCTGTTGACCATGGAAGCGTAGGTGAGAAATGCCATCGACTTGGATGTTTCTGCCTTTGGCTAGCGTTTTGTGCTTAAAATTCATTGTCCATTCCAGTGCATATCGATGTTGCTCACTGATATGCTCACGAGCCGTGAAATGACAGTGCTCTACACCTTGATACATCTCGCTGAAGTAGTGATTGACTTCAGGCAGGCCGTTCAGGCTCTTTATTGGGTCAATAAATTCGATGTTCTGGCTATAGACTGTAGGGAGAATTGCGTCGACATTATCCGAGTTGAGCTCATTGAGTCGTTGTATGAAATGTTGCACTCGTGTATCTATCATAGTCTTTATTCTATGTGAGTAGGTTAATGCTGAGTATTAGACTGACTACTGCGGTCACACTGCGACGTGTTTCGTAGTAATCTCTGTGAAGTATATCTCGTTTGTGTAAGTAGGCGTCTAAAGTTACTAATATCAAGAAGGCACACAATTGTGAGGCCAGGATGAGGGTGGCATGTTGGCTGAGATAAGCAAACCAGCATATCAGTGTAATTGTGTTACTAATAATTAGTAAATTAATAGGGCACTGTTGATGATTGGTGAGATAGAGGCCCCAATGTATACCGCACATGAAGGTTACGATAACCAGTCCATAGGAGTGCAAGGCTAGATTAGACCACGTGATCCACTCAGTATCTGCGGGTGGGGATAAAATGATCACAGTCGACACTATGAACGGTAGAGTGCCAGCAAAGGCCAGATATTTGTAGGTGGGTGTTTGTACCAGCATTGTATCCCCTAGCGACTCTTTGTTTAAAAAAATTATAGGATAAATTCAGCGCACATAGGCGAATAATTTACATTTGTATGTATATTGTATAGGACAAAACAAATACAATTCATCGCATACGGTTCGCACTATGAGATCATTGAACAGATGAAATATGCCAACAACAGAGAATAAGCCATGCCCAATTCAGCTCATCGAATTTTCTATGACGATTTGTGTCCGATGTGTAATGCGGAGATCAGTCATTATAAAAATTTAACCCATTTACATCCAATTGATTGGGTGGCGATCAGTACCTCTGAGGATGTAATAAATTCTCATGGTTTGAATAAAGAATTAGTCCTAAAAAGAATACATGCCATTAACAGCGATGGTGAGGTGATTAGTGGCGCCGCGGTGTTTTCACTAATTTGGAATTCATTAAAACCCTATCGTTTGGTGGGTCGTGTTGTTGAAACACTGCATCTGATTCCATTACTCGATTTCTTTTATAAGTACTTTGCTGAATGGCGTTATCGTCGTAATGCAGCAAAATGTCCTTCAGTAGATTAAGCTGCTGATACAACTGACTAGTCGGTGCCTGAATTCATCCGGCTGATTAAATAAGATGGTTATGAAACAGAAAGATATTTCAGACGAACGTAAAGATTACTCCTTGGCAAGTTTGAATGAGGATAGTGTAGATGCTGATCCGATCAAACAATTTGAGCAATGGTTAGCTGAAGTCCGAACCACTGATCAAGTAGAGCCGACTGCGATGAATATTGCTACAAGTACACAATCTGGTGAGATAAGTTCACGAATGGTCTTACTTAAAGCAGTGGATGTCGACGGCTTCTCATTTTTCACTAACTATGACAGCAAGAAATCACAAGATATCAAGGTCAATGCGCAAGTAGCATTATGTTTTTGGTGGTCGAGTTTAGAGCGCCAAGTCCGTGTGCAGGGTGAAGTTCAGAGAGTCAGTGCCCAAGAAAGTGACAGATACTTTAATTCACGTCCTCGTGGAAGCCGTATAGGCGCTATAGCTTCTCAACAAAGTCAGGTGATTGCGAGCAGTGAAAGTTTGCAGCAACAAGTGAAATTGGTGAGCGAGCAGTATCATGGTCAAGAGGATATACCAAGACCAGAATACTGGGGTGGATTTAGAGTCGTCCCTAGTATGATTGAGTTTTGGCAGGGTAGGCCAAGTCGTCTACACGATCGAATTCGCTATCGACTGGATGCCAACGGCGACTGGCAGATAGAAAGATTATCTCCGTAAGATAGTTTTGATTCAGACTGATCATAGGGTCAAATGCTCTAACTCAGCGAAATTAGAGTGCTCTCGCGGTGACTTTAACTATAGTAGATCTGCCACTTGGGTGCGGGTTTAACCTTTTCAGGCCAGAATGTTTTGTCTGATTCTGTCGCGATCATTTCTTCGCAGCGCTTACACGCTTCGCCATAGGTCATAGTTTCCTCAAACTTTCCAGTTTGAAAGTCATATTTATGTTTCCAAGCAATAATATAGCCCGTGTCTTCGTCACGTTTGATAAGATTTTCATTCGTCATTGAGGTACCCTTCCCTTACTCAGACTGCTTTGCATTGCTGCGTTATATATGTGGTGTAGCTAAAAAGATGGATCATTTTAGACATTCACGCGCTCATGTCCAGTATATTATTGAACTTTGTCTGACTTTTTTGATTTTGTATATTTCAAAAGGCCGACGAAAATTTAACTATAATACGTAATCTTGTGTTGACCGTTTCGTCAAATGGTTAATTTTTGTGCTTATTAATAATATGATGAATGTGTATTTTTTAGAATAAAGGCGTAATTAAATGCCACTTCTTTCAAGCTGTCGTAGCGTCCTGAAGCTCCTGCATGTCCTGCCTCCATATATGTTTTTAATAATAATGCACGATTACCGAGTTTATGTTCACGTAGACGTGCCACCCATTTTGCCGGTTCCCAATAAGTCACTCGCGGGTCGGTGAGACCGGCGGTAACGAGCAAATGCGGATAGGTCTGCACACAAACATTATCATATGGTGAGTAACTTTTTATGTACTCATAGGATTGCTCATCCTGTAATGGATTTCCCCATTCTGGCCACTCGGGAGGAGTCAGCGGTAAGCTGTCATCACACATGGTATTCAGTACGTCGACAAAGGGTACATCAGCCACTGCACAATTGAATAAATCTGGACGCATATTGATCACAGCGCCAATCAACATGCCACCAGCTGAACCCCCATGGATGGCGATTTTATCGCTGGCCACAATATTTTTTTCAATGAGAGTTTCTGCAACTTTAATAAAATCTTCAAACGTATTTTTTTTATGATTAAGCTTGCCCTGTGTATACCAGTCATAACCCAGCTCCATCCCTCCGCGAACATGAGCGATAGCATATACAAAACCTCGGTTAACTAGAGACAATCGGGTGGTGGAAAAGCTGGCTGGCATTGTGGCTCCATAAGACCCATAGCCATATAAAAGGCAGGGTGCTTGACCATCTATGACATAGTCTTTCCTGTATAACAAAGATATGGGGATATGTGAGCCATCTTCAGTATCAGCAAAAATTCTTTCTGTGACGTAATCATCGGGTTGATGGCCACAAGGAACTTCTTGCTGCTTGATCAACTGGCGATGGTGAGTGCGCATGTTAAAATCATATACTTGAGTGGGTGTTGTCATTGATGTGTAAGAGAAACGAAGATTCTCTGTATCGAACTCAAAACCTTCTTCAATATCGAGCTCATAGGCAGGCTCATCAAAGCTGATAATTTTTTCCGTTTGTGAGGAATTGAAATCTATAACGGTCAGTTTGGGCAAACCTATCACTCGTTCGAGCCGCACCATAAAGTTTTTAAATAAATGGATTCCTCTTAATAGCGAGTGTGGTTCTGGATAATAAAAATCCTGCCAATCATGCGCGCAGTTAGCCTGCAAGTCTGCAATCATGATTTTGAAATTTTTGGCACCATCTTTATTGGTAGTTATGTACCAGTGTTGCTCATGATCAGAAATACTATACTCAAGATCGACGATACGAGTTTGAAAACACCGAGGTGGTTGCTGAGGATGATAGGCATCTATCGTATGAATTTCTGAAGTGGTGTGATTGTGGACATTGATTAATATAAAACGATTGGACTCAGTACGCTCTAGTCCAACAAAAAAACTGGCATCGGGTTCTTGATAGATAAGAGCATCATGATCTGGATTTGTGCCCAATCTATGACGATATACTTTGTCTGGGCGATGGTTATTGTCTAGGGTGGTGTAAAATAGCGTTTCGCTATCCATTGCCCAGACAAAATTGCCTTGAATATGCGCAATGGCCTGAGTAGCCGCCTTTCGAGTCTGCAAATCAATCACATAGAGGGTATAAAATTCTGAACCTTTAGTGTCGACGCTATAGGCAAGAAAACGATGATTAGGGCTATGTTCGCATTGACCTATATCAAAATAATCATATTCGCTAGCAAGCTTGTCAACATCAAGTAGAAGTTGTTCCTGCTGGTTTTGGTCATGACGATAGTAACAAGGATGCTGAGCACCTTTATCGTATCGATCATAGTAATAATAATCCCCATCTTTACAAGGCAGTGAGGAATCATCTTCTTTGATGCGTGATTTCATTTCTTCAAATAATTGTGCCTGCAATCCCAGAGTGTCTTGCATGTAGTCGTCTGTATAGGCATTTTCAGAGTCTAGATGTTGTCTGATCTGTTTGTTTAAGCATTCAGGAGATTGCATGACAGTTTGCCATTGTGCATCTCGTAACCAAGCATACTCGTCGACACGAATTTGATTATGTTGGGTTATTTCTAGATTTACTTTTTTTGCTTGAGGCGCTTGTTTTTTCATGGTTTCAAACATTTTATCGTTTAGAATATTTTATGAATTTTAATCCATCACCAGAGATTGTGAGTACACAAACCGAAACTCATGTTCGGTTACGAGAGATTGTGCTTCGACATCGTGATACAGAATATCAAGAAACTATCCCTGAGTATGCCCAACAGGGTTTTAAGTCTGCGCAATATTGGATAGAAAAACAGGATAAACCAATCATATTGGATAGTGGTTGTGGCACTGGCGAGAGCAGTATATATCTAGCAAAAAAATATCCTCATTATTGTGTTGTGGGAATAGATAAGTCTGCTCAGCGACTGGGTCGAGGCCAACTAGAACACTTACCCGATAATGTATATTTTATTCGCAATGATTGTATTCACCTGTGGCGCTTGATGGCGCGTAATGGTTGGAATGTAAAATTTCATTATATATTGTATCCAAATCCTTGGCCTAAGCCTGGACATGTGCAGAGACGCTGGCATGCGCATCCCGTATTTCCATATCTATTTCAGCTCGGTAGTGAATTGATATTGAGAACTAATTGGCAAATATACGCGCAAGAATTTTCTGAGGCGGTATGGTATCTGTCGGGTCAGCGATGGCCTGTTCAGCGCTATCTTGTAGATGAGCCGATTTCGCCTCATGAGCGCAAGTATTACTTGAGTGGGCACGCACTCTATCAAGTTCGTGGATTATGTCACTTAACTTAATGCTTTCGCTTCTAGTCGAGTAGACCACTGCGCACGGATAACATTGTGAGTAGCAACACTAGCGCCTTTGGGCCCACTGTGGCTGATGGTGTTTTTTTGTGGTCCGATGGCATATTGATAATAGTCCAATGCGGCTTGCGGGAAGCCAGGGCAATCAATGGGCAACTGACAGCGCACCTCAAATTCATCAGGCTTAATTTGTTCTATGTCAGCGAGATAGTGTGAATGAAGATGATCTTCGAATTCGATATCGAATAGTATTTGTGCAATAGATTGATGGTTGCTCTGAACCACGTCGGGGAAAAGTCCATGAAATACAAAAATGGCATCTGACAAAGAAGTGTCCTTTTTTTGTTTCCTGTACAATACTATTGTAGCTTAATTAATAAGTTGAACCTATGAGTTTTCGCTTGATGGTATTTGTATGGAATATTTACTAAACACAGAATATGCACGTTTTGAGTTGCGTCAAGAGCCTTTAGGCTTATGGGACTTATGGGTGGATGGAATGCCTACTATTACTTTTGAATCGCCGGAAGCTGCGGCGGAAAGTGTCTATAAACAACGATCAGGTTATGTCGTATGGGATCAACTAGAAAACCCTCCAGCTCCAGAGAATCTGGATGGATGGGAAAAAATTGAATCATAGAGATTTGATACTCTCGTAAGCGCTTAAAAAATTTTACAAAATATCGGGATGCATTATGGGTCGCTATCGTCCACCACCGCCACCGAGATCAAAATACATAACTGTTGAGGGCAAGCTCAGGTTACAACAGGAGCTGGATTATTTATGGAGTGAAAAGCGCCCACAAGTTACGCGTGCAGTGAGAGAAGCTGCCTCTCAAGGAGATCGTTCGGAAAATGCTGAGTATATTTATGGTAAAAAGCAGTTACGTGAAATCGACAGTCGAGTTCGTTTCTTGCAAAAACGGTTAGGAGATATTATAGCAGTTGGGCAAGTGCCTGCTGACCAAGAGGCTGTATATTTTGGTGCTTGGGTGAGTTTGCAAGATGAATTGGGACAAATGCATGAATACCGCATTGTTGGTCCAGATGAATTTGATCATGCATCAAAATACATCAGCATGGATGCCCCTCTAGCAAAAGCATTACTCAAACGACGTTTGTATGACGAGATTAGTGTTCAGTTGCCTGCCGGGAAATGTATTTATACGATTATTAAGATTCGCTATTGATAAAAGCTAGGGTATTGTTTGACTGTGCGCTCTCGTTATTTTGGCAGATTAATCATCTGGCTAGAATAGGACGAGGAGTTCAGTTTGTGGTGACTTTTTGCTAATGTATGTCGCCTTGTGATGGTAACTTCTAGGATGAAGCTAAATGAGCCAAGTCGTATTACACCTCGGTGAAGAATATATACAGGAAGATCTAGAATATTATTTCTCTGGTGAGCGTGATAAGAACAATCAAGTTCGACCCGATGAGAATATCTATAGTATGACACCAGATAGTCATCATCTGCAGATGGATTTTTCAGACAAAAAAGTGGGTAACTTTTTCTATCCTGTTTTGCCACAAGCTCTAGATAAAATTTACATTGGTATCAGTGTATCGTTGTTTGCCAATCACTGGGGAGCTTCATTTTTACTGGAGTTGATGAAGCATGTACAGCCAGGGGGAGCCATTATTCTGCCTGTATATCCTGAAGGACAGGCAGCTGAAAAGTACTACTGGTCACGCAGTTTCTTGGAAAATATTTTCTTAAGTCGTGAGCGTTGGACCGGTTTCAGTAATATTACGGCCGAGAATGACGGTGTGATGTCATTACGGGTGGGGCGTAAATGGCCTAAACCCATGCCCAGTAGTGCTGAGTGGTTTTTTAAAGAGCGTGCAAACCTATTACTCGCACATTTGGGAGCAGATGATAGCTCGCAAGATATTAGTACAGCCTTGCAGACTCAATTTATCCCTATTACTGATCTTGCCTGGCAGGAGTATCAGCTCAGTGCGTTGATGGAAAAAATCATTATTGAATTTCATGGCAAAGACAAGAAAGTCACCATGCAACATGTTGGGCAAGATTATGGTCTATTGATCAACGATTTAGTCCTATCGCCTTTTATCCAGCTTGAAGGGGGACAGAGTTGGTGTGTTGGGCAGATGAGTGAATCTATAAGAAATAGTGTGGAACAGTATTTCGCTCCACACACAGGTGAATGCCATCAAACTCACTACGGCATGATTGATCAAGTGCAGTTGAATCCTGCGTCGATTATGTGTGTGAGTCATCTGTTTGATGCAGTTGGGCAATCACGATATCAAGCATTAATCCAGCAAATGTGGGCAGCGTTAGCACACCATGGAATTTTGGTAGTGAAAGAGCATTGTGTCGATGAGCATAGTGCGCAGCAACTGGATATGATGTTGGCTGATTTGGGTCAGGTGCACTATTACTCATCAATTGCTGCAACAGCTATTCAAGATAAGGTGGAAATCAGTCAGTATTCTCTCGCTGTTGAAGAAAACTTGCGTCAAGAAAAATCAAATAAGCTGAATGTGTTTAGAGTGGTGCAAAAAACTGCATGATATTTAGTTAGTGATGTAAATTCTGACAGCAAAGTAAATAATTGTGGAGCACCCCAAACACAAGGCTAAATTAGCAAGGAAGCCTAGTCCATGTTGTTTTATGCTGCTCGGAGATTGAATAATCTTGCTGGCAAGGTGTTGGGTCATGTTGGCACTTACTATCGCAGGAACAATTGAAACTATTGCAAAGAAGATTAAGCCATAACGATAGATTGGCCATTCCATTAATGCTTGTAAAAAATCTGGCATGATGATCCAAAGTGAGTTGTTGATTCTCTAATAGAATAGGGCTTGTATTAGTTGCAATCAAACATTTGTCCTGATGATAGTCACAAATTAAAGACGCATAGGAATTTCTTAAGCTGATCTTGATAGGGTTAATATTTCTTAAGTTTTTGCTAGTTGTTGAGACATGCCAGTGTATAGTGGTTGATCCATTGGCTGTTTAAGTCTGGGTCTAAAAATCCACAATGTCCACCATATCGACTGATTAGCACATGATGCTTTGGATGTGAGTGGCATTTATTTTTATCTTGCCAGGGAATGATGGGATCATCTTTAGTTAAGACTGTATAGGCTTCGCTCTGTAAGGTCTTCAAGCGTGTGCCAGCAATTGAGTAGCCATTCAAATAACTTTCCAGATTACTAAAGCCTGCATATTGAGTGGCGAGATTGTCTGTTGCTTCACGTAAATTAGTCGCTTGATCAAAAGTGCTAAGACTGTATATATTTGGAAAAGCTAAAACTTTTTTGCGAAATTCATTGCGCCAGCGACGCATGAAGTAATGTTTATAAATAGGCAGTGTTTTTTCTAAAGCAAGGAGCGTGCTCTCAGGATCAATCACGGGGCAAAAAGCTATCGTTTTGTGTAATTCCAGTTGTGAACGCTCAGCATAGGCATTAACGCGCAGAGCGAAATTACCTCCTAAAGAAAATCCCACCAAAGATAGCGGAGATTGAAAATTCTCCTGACAATGTATGCAAGCATTGATGACTTCTTGTATGCGGCATGAATGAAATAATTTTTGATTGAGATGCTGACTATCTCCATGATCTCTTAAATTAAGTCTGATTACATGATAACCGGCATCATACAGGGCTTTTCCCAATGAAATTAAATATAAAGAATGTGCGCAGCCAAGCCAACCATGCAACAACATGACTGTTGGTGCATGGTGTGGTTGTTTATTGATAAGTGCTGATAAATAAATATTATGCCGAGCTGGAATGACGGCATGTTCAACTTGCTGGTTGAGTTGTTGCTGTGCTGGCTTGAGTGTCAATCGCCTCAGTGGGGAGCCCGATAAGACACTATTGATATGCCCATTACGAAACACCCCTTGGGCAACATAAGCGCTCATGACTGAGGGGGTTTAACTAGCCTTTGCTAATGCTTGTTCTAGATCGGCAATAATGTCATCGATATGTTCTATACCTATAGAAAGACGTATTAAATCCTCACTTACGCCGGCGGCTTTTTTCTCATCATCTGATAATTGACGGTGAGTGGTGCTGGCGGGATGGCAAGCCAGTGACTTGGCATCACCAATATTGACTAGTCTAACCACTAAATTGAGGGCATCAATAAATTGACCTCCGGCTTTTGCGCCACCAATAATGCCAAAACTCAATATAGCTGAAGCATGCCCATTCATGTATCGATCGACTAACGGTTTGTCAGGATGGTCATCAAGACCCGCAAAACGTACCCAGCTGACTTTGTCATGCTTTTGTAAATATTGAGCGACTGCTAGTGCATTTTCACAATGCCTATCCATGCGCACAGGTAAGGTTTCTATGCCTTGCAGTATTTGGAAGCTATTAAATGGAGAAATAGCTGAGCCCATATTACGCAAAGGCACTACACGCGCACGTCCAATGAAAGCGGCATCACCCATGTCTTTAGTGTAGACTACGCCATGATAAGACGGATCGGGCTCATTCAACATAGGGAAGCGTTGCTTATGTTCGGCCCATGGGAATTTGCCAGCGTCGACAATGACTCCGCCGATAGATGTGCCGTGTCCCCCCATGTATTTTGTTAGTGAATGAATCACGATATCTGCACCATGTTCAATTGGGCGGCACAAATATGGAGTAGGTACAGTGTTATCGATCATCAATGGCACACCATGTTTATGCGCCATATCTGCAACTGCGGCGATATCTAAAATATTACCTGCTGGATTACCTAGAGATTCAGCGAATACGGCCTTGGTTTTATCATCAATAAGTTTTTCCATACCTTCAATATCATGGTGTTCAGCAAATCGTACTTCTATGCCCAGACGCGGAAGGGTGTGCGCGAATAAATTGTAAGTGCCACCATACAGGGAGGCAGTAGAAACGATGTTATCGCCCTGTTCGGCAATGGAAAAAATAGCATAAGTGATGGCAGCCATACCAGATGATAGAGCTAATGCACCAATACCGCCTTCCATCGCGGCTACTCGCTGTTCAAGCACCGAGCTGGTTGGGTTCATAATTCGTGTATAGATGTTGCCCTCGACCTTGAGATCGAAAAGATCTGCTCCGTGTTGAGTGTCGTCAAAGGAGTATGAGGTGGTCTGATAAATAGGCACTGCGACCGCTTTGGTCGTGGGCTCTGGAGAGTAGCCACCATGTACGGCAATTGTTTCTATTTTCATATTATTGTTACCTGTTAATTAACATAGCGGATGGATGATAGCATCCTTTTCTAAGAGTCGGTGCGTTTTTTCCACGTTGGAACTCTGTCTGCTCGGATGATTTCATGCTTGTGTAGCCACTGTCTAGCATCTTCGCTATCTTCATTGAACCAACGTTGTGTGGAACCTAAACGAAAACTGTATCCCCATGCATCCATATTTTGCATATGTTCTCGCATGTTAAAGCCCGCAATGTGATTTGACCAAAGCAGCTGTAAATAACAGCAAGCGGCTTCCTCTAACGCACTTCCTCCTGCATCAACCAAGTCAGATTGACGCTGTGTTTCTGACATGCACACATAATGAGCAGTCTCATGGAGCAGTGAATGCAAAGGGGTGTCGTCCCGAACATACATTTGAGTATTTTTCCGGCCGGCTTCTGAGTTCCCCCAAAAACTATAGGGAATCGGTGTCTGATTGGCTACTCGCATCAATTTAAGGCCATATTGCTGTAAAAAAGGCACAATTACATGATCAGGTATGGTTTTAAGCCGTCGCATTGAAGTTAAATCCATATAATTTGGTCATTAAGTGAGCTGTGATCGTTAATATATCATATTGAATTACTGTTAGATGACCTACGAATCTTATCGTTTTGGGTTATACTAGCGCCGCCCAGTAGGGTCACAAAGATTAAACGCAGGTTACATAACAGGATTTTTCACAGATGATTTCATACGTTCGACGAATTTTTATTCTTAGCCTACTTATTTTCAGCACACAGAGTTTTGCAGCCGGTGACGCGGTTCGTGGCGCCGTAATAGGCGAGACATGTTTAGGTTGTCATGGAGTTACAAGCTATACGAATGTTTATCCCACCTATAAAGTTCCAAAACTGGGTGGTCAGCACGAAGCTTACATCGCAGCCGCACTGAAAGCTTATCGTTCAGGTGAAAGAAAGCATAAAACAATGCACGCACAAGCTAGCAAAATGACTGATCAAGATATTGCTGATATTACAGCTTATTTGGTCGGCATAAAGTAACAGTGCTCAAATATCACAGATTTCTTAACTCTGAATCGAAGTTGATCAAGATTGCTGTGAACATTGAATTTATAAGTTAGTCGTCAAAGGAATAACAATGAAACAATTAATTATTGGATTACTATTCAGCATCATTCTTAGCTCATTCGCTATGGCCGCAGGCAGTGTGGAAGCGGGTAAAGAGAAAGCATTAGCGTGCGTTGCGTGTCATGGTGAAACGGGTATCAGTGCGGTGCCTACGTTCCCTAATTTAGCCGGTCAGTATGAGGATTATCTCTATCATGCACTTAATAGTTATAAAACAGGTGCGCGCAATAATGCCATTATGGTTGGAATTTCTTCAGGTTTGAGTAAGCAAGATATGAAGGACCTTGCCGCATACTTTGCCAGCTTACAAGGGTTAAATAGTTACGGCTTGCCTGAGTAGTTTGTTTTAGAACTAAATCGCTCCAGTTATTTTTACACCAAGACTGACTAGTGATTGAATGGATTTAATTATTTAGTCATAGCCAACATGCGGGTTGTTAAGCTAATAGAGTGTGAATTTGATGATAATAATCAAATTCACACTCCGTCATTCACAACAAACATTCTAGCCGTGCATGGTTCGTATCATAAACTCCATCGTAATTAAAAATTCACAAATCCCACGATCACATTAGCAATGTGTTGTTTTTGTGGTCACATGATGGGTAGGAGTTATTGCTTTTGTTGCCACTCTTCTGGAGTATAAGCCTTGATAGTTAAAGCGTGCAGGGCGCCACTCATGATATGTTCATTCACTGTGGCATAAACTAACTGATGTTCCTTGAGCATGGTAAGTCCTTCAAAGGCAGCGCTAATTACAGTCGCTTCGTATTTGCCACCATCACCAGTGACGATGGCTTCGCAACCATCAATGCCATTTTCGATTAATTGTTTGATTTCATTGGTTTCCATTTAGTTGTCTCTCACTTATTTTTATAACCTCAAAATTCTATGCTGAAGTGTATCACGCTCATTTAACTATCGAGCATTTGCATCAATTCTGCGCCGATTTCAGAGTGACGCCAGCCGGCTGTAATTTTACAATCCTCACCCAATATTAGGCTCACGATAGATTTTCGATTGGCTAATAATGAAGGAGAAGTTCCGATCTGTTGTGATTTTTCTCGTGTTACCCGCATCATTTTTTTTACTAATTCTTGCTGTTGTTTACTCAGGCGACGATCAACGACCGTTAAATTATTATGTATTGTGTAAGCTTGTTCCAGAACAGTGTGAATATTTTCAACATGCCTGATCGATTTGGGCGCATATTGTTTTAGCAATGAGCTGACTTCAGTTTGTGAGCCTGGTTTGTTTTGCGCTAGTTCTAATATCGCCTGATCATTTAATATCCAGCGGCGTGGGAGATTTTTTTGGACGGCAGTATTTTCACGCCAAGCTGCCAATGCTTGTATTACATTCAAATCTGACGATTCTACACGCCCTATGCCCTTTACTTGTTGCCAAGCTTGATTAGGATGAAGTTCGTATATGGCAGGATTTGTTAAGTTTGCACATTCTTCATCTAACCAATGTATACGCTGTTTTTCTTGTAAAGCTTGTTTAAGATGTTGATAAAGGTTGCCGAGGTAATTTACATCATCCAGAGCATAGTCAATTTGAGCCGCTGTCAGCGGGCGTCGGCTCCAATCAGTGCGACTTTCAGTTTTAGGCAGGTGGATAGACAATGTTTGGGCGACTAATTCAGCATAGCTGATTTGCTCATCGAGTCCCAGTATGCTGGCTGCAATCTGAGTGTCGAAAAGAGGTGTAGGAATAATATTATATTCTGATCTTAGCACTTCTATGTCTTGACGCGCAGAGTGAAATATTTTTGTTTGTGGTGAATTGAGTAATTTTTTTAAACTTGAATGGTCATCTAAGCTCAATACATCAATACACACGCTGAGGTTTTGCGTAGCAATTTGTACTAAACATAATTTTGCATAGTAAGTGGATTCCCTTATGAACTCTGTATCAATTGCAAGCCATTGCGAATCTTTAATTTTTTCTAGAAGCTCATCTATGTCGATAGAGTTAGTGATAATGGAGGGAATCATTTGAAATATTTTGTAATCGCTCTGTTGGCTTCATTAGTCAGCATGCTGCCCGCATATACACAGTGGCAGTCTGAGTATTTTCATGACCATCCTCTAGTGGGAAAAATCTTCCATGTAGAAAAGGGACGATGGATAAGTTTCGATAGTTTAACTGAAATTGTTCAAGAGCATAATATTGTACTGTTGGGTGAGACTCATTCAAATCCTGATCATCATAATCTGCAAGCACAAGTCATTGCCAGCTTGATTAAGGCAGGTGAGTCACCCGCAATTGTCATGGAAATGCTGGAATATGATCAGCTTGTTGTTGATTATTCCTCTGATGAAGCGATGCTAAATGCCTCTGAAATTTTATCACCCCAATGGGATTGGTCTATATATCAGCCGATTGCACGAGTTGCTTATCTGAATCAGTTGCCATTATTGGGTGGTAATTTAGATGAAGAGACACTAAAAGTAATCAGGCGACAAAAATCTTGTGAGTTTGATTTAGCTGGTATGACCATAAATATTTGTCAATCTTTGCCGGCAACAGCTGTAGTGCAAATACAACAACTCATTTATGAATCTCATTGTAAATATATGCCATGGGAACATACTGATGGTATGGCGTACGCGCAAATTGCTAAAGATATTGCGTTTGCGAATAAGCTGATGTCTGTGAGTGAAAATAATAGTGCAGTATTGATTGCTGGAAGTGTGCATGTGCGTAAAGATATTGGCGTACCAATTCATCTGCAACAGCTAGGTCAGACTGCACTATCGGTTGGGTTCATAAATGTACATCCTGATTTTCAGGAGATCAGTGATTACACAGCATTAATGCCTAATGAGTCTGCTTTAGATGTATTGGTGTTTACGCCCAGTGATAGACACCAAGATCCCTGTGTTGAATTTGCAAAACAACTAGAAAAAATGAAACAGCAATAATTACTGCAATTGATTAAAACATATCATGGTTGTGCCCACTGGCACGCATTAGCATTACAAGGACCGGCCAGCACAAAGCGCTGCTAATAACAGGAGTCCAATATAACCAAGTTTGAGGTGACTCATCTAGCATGCCATAGATCCAGAGATTAAGGCTCATGTATGGGAGTAACAATAAGGCGACCAGTAACATTTGCTGCAGGTGTGAGTAATTACCTAAACGATAATGTGCTTTTACTGCGATGGCGGCAGTAATTGCAAAGCCCAGGGCATGCTGTCCTAATAAGGTGCTACGTAATACATCTATAATTAAACCGCTACACCAGGCTGAGCCCAGACCGAAAGTTTGTGGACGGGTCATACTCCAATAAATAGCAACTAAAATAATCCATTCGGGGCGAAATGGTTCTGCCCATGCTGGTAAGGGAATAAGAGTCAAGATCATAGCCAGCATGAATGAGCCAAGTATTAATGTCGCGGTGTTATTAGATTGACTCATGGCTGGGTGTTTTCATCTGTTGATAATGAATTAGCATTATCCCAAAGAAGTAACACTTCTCGGATTTGGTTGAGTTCAACCAATGGTCGTGCTTCCACCTCAAGAAAAGGAACGCCGGGTAAACTATTAATACTCGTTACTTCAGCGATAGGGTAATTAGGTGGATAAAGACCATCTAAACCTGAGGTGTGAAATAAGTCTCCAATACGAATATCTGCTGAAGAGGAGACGTTCTTCAATGACAAAAATTTGGCATGACCGCTGCCAACCAATAGGGCTCTTAATTTGGTTCGATTACTCTCTGCCAGCAATGAGTGGTTTGGATCTGAAATAAGTAAAGCTGTGGAGTGCATTGGATAAATCTCAATCAGCTGTCCAATCACGCCCATGGCGCCAACAATAGGTTGGCCGCGATAAGCCCCGTGTCTCTCGCCTTTATTAATGCTAATGACTTGTTTATAGGGATGAAGGTCAACAGAGATTATTTCTGCGACTAGCACGTGTTCACTGTTTAACTGTCTGCTAGATTCAAGCAGCTGTCTAAGACGTTCGTTTTCACGTTCTAGCAACGCTAAGTGTTGAAGTTTGACTTGATAGAATAGATTTTTTTCATGTAGCGCTTTATTTTCTGCCAATAAATTTTTTCGGCTGGCAAATTGCTCAGTTGCAGTATGTTTAAGATCTGAGGGTAGGCTGACAATATATTGGAATGGGTAGGTGAGAGTGGCAATTGATGAGCGTAGAAAATGTAAATGTTGATTATGATGATCACTGACCATTAGAGCAATTGATAACACCACCAAAATAAATAGTTTGGCTGCAATAGTAGGTGAAAAAGAAAATAGGGTTTTTATAAGCTAATCTCCAATAAAGGCATTAACTAATTTTGACTTATGCTTGATTCATGATAAAGATACGCAAGTATGATGCAACGAGATTTATTCTCCAGCTAATAAGTCATGTCCGAAAGTGTCAATCATTTCTAACACTTTGCCTCCACCACGTGCAACGGAGGTGAGAGGATCTTCAGCTACAATAACAGGGATGCCTGTTTCTTCCATAATGAGTCTGTCTAGATCACGCAACAGTGCTCCACCACCTGTAAGCACAATACCTCTCTCAGCCACGTCAGAGCCAAGTTCAGGAGGCGTCTGCTCAAGTGCAGTTTTGACAGCGCTGATGATGCCATAGAGAGGCTCTTGTAATGCTTCGAGAATTTCATTGCTATTCAGAGAGAATGATTTTGGCACTCCCTCAGAGAGGTTGCGACCTTTAACCTCTAATTCTAATATTTCTTTACCTGGGTAGGCAGTACCTATTTCCTTTTTGATTTTTTCGGCCGTAGCTTCACCAATGAGTACACCATAATTTCTTCGCACATAACTGATTATCGCATCATCAAATTTATCGCCACCAATGCGAACAGAAGCTGAGTAGACTATGCCGTTGAGTGATAACACCGCGACTTCTGAGGTGCCTCCACCAATATCAAGGATCATAGATCCACAAGCTTCATCAATTGGCATACCTGCGCCGATGGCTGCTGCAATAGGTTCTTCAATTAAATAAGTTTTGCGGGAACCAGCGCCATCGGCCGATTCTCGGATAGCACGTCGCTCAACTTGCGTTGCACCACATGGTACGCAAACGAGTACCCTTGGGCTGGGCCTGAGAATCATGTTTTGATGAACGGCTCGAATGAAATGCTGCAACATTTTTTCGGTGGTTGTGAAATCTGCAATCACTCCGTCTTTCATCGGGCGAATGGCTTCAATATTATTCGGGGTACGGCCTAGCATCATTTTAGCACCAGAACCGACAGCTTCTATTGAGCGGACACCTGTATTAGGGTCATTACGAATTGCCACTACTGAGGGCTCGTTCAAGACAATGCCTTTATCTTTGACATAGATAAGAGTATTGGCAGTACCTAAATCTATCGATAAATCATTAGAGAAAAGTCCTAATATACGTCCAAACATATGCGATCCATTGAGGGTGAAAGTGGTTGAAAACAATGACTATTGGTCGTCACTTTAACAGCGAGGTACAGTTTCGGCAAGATAATGGCAATAGATAGCTCATGCTTGGATAAATCTTAAAATATGTTATCGACAGAGATGGCGCCGAGATATAAAAATGGACCTTTCTGTGTTACCTTTTGACCCCCTATAAGGAGCATAAAATGGCACTCACAAAAAAAGATGTTTCAGCTATTGCTAAGCTAGCTCGTTTACAAATTAATGATGACGAGGTTGAGCAATATAAGCACGAGTTAACTCAGATATTAGATTTGGTAGAACAGATGAATCAAGTTGAAGTGGTTGATGTTGAACCTATGGCGCATCCGCAAGAACTTATGCAGCCATTACGTGCTGATGAGGTGTTAGAGTCTGATCAACGCGATAAATTTCAGGCTATAGCACCTGCCGTGCAAGACGGTTTGTATCTGGTTCCTAAAGTAATCGAGTGATATTTACATACAAATGAAACTTTTGTCACCTAGATTTAAACATAGCCCATCGAATAAAACGCATGCATAAACTAACACTCAGTCAACAAATTGAAGCGCTATCAAGCAAACAAATTAGCAGTGAAGAGCTGACACGACATTATCTAAATCGTATCGAGCAATATGATAGCCAACTTAATAGCTTTGTTACTGTGACACCTGAGCTTGCGATTGAAGCGGCCAAAAAAGTGGATGCAGATACTGATACTACTGCGCTGCTGAAAGGTGTGCCTCTAGCACTAAAAGATATATTTTGCATGGATGGAACCAAGACATCTTGTGCTTCTAAGATGCTTGATAATTTTGTAGCGCCGTATGACGCGACAGTTGTATCTAAGCTTAAACAAGCGGGTGTAGTAACGCTTGGTAAAACTAATATGGATGAATTTGCTATGGGTTCCTCATCGGAATCTAGTTTTTATGGTGGCGTGAAAAATCCTTGGGATACACAGCGTGTCCCGGGAGGATCCTCTGGCGGGTCTGCAGCTGCTGTAGCTGCACGTTTAGCCTCGGCTAGTTTAGGTACAGATACAGGCGGCTCAATTCGACAGCCAGCAGCCTTATGTGGTGTGACAGGGTTGAAACCGACATATGGTCGCGTGTCTCGTTATGGCATGATTGCTTATGCTTCAAGTCTGGATCAGGGTGGCCCTTTTGGTGTGAGTGCACAAGATTGCGCTTATTTGTTACAGGCAATTGCAGGCCATGATCCTAAAGATTCCACCAGTGTGGATACCCCAGTAGCGGATTACATTGGCGGTTTAGAACAATCGGTTAAAGGTTTGCGTATAGGCATGCCTGAGGAATTTTTTGATCCTCAATTAGATACGGGTATTGCCCAACAAATAACCGCAGCCTGCGAAGTGCTTCAATCTATGGGATGTGAAATCAAACCGATTTCTTTGCCGAATGCTAAACTCGCAATCGCTGCTTATTATGTCATTGCACCTGCAGAAGCCTCGTCTAATTTATCACGCTATGATGGGGTACGTTATGGCTATCGTTGTGATAATCCGAAAGATTTGCAAGACATGTACTATCGCTCGCGTAGTGAGGGTTTTGGTGATGAAGTAAAAAGACGTATTATGATTGGTACTTATGTTTTATCTGCGGGTTATTATGACGCTTATTATGTAAAGGCACAGAAAATTCGTCGACTTATCAGTGAAGATTATCAGCAAGCTTTTGCTGAGGTTGATGTTGTTCTAAGTCCGACCTCCCCAAGCACCGCTTTTAGGATTGATGAGAAATCAGATGATCCTGTCACTATGTATTTATCAGATATCTACACTATAGGAGTCAATCTTGCGGGCTTGCCTGGTATTTCATTACCTATTGGGCTGCAAGCTGGATTGCCGGTTGGAATGCAACTAGTCAGCAATTATTTCACTGAGGATGTGTTGTTAAGATTGGGTCATCAGTACCAAAAAAATACACAACATCATCTCAACATGCCAAGCGCATTTGAATTATAAGGTGAGGTGAATAATATGGAATGGGAAGTTGTTATTGGTCTGGAGATACATGTTCAGCTGGATACAAACAGTAAAATATTTTCATCTGCCGCTACAGCGTATGGCGCTCAGCCGAACACACAGGCTTGCGCGGTCAGCATTGCGCTGCCAGGTGTGTTGCCGGTATTAAATAAAGAAGCGGTCAAAAAAGCCATACAATTCGGTCTGGCTGTGGAGGCTAACATTGCTGAGCAATCTATTTTTGACCGCAAAAATTATTTCTATCCTGATCTGCCCAAAGGTTATCAAATCAGTCAATTGGATTATCCAATCGTTGAGCATGGGCATTTAGAGATTACGCTAGAGGATGGAAGCTCTAAAGTGATTGGAATTACACGTGCACATTTAGAAGAAGATGCAGGCAAATCATTACATGAAGATTTTGATGGTATGACAGGTATTGATTTGAATCGTGCGGGAACACCATTAATTGAGATCGTCTCTGAACCAGAAATGAGTTCCGCTAGAGAGGCCGTCGCATACATGCGAAAAATACATACGATTGTTCAATATCTGGGTATATCAGATGGCAACATGCAAGAGGGCTCATTCCGTTGTGATGCTAATGTGTCAGTGCGTCCACGTGGTGAAAGTAAGTTAGGCACTCGCACAGAATTAAAAAATATTAATTCATTTCGCTTTGTAGAGCGTGCCATCAATTACGAAGTGGAACGCCAGATTGATGTTATCGAGTCTGGTGGTCGAGTCGTTCAAGAGACGCGTTTGTATGATGCAGATAACGACTTAACTCGTTCGATGCGAAGTAAAGAGGAGGCTAACGATTATCGCTACTTCCCAGACCCTGATTTACTGCCAGTGAAAATTGATCCTGCCATGTTGGAAGAATTAAGAAACAACATGCCTGAAATGCCTGAAGTAAAACAACAGCGTTTTATCGAGGAGCACGGCTTGAATGAGGATGATGCGCAACAGCTGACTTCATCACGTGAGCAAGCGGAGTTTTTTGAGCAAGTATTAGCAGTACATCCTTTACCCGTTAAGTTAGTGGCCAATTGGGTGTTGGGCGAGTTTTCAGCAGCACTTAATCAAAATAGTGTCGCCTTCCAAGACGCTCCTGTTAATGCAGAGCGTCTAGCCTCATTATTAGTGCGAGTCGATGATGGCACTATATCTGCTAAAAGTGCTAAAGAAGTTTTCCAAGAAATGTGGAATAGCGATAAAACAGTTGACGAAATTATCAAAGACAAAGGTTTGCAACAAATGTCTGATGCTGGAGAATTAGAGACTATCATCGATCAAATTGTAGAGCAGAGTCCAGATCAAGTCGCGCAATACCGTTCAGGTAAAGATAAGGTGTTTGGTTATTTTGTCGGTAAGGTGATGAAGGAAACCATGGGTAAGGCCAATCCAAAACAGGTTAATGAAATACTTAAACAAAAATTAAGCTAGTCTTGATAAACTTTTTACTTCTCTAAATCATGAATACACTCATTGTATATGCACATCCTAATCCACTAAGTTTTAATCAGTCGATACTGAAAGTCGTTCATAATGCTTTTCAGAAACGTGGAGACAAAGTGCAGCTCAAAGATCTCTATGCCGAAAGATTTGATCCTGTATTAGGCGAGTCGCAGTTGTCTTTGCAAAACGAAGGCAAACTTCCTGATGATATTAAGCGCGAGCAGGAGCAGGTGTCATGGGCAGATATGATTGTGGTCATTTATCCATTATGGTGGTTTGATCGCCCCGCCATTTTGAAGGGCTGGTTCGATCGAGTGTTTACTAACGGTTATGCTTTTACATTCGATGACCATGGTTTGCATGGATTGCTCAATGGTAAGCGTGCAATGGTTATTGTAACAGCAGGTGGTACTAAAGAAGATTTTGGTAAAAATGCCGATCAATTAACTAAGAGTACTACCGAAGGCACATTGGCTTTTTGTGGTATTACAGATATTGTTGATCGAGTATTTTATTCAGTGACGATGGTAGATGATGAAGCGCGTGGCGCAATGCTCACGGAGTGTGAGCAAATGGTGAGAGATTTATAAGAAAGCCCACAGATGTAATATTATGTGGAGTCAGTATTTCTGCTGTTTATTAGACTATTTGGTCTAAACTATATTCGTAATATTTTTATTGTTTATCTGCTTGTCCTGTCGTTTGCCAGTTTTGCATTAATTGATGTAATGCACTGGGTACAGTATCACTCGGTGCTTGTTGACAATGCTGTTCAATCCACGCCAATGTTTGTTCAGAACTGGTGTCACCAGAAATATCATACATAGCTATATCCGCATAATTTACTCCGGAAACAAATCCACTAATCCATGCCTGATAAAGATATCGATTAGCAGTGGCTTGTCGTTCTGTCAGTTGTTGTGTGGATAAATCTATACTTAATTGCCGGCAAGAGGTGGCTCCCCATCCTTGTGCATAATAAGAATTTTTCGCTATTTGGCTGTTTGCTTGATGATCTGTAGGAGGAGTACTTGCGCAGGCGCTTAGGACAGCGACCAGGCAACAATAAAGAATTTTTTTTGCAAGTGTGATCATTATGGGTTTTGATATTTACTCTAACACTATTGAACAAGGCAGGGTTATAAGTCTAGCCATAGTTTAAGTGGTTTTCGCATGCCGGCGATTTTACAGCCTTGTTGACCATAACCATAAGGAAACAAAGTATAAATATATTTGCGTGTTGCAATATCTTTTCCCAGCTGAAGTTTAAGATGCTTGAGTATGGTTCTCAACTCCGGAACTATGCCGCTTTGTTCAAAACAAAATCGTATCATATCTATCACTTGCCAGTGGGCTTCAGTGAGTGTCAGTTGATATTCATTGGCAATAGCTTGCGCAATATCTTTATCCCAATCCTCAGGGTCTAATAAGAACCCATCGTCATCCTTTTCTACTTGATTAGTGTTCATGGTTAACCTGTATGCTTGCCGCAGGTGATTCTCTCGTGTAATTGCAGATCGCAATGACTTTGTATGCAAGTATAACCATATTCACGCATATACATACGCACTTTTTCAGCTTGTTGAAAGCCGTGCTCTAAGATTAATGTGGCATCGGGATTTAAGTAGGCGGGGGCATGTTCAATAATATGAAACAAATCGGCATAACCATTTTGATCTGAGAACAGCGCAATATCCGGTTCGTGAATTTCAACATCTTCATCAATATATGAATCATTCTCACTAATATAGGGTGGATTGCTCGTGATTAAATCAAACTTTTCACCATGAAGTTTGCTGAACCAATGACTACGTATAAAGTGTACATTGTGGAGGTTGTGTGACAGTGCATTGTGTTTGGCAATATCGATACAAGTGGCAGAAATATCACAAGCGACGATATGTGATTCAGGAAATTCTTTAGCCAGTGCCAATGCAATACAGCCACTACCGGTGCCAAGATCTAGAATATGTGCTTGTGGGTTTTGTTTTAATAGTGGAATAGCTGTTTCTATGATTAATTCGGTATCAGCGCGTGGGATTAGCACGCCTTTGGTGATTTTGAGATCCAATGTCCAAAATGCACGCTGCTCAGTAATATAGGCAATAGGCTCTCCCTCATCACGCCGCGCCAAGAAATTGAGAAATTGTTTTTTTTCTGTCGGTCTTAGCTTGGTCTCAGGGTGGGCGATTAACGCAGCCTTACTGCGATGAGTGATATGTTGCAACAGAATATAAATTTCACTCGCAATGTCGCTACCAGAATCTTTTGGCGCACTATTTGAGTGATTCGACTGTGCGCTTAAATACTCGCGTGCATAGGCGATGGCCTGCTCGATAGTCAAGTCTTGATCGAGATTCAAGATAAACCCACAGTATTGAGATGTGCCATCATTGATTAGTTTTCATTCAAAGAAGCGAGCTGTTCTGCTTGATATTCGTTAATCAGTGGGTCGATGACTTGACTTAGGTTGCCCTGCATTAACTCGTCTAATTTATACAGTGTCAAATTAATACGATGATCTGTCATACGTCCTTGTGGAAAGTTATAAGTTCGTATTCTCTCTGATCGATCACCACTGCCTACTAAACTTTTACGAGTAGCTGCTTGTTCTGCAGATTGTTTGGATTGTTCTGCATCTAACAAACGCGCTTTAAGTAAGGACATTGCGCGTGCTTTGTTTTTATGTTGTGAGCGTTCATCTTGGCATTCTACGACAACCCCTGTGGGAAGATGAGTGAGGCGGATAGCAGAATCAGTTTTGTTAACATGTTGACCACCCGCTCCAGAGGCGCGAAAGGTATCTATACGCAGATCAGAGGGGTTGATATCAATCTCTTCAATTTCATCAGCTTCAGCTAGGATAGCTACTGTGGCCGCAGAGGTATGTACTCGACCTTGGGATTCGGTTTCAGGAACACGTTGCACACGATGGGCGCCAGATTCAAACTTCAAGAGAGAGTATGCTCCGTGGCCGACAATTCTAGCAACCACTTCACGATAACCCCCATGTTCGCCTTCGTTAGTACTAATGGTTTCTATAGTCCATCGCTTTTGCTCTGCGTAACGCGTATACATTCGGTATAAATCACCAGCAAATATGGCTGCTTCATCGCCACCAGTGCCAGCTCGTATCTCAATGAAGACATTACTACTATCAAGTGGATCTTTAGGGAGCAATAATTTTTGCAGTTCTAATTCTAGTTCTGCTTGCTGCTGGGTTAACTCAGAAATTTCTTGTTGGGCCATTTCCTGCACGTTCTGGTCATCATCATTGAGCAGCTCCTGGGCGGCACTCAAATTATCCTCAGCCTCTGTAAATTGGTTAAAGGTCTTTACTACGGGTTCTAATTGGGCATATTCCATAGAAAATTTACGAAATTTATTTTGATCAGCAATGACATCAGGCTCGGCTAACAGACCGGCGATTTCTTGATAGCGATCAGCAAGTGATTCGAGTTTTGAAATGATGGATTCTTTCATGGTTCTAGCTTATGTATTAATCTTTATTGAGGCCTAATATGATTTTGGCAGTCTCTATCAAGGCTTGCTGTTCCTCAGCACTGGCAGATTTAAGAGCCTCTGTTGGTGTGTGCAACATTTTATTCACTAATGAGTTGGCTAACAATTGTAATGCTTGTTCTGGGCTTTTTCCTTGTTGAAGTATTTTCAGGGCTTTTTCAAGCGCTTCTTGTTTATGCTCCTCAGCTTGCTGGCGGTAGTCAAGAATGATGTCAGTAGCATTTTGTCCTCGCAGCTGTAATTGGAATTCTTCTAATTCATCATTGATTATGGACTCTGCTTCTGTAGCGGCTTCCTGTCTGGATTGGATATTTTCTTGGATGACTTGTTGCAGGTCATCTACACTATAGAGGTATATGTCAGCTAATTGCCCACACTCCGGTTCCACGTCACGAGGGACGGCAAGGTCAATAATAAGAATCGGTTTATGTTTGCGTTTTTTGATGCATTGTTCAAGCAAGCCTTTGCCTAAAATAGGCAAAGTACTGGAAGTGGCAGTGATGACAATATCACTATCTGGCAATACCTCATTGATGTAATACAACCCTACACCGTAACCTCCAAATCTCTCAGCTAAGGTTTGTGCTCGGTTAGTATTACGATTAGCAATGGTAAGACGTTGTACACCGACAGAATTTAAATGTTGTGCAGCAAGCTCAATGGTTTCGCCCGCGCCAATAAATAGCGCGTTACGCTTTGATAGATCACCAAAAATCTGTTTAGCTAAAGACACAGCGGTTGAGGCGACTGAGACAGGATTCGCACCAATTGATGTATAGGTGCGTACTTTTTTCGCCACATGGAAGCATTGCTGAAAAAGTTTATTAAGATGTTTATTTAAACTGCCTATATCAACTGCACTCTGGTAGGCCTGTTTTAGTTGCCCAAGGATTTGAGGTTCACCCAAAATCATGGAATCTAGTCCGCTGGCAACACGAAATAGATGTTTAGCTGCTTGCTCATTTGTATGGATATACAAATAAGATTCGAGTTCTTGGCTTTCAAATTGATGGAATTTATTCAACCAAGAATATAATGATTGGGTGCCTGCATTGATATCATCGACATAGCAATAGACTTCAGTGCGGTTACAGGTAGAAACGATCAAGCTTTCTTGAATAGCATTTAATGTCACAAGCTCACTGAGCTCTTGCGTAAGTTTCGCATCGGTAATGGCCACACTTTCGCGGACATCTATGGGTGCGGTGTTGTGATTAACACCTAGTATAAGTAGTGACATACCGGATATTTTAATGCACTTTGATAGTTCTGACGGGAATAATTTTGACTATTGATGTCTTGTTGGTTAATAGACATTCTCTTTGTATAACGTAATCTGAGTATTCACACCTCAATGCTTATGTAATGGTATGTGAAATGGCGTAGAATTGCTAAACAATCCATGGAATAAAACCACATCGTAAGAATTTGATTATGGCTAAGCGCACTCTATCCTTTGCACTGACTGCATTTATGTTGTTAGCTATGCTAGCTTCGTGTGCTTCTAATCCAAATGCGAATTATTCTCACTCATCTATGCCAGCACACGCCGAAGCTGTTTCAAATGATGAACTTAATATCAAAGCGATGGATGCGTCTGTTTATGCGCCGACCAGTGATCTTCTCTATGCTGTGATAGCGGGTGAATTATCCGGCAAACTCGGTGATTTGGAAGCGTCGAGGCAATATTACTCACAAGCCCTGGATTTGACTGACGATCCAGATATTATTGAACGAGCCATGCGTGTGGCTATTTACGCAAAAGATTGGACACAAGCACTATATGCAGCTGAGCGTTGGGCGGCCGTGCAGCCAGATAGAATTGAAGCGCAACAGGTACTGGGCGTGTTGAATCTCAGCATCGATAATGTCGATGAGGCAGAGAAGAACTTTTTGAAAGTTATGCAAGCTGCTAGTGATTCACCGCGACAGGGTTTTGCGATAGTTATGTCGACTCTGACACAAGTCAAAAATGTTGAGAGCAGTCTTGTTCTTATGCAACGTTTAGTCAGTCAATACTTCACTAGCGCTTATGGGCATCTGGCTTACGCTAATTTAGCGATGGGCGCGGGTAAATACCGATTGGCAGTGGACGAGAGCGAATTGGCTTTGGGTTTTAATCCCGAGTTAACTAAAGCCAGAATATTGCGAGCTCGTGCCCTAAACGCTCTCGGCGACCATGAATTAGCGCTCAAAGATATGCAAACCCTAGTGGAACGCCAGCCAGAAAATTATGAACAACGCATGGGCTATGCACAGATGCTATTACAAGCCTCGCGTTATTCAGAGGCTGCTGAGCAATTCACAGTATTGTTGGAAATGCGTCCCGAAGAAATGAATATTGTGTACTTGCTTGGGCTGACTTATGTGCAGGCGCAAGAGTACCAAAAAGGGCAATATTATTTTCAAATATTAGTGGATAAAAACAGACGTTTGGATGAGTCCTATTATTATCTCGGCATGATTGCAGAGGAGCTTGGTGACTTAGCACTCGCACAGACTATGTTGTTAGAAGTCGCTTTTGGAGAGTGGTATTTGGAGGCTTCTATGCGTTTGGCTGATTTATACTATCAAACACAGGGGGTCAACAAAGCGCGTGAGCATTTAAAGTCAGTGCGAGAGGATCTAAATGATGTGGCAAATGTGGTGCGAATGTATCTTGCCGAGGGCAATCTATTGCATAAGAAGAAGCATCATCAGCAGGCTTATGAAGTTTACAGTCAAGGGCTATTAGAGTTTCCCAAACATTTTGATTTGCTTTATGCGCGAGCTATCGCGGCAGATGCTCTTGATCAGATAGCGTTGTTTGAAGCGGATATGAGGGCAATTATCGAGGCTGACCCTAAGCATGTTGATGCCCTCAATGCATTGGGTTATACCTTGGTGAATCGTCGTTTGAAAATTCCAGAAGCGAAAAATTTTATAGAAAAAGCCTATTCCTTGAGGCCGCAAGATCCTGCCATTATCGATAGTATGGGGTGGCTGCATTTCCGTTTGGGTAATTACAGAGAATCAGAGAGCTTTTTACGTAATGCTATCGATAAAATGTATGACGCAGAGATCGTCGGCCACCTAGTTGAGGTATTACTAACGACAGGCCGTCAACGCGAAGCGAATGATTTGTTACAGCAGGCACGTGAGCGTTTTCCTGAAGATGACTATTTGCAGGCACTTGAGCAAGGTGTGTCTTCGCAATAACGTAAACAGGTAAGCTATTACTCATGCGATTATTTACTATACCGTTACTGATCATAGTGCTGAGTGCTTGTGCTACCACACAATTTCAATCTCCGCAGCCAGATATTGATCGCGGTGAGTTTTTGTTGCAGTTGGCTCAATGGGATGCACATATGACAGTAGTGGCCATGACAGCTCAACAAAAACTCAAAGCGCGTCTACATTGGCGGCAAACACCTCAAGGATATACGATTAAACTTCGCGATTTCATTGGTCGAACGGTGGCGGTAATAGAGAGCGATGCATCGGGAGTGATGGCGCGAACATCCAATGGGCAGCGTTATCAAGGAGCTGATGCAGATGGTTTGTTGGCAGATTTGACAGGGCTAAAACTGCCGATTAATGGTCTGAAATATTGGTTGCAAAGCTTGGCCGACCCTCAACAAAGGTTAGAGCTAATCACCGAAAGTAAAAATCAACTCCCACAGATGATTCAACAAGCGGGTTGGACCATTCACTATGGCTCCTATCAATATGATGAAAAGGTGCCAATGGCGAAAAATATTAGTCTTGATCACGAAGATATCCACCTTCAAGTTAAAATTGCGCGCTGGTCACTTGAAGGTGGATAGTAATCGCATTTGGTTAGCACCGGCTAAGATCAATCTTTTTTTGCGAATTCGTTCGCAAAGAACCGATGGTATGCACGAGTTACAAACCGCCTTCCAGTTTATTGATATCTGTGATGAGATTCAAATATCACCAAGAAAAGATAATAAGATCAATAACTTAACACCTATTCCAGGGGTGGGTGAAGATCAGGACCTATGTGTGCGGGCAGCGCGTGCATTACAGCGCTATGTGGCTGAAAATGGCCGAGTCAGCGAGCTTGAAGGTGACACGTATGGTGCTGATATACGTGTAAAAAAATATATTCCCATGGGCGGTGGAATGGGAGGTGCCAGTTCCGATGCCGCGACGGTGCTACGAGTATTGAATTATTTATGGAATTTACAGTTAGATTTTTCGCAATTGTGTGCTTTGGGTTTGAGTTTGGGAGCGGATGTACCCGTATTTATTCAAGGTCAAGCTGCTTGGGCGGAAGGAGTGGGTGAACAACTCACAAAACTGGAAAATATGAAAGAATATTGGTATTTGATCGTGGATCCAGGAATAAATGTGAATACAGCGCAAATGTTTGCGGATTCACAATTGACACGTCATAGCGACGCCCTCACAATATGCCCCCCTAAGCCTGGGGCATTGGGCAATGTGTTTGAATCGGTGGTTCGAGCAAAGTACGCAAAAGTTGATGAGATTTTTGACTGCTTGAAGCCTCACTGCCAGCCTTTTCTCACCGGTAGTGGTGGGTGTGTGTTGGCGGCTTTCAGTGACAAAGCGAGCGCACAAGCTATGCGAGCAGTTTGTCCCCAAGGGATGAATACTCATGTAGCGAAAAGTATGAATAGTTCGCCATTAAATGCACAATTGGCGTCACTGAGTTAAGGTGCATTAATTAAAGGTAATAAAAGAATTGTTGGGCCGTCGCCAAGTGGTAAGGCACGGGGTTTTGATCCCCGCATTCGTAGGTTCGAACCCTACCGGCCCAGCCATATTCTCTGGCATATTTTTTGACTAAAACGGAAAGCACGTGACTAAATCTCATTCCACTTATGAAGAAAGCCGTTTGATGGTGTTTGCGGGTAATGCTCACCCACAGCTCGCGCGTGACATTGTCGAAAAATTAAATATTCCTCTGGGTAAAGCTTTGGTGGGTTCGTTCAGCGATGGCGAAATCCAGGTGGAAATTCAAGAGAATGTGCGAGGACGTGATGTATTTGTTATCCAGCCCACTGGACGTCCAACGAACGATAACATCATGGAATTGATGATTATGATTGATGCGCTTAGACGTGCGTCAGCTTATCGTATTACAGCCGTAATCCCTTACTTTGGTTATTCGCGCCAAGATCGACGAGTCCGCTCTATGCGTGTACCCATTTCAGCTAAGGTAGTGGCGAATATGATTTCAAACATTGGAGCAGATCGTATGCTTACAGTGGATTTGCATGCAGATCAAATTCAAGGCTTTTTTGATGTGCCGGTGGATAACGTATACGCCTCTCCCGTACTGTTGGGGGATATCTATAAGCAAAAGTATTCAGATTTGATGGTCGTCTCACCTGATGTCGGAGGCGTGGTAAGAGCACGAGCTGTGGCTAAACAATTGGACGATGCCGATTTGGCGATTATCGACAAACGCCGTCCACAGGCAAACGAAGCGCAAGTCATGCACATCATCGGTGAAGTTAAAGATAGAACATGCATAATTGTTGATGATTTGGTCGATACCGCTGGCACCTTATGTAAGGCCGCGCAAGCACTTAAAGAACATGGCGCAAAGTCAGTCATTGCCTATGCAACACACCCAGTGCTATCAGGTAATGCACTCAAGAATATTGAAGCATCTGTGCTTGATGAACTGGTCGTGACAGACACAGTGCCATTGGACGAAAGAATACAATCATGTTCACGTATCCGTCAGTTAACAGTATCTGGCTTACTTGCAGAAACTATTCGTCGTATCAGTTTTGATGAATCTGTGAGTACCTTATTCATGGATTGATGGAAATAATTTATTTCGACACACAAAATTAATTTAACCAACCCATAGGCCAATCGGTCGCAAGTTTGCCTATGATTTTTAAAATGAAGCAACAATAAGGAGAAACAATATGAGCATCGACTTTTCCATAGATGCCGAACCACGTACAGACGAAGGGAAAGGTGCGAGCCGCCGCCTTCGTCTTACGGGTCGTGTTCCTGCCATTTTATATGGTGGTGAAAAACAACCTCAAAGTATTTCTTTACAACATAATAAGATTTTTAATAGCTTGCAGGAAGAAGCTGTTTATTCACATATCTTGACACTCAATGTTGCGGGAGAGAAACAAAAAGTAATTCTTCGTGATGTGCAGCGCCATCCTGCTAAGCCAGTCATCTTGCATGTTGATTTTCAGCGGGTCGATGACAAGCACACCATCAATATGCACGTGCCTTTGCACTTTATTGGAGATGACGTTTGTCCTGGTGTTAAGTCAGAGGGCGGTCAGGTGAGCCATCAAATGATCGAAGTTGAGATTACTTGTTATCCGAAAGATATCCCCGAATTCATTGAAGTGGACATGTCTGAGATGAAGATCGGAGACTCAGTTCACTTATCTGAGTTGAAAATGCCAGAAGGTGTCACACTTACTGCACTCACGCATGGTGAAGACCATGACCAACAGGTGGCAAACTGCCATGCTACCAAGGTTGCAGTCGAGGAAGATACGATCGCAGATGATGGTGCGGCGGCTGAAGATGATGAGCCGGCAGCTGACTCGGAAAAGTAGTACTACAGCTTAGGATTTTATAGGCATTACGGTGGCGGAAAATACTCCGATTCAACTGGTTGTTGGCCTAGGTAATCCTGGTGAAAAATATGCAAAGACCCGGCACAACGCCGGGTTTTGGTTTCTTGATCAACTCGCCTATCACTATCAAGCTAGTTTTCGCCAAGACAGTAAATTTAAAGGTGAAGTGGCGTCATTTGATTATCAGGGCAACAAGATTTGGTTGCTAAAGCCCAGTACATTTATGAATTTAAGTGGTGAGTCATTAGCACCTCTTGCTAAATATTATCAAATTGATCCCAAGCACACGCTGGTAGTGCATGATGAATTAGATTTACCTCCAGGCACCTCACGTTTTAAATTAGGTGGAGGCCATGGAGGACACAATGGCTTGCGAGATATCTTCAAGCACTATGCTAAAGATTTTTGGCGTTTACGAGTAGGCGTGGGTCATCCTGGGCACAAAGACCAAGTGTTGTCCTTTGTACTCAATGCGGCCAGCAAGCAAGAACAACAATTAATAGACCAGTCGCTAGATATCGCAATAGAAGCCATGCAAGATGCATATGCAGGTGATATGGAAGCGGCCATGCGGCTCTTACATAACAAACAATGAACCTGCCTAGGATCAACTATGGGATTTAAATGTGGCATCGTGGGATTGCCGAATGTCGGTAAATCGACTCTATTCAATGCGCTTACTCGAGCTGAAATTGCAGCAGAAAACTATCCATTTTGCACCATTGAGCCTAACGTCGGCATGGTGCCAGTGCCTGATTCACGCATTGATCAATTGGTGGCGATAGTGAATTCTGAAAAAGTAATTCCTACCGTGATGGAATTTGTTGATATTGCGGGTTTAGTGGCAGGTGCATCTAAGGGTGAGGGATTAGGGAATCAGTTTTTAGCCAATATTCGTGAAACAGACGCGATTGCCCAAGTGGTCCGTTGTTTTGAGGATGATGATGTAGTGCATGTGGACGGTAAAGTTGATCCGCTTAGCGATGTTGAGACCATCAATACTGAATTGGTGTTGGCTGACTTGGATACGGCTGAAAAGGTGAAAGCGCGTATAGAACGGACAGCCAAGTCAGGGAATAAAGAGGCATTAGCACAATGCAAATGCTTACAAGACTTAATTGAACATTTAGGGGAGGGTAAAGCGGCTCGCTTATTCTCAGTGGTCGACGAACAAAGTGCCTTTATACGCTCTTTATGTATGATTACACGCAAGCCCATGATGTATATTGCGAATGTGAATGAAGATGGGCTGGAGAACAATGAGTTAGCTGCACGTTTACAAGAGTATGCTCAACAAGAGCAAGCTCAAATGGTGACGGTATGTGCTCAAATTGAAGCGGAGATCGCCTTATTAGAAGATGAAGAAAGAGATGAATTTTTGACTGATCTGGGCTTAGAAGAACCGGGTTTGAATCGCGTCATACGCGCAGGGTATAACCTATTGGATCTGCAGACCTTCTTCACTTCTGGACCAAAAGAAACGCGTGCTTGGACGGTACTAAAAGGTGCCAGCGCCCCTCAGGCCGCTGGACGTATTCATACAGATTTTGAAAAAGGCTTTATCCGCGCTGAGGTGGTTGGATTTGATGATTATATTGAGCATCAGGGTGAGGCGGGGGCGAAAAACGCAGGCAAATGGCGCTTAGAGGGAAAAGACTACATCATGCAAGAGGGCGATGTGGTTCATTTCAGATTTAACGTTTAAATTTGACAGCTAATACTAGCTGGTTTAAATTCCACGCCTTACCTCAAAAATGGCTATGTAGCTCAGCTGGTTAGAGCACAGCATTCATAATGCTGGGGTCGGTGGTTCAAGTCCACCCATAGCCACCATG